>Ga0209643_1000402_pt1 | contig 84945 bp, 86 predicted proteins | sample AutmiccBRH37_all_FD_187383 | JGI IMG/M metagenome (GOLD analysis project Ga0209643, IMG submission 187383) | Deep subsurface microbial communities from Mt. Terri, Switzerland - Autotrophic microbial communities BRH/37_all (SPAdes) (version 2) | ecosystem: Environmental > Aquatic > Deep... | reverse complement strand
GGGCGACAAAGCGCAGTCTCTCGTCCATTTTCGATTGTTCCTTCCATGGCATCGTAACCTCCCGCCAAAGCGGAAAGTGTTACCCATGTGTCCGGTACAATCTGTCACCTATGTCTCGAGCCGCTCAGGTGTTCGCGATGGCGCAATCTTCTTTGTTACTGTATTGCAAGAGTTGCGTTCGCGCGTGACGCGGATATTTTCTAAACGAATCGTAAAGCCTTGTTGATCCCGTCGTTCAGGGTTGTTAGCGTCGAAGTTCGCAAATAAGGGCGTTGCGGACTTGTTGCTAGAATGGCAAGGGTCAAAGCGAGAGAGCGAGCAGCGCTCCAGAATGGGCAGGTGTCGGGCGTCTTCGCCTTGCGACTTCCAACATAACTCGGCCGGTGTGTTTTTTGGCCAGGCATTGAAACCGGGACATCTTCGCTAGCAGGATGCCTGATTGTCGAATTTCCCGCGCAAATTTTTTGCGCGACCGTTTGGAGAGTGAGAGGCAAACCTCATGAAGAAACTTCTGTCACCAGCTCGCGGCGTCATTGCCGCTGCGCTGATTGCTGGACTGGCCATTCCGGCCCAGGCTCAGTTGCGCGATGCGCTTAATACGGGCGAGCAGGCCACACGGCGTGCTGAACAAGTCCAGGAACAAATCAACCAGCTCGACGATCAGCGCACCGATATGGTTCGCGAGTATCGGACCTTGCTGCAGCGTCGCGACGCTGCCGAGCTCTACTCCAAGCAGCAGGAACTTGTTGTGAAGAGCCAGCGCGAAGAGATCGTGTCTCTTACCGAGCAGCTTGGGTCGATCGACGACATCACGGCTCAGACGGTCCCAATGCTCCTGAGCATGGTTGAAGAGCTTCAGAACTTCGTTGCAGCTGACCTTCCATTCAAGCAGACGGAACGTGAAGCCCGTCTCGAAGGTCTGGTCGGCATCATGCAGCAGCCCAATGTTACGGCTGCTGAGCAGTACCGGCTCATCATGGACGCCTATCAGGCTGAAATGGAATACGGCCGCACGATCAGCACCTGGCAGGAAGAGATCGACCTCGACGGTAACCCGACGACGGTTGACATGTTCCTCTATGGCCGCGTTGCACTCGTCTATCTGACGCCAAACGGCAAGGCATCTCGCTACAATAGGGCGACGGGTGCTTGGGAATCGCTTCCTGGCAAATATGCGCCTGATATCGCCAAGGCGATCCGCGTTGCGCAGGGCAAGGCACAACAGGACGTCCTGTTTGCTCCGGTTCAGAAATTCTCGGTCGAATAGTCGGCGCGATCCAGGGAACAAGAGGTACAGAAAATGTTGAATATTAAATCCTCGCTGAAGGCTCTGGGCGCGGCAACGCTGCTCGGTCTCAGCTCAGTAACACTTGCGGCTCCTGCAGATGCACAGGCGACATTGAAGTCGGTTCTGGACAGCATCCGCAAGGACTCAAATGAAATGTCCGCCGCTGACCAGGCTCGCCTGCGCGAGTTCCAGCAGGACAAGAATGCCCAGGAAGCCAAGATGGCTGAGGCGCGCAATGCGCTTGCAGTTGTCGAGGCTCGCGGACGTGCACTCGGCGCTGAATTTGACGCCAACGAAGCAGAGCTTGGTGCTCTTGAAGCTCAAGTATCTGAACAGGCGGGTGACTTCCAGGAACTGCTCGGCCAGTTCCGGACTGCAGCTGGTGAAACGATGCCAGAGATTGCGAACTCGTTTGCGAACTTTGACTATCCCGACCGCGTTGAAGGCATTGCAGAAATTGCCGAAGCCCGCACACTTCCTAACCGGGCTCAGCTTGAACGTCTGCCGAAGGCAATGCTGCAGGAAATGCTGGCGCAGTCAGAAGTGAAAACGTTTACCGCCGTGGTCGATGGCATCGGTCCTGACGGTTCGAACGCTGAAGCCGAGCTGATGCGTGTCGGCGTGTTCACCGCCGCGACAACGAACGGCAAGAAGTTTGTTGAAGTGAAAAAGGCTGGCAGTGGCGACACGTTCCTGCAGGCCTTCAAGCAACAGCCCGCTGGCGCGTTCGCGTCGGGAATGGGTTCGCTGATCAATGCGGGCCCCGACCAGATCGTTCGCGCGCCGGTTGATCCTTCGAAGGGCAACCTGTTCGGCATTCTCGGCGACCTTCCGAAGTTCAGTGATCGTCTCCAGCAGGGTGGCCCTGTTGGTGCTGTGATCGCCGTGCTTGCGGCTATCGGTATCCTGATCGGCTTCTATAAGATGTTCACGCTCTTCACGATGGGCGGGGCGATGCGGAAAACCGCGAAAACCCGTCAAGCAGGCACCGGCAACCCGCTGGCGCGCGTATTCGAAGCGTATGAGACGAACCGCAACACCGACATCGAGACGCTTGAACTCAAACTCGACGAACAGATCCTCCGTGAATCTCCACGCATTGAGCGCTTCAACGACATCATCAAGGTGTTCGCGGCTGTGGCTCCTCTGCTCGGACTTCTCGGTACGGTTATCGGTATGATCATTACCTTCACCACGATCACGATCTACGGTGCAGGCGATCCGAAACTGATGGCTGGCGGTATCTCGGTCGCACTTATGACCACCGTGTTTGGCCTTGTGGCCGCCATTCCGCTCTTGCTGATCCACGCTGTTGCCTCGTCGATGGCGCGTGCCAACCAGCAAATCCTCGACGAGCAGGCTGCTGGCCTGGTTGCCGAGAAAGCGGAATCCCTGCGCGGGGCGATGGCGTAAGCCATCCCCCTCGTTTCACTCGAGGAGGAGGAACCCGATATGGGTTTTGCAGATCTACAAGCTTTCCTCGATCGTGGCGGTCCCGTGTTGATTGTCATTATGGCAGCAACATTCTTCATGTGGGCACTTATCCTGGAACGGTTGTTCTATTTCAGGTTCGCTCACAAGCAGGTGGCCGCGGAAGCGATCGCGGAGTGGCGCTCGCGCTCCGATCGGAAATCAACATTAGCCCATTGGGTGAAAGACAAGCTGGTGTCTGAAGTTCGTTTGAAAGCCGAACAGAACGTTCAGTTGACCAAGGCCATGGTGGCGCTCGCGCCGCTTCTCGGCCTGCTTGGAACGGTGACAGGGATGGTGGCTGTGTTTGACGTCATGGCCATCACCAATGGCGCGGATGCTAAGGCCATGTCGGCCGGTGTGTCGCGTGCCACGATCCCGACAATGGCCGGCATGGTCGCGTCGCTTTCTGGCATTCTCTTCACATCCGGCATGGATCGCCGCGTGAACAGGTCTGTCCAGTGGGTTGAAGACGAGATGGAGATCGGTTGATGCGCGGACGCAAAACAAGAAATGTGGACGAAGCCAATGTCGATCTCACGCCGATGCTGGACGTGGTGTTCATTCTTCTGATCTTCTTCATTGTGACGGCAACGTTTGCTCAGGAAGAGGCGCTGGGACTTGAACCTCCACCTCCGCCTGCTCCGGAACAGGAGCCAGACAAACAGGTGCCCGCCATCCTGATCCTGATTGACGAGTCAAACCTCATCACCGTGAACGGGCGCGCGACAGACATCGGTTCGGTTCGGGCGAATATTGAGCGTGTCCGGGCCGAGACGCCGGAGAGTGCCGTCGTTATCCAGGCCCATCCCAAGGCCAAGAGCGGTGTTATCGTTCTGATCCGGGATGCAGCTTACAACGCTGGCTATATGGACCGGGTTAACCTTGTCCTGACAGCAGTAGAATAAGAGGAGCGACAAGACATGGCACGCAGAAAACGCCAGTCCGCCAGTGGCGGCGGAGGAGCGGAAGACGACGTCAACTTGACGCCCATGCTGGACGTTGTGTTCATTCTTCTGATCTTCTTCATTGTGACAGCCCAGTTCATCAAGGAGCCCGGGGTTCCAATCGTTCGTCCGGAAGTGGACAACAAAGCCCAGGTCAAACCGCTTGCGATCCTCATCGCAATCAACAAGGACAGTGAAATCTACATCGACAAAAAGAAGGTCGATCCGAACGAAATGGGCTTTACGTTCAAGCAATTGCGTGAGGACAATCCGTTGGGTGAGGTCGTCGTTCAAGCCGATGTGGATTCGCAAGCCGAAGTGCTTGTCGACGTGATGGAAACGATCAACAAGATCGACGGCGCGACGGTCATCAATATTTCGGCCAAGCGAGAGTAGGAGACCAAGACATGTTCAACAGTCCTTTTCTCAGGTTAGTGGTGGCATTCGCGATTGCGGTGCCGATCGTCTACTTGCTCTTCATTCTTATGAGTTCGTTGATCAACGTCACCGAAATCAGGGTTGATAAGGGTGAGCAGCGGGTTCTTTCGGCGATCACACCACAGCAGCAGGACAGCGAAATCCGGACACGCCAGCGCTCCAAGCCGAAGCGTCTTGATTCAGCTGCGAAGCCGCCACCGCCACCGAAAGTGTCAGCGACCAAGTCGCAGATCAACCTTCCGACTCCGAAAATCGCGGGCGCCGCGCCAACGGAGCTGAACCTCGGCCGGATGCAGTCGCTTGCGATCGACCCGGTGGCTATTTCCGACCGGGACGCTCAACCTATTCGTCCACCAACGCCTTCGTTCCCGCAACGTGCGGCAGAGCGCGGCATTGAAGGAAACTGCGATGTCCGTTTCGATGTGGACACGCGCGGGCGCCCCTACAATGTCCAGGCAACGTGCACGAACGACATGTTTACGCGCGAAGCTGAACGGGCCGTTTCCCGAGTTGAATTCGCACCGAAGATCATTCGGGGCAAAGCAGCAGAGCGCAAGAATGTTGTGTATCCGCTCGAATTCAAACTCCAATAGGATCGGACCTGCATAGGCTCCTCACTCAATCAAGAGCGCTCCCTTGGGGCGCTCTTTTTTTGGAAACCGGTGGGGGTGTGAGCTCTGGTCGACCTGGTTTGAGGATGGCTTGAGTGAAAGCGGCGAAAATGATATAAGGTAACATTGTCGAACTTGATTACCTTCGTTCCGTTCGAGCAGAGTCTGCCTGTGCGGTGTCAGTCGGAGCATTCCTGCTCTCATCTCGTGATGAGTGATGAATGGCGAGATGTCGGATGACGAATTACATTGACGAAACGGGTGATAGCGACCCATAAAGTTATGGATACGCACACCTTAAATCGGGCAGAAGCGCGCTGTGAAATAGCTTCATTTTTCGCGCAGAAGTTCTTGATCCCGCCCAACAATTCCGATTGATTGGGCCAAACGCCGCGAGCAGCGCGGTCAGGAGAGGAAAGATGGGAATTAGAGCAACTCTCAAGAGCGCCGTTGTCGTGGGCCTGATGGTCACGATGGGAGCGGGTGCCGCGCTGGCGCAGGCTTGTACCGAGACAGAATTCACCTCGAAAACGGGACAGACCTATCTCGAGGCCGAACAGGCAGCGATGGTCAAAAAGGATTTTGCGACCGCGATTGCGAAACTCAATTCACTGCGCTCTCAGCCTTTGAATTGCTACGAAGAAGGCGCTGTCATCAAGCTGTCTGCTTACATCAAGATCGAGAACGGTGATCGCAAAGGTGCGGTGCAGGATCTTCTGACAGCTCTGAACAAGGGCTACATTCCAGAAGCGGACGCTGCGCAGACCTATTACAATATTGCCCAGATCTATCTTCAGGAAGAAGATCTCGTCAAAGCGCTTGAATATATGAACAAGTGGCAGCAGGCTGGTGGCAAGCCAGACCGCACGCAAAAGTGGCAACTGGCTGTCCTTAATCAGCGTGCAGACAAGTTCAAGGAAGCGGTCCGCTGGGCTGAGGAGGTTCGCCGTGAAGACGGATCGAACTTCAAGCAGGAAGTCTATGATCTCTTGTTGTTCCTTTACAACCAGACTGACGAAAAGGCGAAAATGGCCGAGGTTCTGGAGGTGCTCGTAGAGCGCAATCCGACTGAGCGGAAATACTGGGATGCGATCGCAGGCAACTATTTTGCGGATAATGAAGAGCGCAAGGCATTCGAAGTTCAAAAAGCGATGTATCTTGGTGGTCTTTTGACGACGCAGGACGAGCTCATGCGCATCGTGAACTTCTACAATCGCTTTAACGCGCCGTATCATGCCGCGCGCATTCTCGAGAAAGAGATGAATGCGGGGCGCATCACGAAGAACCTGGAGCGGCTTGAGCTGCTGGCGAACCTTTATCAGGTTGCACGTGAACACGAAAAGGCTATCCCGGTCATCAAGCAGGCTGCTGATGCCGGCGGTGGCGGTGCGATGTATGAACGTCTCGGTCGCTCCTATGCCGACCTCCAGAAGTGGAAAGAATCGGAAGAAGCACTTACCAAGGCGATAAGCATGGGCGGCGTCAAGGATCGCGGCAACGCTTACGTTCTGATCGGGCAGTCGCGCTATGAGCGTGGTGATCGCTCCGGGGCGCGGGAATCCTTCAAGACGGCAGGCAATACTGCAGGGCGTAGCTGGATCGACTTCATGAACTCGGAGGAGAACACCAAACGTGCTCTCGTCTGTTTCGAAGTTCAGTCTGCCTGGCTCAACGTAGAGAACGAGGCGAAAATCTGTAAGCGGCTCGCTGTTCTCGGAGAAGAGAATCTCCCGGAGAATTGCAAGACGATCAAGGATCGTCTGGAAGCTGCCGAAGCCAAGTTCAACGCCACGCCAGAGTGCAAAGGGCAGGGCACTTGATTTAGCCAAAATCTTCGCGTCCTCAGTTTGAGCGTGCATTAATCAAGAGCCCCGAGTTGAACGCTCGGGGTTCTTTATGTATTCGGCTATTCGTTCCCGACGAAGTGGCATTGCCTCTGATAACCTTCAGGATCTTTCGCCCACTTGATTGTATGGTTGGTTCCTTCGAGGCTGGGAGGGTCGACAATGGACGAGAAAGAAGGCAGGTCGATGGGGAGTTTGGCTCTCATCAATGTGGCCCGGATACGGGTTCCTCGATCCCGAGTTATTGGCGCGATCGACTTCCAGGGCAGAACCTATGCTTTTCGAACACAGATGTTCAGGTCTGAAGCAAGCCTGCCATCCATGGTTCGACGATCACGACGAAGCCGGGTATGTGGTATTGGACTTGCACTTAGTCATGCTCATAAAGGCTTCACACTTGATGTTCACCGAGCGCATGGGCCGGGCGTGTGAACCGGCAGACAGCAACCGGGACTTTCAATCGTACAGGGTCGAGATATGCAAAAACCGGAAATATCGATCATTGTGCCTTGGTACAATGAGGCGGAAAACTGTGCGCATTTTTTTGAAACAGTTGTGCCCATCTTGGAAGACGTCACAGTCTCCTATGAAATCGTCTGCGTGAATGATGGTAGCAAAGACGACACGTTCAGTTTGCTGCGCGCACATCGCTCCGAAAACCCGAATATCAAGATTGTCAATCTATCGCGTAACTTCGGAAAGGAAGCCGCGCTTTCCGCCGGGGTCGATATAGCCTCAGGACGTGCCGTCATTCCTATGGACGCAGACCTTCAGGACCCGCCGGAATTGCTCGACGCCATGGTGAAGGCCTGGCGGGACGGCGCTCAGGTTGTACTGGCCCGTCGGATGGATCGTCAGAGCGACAGCGTGTTGAAACGTGCGACATCCCGTTGGTTCTATGAACTGTTTTCCAGAATGGCCAAGCCGGCAATCCCCAAGAATGTCGGTGACTACCGGCTGATGGACCGGATCGTGGTGGACGCGCTGAAGCAACTTCCCGAACGCTCCCGCTTCATGAAAGGTCTGTTCGCCTGGGTCGGCTTTCGCCAGATCACCCTCGACTATACCCGTCCGCAACGTGCTGCGGGGAGCACCAAGTTCAATTATCTGAAATTGTGGAATTTTGCGCTTGATGGCATTTTTTCCTTCAGCTCCCTGCCACTGAAGATATGGTCCTATTTTGGCTTCCTTGTGAGCATGGTCGCCATCATCTTCATGGCGTTTCTCATCGCTCGAACGATTTTGACGGGCATAGATACGCCTGGCTATGCGTCCACGCTGAGCATCATTCTATTGTTCAATGGGATTATTCTGATCAGCATGGGGGCAATGGGTGAATATATTTCCCGTATCTTCATAGAGGTCAAGCAGCGGCCAATATACCTGATCAACGAGATGGAAGGATTTGAGGCAAGTATCGACAGCAATGCGACTTCATTGCCAGATGTGCCGGTCGGCGGGCCGCCAGAAACGGCCAGAAAATGAACCCATTGAAACTGGACCGGCGCACCGTGGAATTGGCCTGTTTTGGCGCGGTTGGTCTTGCCGCCTCCCTGACACACTTTGGCACCGCCATTTGGCTGATAGAACACGCTGGCCTGGGTGCATCGCGCGCGAACATTCTTGCCTTCCTGGCGGCTTTGCCCATCAGCTATGTTGGGCATGCCTTTTTTACATTCTCTGCTAAGCGCTATGGTCGGGGTTCTGATCTGACGCGGCAATCAGCGGGTCGGTTTGTTGTTCTTGCGATGACGGGATTTTTGCTCAACCAGGCCAGCGTGGTGCTGTTCGTGGAAACACTCGGCTGTCCTCCGCGGATTGTCTTTGGCCTGACCATTCTTGGAGTTGCCGGATTCCTGTTTATTGCGAGCAAGTTCTGGGCCTTCAGGGGATCGTCGCGTTGATACATCCTGGTCGCCTGGACTGGCATATACGGAAGGCAGATAGTCTTCTGCTTGACGCTCCCCGTCATGTGTCTGCACGAACTGAGTATACCGGCCTTGCCATGCTGCTCGTCCTCGGTGCATTTCTGCGCCTGGCTACGCTGTCTCATGACTCCCTCTGGGCGGATGAGGCGTACACGCTTTCAGTTGCACAGCTGCCTTTTGCTCACCTCTGGGGCGTTCCGTTCGATGTCCATCCGCCTTTGTTCTATTCGCTGGTAAAAGTTTTTTTCGCCTTCGGTTTAAGCGAAGCAACTGTGCGCATTGCGTCGGCGCTGGCGTCAACTTTTACCCTGCTGGTCGTTTATTTCCTGACCAAATGGCTGATCGGCAATGTCGGAGCACTCGTGACTTTGGCACTGAGTGCAACCTCTTACACAAGCCTGGTCTATGCGGATGATGGCCGCAATTATGCGCTCTTGTCGGCCTTTCTTCTTCTCTCTTACTCAGCGCTTTTCCAAGTGGTGCAGGCTCTGCGCTCGGATGATCCCGTTCCCAACAGGACAACATTGCTGGGCTGGTTAGCGACTTATAACATCGCGGCCGTCGCGGCGCTGTACACGCACAACTCAGCTGTATTCTATATCGCATCTGCAAACATGGCCTGGGCGCTTGTTGTGCTTTTTACCAGCCCAAGGGAGCTGGTTCGATTTTGCCTGAGGCTTGTCGTGTTGAATGGACTGGTCGTTCTTGCCTGGCTTCCCTGGCTCATGACGCTTTTCTCAACCTCGGCTGACTTTACCTGGCTGGAACAAGCCCGTCCGATTGAGGCGATCAGGACGCTTCTTGTAACGATTCTACCCAACAATATCAGTGTTCCAGGAGCCTTGGCGTATCTGGCTATAATCGGAACTGGCACCATCATTGCCTTGCGACGCGGCGGTACGTTGCTCACGGTCGTCTGCTTCCATCTGATCGCCTTCCCATTCTTTATTTGGATGTTCGGCTTCGTATACAAGCCGATCTTCATGGAGCGAACAGTATTGCCTGCCATATTCGGTGGCGCGCTCAGCGTCGGAGTCGTTCTTGCATTTCTGAGGTCGCGGTTCGTCGCCATTTTGATCGCGTGTATCGCGATTTCATTGAGCCTTGTGTCATCAGCGAGCTATCTCGGCCGTGGCAAGGATAAAGACCATTACGGGGCACATATTGTACAGGACTGGAGGTCGGCGGTCGCCGAAAGTCCCGGAGGTGATCGCAGCGCAATTGTCCTTTGCGAGCCCTTCAGTCATCCTGCCGTTAGCTTCTATGCTCCAGACACTAGCATCCTGTTCCTGCGTTCAAATAATAATCTGTTGCCCGTGACAAATGCGCAATGGCGCAAGCTGTACGGCATGCCCGCTACGGCTCGGCTTCCCCATCTTGAAGAGAGCCTTGCGCGCATCGTTGCAGAAGACGACGTGTCGGAACTTTCGATTGATCAGTTAGCTGAACGATTTGATCACGTCACCACTGTGCGTGCCAATATTTTCTGCGACGACAGCTTTCTGTCATCATCCATAGAGCGCTTTCGCCAAGCAGGCTTTGAAGCCGATCCGCTGCGAAGCTACCCGGGGGTTACCGCAAGAACTTTCAACGGGACCTTCCCACAGGATTGATATGGGGCGGTAATCATCCCGGAAACAAGGGACTTGAGAACTGGGTTTCTCCGGCTTTGATGAGGCACAGAGAAGAACATGAAGAACTGGGGATGTGCAAACGGGCACATCCTGGCGAAATCAGGATCGAGACGTAAGCGTCCGGCCTGAGCGCCCTTGATCACTTCTTCGCCGGCCTGGCCTTTGCGAGACTTCCAAACCACAGGCGAACGGTTTGCCGGTCGATATTCTGGGGATCGAACTTCCGGCCATACCAGTTGAGCATTTGATCGTGTTCTTCATGCGAAGGGTCAGAGATGGCCTCGAGGAACATCTCGTATCCATGAGGACCGCCGACATCTTCAGGCGGTGTCCTGTACTCCCCTTCGATGAACCGTGGCAGGCGCGCGCCAGTTTCGGCTTCGAAGACGTCCAGAACATCGATGCGGTGTTCCCAGTTGTCACCGAAGTCATAGGTGTAGAGGAAGCTCTCGCCCTTCATGCTTTTGAGCCGTGTGAGCTTTGCGATGCTGGCCTTGTGGACCTTCATGTCCGGATCGTCGTCAAAGGGCATGCCGTAGCGCTTATCGCCGATCTCGAACTCCCAGAGGTGATAGTCCTGCCAGAGAAACGCGGCCTGGATCGCGTCGTGAAGGTTTTTCAACGACATCGAAAGCGGAACTTCGATCACGCGCCATGGCGCCGGGTTGAGGTCGTGAAGCGTGATCCGGAGGCGGGCGGCGTCAATCATGCCACGAGATTATCCCGGGCGCTGCGATCGGGGAAGTTCCAGGGCGCGAGATCTGCGACGCGGTTGATCGGATGATCGGCAATCCGGGACAGGATATGCGTGAGCCAGGCTTGTGGATCCACGTCATTGAGCCTGGCGGTCTCGATCAGGGTGTAGGCGATGGCAGCGGCATGTCCTCTGCCCTCGGAGCCTGCAAACAGCCAGTTTTTACGCCCGATAGCCAGGCCCCGCATGCCGCGTTCGGCGGCGTTCGACGGGAAATCGCAGTGCGATAGCTGATCCGTCTTACTGTCGATCTCCAGATGCCCATTCGACAGATAGATTTCCAGCCGCGGCAGGCGTGTCAGGGCATAGCGGATGGCCTTTGCCAGGTCTGACTTGCCGGAGATCTTTGGTAGTTCAGATTGCAGCCAGCTGATCAGGTCATCGAACACCGGCCGGGCTTTTGCCTGGCGTATTTCAACACGTGTGTCTGGCGGCTGGCCGCGGGCTTCGGCTTCGACCGCGTAAAGCGCCGCAATGCGCGCCACCGCTTCGGTCGCAACAGCTGAACCGGTCGCCTTGGCGATATCGAAGAACTTGCGCCTTATATGGGCCAGACAGGCGACTTCGGTGATCCTGCCGGACCGGTAAAGTTCTTCGAACCCTGCATAGCCATCGGCATGCATGAACCCGGAGTATCCCTTCAGGTGCTCTGCGGGGCGGATGCCCTTGCGGTCCATACTGAACCTATAGAACGCCGCTGGAGGTGCGCCCGATCCGTGAGCTCGTTCGTCGCGCGCATAGACCCAGACCCTGCCGGTCTTTGTCTTGCCGTTGAAGGGCGCGAGAACCGACACCGGTGTATCATCGGCATGGATCGCAGCGCCCGCGCGCACATGCTGCCCAATCGCCTCAGCCATCGGCTCAAGCAATGCTGTCGACTTGCCGGCCCAGTCGGCCATTGTCGAACGTTCAAGCTCGATGCCTTCACGGGCATAGATCTGGCTCTGCCGGTAGAGTGGCAGGTGGTCGGCATACTTGGAGACGAGGACATGCGCGAGCAGGCCCGGGCCGGGGCGACCGCGTTCGATCGGACGTCTGGGAAGCGGGGCCTGGTGGAACCGGTCACAACAGGTGCAGGCCATGCGGGGGCGCACATAGCGGTTCACCATGAACCGGCCGTTCGACGTGCAGTCGCGGTGCGATTGCATTTCCGTCTCACCATACTCGAGCTCCTCGGTCACATCCTCGCCAACGCGCTTCAGCTTGCCGCCGCAGTCATTGCAGGCCTCGCCCGTCTCAAGCACCTGTTCGGTCCTTGGCAGATGATCCGGCAGCGGCTTGCGGGCTAGCTTGTCCTTCGAGGCAGGCTCTGGCGCGCCAGCGGGAACCTCTGTGCTGCGGGTGATCTCCAGGTCTTCCAGCATCAGCTGGAGCTGCTGGAGGCCTTCGGCCGTGATCCGAACCGATGACGGGCCATCCCTGACAACTGGAGCTTCAGCTTCTCGATCAGCAGGTCGCGGCCACGCAACTCGATATGCGCGTCGCGCAGCATCGCCTTCAGCGCTTCGACATCATCGGGAAGATCAGCCACATCCGACATAGGCAGGAAACTACCCTGCTTCGCCTCCCCAGTGAATCCCGAAAATCGCTTTACCCTGTCGTCAGAGGCCGCCATGTCTGCTTCGTGATCCGCCAGTCGATCCCTTCAAGCAACATCGACAGTTGCGCCTGGCTGAGGTGTACCTTGCCATTCTTCGCCGCCGGCCACAGTGATACGGATCAGCAATCGATCCAGCGGGGGCTGTTGAAAAAGCCTCTGACTGTTGATTCACTGTGATTCGTATCTGCTGCTTTGGAGTTGACATGTTGGGTCGCAAGGAACGCGGACAGTTGGAGTTGTTCATCACCGGTTCGCTGCGTGACCTGATCCCCGATGATCATGTCCTGGTGCGGATAGATCGGGTTCTCGATCTGGGATGGCTTCGCGCTGAGGTGGCCGAGCTTTATTGTGCCGAGAATGGCCGTCCCGGTATCGATCCCGAAGTGGCTGTGCGCCTGATGCTTGCGGGCTTCCTGCTCGGGGTCGTCCAGGACCGGCGGCTGATGCGTGAAGCGCAGGTCAACCTCGCGATCCGCTGGTTCATCGGCTACGCCTTGCATGAAGCCCTGCCGGATCATTCCTCGTTGACGCGCATCCGCTAACGCTGGGGTGAAGACGTGTTCCGCCGGATTTTCACCCGCGTCGTGCGGCAGTGCCAGGCGGCCGGTCTGGTCTCAGCCGAGACCGTCCACATCGACGCCAGTCTGATCCGGGCGAATGTCAGCATGGATGCGCTGGTTTCGCGCCATATTGATGCCGCCCTCGACGTCAATGACGTGGCGCGCGACGCGCGCACGATCGGCAAGTTCAAGAAGGTCTGCCGCACGGACCCCGACGCAACAATGGCCACGTCCTCGATGGCGCCGCTGCGCCCTTCCTACAAGCAGCATACCGCTGTGGATGACCTGGAAGGTGTCGTGGTCGATGTGGAAATCGTGACGGGTGAGGCGCATGATACGGGTCAGTTCGAGCAACGCCTCGACGCCATCGAAGAGACCCTCGCGATGGCCCCGGACCGGATCACGGCGGATGCGGCCTACGGCGTGGGAAAGGTCTATGCCGTCCTTGAAGACCGCGAGATCGAGGGTGTCATACCGCCTCGGCCCGCGACCCGGCGGGCAGGCGCACAGGCTTTGCGACCGAACGTTTCAAATACGATCCCTATCATGATGTTGTCCGCTGCCCGGCAAAGAAGCAGCTGACGGCCCGAAGCACCACGAAATCGGGGCGATGGTATCGCGCCGATCGTCGCGACTGCGCGCGCTGTCCCCTTAAGGCGCAGTGTCTGCCCAAGGCGGGCCCGTCGCGCAGGGTTCACATCGTGACAAACCATGCCGCAATTCTTCGCGCCCGACGCAAGCGCGCGGCTTGGGGTGAAGACGAATACGCAATCTACACCCGCCACCGATGGCGGGTCGAAGGTGCGCACGGGACGGCCAAGACTCTCCATGGACTCGCCAGAGCCGTCCGAATGGGCCTCGAAAACATGAAGATCCAAGCCTTGCTGACAGCAATTGCCATGAACCTCAAGAAGCTGGCGGCCGCAATCGTGCTTTTGTTCCGATTGATCATCACATGGAACGCGGCTCGACCCGTCTCAGCGCAGACCTGAAACGACTTTTTCAACAGCCCCCAGCGGATCGATTGCCCGGCGAACCGGCCGCGCTCAAGGCGCTTGGCAAAAAGGCACGCGCCCTGGCCGTCCCACCAGATGATCTTCACAAGATCACCTCCGCGTCCCCGGAACACGAACAGGTGGCCGCAGAAGGGATCCCCCTCCAGGACCTTCTCGGCCAGTGCGGAAAGGCCATTAAAGCCCTTGCGCATGTCGGTCACGCCAGCCGCCAGCCAGACCCTGGTCGTAGCCGGAACCGGGATCATGTCACCTGCCTCAGGGCACGCAACACCCTCACCAGGGATGGCTCGTCCCTGCAGCGGATACGTGCTCCCGCCGCCAGTTCCACGATCACGTCATCGCCTGGTCCCGACATAGGTTGGGCGGTCACCGCGACAGGCGCCGGACCGATCTTGACCGGAAGGAAACCCGTGACCGCCTTGTCACCGCCAAAGCGAGGGTCACGAAGCCAGTTGAAAATGACGTTCGCGTTCATGCCATGTCGGCGGGCCACTTCGGCTACCGACACAAACGGCTCCCGCGTCTCGGCCAGGACCTGGAGCTTGAACGCCCTTGAATAACTCCGCCGCTTGCGCACAGGCTTATGGTCAAACATGGTCGGATCGTGTCCACTTAAATCAGGCGGACACTATCCGCCTCCATCCGACCAAAATCAGCATCGAGGCGTTCACCACAAGGGCGGGAAGACCGGACGGTTACATCGAGACTTTCACCACAAGGGCCGGTAGACTGGACGGGCAGGTTGCCTGGCCCAATTGAAAGAGCCGCCAGCGTATGCCTCGCCGGCGGCTCTTTCCAGAACCTGAGTCTGTTGAAGTTGCCAGACGCTCACGACGCCGAAGAGGATACTCCGAATGAGGTCGTTCCGGAATGACCCAGCGGTGACGATGTTTCATTCGCAGCGGTTGGCGAAGACGCGCCCTTGGGGCCTGTGTCCTTCAACGGGTCGTCGGCGTGTTTCACCTGGCCTTCGAATACGGCATTTGACTGGATCTGCAGTGAGGCATGGACGATGTCGCCCTTCACATGGGCGCCGGATTCCAGTTCGACTTTCCGGGCGCGGATCGAACCGCGGATCTTGCCCTTGACCTTGACGACTTCGGCTTTGACTTCGCCGGTGATGTATCCGGATGCGCCGATGGTGATGTCTGTTGCGCTGACGTCACCGTCAACGACGCCATCGATCTGCAATGCGCCTTCCGAGATCACCGAACCGTTGATCTTCATATCCGCGCAGATAATCGATGCCGCGCGTGCAGCGGGCTTCATTGCCGCGCCGCGAATGGCGTCCTGGGTAGGTGCGGCTTTGACTGGCTCTGCCGGGGTGGTTTCTGTGTTTTTGTTTTTAGTGAACATGACGGCCTGCTTTCAAGAATTTCGCTGGATCATAAGGTTTGCCGTTGAACCAGACTTCATAGTGAAGATGGTCACCCGTGCTTCGTCCGGTGGTCCCCATCTTGCCGACCAAGTCTCCGATTTCGACAGTCGCCCCCTTTGATACCGTAATACCGCTCAAGTGACCATAGCGTGACTTGAAACCGTGTCCGTGATCGATTTCGACCATGCGTCCGTATCCCGCGCTCGCACCTGCAAAAGAAACTTTCCCGGGCCCTGCTGCGATGATCGGAGCCGCATGATAGGCGGCCATATCGAGGCCATTGTGCCAGCCTGGGCGTTTCCTGAACGGGTCTATGCGCATGCCGTAATCACTGGTCTGGCGGTAGGGCACACCAACCGGGCGTCCGAGCGGCAGGCTTGCAACGATTTGCTCGTAGTAGCGCATTTCTTCGACGCGAGCTCGCGTCTGAGTGAGGCGATTGTAAAAGGTCGTGTCTGCGTTCGACAGTTTGTCTGCACCTGACGTCATGGTCGCTATCGAAACGAGCGGTCCGCCCATTTCGGCGCCCGACATGATACGGTCGCTGCCGACAGATGTGAGTTGAAGCACGCCGCGTGCGCGCTCTGCGCGGTCTATCGCCATGTCTTCAGCTTCATTAAGAATGCGTTCCTGATCGTATTTCAGGTTTTTCAGGCTTACCCGCGTACCGCTTGTATCGAACGATGCTGTGACGTGAGAGACGTTGCGAGATTGACGATTGTCCGCTTCTTCAATCGACGCTTTCACCAAAAGGCCGGTGCCGTCACCCTTCAGCGCAGAAACCTCCAGGTTTTCGTCGCCCTTCAGCTTGTCGAAAAGGTCTTCAAGCGCCTTCTGTCGATCTTCCCATTCCGCGGTTTCCTTCTGAAAGGCGTCTGTGCGTTCTTCGAGAAGCGAGCGGGACAGGGCATCTTTCGCCCTTAATTCCTGAACCCAGCGTTCGTACTTGGCGAGTTCGCGGTCATCTGGATTGCCGGCGATGGTGCTGGAAGGCCCGCCGAGCACATAACTGCCGGTAACAAAAAAGGTCCAGCCAGCAAGCGCGGCAGCGCCTGCAGCGATAATAGCCTGCTGCCAGGGGGAGACCGAGATGTACCGGACCGTGCCGCCGCTGCGGTGATAAATCTGACGTTCCGGGAACGCTCGATCAAACGCCGCTTTAACGTTCGCACTCCACTTCGCCATTCACGCCACCTGTCGACTGGAAATCACACCCCATGCTGCAATAAACACTACAGCACGTTTCCCAAACCCGTGGATCACATAAATACCCATTTCGAACGGGGGTGAAAGCCCTAGGGAACACAATTCATGCAAATTTTCGTCTAATTGGGTAAATCCCCTGTTAAAGCTTGGAATTTTGGATGACCAGTGTGTAATTTTTCGCCACCTGTCAGCTATTTAACGAATCGAGCACGTCTTGAGCGTGACCCTTCACGCGGACATTCGGCCAGATTCGGCTAATTCGACCTTTCGGGTCGATGAGAAAGGTCGAGCGGGCAATACCCATATAGGTTCGGCCGTACATGTTTTTTTCAACCCACACTCCGTAGGCTTCGCATAGTGCGCCGTCTTCATCTGACCCCAATTGAATTTGCAGTTCGTGCTTTGCGATGAATTTGTAATGTTTGGTGAGGGTGTCGCGGGAAACGCCAAGAACTTCTGCTCCTGCCGCTTTGAATTGACTTGAGAGACTGGAAAAATCCCTGGCTTCGTTCGTGCAACCAGGCGTGTCGTCCTTCGGATAGAAATACAAAACCAGATGCTTGCCTTTGTATGAGGCGAGTTTCTTCTGACCTTCGGTGGTCTCAACAGAGAAATCAGGCGCTTTCGCTCCAGTTTCCAGTGGTTGGCTCATGTATTCCTCCTATGGTGCCTGAAAAGGTCTGCGCTTATATCCAAGACGTGCAGCTTTGCTATTCTGAACGTGACGCATGAAGTTTTAAGGAGCGTGCTCTTGGTTCGCCAGACCGCCTCGATGTTAATTCTGGAAATACTTGGCGGTTTAATTCTGCTTGTTCTGGTCGCGGCCGGTTTGCTGGCGTTTCGGCTGGCGAGCGGTCCGCTCGAACTGGGTGTTTTCAGGGACGATGTCGAGCGCGCCCTGACCGACGCCAGAAGCGGACGATCTGTCAAGATCGGTGAAGTGTTCCTCGAATGGTCGCAAGACGACCGTCGCGTTCTGATAAACGCAAAAAATGTGCAATTATTTGATGATGCCGGCAGCCTGAGCGCTGAAGCAGAGACTGCTGACATAACGCTTGCGGGTTCTTCACTCGTATTCGGCAAAGTCGAAGTCATAGCAATGCATCTCGACGATGGCTGGATAAATGTCGACAGCGTCACCGAAACAAAATGGAAGATGGCGGGTGATCCATTGCCCGAGATTCCGTCCGGCAAGTTGCCGACCACTCCAGCAGAATGGCTGGAGCGCGCCAATGACGTGTTGCCTCAATTGCTTGTCGCGCTGGAACAGGCCGAAACGGTCGTCGATCTGGAGCGCGTATCGTTCGATCAATTTGAAGTGCATGTTCGGGACGCAGACGAAAAGAACCTGCTGACGTTACGAGCGGCGAAAGGGCGTCTTGCCCGCGAAGCAGGCGGGATCGTCCTGGCGATCTCGGGCAGTGGCGTTGGCGAAGGTTTACCAGCCGGGTTGGCAGCAACGCTCGCAACATCAAACCTTGGCAATCATCTGAAGGCAGAATTTGCCGTGGCGAAGTGGCCTCTGGGAGATCTCGCGGTCCGGCTCGGCATGAGCCGTGACCGGTTTGATGGACTACCGGCAAACGTTGCCGTGTCGTTCGACGTCTCAAGAGACGTCGGTGTCGAGCAGATACTGGTAGATATCGCTGCGGGAGAAGGCCGGTTGCCTTTGGGCAGCAATGAGTTCGACGTTCAGGATTTCGGCTTGAAGGCGGCATACAATTCTGGAACGGATGGGCTGACACTGGAAGCCAGCAGTAACCGCGCAGGTCCGCTTAAGGGCCGCGCGTTGCTGAACATACAGGATGCAATGAAGGGGCAGGGTTTTCACAAGTTCAATCTGACCAGTCCTGCCATGCAGCTCGATTTTACACCGGCCTTTGAAAGCGTCATTCCGCTCGAGAAAATCAGTATCGAAGGAGAGGTGGATCTGTCGCGTTTTGCGCTTCGGGACGCTGTGGTCGATTTTACGACTGGCGGCGATCGACTCACGGCTTACGGCTCGATCGTACTCACACCAGACAGACAGGAGGGCGAGCCACCGGTGATTGGGAGTTTCGACATCGCGTCTCAGGGTGATATTCGCCGGGAAACGGTATTGGCTTTCTGGCCAGTCGGTCTCGGAGCGGGTGCCCGGCGGTATGCGGCCAATCGGATCACGTCCGGTGTTGCGTCGTCGGTAGAGGGACACATGGACCTGCTGCGCGACAGCTTCGCCGAGGGCTATTTAAAGGATGAAAATCTGACGTTGGACTTTGAGGTTCGCGACGCGTCCGTTCGGTTTCTCGACGACTTGCCGGCCGTCGAAAATGCAACCGGCAAGGGGCGCCTTACCGGAAATGGGTTCAAGGTTGTCCTTGACAGCGGAGAATACGGTGGGTGGTCCCTGGATGAAGGTCTCGTCGATTTCCCGGCCTTCAATCCGCGAGGTGTTCCGTTCAGGGTCTTCGCGAAGGGACGCGGTCCTGCGAAAAACATCATGAAGACGCTCGTTGAATCGCGATTCAAGATCGAGTTTGACCCGGGCAGGCTCACGGGTGATGCCGAGATGGCTTTCGAAATGTTCCGTCCGGCGCTTGATAATGTGCCGTACGAGGATGTTCGATTCTCCGCTTTGGGGACGGTGACCCAGGGTGGGTTAAAGCAGGCTGCACTGGGATTTGATCTCACAAAGGGAAGCTTCAGGATCGACGCCAGTCAGGCGGGTGTCACGGTCAGCGGGTTTGGTGATCTTGGGCCGTCGCCGGTCCAGTTTACATGGCGCGATGCGTTCAATGACGGCGACCAGCCATCAAACCTGTCGGCAACGGCGGTTGTGACACCGGATCTTCTCAATCGTTTCGGGGTGCTGGGGCGCGCCTATCTGTCTGGAGAGATCCCGATAGAACTTCAGGCGCGGGTCGCCGGAGATGACCTGATTTCTGCCGACACGTCGCTTGACCTCGGTGAGGCCCGTCTGGATATTTCCGAGATTGGATGGGTGAAGCCGAAAGGCGTTCCAGCCAAGGCATCCATTCAGTTTGAGAAAGTCGGCAGCCTGTCGAGATCGACGGTCCTGTTCACGTCGGAAAACGCGCGCCTTGATGGTGAATATATGCTCAGCGAGGATTCAAAGCTTGTTTCAGCGATTGTGAGACGGGCGTACCTCAAGAACAAGGCCGATTTTGGGGGTGATATCGCGCGGGCCCAGGTTGGGGGCTTGATTGTCAAACTGGACGGATCCTATCTGGATTTGTCCGGTGTTATGTCAGGTCTGGGGGCGGCAGGAAGCGCGGATGCTGGCAACAAGACGCCTCTTGACATTAGCGCCAACCTTGAAGCTCTGACGCTTCGGCCTGGGCTGGACATGCGCGAGGCGAAGCTGATGGCCAAGACAGGATCCACGGGGCTCTCCATTTTTACTGCCACCGGCAAGGCCGATGACGGTTCTCCATTTTCTGCGACATACGATGCGACCTTACCGGACGGGGCGACGGTGAACATTACGAGTGGAAATGCAGGATTTATGGCGCAGGCCTGGATCGGCGCCGACTTTCTGGAGGGTGGCAATCTCGACCTGACCGGAAAATTCACCAAGGATGGTTCACCGGCCGACTTTGATATCGTTCTCACGGATGTGCGAATGCGGAACGCTCCATTTCTGACACAAATTCTTTCACTGGCGTCCCTCAGGGGACTGGCAGATACATTGGGAGGCGAAGGCGTTCTCTTCTCCCGCATCGATGTGCCTTTGAAATTGGCGAATGGCCGCTATGTCGTGACGGGTGCCAAGGCGCAGGGGCCGGCGCTTGGGTTAACGACGAGTGGTTTCATCCAGGGGGACGATGGGACAATCGAGTTCAACGGTGTCCTTGTGCCCAGTTTTGGCATGAACTCGGCGCTCGGCGGGATTCCGATCATCGGCGACCTTGTGGTTGGCCGGGATGGCGAAGGCGTGTTTTCACTCACCTACGCAGTCAGTGGAACGCTCGAGAAAGCCAATGTGTCAGTCAATCCGCTGTCAGCACTCGCACCGGGCGTCATCCGGCGCATATTCGAGAATCCGTCCGACACCAAAATTCCCGAGGCTAAACCACGCCTGCCGGACGAACCGATCCCCTCGGAGCTGCCGCCTATTCCTGACGAGTCGTTCGAATAGCGCGTTCTGGTTGGTCTGTCCGAGGGTGGGCGACGACGTCAGACCTTTCGGGGTCTTCAGTAGGCCAGAGCTTTTTGGGAAATGAACATCAGGTCGTTTTCCGGGCCTTCAACGAAGATGGCCGCCATGACGCGAAGGGCTTTTCGACCAGCACGAAGAATGCGTATCCTGCAATGAGCCCGGCCAACATGATCAGAGCGAAACCGCCGAACAGCGTAAAATAGTTGATCGGAACGAACCTGGCGAAGATCTGGGCCGCGATGTGGAAGAGCTGCAGGTGAACCAGGTAAAGCGAGTAACAGGCCAGCCCGATATACGTAATGTAAGGCAAGCGGCAGAAACGCCCGAACAACGTATCCGGCTGGAAGGCCAGCCCGAACAGGATGACGATGATGCCGAGGCTGAACGCCCAGCTGAACAGCGTCATCGCGAGCGGCTCAAAATGCGCGGTGCCCAGCCAGAACATGCCCAGCACGGTTGCCGTGCCAAGCACAAGGCTGGCGCGCGATCCGATCAGGGCGAAGGCCCGCCGGAAGGCGCCCTCATGCCGCGCCAGCATTATGCCGACCCCGAAATAGACGATGTAGGACAGGATGGTGAACGAGTTGACCGGAACGATCTTGTTGATTGCCACGAAGGAGACGGCGAAGAACACGGCGAGCATCGCTGCAAAGCGCCAGGGCGCGGCGCGATCGTCGCCGCGAAACAGGGTGAGGAAGATCAGCGGCGCGAGAACGTAAAACTGAACTTCTACTTCGAGGGACCAGCCCAGCGCGTAGAGACGTGGCAGGGAGTCGAAGACCGCGCCGTGGACATAAAACACGCTGGCCAGGAGGCTGTGCGGCAGGGACACATCTGATATCGCCGACCGGTTAAGCCCCGACGGCTGCAGACCGAGGAAGAAATAAACGCAGAACGTGCTGAAGATAATGAAATAATAGGGCGGGAATATCCGCGTGATGCGCCGGACATAATATTTGGTCACAAAGGCCGAATCGAATCGGCCGGCCGCGACATCCTGCATCTGCTTCGCGATGATGAACCCGCTGATCGCAAAGAACAGAAGCACACCCTGGTTTGGGCTGGCGAAGAAGTGCAGTACCGCGTTGATCGGGCCGTTGTCGAGCTGCGGATTGGGCGCGATCCAGAACCGTTCAACCCGCTCGAGCAAATGCCCGATCATGACGTTCATGATCGCGAAGAAGCGCAGACCGTCGATCTCCGGGCGGTAATTCGCCGGATTTATGCTCCGCTGGAAAACCTTGGACGGTTGCAAGTGATTGAGGAGCATCGCGGGGTCCGACTTGATTTCTGGCTGCATTCTACGGGCTTGGTGAGTGTTAATGCGCGGCGCTGAGGTCTGTACAGGCTGGCGCTTCAAATGACTGCAAGAACTGTTCCAAAAAGGGCCAGAGGCACGTCCGAAACAGCCCGCCAAAGCAGCGGTTTCCGGCACTCCGAGCTCCCCACTCAGGCCTGCACCTTCCGGTCAAAAGCCAGAAGACAGGCGCGCAGCCATTGATTCGTCGGGCGCTCCACCAGGCGGAATACGAAGATGGAGACCCCGACGGTCATCAGGCCGGCCAAGAGGCTCGAAAGGCTGATCGATACCCAGTTGACGCCAAGCACCGGGATCGCGACCTTGAACAGGGTCTGTAGGATGTAGGGGTGAATGAGATAGAGCGAGTAGGAGGCATCGCCGAGCGTGACGAAAAACTTCGAGATGCGCCCCTTCCCAACGGGCATTGTCAGAAGGCCGGCAAGTAGCACCATCGAAGGAAGGCCAAACGCAAATTCACGCGGCAGAGGGAGCGGCACCCAGTTCTGGACGAGGATCGCAGCGACTGCGAGCAGCCAGAGCGGGCGCGCTAGCTTGAGCAACTCTGGCGCGCGCTCATAGACGAGGTAGACGACACAGCCCCAGGCAAAGTTCAGCATGATGCCGGACGTGAAAAAGCGGACCGGAACAGATTCTGGCGTCGCAAGCCAGCCAAAGACGACGAGCGCGACAATCACCGCGAGCACCGCGAAAATGCGGTGGTGCCCGGCAAGCATGCAAAGCGAGAATATGACGTAGAAGAACATCTCGTAATTGAGCGTCCAGCCCAGGAACAGCAGCGGCTGCACCAGACCATTCTCCTTGGCGTAAGGGATAAACAACAGGGATCGTAGCAAGTTCTCGACGTTCGCCGTCGTCGAATAAAGCAGGTGCGGCGCGATGAGCGCGACCACAAAGACGCAGAGGGTCAGAAGGTAATAGAGCGGCAGAATGCGGCTCATGCGCTTCACCATGAAGCGCACTGGCGAGGTTTCATTCTGGCCCGCAAAGCAGATTATGAAGCCGCTGACGACGAAAAAGATATCGACACCAAACGCGCCGACCTCGAAGAGGTTTCCGCCGAACAACCCGAATTCAAGATACAGGTATAGAAAGTAGTGAAATAGCAGAACGCTGCTTGCGGCGGCGGCGCGCAGGATTTGCAGCGAATCGATCTGAACGCGTCCGCTCTCCGGTGATGCGGGGCGTTCGCTCAAGGCCGGGCTGTTTCTGCCAGCATAACGGCAATCGCTTTCGCCATCTTTTCATGGGTGCTTGTTCCGGGATGCCACTGGCAGCCAATTGCGGTCACCGGATCGTCGTCATAGCTCAGGTGCAGAAACTGGATATCGCGATGGGTCTTTCTGGTCGCCGCATCGATTGCCCGATGGATAGACCCGGTCGCGCGCGCCGCATCTTCACCGTACAGCGCAGGCCCGAAAAGGCTCAAGATGCGCGCGTCGGGATAAGCTCCTGCTATCACTTCCAGAAGTGTTTCGTAGGCCGTTTCGAATTCTGGACCAGGATCGTTCTGATAATGATCGTTGGTGCCGATATGCACAATCACGAGCGCGGGATCCAAATGGCTGTAGGGCCCGGCCCGAATCTGAGGATCGTCAATCAGTTTGGCCCGCACGGTTGGGGCGTTTTGGCCCTCGACGTTGTGAACGAGGCCGCGACCCCCGACCGCATCGACGATCAGCTTGGCTTTCAGCTGTTTTGCAAGCAGTACCGCATAGGTCCGGTCTGGTGCGTTTGTTTCCGGCGTCGCCTCGCAATTGGGTCCATGCCCAAGCGCGCCATAGCCGGTCGATATCGAGTCGCCGATGACGAAGATTTCGCGGCCCTCAAATTCAGCTGACTCTGCAGAACATGCCGGCGTCAATCCCAAGAGAAGTGCGAGCGAACCAAGCCTGAGAAACAGCTGGAGCATCGAAAATGCGGACATACTCATGCGTCTGTCTCCACCAGATTACCTGAACCGATGAACTTTCGCTCACCGCTCCTGAATGCCGCAAGTCCGCCAAAATACAGGAGCGCCACTATCGGACTGAAGGATAGCGCCGCATATGACTCGGTGAAGGACGACACCAGGATGATGAAGAAGAACAGCATCAACGCCGAATTAGCGAGCGATCCCTCCTGGAGCCACAGGCGCACAGTGCGGAAACCCGACCATGCTATCGCGAAGATCATGAAGCCGAGGCCAATAAAGCCAAGGTGGACGCGAATTTCCCAGAACGCGCTGTGAAACGAAATGGGCAGGCCCGGGGGTGTATGCGTGAGCTCATTGAGCGTCACGGCGAGACCCGTGTCGGGCTGCCAGAAGCCCGCAAGCCCGAGTCCGGTCCATGGACGCTCGGCCGCAGCCATCTCCGCCCCGATCCAGATATCGGTACGGCCGGTTAGCGTCGAATCCTTGCCGACGAGATTCAAAAAGTCGGACAGAAGGGTGATCTGCGGCATCATCGACACGACCAGCGCCACCAACAAGATCAAGATCAGCGCGACAGAAAAGATCACAAACCTTAGATCAGCGACCTTTTCCGCAGGGACCCAGAACGTCTTCACCGCAATCAAAAAGGTTCCGCCAAGCAGAGCCAGGACCAGTGAGGTGGCCGAATCCGCGATCAGCTGAAACGAGAATGCGACCACCGTTGTCGCCAGGGCAATCAACCGCACGATCGTGTGTTCGTTCGTATTCAGGAAAGTCGTGAACGAGACCAGCGTCACAAGCATCATCTGATAGGCGAGGACGTTCTTCTGGTCGTAGGGCCCGCCTTCGGGCAAGGTTGGAATGTAGGGGATGCAGTAGAGCACTGCGAGCGTTCCGCCAAGCATCATCACCCGAAAGAATTCAGCCGGACGCAAGCGCGAAGCAATCGTGACCAGCAAAATCGGCGTTAGAAGAAGGAGGATGGCTATTGGAATGGCTTTGCCCGGGTATCCTGTCCAGAAAATCGACAGAAGGCCCATCACCGGGACGATAAGGAGCGGCCAACTCCGCAGCAACATCGGCATCGTTTCACGAAAGTGCCAGGCGAAGACAGAGAGTATTGCGGCGATGCAAACGAAGCGGATTGGCCCCAATTCGAGCACCGGAAGGGAAACCGCGAAAAACCAGACAGCCAGCAGTGCCTGCTCCCAGATAGCGGCCTTGCGCTCTGACTCGTAGATTTTGACCGGTATGACGCTACGTGCCGGCTGGAGGCTGATTTCCATTTGCATTTGGTTTCCAGTCACCGTCCAAGACCACGAAACGTCTGCAAGCTCCATGCCATACGAGGCCAGTGCCTGCAAGGCAGGGACGCTTCTGCAGAACCCGGCGTTAATACCAGGTTCGTCACATGTCATTGCCGTATGGTCCGTCGCCGGATCTCAGTGTTGACGATGAATGTCAAGCTCACTATCTACATCCACTGTGAATGGATTTTGTCGCAGAGAAGTTGCGCATTGGGCGACCAAATGAACAGACAGGAATGCGCTTACCTCGTTCGGGTTCTTGCACTCACCGCGCTACTTGTCGCTAACGGATTGTCCGCGGAAGCGCGCAGGGCGCCTTCGGCACAACTGGTACTGGATGGCTGCCAGGAAATTCCCGCCGACGCCTTTCTGATCGACCCCGAATTTGCCTCTTCCCTGACGCCAACTGCACAGCGGCACTTCAGCGAACGTCTCGAGGACTTCTCGGAAGCGCCGCTGAACTGCCGGGAAATTGTGATGCTTGGCGATAGCCTGACCGAACTTCACGTATGGAATGAGGCGGTCGCAAATAATCTGGTTCTCCGAAACCGCGGCATAAGCTGGGATACGTCCGATGGTCTGTTACTAAGGCTGGACGAAATCATCGCCATCCGCCCCAGGGCCGTTTTTTTGCTAATCGGGACGAATGACTTGTGGTCGGGCAATTCGCCCGAAACTACTGCGTCAAACATTCTGAAGATCGCCGATCGGATCCGCACACAAAGCCCCGGCTCGCTGATCTTTGTGCAGACCATCTTCCCCGTGACCGGCGCGCCACTAAACTGGGGCGCGGCACCTAACAAGAAGGTGCGCACAATCAACGCCCTCCTCAAGTCCGAAAGCGACAAAGCCGGGTATACGCTTCTGGATACTTACGCGCTGATGGTCGACCGGAACGGATTCCTGAACGCCGCTTATACAACCGATGGCGTGCACCTCAACGAGAGAGGATACGACGTCTGGTCGGCGCTAGTCTCGGACGCGTTGGCCCGACATGGGCTTTGGAAGCAAACACCTTAAGCCTTGGGGCCGATCCCTTTGAATGAATCGCGCGTCAGTGCCACGACCTGAAACTCTGTTTGGCAGCCGGGTGCTCCATTGTAGCGCGCATCTTGGCCGCAGATGAAGCGCGCGCCTGGCGTTGCACGACGCCCGCAGCAAACGCGCCACCGATCAGAGAGGTGGCGTCGCATGGTTCCGGTTCCTGCCTGAATACTCCTCCGACCGGAACCCGATCGAGATGGCCTTCTCGAAACTGAAGGCTCACTTGCGAGCGGTCGCCGCCAAACCTTTGAAGAGATCGTCATAGCTGTTGGCAAGATCTACTCCTTCTTCACACCTGAAGAATGCTGGAACCTGTTCACGGATATGAACGATGTTGCAGGGTGCGCTGCCCGGGAAGAGCTCAACCGGCCACGGGACCCGTTCAGTGCCAACTTCTCTCGACGGACCGCGCCAGACGGGCATTCTTGTGCAACTTCATTCAGGGTCTCCTGAGGTGAGTGAAGTGTGGTAACGCCAGTCCTCTCGATCAGCCCCGGATGGACAACCTGTTGAAAGCTCGCATCTAAGCCGCTTGATGCTGTTTTGTGCCGGTTAGCTGCGCCATAATCAGGTTCGTTGCGTCTTCCAATGGAAGCGTGCCTTCATGCACGGTAGGTAAATTGCCCGCCTTGGGCAGCCAGAAGCAACCATGACGATTGTGCTGAGAATTGTTCACCTGACCGATCAGCAGGAACAAGTCGGTGAAAGCGATACGCTTGTCTTCGGTGGCGTGGACCACTTCAAAGCCATCCTCTACGACAGAGATAAGGTTACTGTAGAAAAACAGGCGGTTCTTGATGACCCGGCAGTCCATGACCGGGGCGCCATTTGATGTGATATTGCTGAGGGCCTTCTGTGCCGCCTGCGCTTGTTCCTGTGTGTCATAGGTCGCCCATGCCTGATGCGTCATCACTGGTTCAAACGACTTGGCCTTTGGTGCTCCGGCCCACTCAAACAGTTTGCCAAAATCGTGAGGGCGATAGACGAATTTGCCGCCAATATGCTCGTATCTTGTATTGGCTTCCTGACTCAGCGCCGTCGCAAAGATGACGCGGCCGTTCTTGCCGATCAATTTGCGCGTGCGACCGATGATGCGATCCATGTGCCGATAGGATTCTTCGATGGCATTGCCATAGGCCGCCATATCCGGATCCGACGGCCGCACCGTGTAGCTTTCCGGCGACATATGGCGCCAGTACCGGTGCTGCAGGAAGGCGGTGGAGTTCGCAAAGAAAGTCGCGAAATCCGGGCGGCGCTTCTTGTATGTCGCTTCGAAAACATCCCACAGGAGCTGGTCCAGAATGATTGCGCGGCGCCAGTGGCGGTCTGTCTTGCTGGTTTTCTCAGACGCAATCTGTGAGACTGCATCCGTGATCGTCGTGAGTGAAAGGCCGTGAGACAGGAGGAAAATCACTACCGATGCCATCTCGTTCATGCCTTGTTTGGCGTTCGGGTTTGTGTGCTCGGTGACGTGATAGCTGATGAAGTCGTGCAAGCCTTGATAAGCCGGGTCAGTCGCCTTGACGCCTGCAGACCACGGATCTGGTAGCAGCCAGACTTTATCTGGCCGTTCTGTGCGGCAATTCATGGAACCGAAGATCAGGGACTCTATGCCCTCATCGGCCATCTTGTCCCAGAAGCGCGGCGTATCGATCAAATGGCCTTCATCAAGCTCGGTTGCGCCATGCACGCTCTCCGGTTGGCCGGTATGCAGCGTCACCCATTGCACCCATGGTTCCAGGTTTGGGTCATCTGTGAAAGTCACATGCACGTCGCTTTGACTTTTGAGCCATGTGAAGTTCGGGAGCTCACCTGCGGCCATCATCCGATCAACGATTGGGGGGCAGAGCTCGTTGAGTTCGAGCATAATGATGGGAGAGGATTGGTTGAGCATTATCTTGACCCTGTATAACGCGAGTACGAGGACTGTGGTACTATACGAAACGCCTGTGAAAATGGTTATCTGTGACCGCTAAATTTGCATGAAATCAACTTCATGTCCAAGTAGAGATGCCCCGGATAATCCGATCAGCGCGGGTCAGGCGAGATTTTTTCCTGCAGATCAACTATTTTGCCGGGCACTGGAGAACGACCTTGCCCAGACGACCCTGCCGAAATTTCAGCCCGGCTTTCAAAGCGAAGGTGGCCCTTGCCGCCGTCCGTGGTGAAAAGGATCTCACCGACCTTGCCCAGCAGCTTTATGTTCATCCGAACCAGATCAAACAGCAACGGGAGGAGGCAAAGAGAACGATCCAATGATCGTTTTCCCGATGCCCCGCGTCTGGAAGGAGCGGTCTGAGTGTTCGGCCAAGCGGAGAAGCAGCAGGCTCCCGGCATTGATCTGAGAGAGCTCCATACCAAGACCGGCCACCGGGCACTGGAGAATGAGACACAAGATCCTTTGATGACGAATAAAGCGTGAGAATTTCTCGTCCGTCAGCAGACCCGGATCGCAAATACCTTGCGCGCTCAACTTGGCGAGTCCGGTAACGTCGTCCCCAAAGGTATTCATGATGTCGAGCGCCTGATTTTGGCTATCGGCAGACCGGATCTGCCAGCCCTAGACCGCGACCTTGATCAAGGCATGACGCTTCTTTCCGGCCGAGAGTTTGATGGCGCCATCAATCAGGTCTGTCGTACCGAGAACGCCATTCTGGTCGCTGACTGTCACGTCGTTCACCTTTGCGGCACCTTGCTTGATCAGGCGGCGGGCTTCGCCGTTAGACGCGGCAAGTCCAGCGGCCGAAAAGGCTGCAGCAACCAGGATGCCGATGCCGAGGTCGGCTTGAGAGACTTCCACAGTCGGCAATGCGTCAGCAGACGCGCCTTCTCCAAAAACCGCCGCCGCGGCGGCGGCCGCTTCTGCGGCCGCCTCAGGGCCATGCAAGAGGGTGGTTGCAGCATTTGCCAGCGCCACTTTCGCGTCATTGATCCTGGCCCCTTCAAGCTGATCCAGCGACGTGATCGTCTCGAGGTCGAGATCAGTGAACAGGCGAAGGAAACGACCGACATCGGCGTCTTCCGTGTTGCGCCAGAATTGCCAGTATTCGTAGGGACTCTTCTTGTCGGCGTTTAGCCATACAGCGCCATCGGCGGTCTTGCCCATCTTGCCGCCCGAAGCCGTTGTGATCAGCGGTGACGTCAGGCCATAGGCTTCGCCTCCCGCGACGCGTCGCGTAAGCTCGACGCCATTGATAATATTGCCCCACTGGTCGGAGCCGCCAAGCTGCAACCTGACTCCGTATCGCCTGTAGAGTTCTAGAAAATCGTAGGCCTGGAGGAGCATGTAGTTGAATTCGAGGAAGGTGTAAGGCTGCTCATTGCGCAGGCGCCGGTCGACTGTTTCCTGTTTGATCATTGTGTTGATCGTGAAGTGAACACCGTAGTCGCGCAGGAATTCGACATATCCGATCTTCGAAAGCCAGTCGTCATTGTTGACCATAATCGCGTCAGCTGGACCGTCACCGAATGTGAGGAATGGCTCGAACGCCTTCTTGATGCCCTCCATGTTGGACGCAATCTGCGCGTCCGTGAGCAGTGGACGGGATTTTTCCTTGTCAGTTGGATCGCCGACCTTGGTCGTGCCGCCGCCCATCAATACGACTGGCTTGCCGCCGCATTTCTGAAAATGGCGCAGCATCATTATCTGGAGGAGTGATCCGACGTGCAGGCTGTCTGCCGTTGCGTCGAAGCCGATATAGGCGACAGGCGTTCCTGAGGCGCAATACGCATCCAGCTCGGCGGGGTGTGTTATCTGTTTGATGTATCCCCGTGAATCGAGTGTTTTCAGGAAATCCGACTTGAATTCGGTCATGGTCTCGTGTCTCCGTAAGCGCAGGCGCGTAACACGGAATGAGGGACTCTTGAACCATCCAATTCACGATCAGGGACCGCAATGGGTGGCGGGCTTCATGTCTGGAACGTCACTGGATGCGACAGATGCGGCGCTTGTTCTGACAGACGGGGAGCGGGTTCTGGAGTTCGGGCCGGTCGCAGAGCGCAAATATTCGGCCAAAGAGCGGCAAATACTACAGGATGCGACAGATGCGGCGCGCGCCTGGAACTGGGTCGGACCTGCGCCGGAGACGGCATTCAAGGCGGCGCGCAGGGTGGTGACACACACGCATGCAGAGGCGTGGCAAATGCTGCGGGAAGGTGGGGGTAAGGGCGTGGTCGCGGCGCTGGCGGGCGTGCACGGCCAGACGGTTCTACATCGCAGGCCCCAACCCGGTCGACCGGGCGCCACGCTCCAGCTGATCGACCCTGTCGCAATGCAGGCAGCGCTCGGCATTCCACTCGCATACGATTTTCGCTCAGCCGACGTGGCTGCGGGCGGGCAGGGAGCGCCTCTCGCGCCTGTCTATCATGGTGCGCTGCTGGAGCGCGCAGGTGACGGCGCGAGCGCGGTGCTGAACCTGGGCGGTGTGGCGAACATAACGGCCCGCATGGCGGACGGGACATTGTTCGCATTCGATACCGGACCTGCGAACGGTCCTATCGATGAGTGGGTCGAGGGGCACGCAAGGGGGACGCATGATGTCAACGGCGCATTCGCGGCCGCTGGCCGAGTCCATGAGGGGCTCTTGGCGCAGCTGCTGGACCATGACTGGTTCGCAGAACTGCCTCCCAAGTCGCTGGACCGGTATGATTTCAATGCCAGCATGGCGCGTGGCCTGTCATTCGAGGACGGGGCTGCAACGCTGACGGCCTTTTCGGCGCGCGCAGTTGCCGCCGGCGTGGCCCAGTTGCCTGAGACGCCTGAGCGCGTGATTGTGTGCGGTGGCGGGCGTCACAATCCGTCGATGATGGCGGCGTTGCGTGAGGCGCTGCCATGCGCGGTACTTGGCGCGGAACAGGCCGGTTGGCGGGGCGATTCGATTGAGGCGGAGGCGTTCGCCTTCCTGGCTGCACGAACCGTGCGCGGCCTGCCATTAAGCTGGCCGGCGACAACCGGCGTTCCGGCCGCCATGCCCGGCGGCCGGATGCTCGGCTAGTCTTTTTCGGCTTCGATACGCAGTTTCTCTTCTGCATCTTCCAGGCGCTTGAGCAGGTAGTCTTCGCAAAGGCCGATCAGCTCGTCGCGCTTGTCGACATAGAAGTGATTGGCTCCCTTAACGCGGGCGCGCTCGATAACTTCGCCCTTCTGGACGCGCACTTTTGTGAGGGCGCGCTCAATGTCTTCGGGGCTGGCGATCGAGTCAGTGTCACCGGCAACGATCAGGCCAGACGCCGGGCAGGGCGCCAGGAATGACAGGTCGTAGTGGTTGGCGGGCGGCGAAATGGCGAGGAAGCCATCAATCTCAGGACGCCGCATCAGGAGCTGAAGCGTGATCCAGGCGCCAAAGCTGTAGCCCGCGCACCAGACGTATCGGGGGCTTTCGCTGAGGTTCTCGATATAGTCGAGTACGTAGGCGGCATCTTCGAGTTCACCGATGCCCTGGTCGTAGGTTCCCTGGCTGCGGCCCACGCCGCGCGAATTATAACGTAATACGCCGAAACCATGCTTCTCGAACATCTGAAAGAGCATGATCGAGATCGGATCCTGCATCGTGCCACCCGCCTTGGGGTGGGGATGGAGGACCAGTGCAATCGGGGCGCCCGGATATGGCGGCTCTGTATAGCGCGCCTCGATACGGCCCTGTGGACCCGGAATGATCAGTTCTGCCATGACGTCCTCTGCGTGAATGCGCTCGTAAGCGGGCGGTCATAAGCCAGATGGACCGGGAAATGCAAATTTTTCTGCAGGTGCACACGCGGCGCCTAACGGGTATACTTGTCTTCATGATTTATGCTGACCACAATGCGACGGCCCCGCTTCGCCCTGAAGCGCGTGAGGCCATGCTGGCGGCCCTGGACATGGGGGCAACCAATCCGTCGTCCGTGCATGCCAAGGGCCGCGCGGCGCGCGCGGTGATTGAAGGCGCGCGGGTGCAAGTGGGCGGTGCCATAGGCAGCCGCGCCGCGGACATCATCTTCACAAGCGGTGGCACGGAAGCTGACGCCCTGGCCGTGCAAGGGGCTGTCGACGCACTGGATGGCCGATGCACGCTGATCGTGTCGGCAATTGAGCATGAGGCCATTGCGAAATCGGCGGGGCATTCGGGTGCTCTGGTGCAGACGGCCTATGTCACCGAAGCCGGGACACTGGATCTCGACGATTTGCGGAGCCGGATGACGAATTGGGACGTGGACGGGCTGGGCACACCTGTCCTGTGCGTGATGCTGGCGAATAACGAGACCGGCATCATCCAGCCAGTGGCCGAGGCTGCCGCCATCATGCGTGACGCGGGTGGTTTGACGATTTGCGACGCTGTGCAGGCACTTGGCAAGATTCCGGTGAATGTCGCCATGCTCGGCGTCGATTACCTGTCGGTTTCGGCGCACAAGGTGGGTGGGCCACAAGGTGTCGGCGCGCTATGGCACCGGGCTGGCGCGCCACTGAAGGCGATTCTTCATGGTGGCGGGCAGGAACGGTCCCTGCGATCGGGCACGGAAAACGTGGCCGGGATTGCCGGGTTCGGCGCGGCTGTCGAGGCTGCGGTCCGTGACCTGCCCGAATATGCCGCCCTGGCCCAGTATCGTGACGCCATGGAAGCGCGCCTGAAAGCCGAAGGCGGTGTGGTGGTGATCGGCGCGGGCAGCGAACGCCTGGCCGGCACATCGAACTTCGCGCGACCGGGTTTCAAGGCTGAAACCCAGGTTATGGCGCTCGATCTGGCCGGCGTATGCGTGTCTGCAGGTTCCGCTTGCTCTTCGGGCAAGGTCAGGCGATCTGTCGTGCTTATGGCCATGGGCGCATCTGACGCCCTTGCAGAATCCGCAATACGCACCAGCTTTGGGTGGAACACCGTGCCTGCTGACTTTGACGGCGTGGCAGATGCATGGCTGGAAGCAGCACGACGTACGGTTTTGAAGGAGAATGTGTGATGGACTGCTGCGGCGGGACCACAGAACACGACGAAGACTGCGGTGAGGTCAAGGTCAAGGACAGTATCGACGCCAAGACGGTCGAGGCTGCAAAGGCGCTTGAATCGGAGAATTATTCCGCTGGATTCGCAACTGATATCGAAACGGATTTCGCGCCAAAGGGCCTGTCGGAAGATACCATTCGCTATATTTCTGCGGCCAAGAACGAGCCCGAATGGCTGCTCGAATGGCGCCTGAAGGCTTATGAACGCTGGTTGACCATGGAAGAGCCGAGCTGGGCGATGGTCCGCTATCCCAGGATCGACTACCAGGCCTATTATTATTACGCGGCGCCGAAGGCCGGGGCGAAATATGCCTCGATTGACGATGTACCGAAGGAAATCCTCGAGACCTACGAGAAGCTGGGCATCCCGTTGCGCGAGGCTGAGGTGCTGCTGGGCGTCGAAGGGGCGGTCGAGACGGCGGCCGAGGCGCGGGAGAAGCCGCGCGTGGCGGTGGACGCCGTGTTCGATTCGGTGTCTGTGGCGACCACGTTCCGCAAGGAGCTTCAGAAAGCTGGCGTCATCTTCATGTCGATCTCGGAGGCCGTGCACGCCTATCCTGAGCTGGTTAAGAAATATCTCGGCACCGTGGTGCCACAATCAGACAATTTCTTTGCGACGCTCAATAGCGCGGTGTTTTCGGATGGCACCTTTGTCTATGTGCCGAAGGGTGTGCGCTGCCCGATGGAGCTGTCGACCTATTTCCGGATGAATGCCGAGAATACGGGGCAGTTCGAGCGGACGCTGATTATCGCCGACGAGGCAGCCTATGTGTCGTATCTGGAAGGGTGTACCGCGCCGATGCGCGACGAAAACCAGCTGCATGCTGCTGTGGTCGAGCTGGTTGCCCTGGACGATGCCGAAATCAAGTATTCGACGGTGCAGAACTGGTGGCCGGGCGATGAGGACGGCAAGGGCGGCATTTTCAATTTCGTGACCAAGCGTGGCGATTGCCGCGGTGTGCGATCCAAGATTTCCTGGACGCAGGTGGAAACGGGCTCGGCCGTGACGTGGAAATACCCATCCTGCATCCTGCGCGGCGATGACAGCGTCGGTGAGTTCTATTCGATTGCCGTCACCAATGGCCGCCAGCAGGCCGACACGGGGACCAAGATGATCCACCTGGGCAAGCGCACGAAGAGCCGGATCATCTCCAAGGGCATTTCGGCGGGCAAGTCTGACAATACCTATCGCGGGCTTGTTTCCGTAAACCGCAAGGCCGTGAACGCGCGCAACTTCACCCAGTGCGATTCGCTGCTGATTGGCGAGCGCTGCGGCGCTCACACGATACCCTATGTCGAGAACCGCTGCGCCAGCGCGCAGCTGGAGCATGAGGCGACGACGACCAAGCTGTCGGAAGACCAGCTGTTCTATGCCCGTCAGCGCGGGATTGCCGAGGAAGATGCGGTGGCCCTGCTGGTGAACGGTTTTGTCCGCGATGTGCTGCAGCACCTGCCTATGGAATTCGCCGTTGAGGCGCAAAGCCTGCTCAAAGTGAGTCTGGAAGGCAGTGTGGGCTAAGGATTCGGCACTTTTCAGAGCTATGCCTGAATGTTACACCTCAGGTGGAAAAATGGTGGATTTCTGCATGAGGTGGGCGGTTGGCCTGATCTTGTTGTCGTTGATCGCACTAGGTGCTTGCGCCAGTGGTCACGCCGTTCCGGACAAAGCGGCGTTCAGCGCGGAGCAGCTTGTTTTTTCCCGCAATGGTTACGAATTTGCGGCGAGAATCGATGGAACAGTGCTGCGGGTGCGTGTCCCGTGTTGCCAGACATATGACGCAGATGACGCATTCAGGCTGAACATGCTGCAGGCTGTTGAGGAGCGTTTTGGCTGTCGGCCAGCCGAATACACCTTCACGGAAGGCTGGCACGGACTCTGGCAGCTTGAAGTTCCGATCAAATGCGATGATGACGCAATGCTGTTGCTGGCGCTGAACTGAGCGGGTTTCTCTGTCGCAGGGGCTTTCCCTTGGGGGTCGGGCGGCTTACATGCCCCCTATGTTGAAGATTACAGACCTGAGCGCCACGGTTGGCGAAGCGGCGGAAGCCAAGACCATCCTGAATGGCCTGACACTGGACGTGCCTGCGGGCGAGGTCCATGCGATCATGGGGCCGAACGGGGCTGGCAAGTCGACCCTGTCATATGTGCTGACTGGCCGGAGCGGCTATGAGGTGACGGGCGGGAGCGCGACGCTCAATGGCGACGACGTTCTGGCCATGGATCCGGAGACACGCGCCGCAAAGGGCATGTTCCTGTCATTCCAGTATCCGGTGGAGATTCCCGGTGTGCCTGTGATGACCTTCGTGCGCACGGCCATGAACGCCCAGCGCAAGGTGCGTGGCGAGGCCGAGATATCTGCGCCGGACTTCATCAAGAAATCACGCGACGTCGCCAGGATGCTGAACCTTGATGCCGAGATGCTGAAGCGTCCTGTGAATGTCGGCTTTTCGGGCGGTGAGAAGAAGCGGCTTGAAATCTATCAGATGATGATGCTGGAGCCGAAATTCCTGATCCTCGACGAGACCGACAGCGGCCTCGATATCGATGCGCTTAAGACGGTGGCCGATGGCGTGAACGCAATGCGCGCCCCTTCGCGCGGCATGCTTGTGATCACGCACTACCAACGCCTGCTTGACTATATCAAGCCGGACAAGGTGCACGTGCTGGCCAAGGGCCGGATCATCAAGACAGGCGGTCCGGAACTGGCGCTGCGCCTTGAGCAGGAGGGGTATGACGGGGTGCTGGGAGAGGCGGCGTGACGATCGCCCTGCGCGACCTGATCAAGAATCCGACAGCAGCCGAACTGGAGCTGGTTGCACGCTATGGCATGCAGCCGGAGGATGCGCGGCGTGAGCGTGCGTTCCAGGCATTTACCGAGACGGGCCTGCCGCACAGGCGGATGGAGGCCTGGAGGTGGAGCGACTTCAAGTCGGCGCTGAAGGCGCTTGAAACACCAGGGACTGCGTCATCAGCAGACCCGCTGCCGCATGAAGGCGCGCTCGTGTTCAGGTTCACGCCAACCGGTTTCGAGCAGCCAGATGCACTGCCCGATGGTATCCACGTGCTTGCCCAACCGACTGCGCAAGCCCTGGGCGGCGCAGAGGACGTGCCGCTGGGCGCGCTGGCGGCTGCCCTGTCCGGCGGCGGATCGCGGCCTGCGTCGCTGACTTTTGAAATCACATCGCGTGACCTTCCCCGGATCCATTTCGTTTTCGAAGGGGCGGGCGAAGCAAGCTTTGCACGGATCATTTTTGTCATTCGCAGCGGCGCGGCCATCAATGTGACCGAAAGCTATCTGGGCGGGGCCGGTTTGACGTCCGCGCTGCTGGAGTTCGGTCTTGAGGCAGGCGCGCAGCTGAACCGGACGATCTATCAGCGCGGCGGCTCGGATGAATCGCTAGCCGTGACCAGTGTTCTCAAGCTGGAAGCCGGAAGTGAAATGACCCAGACGACGCTGGCATTCGGCGCGAAAGTGGCCCGGCTGGAAACACGTGCCGTGCATCAAGGCACTGGCGCCAGGCTGTCGCTCAATGCGGCCTATCTCTCGGGCAAAGGGTTTCACACGGATATAACGACGAATGTGCGCCATGGTGCTCCCGCCTGCGTCACACGGCAACTGACCAAAGGCGCCGTTCTGGACGGTGGGAAAGGCGTGTTTCAGGGGAAGTTCTATGTTCCGCGCAAATCCGGTCAGCAAACCGACGCGGACATGCAGCACCAGGCCTTGTTGCTGGAGGATGGGGCCGAAGTCTTCGCCAAGCCGGAGCTTGAGATTTACGCTGATGATGTCGAGTGCGCGCACGGCAATACATGTGGCGCGCTGGATGATGCGCAACTGTTCTACCTGCGCCAGCGTGGCATTCCGGAAAGGCAGGCGCGCGGCATGCTTACCGAGGCCTTTATCGCCGAGGCATTGGACACAGCGGATGAATCTGTCCGCGACGTGTTGCTCGCTGAAGCACAGGCGTGGCTGTCATCATGAGCCGTGCATTCGATGTTGTAGCCATCCGCAAGGAATTTCCAATCCTGTCACGACAGGTGAATGGCAAGCCTCTGGTCTACCTTGATAATGCCGCGAGCGCGCAGAAGCCGGATGCGGTGATCGATGCCATCGCCAACCAGTGCCGGACATCCTATGCAAACGTGCACCGCGGCATTCATACGCTGTCAAACGAAACGACCGAAGCCTATGAAGCCGGGCGCGAAGCGGCGCGCGATTTCCTGAATGCGCAAAGTGTGGCGAATATCATCTTCACCAAGGGCGCTACCGAGGGGATCAATCTGGTTGCATCATCGCTGGCTGGAACCATCCACGCGGGCGAGGAGATTGTTCTGTCGGTGATGGAGCATCATTCCAACATCGTGCCGTGGCACTTCCTTCGCGAGCGCCATGGCGCTGTGCTGCGCTGGGTTGGCCTGAACGATGATGGCTCGCTCGACATGGACGCCATGCGCGCTGCGATCGGGCCGAAAACGCGCATGGTTGCCATCAGCCATATGAGTAACGTGCTGGGGACCGTGAATGATGTGGCCGAAGTGGGGCGGCTCGCGCATGCTGCAGGTGCGCGCGTTCTGGTCGATGGATGTCAGGCCGCTGTGCATCTGAGCGTCGATGTGCAGGCGCTTGGCTGCGACTGGTATGTCTTTTCGGGGCACAAACTTTACGGCCCGACCGGCATCGGCATCCTGTGCGGCACGGATGAAGCCCTTGCGGAGGCCCGCCCCTATCAGGGCGGCGGCGAAATGATCGAGACGGTCAGCATGGACCGGATCACGTATAATGAGGCGCCGCACAAGTTTGAAGCCGGCACGCCGCCAATTCTGGAGGCAATCGGGCTTGGCGCGGCGATTCGATGGTTCCAGCAGTTTGAACCGTCTGATGTCCACGCACACGAGCAGAAATTGTATGAGCGCGCGCGAGAGAGCCTGCGGGGCATCAATGGCCTGACGGTTCACGGAGAGGCGCCGGGCAAGGGATCCGTTCTGGCGTTCAGCCTTCAGGGCACTCATCCACACGATCTGGCACAGATCCTGGACCGGTATGGTGTAGCCATCCGGGCAGGACACCATTGCGCCCAGCCATTGATGACCCATCTGGGAGTCTCTGCGACGGCGCGCGCAAGCTTTGGAATCTACAATACCGAAGCCGAAGTGGACATATTCATTGATGCGCTGGAAAAAGCGCGCGGAATGCTGGTATAGATGGTCAGACATGGCAGATGATATGACTTCTCGCGACCTGATCGACGTCCCTGCGCCAGCAGGCGAGACGCCTTCCGCAATCGCGCAAGACGAGCTGAACCGTATCACGGACGCTCTCATTGCTGCTTTCAAGACGGTTTATGACCCGGAAATCCCGGTCGACATCTATGAATTGGGTCTGATCTACAAGGTTGATATTGATGATGACCGCAAGGTGGACGTGGATATGACGCTAACGGCGCCGGGCTGCCCCGTGGCGGGCGACATGCCCGGATGGGTCGAGACGGCCGCGCGAACCGTCGATGGTGTTACGGATGTCGAGGTGCGCCTTACATTCGATCCGCCATGGGATCCGTCGCGCATGTCAGACGAAGCGCGCCTGGCGCTCAACATGCTTTGATTGAATAGCAGCCTTTGAGACCCTATGTGTTGAACATGGCCAGACGACCCCGCCCCAAACCCGTTACCCTGACCGACGACGCGGCGACGCGCGTTCAGGAAATCATGCAGGAACGCGGCGCTGGTTTCCTGCGCGTCGGCGTCAAGAATGGCGGCTGTGCAGGCATGGAATATGTCATGGATTACGCCATGGCGCCTGAGCCGCTGGATGAAGTAGTCGAGGAAGACGGCGTCACCATCCTGATTGATGCCAAAGCGGTTCTGTTCCTTCTGGGCAGCCAGATAGATTATGAAGTCACGCCGCTCCACGAGAAGTTCGTATTCCGCAACCCGAACCAGACGGATGCCTGCGGGTGCGGTGAGAGTGTGACGATTGTGCCGGCGACAGCGGACCAAGACGGCTGAAAAGGCGCGCATCACGCAGCCTTTCACAGCCTATTTGGGCGCCAGTGCTCTGAAGTCAGGATTCGTCCGGTTCCGACCGGCTTTTCTGGCAAGTGTCCGCAAAAGCCTGGAACACATCATTTGGTGGCGGAAAACGTGCGTCGACATCATCACCGTGCTTTACGTCCATCTTGAATGGTTCGCCCAGAACCGTCGCATTGAATACTTTCGCAGCCACCATGTGTGAATTGGCCTGGACTACATTTATTGCGGGAATCCACGTAACCTTTGCATCCTGAGGTGATTGGTCGCCCACGCTGACCATGGCTTTTTCACTACGTTTGTATGGTGCGTTCATTTTCAACAAGTCTGGGAAAGAGCCTGGCTGCGTGGAAATAATTGCTGTCAGGCGACTATCACCATTGCAGGCAAGCACGGCGCCCAGAGCCGTAGCATCATCAGTGTAAATTACGCGCGGCGCAGTTGGGTCCTGGTTGGCCCAGGCTTTCCACTCGTTTCCGAAGGCAGGGAGTACGGCCGTGGCCGCCAGAGTGATGGCAATGGCGCTGATACGCGCAAACTGACGTTTCGTCTTCATTTTGGTCATCCCGATTTGGCCCCCGGGACGTCCTGAGCCCTTATTGAATATCAATAAATGCATCGTGCGTAAAGACTTGATTCTGGCTGTTGCCGGATTTCAGGCCTTGGAGAAGGCGGCCGGATCGTCGGACGTCGGCCTGGATTGCGATCCGTTCACTGGATCCGGGATCAATGTGGCGCGGAAAGGCTGTGCACCACGCGCTTCGGCAACAAGGGTGGCCGTGCGGGACTCCACGGCGTCCGTCAGGCGGGCCATGAACTCGTCCTTGGGAAGGCCGGGCGGGATGGGTTCCAGAAACGCGATGATGGCCCGGCCAGGCGTCTTGCGCGTTTCCTGTTGTTTCCAGAAGAGCCCGATATTGGTGGCGACCGGCACCACGGGCACGCCCATCGCTTCGGCCATATGCCAGACGCCGGGCTTGTATCGAAAGTGATAGTCGACGGGGGCGAGGTGGCCTTCGGGGTAGATCAGGACCCGGCGGCCTTCCTTGCGTGCTGTCTCCATGCCCTCGCGCAGTGATTCGGCCTTGCGATCGCCGCCGCCGCAGGTGTCGATAACGATGGCGCCGAGCTTGCGGAGGATACCGCCGACAAGAGGAAATTTCTCGAGATGGTCACCTGTCACGAAGGCAAGGTTCTTTATTTCCGGATAGATCATGTAGCCGTCACCCCAGCTCTGGTGCTTGGCGGCGACGACAAACGCGCCATCGGGAAGATTTTCGCGGCCGCGGACCTCTTTGCTGATACCGCCGATGAAGCGCAGGTTGAGGTTCATTGCGCGCGTGTAGCTGCGAATGATGATGCTGACCGGCCCGCGCCCTGGCAGCACCAGGAAGGGCAGGGAGGCCAGTACATATATGACTGACAGCAGGTAGTAGGTGACCGTGAAGAGGATGCCGCGCATGAGTGTGAGCTTTCTTGAAGTCGAGGCCAGGTATCGCATTCAGCCTGAATGAAGAACGGCAATGATTGCCTTGGTGAAGGCATCGGCATGTTGTGACAGGGGGCCGGGCAGGCGATTGTAGATCTTGTTCTGCCCGGCCTGCATGATCACGCCCAGCGCCATAGCCGCCATAACGGCCGGGTCGCCTTTCGGGATGATGCCGTCCTGCATCAGGCCCGCAATGACGCGTTCCGTGATCGATACCGGGTCATCCTCCCGGCGCTTGTCATAGGGCAGGTATCGGTTCAGCGAGACAAGGTGGAAAGAAAACAGGAGGAAGTCTTCGTCGGCTAGCTGGCAATAGGCGGTCACTGCAGCCCCGACTTTTTGCTCAAGTGAGCCCTCACCAGCGAGGGCTTCCATCATCATCGTTCCGAGCCGGTTATGGGTTTCCATGAAGAGCGCCAGCGCCAGCTCGTCCTTGCCCTTGTAGTGACGATAAAGGGCACCCTCCGAGACGCCAGCTTGTTCCGCGATTTCGCGTGTTGTGGCCGCGTCCACGCCCTCGTGGATGAACAGCTTCAGCGCTGCACGCTCTATCTTCGGCCGCGCATTGCGCGCACGAGGTTTCCTGGCGGATTCATGTGCGGGGATTGCAGATCTAGCCATTTATTGTCTTCCTTGGTTCAGCGGCGGTTTAGCATGGGAAGACTCACTGCGCAAGTGAATAATCGCTCACTAATACACGGACTGGCCTGTGTCATTTGACAATGGCCAGTCTTGGAGGATGCTGCCTTTTAGACGAAAGAAGGAGAATAGCATGTATCGCGCAATCATCTCGAGCGTGATGTTTGGAATGACCGCAAGCGCAATGGCGCAGACATCGACCGCTCAAACGCCACCTCCGTCTTGCTCAAGCGCGGCTCACCATGCGTTCGACTTCTGGCTCGGCGCATGGGAGGTGACGGACATCTCGGGCAATGTCGCGGGTGATAATGTCATTGCGGCGGAGGAGGGCGGATGCCTGCTTGTGGAGCGTTGGACATCTGCTTCAGGCGGAACCGGCCAGAGCTACAATTTCCTCGACCCGGCAAATGGGAAGTGGAGACAGATCTGGGTCAGCAAGGGGGCCGTGATCGACTATTCAGGCGGACTCACAGACACGGGGTCGATGAAGCTTGAAGGTGAAATCGCGTATCAGGTCAGCGGACAGACGGCGCCGTTCACCGGCGAATGGACTCTGAACAGTGATGGGTCCGTGACTCAGCATTTCGAGCAATACAATGCTGATACGAATTCGTGGGATGACTGGTTTACCGGCGTCTACGTCCGGAAGGCGCCGACTGAATAGTGCACGTGCCCTAGGCTGCGAATTCGACCCGGTAGCTCTCGATGACAGTATTGGCGAGCAGCTTCTCGCACATTTCCTTTACGCGCGCTTCGGCAGCTTCGGACGTGAGAGCATCATCAATGTCGAGTTCGATGACCTTGCCGATGCGGGCAGCTTCCACTTCCTTGTAGCCCATCCTTGCGAGCGTATCAGCGACCGCCTTTCCCTGAGGATCGAGGACGCCTGATTTGAGTGCAACGTGGACAATGGCTTTCATCGGGCTGTGGGCTCCTGAAGTGTAAGTCGGGCCCGCTTTAGCCCAGTTTGGTTGCCAATGGAACGTGCCGTGACACTCGTTTTGCTTACTTGCCGCCGGTGAAACTCACGACATTGTCCGTTTCGCCGGATTCCTTGATAATGCCCAGACGGCGGGCGACTTCGGCATAGGCTTCCGTTACGCCCCCAAGGTCGCGGCGGAAACGATCCTTGTCGAGTTTCTCGCCAGTTTCAAAGTCCCACAAACGGCAGCTGTCCGGGCTGATTTCGTCTGCGAGCAGGATTCGAGGTATGTCGCTGTCGCCTTCGAAATACCGACCGAATTCGAGTTTGAAGTCCACGAGGCGGATACCGACTGCGGCGAACAGGCCGGACATGAAGTCGTTGACGCGGAGCGCGAGTGAAATGAGGTCATCATATTCCTGCGGGCCGGCCCAGCCGAATGCCGCAATGTGCTCTTCGGTCACGAGCGGATCACCCAGCGCGTCATCCTTGAAGTAGAATTCAACCATCGGGCGCGGCAGGACCTGGCCTTCTTCAATGCCCAGGCGTTTGGAAAGGGTTCCGGCGGCAATATTGCGAACCACGACCTCAAGGGGAATGATCTCGACCTTCTTGATCAGCTGTTCGCGCATGTTGAGGCGGCGGATGAAGTGAGTCGGAATGCCGACAGCGCCCAGGCGAGTCATCATGAATTCGCTGATTCGGTTGTTCAGCACGCCCTTACCGTCGAGTACGGCTTTCTTCTGAGCGTTGAACGCTGTCGCGTCGTCCTTGAAATACTGGATCAGGGTACCCGGTTCGGGACCTTCATAGAGGATCTTGGCCTTGCCCTCATATACGACGCGCTTTTTCGACATGCGACGAGCCCTTTCATGGGTGATAGCGGGTAAAAGGCGGGTCGGAATCGCCAGCGTCCCCATTCGCTCGCGACTGTTACGCCAAGTCGCGCCGATAAACAATTATTGCGCACACCTGTTGTGACACCCTATATGGCAGAAAATCCTGAGTTTCTTGCTGAAAGGCCCTCCGATGAGCACATTTAATGATCGTGAACGCGCACAAGAGGCCAAGTACGCCCTTGACCAAGAGACGCAGTTCAAGGTGCAGAACCGCCGGAACAAGCTTCTTGGTCTCTGGGCTGCAGACCTGATGGGCATGACGGGTGACGATGCTGAGGCCTACGCCAAGACTGTTGTCCTTTCGGACCTGGAAGAAGTCGGCGAAGAAGACGTGTTCCGCAAGATCCGGTCCGACTTCGATACAGCCGGGGTTGATCGCACTGACGCGCGTATTCGTGAGCAAATGGCCGAACTCACGCCCGTGGCTCGCGAGCAGGTCCTGAAAGACATAAAAGGCTAGTCAGCTTTTGAACTGGACCCGGTGTTCATGGGCGCCGGGCAGTCAGTGCCATTCGGTCGCCGGCGTCCCGGCCTGACTTTGCTCGCCAGAACCAGGCTTTCCTGAATGCGATCCTCAATCTCGCGCTGGCTCAGCGCGCGCGTGAGGCACGTGAGGGGTTCGCCATTGTCGGCAGCGATGATCACGACGATACCGGCATGGCCGCCATACCAGTTCCAGAGATAAGCAGCGCCATGCGACGCTGCGACGGCCTGCAGCCGGGCTATGATGGCCTCGCGTTCTTGATCGTTTGAGCGGTCGAGGTCGGTCATGTCGATCTTGACGAGAACAACGCCTTGAACGCTGAAACCCTCAACAGCATCTTCAATACGCGGATCCAGTACACGGCACAGAGGGCACCACTTGGCCGAAAAGTTCACGACTTTAACCACGGGCTCAGCGGTTGCACCAAAGCCCAAGCTGGTAAATGCCAGGAGTATTGGCAGCAATCGGAGTATCATAGCGACAGACTAGCGCGCACGCGTCCAGGCTGGCCAGTCTCTTTGCCTGCTATTGAGACAGCTGGGCTGTTTGCGCGTATGCGCTGCGGTGGCGCTTGGGCAGGAACAAATCGCTGCAGGCGCGCGATTCTTCGCCAATCGGCGAAAATGAAACGCATGAATAGTGAGCAGCTGCGCCGGATTCAAAGGTCGGCTTGCCGTGCCAGCCCGCCATGCCCGGTTTGCCGGTCCATGCGTTGAAATAGATGTTCCCCGGCGTTTTTGGAAGAAAAGCGTCGCCTTCGACCGTCTTGTAATAGGGCTCGCCATCGACGAACCAGGTGATGCCCTCGGCCGTCCATTCGAATGCATAGAGATGGTCCTCTTCGGCCGCATCGAAGGGCAGGTCAAAGGTTGCGGAGGCGCCAGTGCGTCCATTCCGGAAATAATTGAAGTGGATGCGAGTCGTGTCGAGGCCGAGGAATTCGATGTCGATTTCGTCATGCGGGTTGCCGTCATAGGCGCCGGTATAGGTGAAAAAGGACGAGACAAGCCCGGAGCCCCTGGCTGGCCGCATGACAACTTCATAGCGGCCGTAGCCATAGGTTTTCAGCGTCTTCATCTCACCGCCTGTATAGGGGCCGGAGCGCGAGGCTTGCCGGCGGACCGACAAATCGGCGCCTTCGGCGGACTGGCCGATATTTTCGTGCGCCCAGTCACCGCCATAGGCGTCAGTCGGATTCGAATAGTTGGCGCGGTAGAAAAAGGCGTCGTTCAGCGTGTCGCCAAGCAGTGTGATGAAGCCCGGCGCGGATGGGAGCTTGGCGTGTGCCCTGGACGGGGCAGGGAGGGTGATTACACGGGGGGGCATGGTATCGGGGGCCTGGACTTCGAGCTCGGGTTCGGGTGCAACGTCCGCGACCTCAATTTCGGGAAGCGTTGCGGTCGCGGGTATTTCGACCGTAGCGACCGCTGTCTCTACTGGTTGAGGCTGATCGATACTGCTTATGGTAAAGATGCCAAAACCGCACACTACGAAAAGGCAGGACAGAATGAATGCATCATAGCTTGCAGTGTCGCGCCTAGTGCTTGGTAATGTATCAGTATTTTTCAATTTTATGCCGCGCTCAAGAGGTTAATCAAACCCTACGAAAGCAAGAATTGCGCCAAGCGGTATGATTAACAAGCCTTGTGGCGCACGTCAGGCCGCACCGGAGCCGCCCGGCGTGTTGGTGTTGAGCGCCTTCATGTTGCGCATCATGAAGAGCGGTACCGAACCGACTGGCGTGACAGCCCAGTCCAGTGGCTGGTCATGATCGAGAGCGGGAACCGAGTCGATCTGCTGGGCGGCATAGGCAAGGGCGCAGGCGAAGGTGCGGCCTGCATCGCGCAGGCTGGCGATAGCGCGGTCATAATGGCCTTTGCCATATCCGAGCCGGTTGCCCATTGCGTCGAAGGCGAGAAGGGGCGTCAGGATCAGCGTGGGGGATGTTTCAGGGGCATCAAGCCCCGGCTCGGACAATCCGAACGGCCGGCGTTCCAGCGGTTCGCCGAGCGACCACATCCGCCAGGTCATGCGACCGTCATCCTCGACCCGCGGCAAGCACAATTCAGCGCCCGCGCGGCTGAGGCGCTGCATCAGCGGGGTGGGGTCAATCTCCTCGTTGATCGGCACATAGCCAGCCACAACGGGGCCATATCGCTCCAGAAGTTTCATGGGAAAGAGTTCCGCAAGCTTTACGGCGGCATCGGGATCGCGCGCCGCCGCTTCGGCCCGCAGGGTGCGCATGCGGTGGCGGAGCTGTGTCTTGTCGGGAGCCTGGGACATGCTTGAGAGCCTTAACGCGCGATCTGACCGGCGTCACGCCCCAATAATAGCGCACAAGAACCGCAGACGTCGCTGGGCATATTCACTCCCGTCAACCTAGAGACTAGGTGGGCGCCGGGTGAGCCCGGACCAGGGTCCGAACCAGAATGCCAGCTCCCTGACGATGAGTAAGGTCGCCGGAGATCAGTCCCATTGCGGGCGCCGCAGCCCTTGTGCAACGTCAGATGTAAGCTCATCTGCAAAGATTGTAAGTGAGATTATTCCGTGCGGGTGTCGATGTCGAAAGCGAAGAGTAGCGTTTGCTGACGGTCGGAGAAATTATTATCGGAAATCAGCCAGATGCGCATCGTGTCCGCGTCGAGAATTTCGGCTGCGATACCTTCAAAATTATCAACCGTCATCGGGCGCTTGAGTTTGATTTCGATATCCGACCTTGTCCAGGTGATGATATTGCGATTTCCACGAATCGGATCGTAACTGCGGTACAGGGTCACCGACACCGGCTCGCCGGTGGCATCCGTGGTTTCGTCGAAGCCTACCAGCGAGTAGCCTTTCGGGTTCGGCGCCATGTCTCCTGTCAGGACACCTTTGCCGGTAGCGAGTACCGCGCCCAAGGGTGACGCACCGCCCCCGAAGCTCTCCAGTCCGAACTCGATCGTGCCGGCAGGCTGGAGCGAAAGGGCTTCAGCGCCGTGATTGTCGTCGATCGGTTTGCCGGCCACATCGAAGGGCAGGCCAGCGACAGGCGCGGCCCTGGCATTCGCGCCGCAATTGGCGAGGTCGAATGCCTCAATCCGGTGATCGCGCTCGAAACTCACGAGCGCCAGCCCGTCGCGAAATGCCAGGCCTTCGGCATCACCGGCCGACTTTCCCGACAATTGCGTGCCGTCCGCCCCGAGCATGTAGGCCAGGTTGCCCGTCCCGTCAGGATAACCATCGGACAGCCCGATCCAGACGAATGCGCCGAAATCCGAGACCGTCAGCAGGTTACCATCGGGCAGCGTTTCAATGCCGGACAGTCCGCCAAAATTGACGTTGCCGGATGTCAGGCGCCATCCACCCGCGAACACGACGGAGTCAGGTAAGGGAGGGGTTGCGTCAGCGTCATTCAGGTTGATAGGAACGGCTGCAATCGCGATAGCAGTCGGTTCAACAGCTGGTGTGCCGGCCGGGCAGGAATGACCCCGAAGGGATTGGACCGCCGTGTCAAAGCTCCATAAAGCGGTCTCGCTGGCGGGCTCGCGGACGGGCACATCGACCGGGTCCGGTGCGGCGCAGGATGCCAGTCCCATCAGAAGCGCGACGGCGAAGGCCAGTTTTTTCATGCGAAGCCCTGTCCTGAGTGCGCCGGTATTGGCCTGCTTTTCCCATTGGATAGCGGCATTTGCAAGACAGTTCGCGGGAAAATCGAGCATTGGTCACGGGGCCTCTGGATTTCGAAAGCGAACCCATACATGAGAGTCGGAATGACCCAGATTCCTCTCGCCCGTCGGTCTCCGATTCCACCGGAAACCTGTAACCTCGCCAGCGCCATCGAGTTGATTGGCGACAGGTGGACGTTGCTGATCCTGCGGGCGGCTTTGTATGGCGTGCGCCGGTTCGATGATTTCCAGGCAGAGCTCAAATGCCCGCGTACAGTTTTGTCGGGTCGATTGAAGTCGCTGGTTGATTCCGGGCTGCTGGTGAAGCGGCCTTACAAGGCGCCAGGAAAGCGGGCCCGGCCGGAATACCTGCTCTCTGCCATGGGATTGTCGCTGCGTCCAATCCTGATCGGCCTGACGCAGTGGGGCGATGCCTGGCTGGCAGGAGGTGAAACGCCACCCATCAGTTTCACCAAGGCGGGAACGAAAAGCGCGATTCGCGCAGCCTTTGTCGATGCCGACGGACGGGAAGTGCGACCGGACCAGATTCGCACGGTCATCCGAGGCTGAATGCGGCCGAAATCGCGGCGTCTGGTTCGATAGGGCCGTCCGCTGAAACGGTTCGATTGCCTGCGTTGCCGGAGGATCCGTGCATGAGGGTTCAAAGCTAGACAAATTGTGCAGCAGGGTGGAACTAAGCGCTTGCAAACGCCCGCATGATGCGCTTTATCACGCCTTCTCGGCGGGGTTGCTGCCGAGCTAAAATTCAGGATGCGGGCGTAGCTCAGTGGTAGAGCACAACCTTGCCAAGGTTGGGGTCGAGAGTTCGAATCTCTTCGCCCGCTCCAGAAAACCCTAAAAAATACAGACACTTACCGGGTTTTCTGGGGCTCCGCTTTTGGTCCGAGTAACTTCGGAGTAACTTCAGGCGACAGATTTCGGAACTGGTGCGGCAAACACCCTCGTGTCAATCGGGCGGCGCTTTTGTGTGCTCATGGTCCGGAACCACCAAACATGCTTGTCGTTTTCGGCGCGGCATTGAATGGGGCAGTCGCGTAGGCGCAGCCAACGTTGGATGTTTTCCAGATTGCCGGGCTGGAAGAAAAGGCGGAACTGGGCCAGTCCGTCACGGGCTTGGTTCACCGCTTCCGTTGCTCGCAGCACAGCAGAGTGAAGCTGAGGCAGCTTGCCAGTTTCTTGGGTCGCAAGTACGCCTTGTAGTACCGCTTCCTCGGTGTCGCCGAACCCTTCTAAGAATTGCATGTTTGAACGCAGAACGCTGTCAAACGCAAACTCGCTGCGCACGGCAGTCTCACCGACTATCCGAGCAAAGTTCTCAGTTACTTCGCGGGGCACCGAGACGCCGTTGCCGAGTTGCACTTCTTGAAGCTGCTTGACCTGAAGCCAGCCGCCATTGTCCACGATGGCGGACCGCATTGTCTTCCTGAAGGTCGGATGGCGTTTAATTTCCCGATGGGCGGGAGCGTAGGATTCCGCGACTTCAAGCAAGCTCTGGGCGCGTAGTACAATCGCCGGAATGCGCCCGGCGTTTTCAAAGAAGTACTCTTGAGCTCGCCGCTCCGCCGTTTCTCGGTCAAAGACCTTCTTCGCATCAGAAAATTGGCCCTCATAGTGAGCCATCGCGCAGTCATGCCCGACGAAGTATATCCAGCCTTTGTCACAGAGGATTGCGTAGCCGTTGTTCTTAAACTTCGGTGAGGGGCCGCAAAGATTGCACGGCAGGAAGCAGTCAGTCGGGCTGTCAGGGTCAGTGGAAAGCCTCAGTCGCAAGCCGGGCGTAATGGTCACATCCTTGTGGATGATTACGAACCCTCGGTCTTCGGGTGGCTTGGCATTATGCGCCACCCCTGGAAAGTCCTCCGGGTATTCACTGCGCTTGAGGTGTTCTGCGAATCCCTGTCTGACTTGCTCCGGAGAGACTTTATGGTGTGGGCCCGGCTGGTTGATGTCTGTCGGCAACGAGGTGTCTCCGAGATTTCATGATCTGTTAAGATACTCCCATCGCGGGAACAAATCAAGATCATGTGTGTCATTTCCCCAAATGCACTAGATGTAGGCCGGGGCGTCCGAGTAACCGGCCGTAAAGATGAAGCCGAGCATAGTTGCTGGCATGAGCAAATGCTGCCTCCACTGCCCGAACAAGGAGCAGGTCCATAACGGGGCCTGCTATATGTCGCCCACCTGCACAGTAGGGCTCGCAGCGGAGGCCACAGAGGCGTTGCGGCGAGCCCGGCAGGAGGCAAGCCGCCTGCTCGTGGCGGCGGCGTTGGAACGGCGCTTCGACGGCGAAGCACTGGCCGATCTAGCCCAGCGGGTGAGCGACTTCTCGGACGACGAAGCCCGCTACTATGAGCCACACATCTGGGCGGGCTTCGGGATGACGCTGACGGAGTTCTCCGAGCGGCTGACCGCCACGGCCTGCTCCGCTTCGCAAAAGCGCGTTGCGAAGCGCGCCAACTGGCGCGTCGATTGGTGGGCTCCATGCGTCGCGCCGCTGTACAACTGGTGGCGTGCGCAAGGTTGGCAGACGACCGTCAGCATCGCGGACTCCAAGCCCGAGGACGACGAAGACTCGGAGGGAGCGAACAGTCCATTCGCGGAGTTCCTCATCCGGGAATTGAAGCTGCTCGGCGCGGACGATCTGGCCACGCCCAATGGCGTCAAAAAGCTGCACCGCGCGGTGCGAACGGGATCACATTCCCGGCCCGAAGTGTGGTACGGACTGCCTCAAGAATAAACCGGGCTTGGGCGTCGGGATCGGTCGCGGACGTTTGCCCGATGATCGCCGCGAAATACTTGGCCGCTTCCAAGTAGTTCATCGCGCCGCCCGCGTCGGCAACCGCATCGGCGGACATATACAGAATTTCCTCAGCCGTGACGCAGTAGTCTTCGTTTCGAAAGTTGGTCATTTGGTTCTCCTTTCTGATCAACGCAGAACGGATGACATAGGCGCGCGATAGGCTCAGGGTGCGATACTTCGGAAAATCTGAAAGTATCGCGCCCTGAGGGAAATTCCTGAGTGTGGTTTGGTTAGGTTGTCGCCGCAGGGTGAGCCGACAGCGACAACCTAACCTGCCATAAGAGGAGACCCCTAATGGTAACTGATCAACGCGACAAAGCGATTCAGTATCTACTCGACCTCATCGAAGAACTCCGGGTCGCCGCAGACATGTGCGGCGTCTTTCTGGAGATCGAAGATGGCATCGTCGATATCTACTATCGTCGTGACTAACTGATCAGGCCCGGCGTTGGCGCGCCGGGCCTTTTCTTATGCGCTGCCGATGGTGCGGGCGAGGGTGAGTGCGGCGGCGGTGGCGAGCTGGGTCTGGCGGTGACTGGAAGGGGCGGCGTAGTCCGCCGAGAACACTTCGGCCCGACTGCCGGGCTCGCGTCCGATCACATAGCCCAGGAGAGCTAGGACAGCGGCGCGCGGGGCGCGGTAGTGGTCTGCGAACTCTTCTATGCGGCGAGGGTCGAACCGGACGCCGAGCACCGTCTGGGCGGTAAGCGCGGCGCGAGCGGCGGCGAGCGTCTCCGGCGATTGGGCGTCCAGCGCGCCGTCGATAAATTCTTCGTCCGTCATCATGTGTTTAGAGCCCTCAGAGCGTCGGGCTCTTTAGCCTCTACTTCCCATGCGACCACTTTGCTGCCGAGCCCAGTGACGATGTGATCTGCCGCAGCGGCGATGCGCTGGCCGGCAGCGATAGCCTCGTCCATCAGGGCAGACTGCTCTGGTGCGTGAGCCTTCGTGGCGCTCTTGCGGACGAGGGCGAGCTGGTCGGGCTTAAGCCCAGTGAGGAAGGCCGGGGCGGAGAGAAGGGCAGACGAGACGCGGGGATCGGACTCGGCGGCTTTGACAACCTCCATGATCCCCTTGTCGCGCAGGTGCGTGCGGATTTCGGCGGCGAGCGCCGCGTCCACGCGCGGTGCGACGCGCTCTTCGATCTGGGAGGCATAGTGGGCGATCTGTGTGTCAATCGTCGCCTGTGTCGTCCGTAGCTTCGCAGCGAGGCCATCGTACGCGCGCCGGGCAGCGGGAGCGAGCTTGTCCATCGAGCTATCCTTGGCGGCCTCGGAAATCGTGGCCCAAGTGACGGAAAGCTCCGAGAGGGTGGCGATGGCGTTGCGGGCGGCAGGACCGTCGCCCCGGACGGAGCCCGGCATGAAGTCGAGCGTGAGCGGCTTAACGGCGCGCAGCTGCTGCTGGCGCACAATCTTGGCATCGGGATAGGGTTGCTTGGCGCGGGTCCGGCCCATCAGGGTCTGGTCCAGCGGCGAGAGGTGGGAAGTGTTGGTCATTGTTTTAGGTCTCCTAAGAAAGTCCGGTCACGGACGATACAAGTGTACGCCTAATCCTGTGCTGGGCTATGGCATATTGGGCGGAATCAAGAGGGTGGTCTGGGCAGCCCGGCGTATCGGCAACGTCATCGGGATCGCGCTCGTCCCGGACGGAGTTCGAGATGGCGTGGATAAGGAACTGGCAGTTGTCGCTGATGTAGAGATGTGGCCGGTGCGGGTTACTTTCGGCAGCGGCCTGTAACATGCTCGCCATCAGCGCGTGTCGCTCGGCGCGGCGTCCCTTGCGGGGGAGGGTAAGCGACCAGAACTTGCCCGTCTTGCGGATTTCCTCGATCACATCGTCGCCGCTAAGCCCCCGTGCGTTGTCTACGACGCCCGAAGGTTTGTGTACGCCCCAATTGGCACACATGCTGGCAGCCCTCTCGCCCAGACGGGAAGGGGGCCACTCGGACGACTTGTTAAGATTTTCGTCGATGCCGGGCGTGCCAATCAGGTCCGTGACTTCGTCTAGGATTAGGACGCTGTCGCGGGGGATGGTCCGCCCGAACAGGTGGAGGTCTCTCTTCGCACGCAAAGCGAGGTGCGCCACGCTCGGGGAGGACAGGCCCCAGTCGATGCCCACCACCGGAGCCCAGACGTCGCCGTTTATGCTGTGCGGTGCGACGGAGATGACGTGCTTCTCGGTAGAGAATTGGGGCCACATGAGGCCTTCGCCACGGGTCCAATCGCCGAACAACCATTGGGACAGACGCACCGCGTCGCCGTGGCACGCTTCGCGCAGGCGGGTGATGTAGTCCTCTAGGTCGATAAAGGGGTTGTCCGCTGGGCCAGAGTTTATGGTCGCCCAGTGCTCGCCATCGACCGTGTATGGTACGTGGCTGCGGCGGTCTTTTACGTGGCGGTCGAAGATGCGCCCATGCAGCGGACCACCGGGGTTGCCCAAGTAGACGACGCGCGTCGGGACACCGGGGGCGGCGCGCAGGTTAGAGCGTAAGAGGCGCAGGACGCGCTCGCTGGGATACTGGGTGACTTCCTCGACGATTATTAGATGAAAAGATTTTCCCTGAAGCTTGTCGTAATCGGCGGCGCGTTCGATTGCGGCGAGCGTTACCTTGCCGCCGTTCCAGCGGAGGATCTTCTCGGCGCGGTTGTAGGAGTGGGTGCCGCCCGAGACGAGCCCAATGAGGCGGAGAAGCTCCTCCTCAAAGTCGGACAGGGCGCGAAGGGTGCGGCGGACAACCAGTACGCTGGCATCTTCGCCGTATTCCTGTAGGTCGCGCGCGATTAGAGCGACAGCGGCAGTGGACTTGCCGCCGCCCCGCGCGCCGAGAAGGGCGAGGTTTAGTTCGCGGGGCGTCTGTAGGACGCTAGCCTGAAACGGCGACAGGCGATCCATCGGCGATCCTCCGCATGTAGGTGTCCATGTCCTGCGCGGACGGGAGGGAAATCGTTTGTGTGCGGTTGTCCTGATTGATCGTGATGTGGGTAGGCACCTTGGTGCCCTCGTAGCCGCGCCGGGTCTTAAGCAGGAATATCATTGCGGTTACGGCGGCTTTGCTGTCGCTCATCGAAAGTGTCATCAGCCGGTCGACCAGCACGTCCTCCATGCGGGAGTAGCCGCGCTCGATAGCTTCCTCGACTTCGGGCTGGCGCTTCTTAATCTCGGTTAGCGTGCTGCGGTCCATGCGCAGCGTCTTTGCCATGCTGGTCTGCGACATGCCCTTGGCGGCCATCTCTTCCAGCAGGGCGAGGCCCTTCTTACCGATGGCGCGGTTCCGGCCTCCGGCGTTGTGTACGATGACGTCGTCGGTCATCAAGCCCCGGCGCGTTGCATCAAGGCTTGGCGGCTGACTTCGGCGACGGCCTTGGCGTCGGCGGCTGCGGCTTCGTTCCTGGCCCGATGGGCTTCGGCGGAGCGCTGGCGCTGCTCGGCGTCGTGCTTGTCGGACTGGGAGAACGCGCTGCGGGGGTCGTTGGCGTGGCGGGCTATAGTGATGCGCATTAGTCGTCCTTTCGTGGTGGGTGCCGGGGCGGGCCTCGCGGGAGGAGAAGGCCCAACCCGCCCCGGCGCGGGGGTGTTTATGTCCCCGCTGTCTCGTCTAAAGTTACCTGCAGAGTTACTTGCGCCGCAAAAGCCTCGTAACTGCGGGGTTTTCGATCTTAGGTGCTAACCGGCAGCAGGTTGGGGTCTGCTTTTTGGGTCGCCGGAAACGCGCCATTGCGGCCACTGTACCGCGCCCATCGAGGATGACTCGCGCAAACATCTGCCAATCGCGAAGAGCCCAGAGGGGAGGGGCCTATATCCCCTCTGGGCTAGGTTTCTCTAAAGCCGGAAACCCGAAGAACGTTAGTTCAAACGTACATTCGTTTGAACGTAACTTCTTCGTAGTTTCCTTTAGGAAACCAGGATGATTTAAACGTACGTTCCGTGAGTTCCGCCGTGAGTTCCGCCTCGGAATGTACGGTCAAAACGGGATGTCTCCCTGATCCGGGTCGTGCGTCGGTTTGGCGACCGCCTTCTTGTTGCCGTTGACCCACTTCTCCTTCGCTTCGACTGCGCCTTCCTCGACCAACCGGTCGAGCGTCTCGCGGACCACCTTAGTCGACACGCCCAGCAATGCCGAAAGCTCGGCATCGGCCCGGCCCTTGGTCGTTCCCTTCTTGGCCAGCGTCCAATCGTTCTCGCGCAGAAGGTTTAGGACCAGATTGTCGTCGATCTTTGTCGGAGCATGTTCCAGCACCGCGCGCTGCATAGCCGGATAGCTTTCGCCGTTCGGGTGCTCGACCGATTCAGTCCGCAACCACTTGTCGCCTTCGCGCGGTGCATAGTTCTGCTTCGCGGAGGTTACGTGCTGATACCGCCAGTAGTCCTTCTGCTCTTCCTTCGGGAGGAACGCAGCGTCGGCCTTGTCCAGCGGCACCAGCGTGACGACGCACCGCGCCGCATTGACAAGGGCCGAACCGCCGCGCGCCGAGTCTTGCTCGCCGGCAGACATGTTCTTCCGGCCGTGGTGAACCGCGAGGACAGCCGCACCCGTATCGCGCGCCAGAGCCCTTAGCGCCTCCATCACGCGCATCATGTCGCCGTTGCTGTTTTCGTCGAGCCCGGCGTGGGTCTCGACCAGCGGATCGATCACGATAAGGGCGGCGTCGATCTCGCGGGCCTTGCGGAGCAGGGCGTCGTACAGCGGCGTTTCGGTCGGCTTGCCGTCCGTCTGCGCCAGCAGCACGAGGTTCCGCAGGTTGGCTGTAAACAGCCAGCCCGGCTCGGGCCTGTCCTGTACGTGGCCGATGCCGTAGAGGCGGCGCTGGATTTCCATCTGGTCGTCCTCGGCATTGAGCAGAAGGACGCGGCCCCGCTTCCGGGCTTCCCAATGTGCCCAGCGGTTGCCGTTGGCGACCATCACGGCGAACTGGAGGGCGAGCAGGGACTTACCGGCTCCACCTTTGCCCGCTATGATATTGACTGCCCCGCCGAGCGCGATGCCGGGGATAATCCAAGGCCGGGGCTCGATGTCGCCTTCGGGCGCGATGTCGATAAGTTCGAGTTCCATCGGCTTCGGGTTCGCTTCTTGTAACTTAAGCATCGACCTGCCTCCCGTTCTTCTTCAGCCAGTCTTTTATCTGTTGGGCGACATGCCGCTCCGGGTCGCTCCGGGGGTCGCCGTTGGCTTCGTAATAAGCCCGGTGGCTGACGGAAAACTCGTCTACCGGCTCGCCCAGCAGGCAGGCGGCCACGAGGTCAATATCGTATTGGCTGATGGGGCAACGTTCGCCCAGCACTGCGCCGAGGAAGGCGAACTCGTGTTCCGAGCGGGACGGCACGTCCGGTCGATTGACCAGCAACCAGAAAGCCCGGTCGGAAAGACACTCCCGGACCCGCTCCATCGTGAAGCCTTCGGCCGCGAAAGTCACATCGGCCACCTGCATCGTCACAGGCGGCGTTGCACGACCGACTTCGGCCATGGGTAGCCGCGCGGCCCAATCGGCGTGGACGACGCTGCAAAGCGTCTGCCTGCCCGGCTTTCGGTTTATCGTGCCCGGAAGGCGCCAAACGTGATCACAGGTCCAGCAGTTCTTATCGACCGGGACGACGGCGGCCATCTGGTCCCGGAGCCAAAGATTGACGGCTTCGGCGTCGGCTGTGTCGGCTGTATATTGATCGAATCGCCAGTGTGCTTGATAGCCGCCGCCGGTAAACGCCACATAGGTGGGAACCCAGTCGAGGTAGCTGACCAGCGTGCTGGCAACGTCGGGGTCCCAGCCGGTGCCATCGACATCGAGCCACACGCCCACGGCCAACTCTATGTCCGCCTTCGTGGGCTTGCTGACTTCGGCCATGCGGTGCGAGTTGCCGACGAAGTAGACCGACCGGCCCTTCTCCTCGTTCCACCACTTCGCACCCCATGCAGCCTTGCGGATGGTGGGATACTGCTTCGTGTAGAAGCGCCGGGTCTCGTGATCGAGAAACGAGAGGGTTGGCTGCTTCCGACCGAAGTTCCGCAGGAAGCTCTCGATCTGATTTACTTCAGGCCCAGAGGGTTTACTTTGGAGGGCGAAGGCTTGGTCGGCTTTCTCTGCGGTAGGGCCTCCGGCGTCAGTGCTGGGGGCCTTTATCATTGGACCATCCCCCAACTCTCAAGTAGCTCGACGCACGACTCGTCGATCACGACGAGCGTTACCGCCGCCGGGTTGTAGAGCGGAAGCACTTCCACGAGCGCTAGGTCCCACCGGCTTTTAAGAATAGTCCGACAACGTTCAATCGCGTCCGACGCGAGGGAGGGGCGATAGGGGCTGGTGATGAGGGCGAACGTTTCGCGCCCGCCGCAGATGTATTCGGCATGGTCGATCAGCCGAAAGGGCTGCATGATGTCGGAGATTGGCAGATGACCGCGCGCCCAAGTGTGCCGGGGCACCACTGGTCGCCATTTCTCCCGGATGATCGCGCGTTCATTGGCGACGCGGGAGAACCGGAACGGCTTTTCAAGTTCGATCTTGTGAAGGGTCATTTCTGGCCCCTCCGTCGCTTGTCCAGCCATTCGACAATGTCGCTTCGGCTGTAGAGGACGCGGCTGCCGACCTTGAGGTAAGGTGGGTGGCCCGGCGACGCGAGCGAGCGCCCGACCTCAAAGAACGAGACCGATAGCCCGGTCATTTCTGCGACCTGCTTAGTGGTGAGGTAATCTTCCTCGGCCCGTATAGGCGCGCTCTGCGCCTGTACGACCGACATTTCTTCACGCACGATTGCGCGAATACGGGTTTCGATATCCACAAGGATCTCCGATCAAAACAGAATTTGGGTTTTGATCGGCGACAGGCTGACCGGCATGAATCCGGCACTCTAGATCTTGTCTCATGCCCCCGCCTAAACATGGGGGCTGCCGGACTGGCTTACTTACTGCCCGTGCGAAACGGGGCTTACGCCAGTCAAGTGTTACATAGGCGAATATCGTGCCAACTTAAAGGCTCAACTTCGCTTCTACAGTATTGGCGATGCGCTGGGCCCAATCAGCAACAATATCGGGGGCAATATTGCGATGGCCATACAGGTCGGTCGTGCTCCGCTTCTCGCTATGGTTCATCAGCCGCATAACGATCGGGAAGGGGCACCCCGCCTCTACTTCGGCCACGTACCGCCAGAAGTGGCGCAGGGCGTGCTCGGAGCAGAGGTGCCGAATGGAGGGCGGCTTCGGATTGACGATGTGGCCCGACTGTCCCGGAAAGATCCACTCGCCCATGCGAGGCATGTCCCGGACGACCGCCAGCGCCTGATTGGACAGTGGCAAGTCGAACGCCTTTTCCGCCCCTCCCTTGGGCTCGGGCAGGTAGAGCCAGCCGTTGCGCAGGTTGTCATGGCGCGCGGTCTTCACATCGTTCTCGCGCAGCCCAGTGAGGGCAACGAAGCGCCAGTAACCCCGGACGACGGGGGACTCGGCGCGTTGGATTTCGGACCACCATGTGTCTGGGTCAATGACTCTGCGCTTGGACGAGGGCGGTTTTAGCCCGCCAATGCCCTCACCGGGCCACGGGTCGTCTGAGACGGCTCGGTGCATCGTGCCCCAGTGGCGCAAGATGTCGTTGGCGGCATGTACCGAGGACTTGGCAATTTCAAGTTGTAGGGCGGACACCTGCCGCTTTGTCCAAGAAGTAAGCGGGCGGTCCATCTGGTCGCCCAGATGCTTGCGGAATTGCCGGCGGCGGTTCTCTACCGTGGCTTCCGACGCGCCGTTGGCCAGCGCCCGCTGTGCCCAATGCTCTAATGCTTGGGACAGGGTATCGGCCCGCGAAGAGCGACCCCGCGCGGCGAGGTCGGCGGCGCGGTCGCGGGCGGCGCGCAATCCGAACTCGGGCCACCGGCCCAGTGTGATGCGGGCACCGCCGCTACGCTGGAACACCCACGCCTTGCTGCCGGACTTGCCAACCCGGCACCCCAGACCGGGATTCTGCTTGCACCAATAGAGGCCGGACTTCTGGGGGCGGTCCAGCCATGCTTCTGTTAGCGTCGTGCTGCTGCGGGCCATGCGAGTAACTCTCCAAGTAACTTCCTTACAAAAACAACCTATAGTTGCGTAGTGCAGAAAAGCTATTGGAATCAGTGTTCTCTAAGGCATGGAAAGTTCCATAGTGAGCATACGCTTACCTTGCCAAGGTTGGGGTCGAGAGTTCGAATCTCTTCGCCCGCTCCAGAATAACGCCCATAAAAATCAATAAAAACAGTACCCTAAGGGGCCTTATGACCCCCTGCGTCTGACTGTGTGCGGATTTTGACCTACAAACAGGCCTACAATCGGGGTTGGGTCGTGGATAAAGAGTGTCCGTCGTCAGGTATTTTGAGACAGAAGACTGCCTGACTTAAGGAGGGTCTGGCGCATCTGGATTTTAGTTAAGCAGCAGACTCGGCGCGCTGCAAGCGCCGTAGTTTCATGGTCCTCCTTTTGATTTTCTCACGTTCGAGCAGGATGGTCTGCCCGCAGCCGGTGTAAACATCGGCCGGGGTCAGGTTTTTCAGGCTCTCGTGATACCGCTGATGATTGTGGTGGCCGACGAACGCGTCGATCTGCGCTTCAAGGTCTCCGGGCAGGAAGTAGTTCTCCAGCAAGATGTGGCTCTTCAAGGTTTGGTGCCAACGTTCGATCTTGCCCTGGGTCTGGGGATGGTAAGGCGCACCGCGTGTATGCTTCATACCCTTGTCGGCGAGATATTTGGCCAAGTCGCCAGAGATGTAGGATGGTCCGTTGTCTGACAGCAGGCCTGGGCGGTGAACGACGTTGGCGGTTTCGAGCCCCGAAGCATCGAGCGCCAGGTTGAGCGTGTCCTGCACATCACTCGCCGCCATGCCCGTGCAGAGCTTCCAGGCGATGATGTAGCGGGATAAGTCATCGAGCATCGTGGAGAGATAGAACCACCCCCAGCCGATGACCTTCAGATAGGTGAAGTCGGTCTGCCAGAGCTGGTTGGGTGCAGTGGTCTTGTCGCGGAACTCCCTGGCGGCTTTCATCACGATGAAGGCCGGGCTGGTGATCAGGTCATGCGCCTTCAGAAGCCTGTAAACACTGGCTTCCGAGACGAAGTAACGCTTCTCGTCCGTGAACGTCACCGCCAGCTCCCGGGGCGAGAGCTCCGGCTGGTCGAGGGCCATTTCCAGAACCCGGTCACACACCTGCGCCGGGATGCGGTTCCAGACGCGGCCAGAGCCGCCGCGCCGGTCTTCCAGCCCTACCTCGCCGAACCGCCGGTATAGGTCATACCAGCGATAGAAGGTCGGACGCGACACGCCGATCTGATCGAGCGTATTCTTTACCGGCTGGTGCGAGTTCTCGACCAGCCGGATGATTTCGAGCTTTTCGGATGCGAGGTATCTCATTCTTCGCCGCCCCCATCCCCGATCACGCTTTTTTTCAGAATGCGGTTTTCCAGCGTCAGGTCAGCCACGACCTCCTTCAGGTCGCGCATCTCACGCTTCAGGCCCGTCACTTCGCCGGACATCGCCTGACGCTCAGTGTCGCCTGACAATCGCTTCTTGCCGGCTTCGAGGAACTCCTTCGACCAGGTGTAATACAGCCCCTGCGTGATCCCCTCACACCGGCACAACTCGGCGATCGAGTACTCGCCGCGAAGGCCTTCAAGGACAATCCGGATATTCTCCTCGGCTGAAAACTTCCGACGGGTCTGACGCTTGATCGCTTGCACATGCTTCTCGGACGAAGACTCTTTCGGCCCGGATTTCTGTCTGATCTTCACTCCTCGTATCAGTTACGATGAGCCAGAAATCCTCCTTAAGCAATTTGGCCGATCTGTCTCACAGTCGCTGACGGGGAACAGTCCTCCTGAGGCCGAAGCTCATTCGGCATCACAAGCTGACATGCCGGCTGACGATCCAGAGCGGCCTTTAATTTTCCAACATGAAGATCGGCGTGTGAACCCACTTTGATCTCAGCAAATCCAAAAAGCCGCTTCGACCTTCACTGTTAAAACGAATTTTGACCCGGCTGCTATCTTGAGAACCAGCTACTCGGTCACCTGTAAATAGGCATAAGGCCGCTGGCCTGCCCAAGCCTCGTTAACGGGCGCGTAAAAACTCCCCGATTTCGCGCAATTTAAGGTACGTCGTCTTGCGAGCGACGGGGCAGGATGTTAATAAAAACTTAAGTGAGAGTAAGGATTTCACGCGTCAGGGGAAAATGAATACTTGAGTTCTGTTTCGCTCGAGTCTTTGGGCTGGGTTCCGCGCGAACTTCTTACAGCGATCTTCCAAAGATTGTCACTCACACGACCTAGAGGGGACAAAGCGGTTGATCGGGACATCACAATTGTTGCAGGCGGCCAGACCGCCAAATCGATCCGTTCTTGGTGCAGCCGTAGGCGCCGTGATGCTTGGGTCATGCTCTAATGCCCAGCCCGTCGTTGAAGACTGGGGCGACCTCGAACTGTCTGGTTACGAACTGTCATTCTCAGAGGAGTTTGACGGCCCTCTCGACGTGTCGAACTGGGGTTGCAACACGAAATGGATCGCGCACACGCCCTGGGCGGGAGATTTTGGCGCGGCGGCTTTCTCCGAGCCGAGGCTCGGTTTTCCGTTTACGATCTCTGACGGGATCCTGGCAATCGAGGCGCGCCGGGCCGAAGATGGCAGCTGGTGGTCAGGGCTGCTGGCATCATGGGACAAGTGCGGCAGTGGTGCGGCGGCCCAGTACGGATATTTCGAGAGCCGGCTGCGCGTTCCAAAAGATCCTGGGTTCTGGCCCGCGTTCTGGCTGATCGGTGTCGTCAGTGAACCGCACGGGACCGCCGAGATAGACGTCTTCGAGCACTATACGGTCAATACCGGGTCTTTTTCGACAGGTTTCCACAAGCACCCCGGCTCAGATGGTTCTCCAAAAATAAGTGACGGTCTGACTTATACCATTCCTAACGGCACGCGGCTTTCCGATTTTCACCTCTACGGCGTTCTGATCGACGAAAAGGAAATGGTCATGTACTTTGACCGAAAGGAAATCTGGCGCGCACCAATGCCCCCTGAGTTCCGCCAGCCCATGTACCCATTGATCGACCTGGCCGTCGTCGCGAACGATATCAGCGCCGACACACCGGACAGGGCCAAGATGTTCGTCGATTACGTCAGAATTTATCAGAAACCTTGGTAGCCGATGCAGACGGGACGCAGAATGTGAAGAAATTCTTGGAAGCAGCTGCCATGCCATTGATCCGCTATGCGTCACGTTCTTATGTTGCCGGCGATAACGCGGCGTCGGCCGCCAGGCTGGCCGAGACCGCGTCTCAGCACGGATTTTCTTCCACGCTCTGCTACTGGAATGACGGGCGCGAGGAGCCGGCTTTGGTGGCCCGCAGGTATCACGAAGCGATCGATACGATCGACAGGGCGCGGCTCGATTCATACCTTGCGCTCAAGATTCCGGCGCTTTGGGACAATTTCGATCTGGCTGCGGAGATCGTCACTCATGCACGCGCCTGCAGGGTTCCGGTCGTGCTCGATTCACATGCGCCGGAACAGGCCGATGCGAATTTCGCTTTCATCGAAAAGGTTGGTCCTGATGGCATGGGCTGTGCGATTCCGGGCCGCTGGCGGCGGAGCGCAGCGGACGTCGAACGGGCCATTGCGCTCGGTGTTCAAGTACGGGTGGTGAAGGGCCAGTGGGTCGATCCCCAACAACCGGACATCGATCTTCGGGCGGGCTATCTCGCATTGATCGACCAGCTCGTGGGCCGCGCGAAGCATGTGGGAGTAGCCACGCACGACGGATGGCTCGCCCGACAGGCGTTCGATCGTTTGCGGGCCGCGCAGACATCTTGCGAGCAGGAGCTGGTCTATCCGGATCCGACAAACAATGCCGTCGATGTCGCGATAGATGCTGACATCCCCAGCCGACTGTACATTCCTTTTGGCACCGCCTGGCTGCCCTATTCGGTTTCGCGCGCCGCGCAGAAACCGGAAGTGCTGCTCTGGCTGGTCAAGGACCTTTTTACGTCAAATCGATTTCAAATGCCGACCCGGCGCTCTTCGAGCGATGGCCTGGCCCAATAAGACTGGACGCCGATCCGATGAACAGAATCGATATGAGCGCAAATGAACGTCTCGACAGCGGCCTGACCGCTCGGCCGGAGAGCGATAAGCTTGACCTAAAGTCAATTCTTTTCGTTATCCAGCGTCGATCGCGGCTGATCCTCTCGATCATCGCCGGCGTCATGGCCTTGACACTTTTCCTTACCAGCCAGCTTAACGACGTCTACACGGCCAGCGCACGCGTGCTGATCGACACGCGCGATCGGCAGATTATTGATGACAAGATATCGACGACCGCACGACCGGATTCGACCCTCATGGACACGGAAGTCAAGCTCATCATGTCGCGCAAGGTGATGAACCGTGTGTCCAAGCAGCTCAACCTGGTCGAAGATCCTGAATTCAATCCGCTGCTGACGAAGCGGAGTGCATTCGAAAAATTCACGGACGATGTGTCGGCCTGGCTGGCGCGTCTGGCGTCGCCGCGGGGCAGCCCAGCAACCATCGCGACCACCGAAGACACTGACGATAATGCTATTCTTGACACGGACAGCACGCCGGCGGAACGCCTCGCCTTCAAGCTGTCTACAGACCAACTGGAAAGGACTGTTCTGGCCTACCGCGATGGATTGACATTCGTCATCCAGGTCAAGGCGACGAGCCGGGATCCCGAAAAGGCGGCGGCTATCGCGAACGCCGTCGTCAAGGCCTATATCGATGGTCAGCTTGAATCGAGGATCGCAGAGACCCAGAAGGCAAGCGACTGGCTGGAGCAGAGGCTCGAAGTTCTACGCAACGACGTTCGGGATGCGGAGAAGTCGGTTGAGGCGTTCCGCTCAGAGCAGGGCATCATCGAGGCCGCCGGCATCAGTACGATCGAAGCCAAGATCGCCGCACTGACACCACAGCTGCTGATCTTGCAGGCCGATCTTGTGGAGAAACAGTCGCGATACTCGGAAGCCTTGCGGCATTCGGGCGCGGATACCGATTCGGCCGACAATACCGACGTGATCAGTTCGCCATTGTTGACGATGTTGCGTGGTGAGCGCTCCGGGCTCGCAAGAAAGTTTGCGGAAATTTCGGCTCAGTATGAGGAGCGCCACCCCGCATACATCAGGGCGAAGACCGAGATTGCCGACCTCGACAAATCAATCGCACAAGAGCGCAGTCGCATCCTGTCCGGCCTCAAAAGTGATGTCGAAGTCGCGCGCAGCCGCGTAGCGGCTGTCGAGGGTTCGCTGAGTGAACAGAACGGCCAGTTACGCCGGAGCAATATTGATCAGATCGCGCAACGAGAGCTCGAGCGCGAGGCGAACGCGTCGCGGGTACTCTACGAGTCCCTGCTCGGCAGAGCGGCCGAAGTGACCCAGGCGGTCGAACTTCAGCAATCCGATGCTTACCTCGCCGCAGCCGCCGAAGTGCCATCGGAGCCCAGTGCACCGGACCACAAACTCAACATCCTGTTGGGGCTGGTGGCATCCCTCGCAATTGCGGGGCTGACCGTGCTCATTCTCGAATTTCTTGAGACCGGCTTCGTCAGCGCGGACGATATCGAACGGGACATCGGCGTTCCTGTTATTACGACAGTCGCGGAAGCGCGGGGGTTCAAGCTGCTGAAGAGCCCGACGGTCGGCGACCTACTGGCATACTTGACGGAAAAGCCGTATTCGGCCTACGCCAATGCAATTCGAAGTTTGTATGCGGAGATCCACAAGCACCGGGTAAACCGGGAGGCGTTTGTTGTCGCGTTCACCTCGTCGCTGCCAGGCGAGGGCAAGACAACCATGTCGTTGTGCCTCGCGCGGATGGCGGCTGGCCATGGTGAGCGTGTCCTGCTGGTTGATGGGGATATTCATCATCGGTCCTTGTCGGCGCTTTTGGCGACAGACACGGACGCAGGCTTCCTGGAAGCGCTGTCGAGCCGCATCGATCCGCTGAGCGCCATTCAGGACGTCAAAGAAACGAAGCTAAAGATTCTGCCGGCTGCCACCACGCGCAATGATGATCTTACTGTGATCCTTCAGGAAGATTGCCGGGCATTGTTTGCCAAACTGAAAGGCGACTTTGATCTCATCATCGTCGATTGCCCACCAGCTTTGCCCGTCCTCGAGGCAAGTACGATCAGCTCGGCCGCCGATATCGCTCTGTTTGCCTCGCGTTGGAAGAAAACCGACAAAAAAGCTGTAAGACGCGCGGTCAGGCTGCTCGCTTCGCACGGCACCAATGTGGCCGGGATCGTGCTTACGCGCGCCGACCTTCGCAAACAGGCGCTCTACGAACAGTTCAATGGTGAGCACTACAAATTGTATTCTGCCTATTACCATGACTAGTCGGCGGTGATGAGCGAACCAGACTCCATCGCCGCGTCACCAACAGACGCCCAAGGCGCCCCGCATGCCGGGCGGTGGACCCTTGTTTCGCGTGTTTTTGCGCAGGCGTCACAGCTCATCGTCTTCGTGTTCGCTGTGCGCTTTTTGTCACCGGCCGAATTCGGTTTGTTTGCGCTGGTTCAGGCAACATCCGTGATCCTTTTCATCGCGGCGAGCGCCGGTTGGCGCGAAGTGATCGTCAGCAGCGTGGAGGACCAGCATGATATCGAGCAGGTTACAACTTATGCCCTGGGAAGCGGGGCGCTTCTTTGCATCGTCGGCCTTGTCATCGCAGGTGCGATTGAAGTCTTTTTGCCGGGCGGCCGTGCTTCGCCCTTGATGGCGCTGTTTTCCGTTTGCGTTCTGGCCGCACCCGTTTCCAACGCATTTGCAGGAATGCTCGTACGGACAGGCCGTGTTTTTGACTTTGCTGCGAGCAGCATTGCCGCCGAAGTCGTGGGTTTCGTTGTCACGCTCTCAACATTATTCGCAGGACAGGGGGTCTTCTCGCTGGTGTTCGGAAAAATTGCCTACCAGGTTTCGGCCACTGCGCTAATGTGGTTTCAAACACGCTGGTTTGGACCGTTTGTCTGGCGCGGCCCCCGGACGCGTCTGCTTGTCTCCACATCGGTACATGTCTTCATGAACCGGTCGATCCTGTTCCTGCAGAACAATGGCGCAACGTTTGTCGTCGGCGCTTTTCTCGGTCCTGCGAGTGTCGGCTTTTATCGGGCTGCAGAACGCGTCGTGGCTTCGGTCGCAGAACTTGTGATGGAGCCCGTGCGCATGATCGCGTGGGTGTATATTCGACGAGCGGCTGAGAGAGCCGGCGACGGACCCGGCAGACAGGCTTACCTTGCAGCCGAAGCTACCCGGATCCTGCCGATCATGATGATGGCTGTGTCTCCGGTCCTCGTCGGCCTGTGTTTGGTCTCGCATGATGTCGTGACGCTCGTTCTGGGACCCGAATGGGCGCCTGCTGCGCCGGTTGCGGCGATCCTTGCGATCAGCGGTATTTCATACGTACCCGGAACACTTACTGAGCCCCTTCTCTCACATATCGGCCAGGTCAAGCAGATGCCGCGGATCTTGTTGCTGAATTGTGCTGTAACGCTTGTCTTCACTTTCGTCACGGGCAGCTTCGGCCTGATCCCGCTTGCCCTCTCGACACTGGCATCGGGGCTATTCAGCTTCATTACAACGCTCTGGATCATGCAGAAATATGGCGAATTATCATGGCGTGCGGCTGCCCGCCAGACAAGGCCCGTTATCGTGCCGTTGCTGGCGATGGTGACCGTTGTGCTGTTGCTGCAATGGGCCGGCGCAAGTTATGGCATACACCGGATTCTTATTCTGGGCGTACAGGTGCCTGTTGGTGCCGCAGTTTACGTGGCGCTCCTGTACCGCGTGCGACCCGACGCAGTCCAGCAGATCGTGAGCCTCTAGACCATGCGGAAAGCAGGACCGGATGTTTTTCCCTGCGAACACCTGGCAGTGTCCGCCCTGAAGGTGAGTGTCTGACGTGCAATTCTCTCTGATCGGCTTTTTCATCCTTGCGCTCTGGGGGTTTTTCGCTCTCAGGGGCGTCTCATCCGCCGTTCGATTCACACTCCTGATGATTCCGCTGGGCGCGACGTCAGTGATCGAACTGCCGGATAGCGGCATGAGCCTGATCGCACTTCAGGTTACGGCGGCCCTTACGACCGGTTTCGCTTTCCTGTTTTCGTATGGTGGTCAGCGCCAGACCTCCTCGTCGGGACTGCGCACCTCGGTCGTGCTGATGGGCACACTTTGTGTCTATGGCGCCATCTCGGCATTTTTCTTTCCGCGATTATTCTACGACAAGGTGCTCGTCGTACCCTATGCGGGGACCTATGACGGTCAGCGCGTCAGCGAAGCCTTCTCAACGACGATTGTTCCACTGGCGCCCGTCTCGTCGAACATCTCACAACCAGCCTACCTTGCTGCCAGTTTCGGATTCTACATGGTCCTCTTGTGGATCGGGCGGATAAGGGGGGCGAAATTGTTGTCCGACGCAATTCTGATGGCGGCGGTGGTGAATATTGCGTTCGGTGTGCTCGACTATTTTCGGCTGGACATGTTCCTCGAATATTTCCGTACAGCGGACTATGCGATCTTCACCGATACTGGCATTATGGGTGCGGACCGCCTGATCGGCGGTTTTCCAGAACCTGCCGCATTCGGCGCCACCAGCATTACATTTGCTGCGTACGGACTTTCACGATTTATAGACAGAAATGACAGGGTGGCATGCGCAATCGGCTTGATCAGTGCCCTGTTTGGAATGCTCGCACTTTCAACAACGGCCATTTTTGGTGCCGCAATCATGATTATATGGCTTTTCGCCCGTATCGCACAAGACGTCTACTACGGTTCGAACGGCAAGCGGGGCGCGATGATTCTGCTAGCGAGTTCCATCGTCAGCGGATTTCTGATTGTCGGGCTCTCGTTCACGCCCTTCCCGGACTATGTCATGGAGATGTTGAACACGCTCGTGTTCAGCAAGGCTGACAGCAGTTCCGGGCTCGAGCGAGGATTCTGGGCGGCATCGGGATTTAAGGTGTTTTTCGAGACATACGGTCTTGGAGCCGGACTCGGTTCAGTCAGATCCAACGGCTTGCTGCCGGTTATACTCGCTAATGTCGGACTCATAGGTCTTGTCCTGTTTCTGGGGTTCCTGTGGGCGGTCTTTCTGAAGAAACTCCCCAAAGTGTTGCCGGCCTCTTCGCCGGCGGTTGAGGCGAAAAGCCTGTTTCGTGCCGCGAGCGCCGGGGCGTTCGTCAACCTTGCAATGGCGGCTGTATCGGGCGTGTTGGTTGATCCCGGCATCACGTTCTTTACGTTTGCGGCGATCGCCGTCATTGCCCGCGACGAGATCGCTGCGACGATCCTTCGTCCGAAGCCGCGCATATCGGCTGGCCGGGCCGGTCCGACCGGGGCGGCCGATCATGTGAGCGCCCGCACCGCTTAGTGCGGTCAGACGAGCGCCTGTTTCAGAGATCGAGAATTCTGCCGGGTGACAGCCGGCCCCGCAGCAAATCCATGAAGGCCATCGTGTTGCCGCGCAACCGGCCCCGCCGATCGACCCAGGGCTCAGGCCGGACCGAGCGGACAATATTTATCGCCAGATGGCGTGCGACGTTGCCGAAAAGGTAGGCGCGTGGTGCAGGGCTGCGCGACAAGAGGTAAATTGGGTTGGCGATCTGCGAATAGCCAAACCTGACCCCTGAGGTCCGCCCGCGCTTGACGCCGCGGTGCGCGCCTACGAGGCGGTTGCACTGGATCAAACCCGGCGAGCGGGCGAATTTCGACGTCAGCGCCAAATCTTCGAGCCAGCCATAAAGTGGCAAACTCTCATCAAAGCGGTTGGCGCCAAGTACGCAGGTGCGGATGGCCATGTTGCATCCGTAGAGCCCTTCGCGGGGACGGATGCGGTCGTCGCCCTCAGGCCAGTTCTGCCGGTACAAGGCAATCTCGGCGAGCGTCTGTTCGCGGCTGAGGCCTGGGCCCGTCACCCCGTCCGCAATGACGAGACCGGTCGCCCCGCCAAGATTCGGGCGTGAAATAAAGCAGCGTTCCAATTCGAGCAGATAGTCTGGCGCGGGAACGAAATCGTCATCGAAAAATATCAAGATATCGGCATCAGACGCCGCCCGGTCGATGGCGAAGTTACGTTGCGCACAGGAACCCTTTTTCGGCGAAACAAGTATCTCGTGTCCGGATGGCAGGGGGCCGGACGGAGCATCTTCTTCATTTACCACACTGAATATCACGCGGTCCGGTCGGCGTATCTGGGCGTCAAGATCGCGAACGAGGTCTTCAGCCTCGGCGCGTCGCCCAAGCGTGGCGACGATAACTGCCATCCGCAATGTCTCAGGCGAATGCATGCAGTTGCTCCTTATAAAGATCGAGAAGCGCATCGCGCCATTGCTCGGGTGTCAGCGACAGGGACCGGCATTGGTCGAACGCCGCCTCACTCGCGGCTCGCACAACGGTGTCATTGTCGAGTTGCACGACGGCGTTTGCGAGTTCTTCCGGAATACGGCGGCTTGCGAGGAAGGCCGCGCCTCTGGCGGCGGCCTGGCGCCCAACAAAGGCATCGTCGAATGAGATCAGCGGCACGCCGGATTGCAGAGCCTCAAGCGCCACCAGCCCGAACGGCTCCGGCAATCGGCTCGGCATGATCAGACCGCGCGCTTCCGAAATCAGATCAGCGATATCCGAATGCGTCCGCCAACCTTCCCACTTGATAGCGGGAAATTCTGCTGCGAGCGCAGGCCTGCTCGCACCATCGCCAATCACCCGCAAGCGGCGGCCTGCCGCATGAGCAGCGCGGGCCGCGAGGTCGACTCCCTTTTCTACTTCCACCCGCCCGATGAAAAACAGGTCAGAATTCCGCTCAGCCTGGACCCTCTCGCCCCGGAAGGGGATCACGGGATTGGGGACGATCCGGATGCGCTCAGGTGCGACGCCGCCACGCGCAAGCCATGGCGCCATTCCAGGATGAATAGCAGCAACCAGAGCGCGACTCTTTCCGAAATCCACAAGTCTGCGGAGTAGCACCGAACGGGATACGCGGTACGCCTTGTCTGCCCGGCTTCGCTTGTCGCAATTGGAAGCGAGGCAGGCGGGTGACAGGGGAGTCAGATTGCACACTTCGTTCGTCTTGAAATTGAAGTAGGAACCGTTTGGGCACACCAGGCTGAAATCGTGCGACGAAATGACGAGGCGGTCGGCTACCGGACCCAGCGCTGCAAATATGGCCGGAGAAAATGTCTGCGCCCAGCTATGCAGATGATAGACGGTTGCCGGCGTGTCATGGCGGGCGATAATGGCTCGGATGAAATTCGCTGCCGATATATGGTAAAGGCCATTTGCAATGCGCCCCGGCATAGGCTGCTTCAGGAGTGCGGCGCTGCCGAGAGGCTCAATATCAATACCGTTATCTAGTTTGGCATCGGCTGCATCGTCTCCTGTCACATACACAACCTTCATACCAGCTTCATGAAACAGCTTTGCCGACAGCAAAGCGAGTGCCGCGGCTCCGCCGAGCGCGACGGAACTGTCATTGATGATGACGATCTTGTCCGGTGTCATGTCAGTGCCCGTTCCTCGACATCGCCTTCTTTCAAGGTTTGGACCGATTGCCGCGCGTCGAGGATGACCGTACCATCGGCGCTATCGATGTGATGGGCGCCTTCAAAGAAGCGGACGGGACGCTCGGTATACTGATCGGGGTTCAGCACCGCGATCTCCATAATGTTCAGTCCATAGCCATAAATGCCATAACGGTTAGACTGCGAGGGCCTGTAGAGTTTTCCGCCTTCCTGGAAGATCCGGCCGCCATTCCTCGCAAATCTCGCATCAATGACGATCGGATTGCGTACGTGCGGCCGAAGGTTTTCCAGCAGCGGTCCATCAGCTTCAAACAGATAGAGTTCGGTACTGTGTTCACCGAGGTGCGTGCGTGCGAGGCTGGTGAAGAGCCACCATCGTCCTTCGTACCAGCAAATGGCAGAGTCAACCGGCATCTGACCGTCAAGCGCCGTCGAAACGAGTTCCCAACGTACGGGAAAATCGATGCAGCGCCACACTTCGATCCGGTTACGCGATGCCGTTTCTGGCATCATGTATGTTTCGCCATCATGTTCGTAGACGTACGGAAAGGAATAATGGACTGGATCATCCAGCACGGGAACAATTTCGCCTGGCTGGCCCGTACTCATGTCGGCGGCACCGATATAGCCGCGCCCGAGACGGTAATCATAGACTTCACAGAAAAGTGTCAGCTTGCCGTCCTTCGCGTGAAGGAACGGATCGGCGAGAAAGTAATTGCCATAGGTTCCTGTCTCCGCGGTGCGCGCCGGGTCGAACGTCAATGGGGTACCGGAAGCTTTGACAAGCCTGAATTCCGGTTTCATTTTGCCGGTACTCAAGGCGATCGGCGCGCTTGCGGCGGACGCTAACTTTTTTGTGCCCCATCTGCCGACATTGATCAAATGAACCAGCGCATCTGTATGTGCTGGATCTTTGGCGCGGCTGTCGGTCAACGACGAAGAACTCGCGTCTATCCTCAGGCTTCGGCTCGCTAGCTCCCGAGTCGTCAGCGCGGTCGCAACGCGTCGAGCCTGGCGCAAATTGCGCACGGCACTCACCTTTGCGCCACAGGTGCCTGTCGCCAGAACCCTGCGATCACCTTGCCGGATGAGATCGATGAAAAACACTCCTCCGGGCGATGCAGCCGCCTTCATCCCGAAACCTTCACAGCCCATGGCGTCGCGCAGGAAGTTGTATGTCCAGGTTTCGTTAATCGGACCGGGCATTGAGTGTTCGAGAGTGCGGGCAGGTGTCGCCAGATCTATCAGCACATCGACGGCGCACGCGGAGACACCAGCTAGACGGTCGGCTTCGCACGCCTCAGCGGTCAGGAGCCGCAGGTTTTGTCGGGCGCAGAACTGCGTCCAGCCGATCGCCGCACCCTCGTCGATGCCGAAAAGAACTTGATCGATTCCGAATGCGAGACGGTCCTGGATCGAAAGGTGCGCAGGTCCTTCCTGGCAATTCTGCGCTGCAATGAATGCGAGTGACACGCCAGGCACTCGCAGTATTTCATCTATCAGCTCTGCTTGCCACGCTTCAACGCGGCGGTGCGCATCGATACGCACGGCCACTGTTTGCGAAAGCCGGCGATGATCGTCTGGTTGCATGTTCATCACCATACGCGTCAGGTACACCTCTCCAGGGACCGATCACACGACGCGCGCGTTCCAATCAGCACGAACAAATCAAATCCCTGCCTCTGGCGCTTGCGACACCCGCCCGTCCGGGAAATCTCGCCGCCTGTACGATGAAACAAACGCGATGCCTGCTCTGCCAAAAGACGCTGACGGCCGGACACTCCCGGCCTGGCTGGCATGTTGCAAAAAAGACGATTGCAGTGCAAGTAGTGTCATAATAATTAATCACGTGTGCGGACGTCAACTGGGATCTATCTATTTGAATGACATAGAAGGGGCGACGGGGCGATGCCTTTTTCTCTAATCACGCGAAAAAGAAATCTGGATGAGGCGCCTCTGGATACTTCAATGGCTGGTTGTAAAAGTATATCAGTCAAGACTGTGCGGCCAGTCGACTTGACGGAAGAGCATCTGTCGGAATGGAACGAAATTCTGTTGCGGCGCGCCGATCTCGACAGCCCGTTTCTGTCACCTGAATATGTCCAGGCAGTCGGCAGCGCTCGCAACGACGCGCGGGTCTCGATCCTGTCTCGTGCCGGGCAAACGATCGGATTTTTCCCCTACCACCTCGCGGCGCGCCGAATCGCCAAGCCGATTGGTGGTCCGATGACGGACTACCAGACCGCGATACTCGATGCGGGCGTCGACATGACCGCAGACAGCCTTCTCACCGCGTGCGGGCTGAGCGCGTATGATTACAATCATGGTCTGGCTTCGCTGGACTGGATGGGCGCACGTGCGCTCGACTTCACTTTTTCTCCGCGCGTCGAGTTTCGTGACGGCGTTGACGCCTATGTCGCCAGTCTCAACAGTCGCCAACGGCAGAAGATCAAAGAGGTGGATCGGCGGATGAGCAGCCTAGCTGAGGAAAAAGGTGAGATTGAGTTCTTCTACGACGACAGAGACCCGGCCGCCTGGACCTGGCTTGTGGACATGAAAACGAAGGCTCTGGCGGAGCAAGGCCTGCAAGCGGGATTCGATAGGCTTTGGGTCAAAGCCGTTCTTGCTTCGTTGAAGGCGACGAAGACGCCTTCGTTTACGGCGCGCCTGTCAACGATGCGCATCCGCCGTCAGATTATCGCCGCACATTTCGGGATGCAAAAGGGAGCAACCATGTGCTGGTGGCACACGACCTACGATCAGGATTTCAAAAAGTATGGCCCCGGCGTGGGCTTGATTATCCGGTGCATGCGGGAGGGCGAGCGATCGGGCCTCAAAGTGATTGATTTTGGCCGCGGCACCCAGGAATACAAACAGAAATTTGCAAACGCCCAAACTGCCTTGTGCGAGGGCTCGATATGGCGGACCGGAACATACGCGGGTGCGTTACGCAATGGCCAGGCAGCGGCTTTGGCAGTGGCATCGCTTATCCCCCTTGGCAAGTATGCCGACCTGCCGCGGCGCGGATCCACTCGGCTCATCGCTAGCGTTCGGCTGCCGAGCCGGAATGCCTAGTCGTAAACCGGGGCAGCGCAGTGACAAGGGTCCGGACCCATTAATGGGATTCCTGTCCGGTTCGGATCATGATTCACTGCCTCCGTTTCAGGAGGATAGGTGGGCCCGTCTGATTTCTTCTGGTTTTCTGATGAGCCGTGGGCCTGGATCGAACCGCTGCGGCCGACGGATACGAGCGGAATGGCGCCGGTTGATGGACGGCGCGTCCTGTCGGGGATAGTCCACGCCCTGAAGATTGGGGGCGACGGGCCGGTTGTCCCCGCGACGTATGCGTCCCGAAGAAGACACGCTGCAATCGCTTTGTGCGCTGGGCCGAGCGCGGGGTTTGGGAGGACATCTTCGCTGGCCCCGCAGGTGCTGAGGATACGTCCGACAGAGTGTTCATCGACAGCACCTGCATCAAGGTCCAACGCTGCGCGGGCAGTAGAGTGAAGGACCAGGCGTTTGATCGAGGATCAAAAGCGTCCGGAACGGGGGTTTTGCGCACGGTATCGGCGTTACCAAAGCAGACCGCAACACAAAGCTATACTCCGTCTGCGACGAGAAACGTCGCCCGCTCGTCCTGATGCTCACGTCCGGAAACGTGCATGATTGCAAGGTTGCAGAGGCGTGTCTGACCGCGCTTCCACCGACCGCTCATCTTGTCGTCGATAAAAGATATGACAGCCAGAATCTGCGCGAGTGGCTGGAAAATTGCGGCAACGAACCCGTCATTTCACCGCGATCAAATCGCAAGGTCCTGTACGCCTATGACAATTGAACCTATCGCCAGCGCAAGGTCATCGAGCGCATGTTCTGTAGGCTGAAGGACTAGCGGCGTATCGCAACTCGCTTCGACCATAACAACACCAAATTCATGGCGGCAATCGCCATAGCAACCGCTGTCATCGGGTGGCTGTAATGAGTCTGGACCCTAGGCTGAGGCATCCGGAGGGGTTCGAGAAAAGCGTGTGCCCAGCCTGCGCATCGCAAGTTCACCCGTATCAGCCAGGAGCGTCCAGGCGCCTGATGCATTGTAGGGATAGAGTCGTGCATTTACGATGGGACGTGCCTCTGTTGTCCAAAGTTTTGTCCAATCTGCCTCTCGCCCGAGAAATTCGTAGGCGGCGATGCCCTTGGTTGCAGCATAGCTGATCGTTTCACGCATGAGCAAACTACCCGGTGAACAACGCCGATAGGTCTCGTCATACCCGATTTTAAGGAGCCAGAATGCGTTGTAACATTCGACGGCAAATTGCATGGCTGCCGGAGCGCCGTCGATCCGCAGGAAACACAGGCGCAGAATGCCAGCGTCGGCGGCAAGGCGCGCGTACTCCTTGTAGAAAGCGCCCTTTGCGGCATCGCTTGCCATTGCTGTTCCGGACCGACCTTTCCAGTTCTTTTCCTCGACCGCAAATGCCTCAAGAACGAGGGAATCGACCTCCGCGCAGCCGGGTGAAATAATCTCGTAACTGACCTTTCCCGCTCCCGATGCCAACCGGCCCATGCGCCGGAGATCGGAACGGCGACGGGAACTCAGTTGGCTTTCCGGTGCGCACCATTGAGGCCCGAGCAGGATACGGGGCAGGGCCCTGCCGGGCACGGCATGGCGCACAAACAATGCCTTTCCCCGCGCGGCCCGCGTCATCGCCTGCAGAAAGCTGGAATTCGCCGGGTAGTGTCCGAAGCGCAGTGGGCGCGATGACCTTGCAAGCTGCCTTACGAGTACCTCCTCCGCCTCAGCGTCCTGCGCCGCAACTTCAACCGATTCCCACAGGTCCTCTGCGCCCAGCAAAGTCCAGCGACCTGTTCCGCTGACCGATTTGGCGAAAGCTGCGAGTGCGCGCGGCGCGGACGGGTCGCCGACAATCACGACATCTATTTCACCCTTTGCGAGTGTCGCTGCATATGCCCGCGCCCAGAGGTGTGACTGCATCGGAGTCCGGTAGCGAGTCTCGGCATTGTCCCAGGCACGATCAGATACCTCGCCGAATCCCACGTGCGCAGCCTGGCGGATGGGTGGAGTCTGCGAGTCGAACATGTCTTACGAACTCGCTGCGTCGGTCAAAGACTCACAATCCTCGGCGTCAGGCCTATCTTTGCAAGATCGGCGCGGATCTCTTCCTCATAGACGCGGTTCATGCAGATCACCAGGCCGGGCCTGATTGCGGCGAGTTCGGCTGGTGGCACGATCCGCTGGGCGGTAATCGGCATGAAGTGATTGTGCCGGTGCGGATTGATGTCGGTGACATAATCAATATCAGCCCCCGCATCGAGTGTGCTTAGAAACGACACTGCTTTGGAGCCTGACCCCCAGAGAACGATCGTGTCGCCCGCTGCTTTGGCCTCCTCGATGACGCCGCGCCAATGGTCCAGCCTTTCGCGGCAGCGCCGGGCGAAGGTATCGATCAGGCCAGCCATGATCGCAAGATCGTCCTCACCAGGCTGCGGCGGCTTGGGCGGCGCACCGGCGGCCCGTGGTCTCGCTTCGATCGTCAGATACTGTTCGCCGTATTCGGTCGCGATATCGAGCGCGTCGAAGCCGATTGCACGGAACATCCGCCCGATCGAGCCGACCGAAAAGTAAGCACAGTGTTCGTAATAGATGTCTTCAAACGCACATTGATTGAAAATTCGGAAGGCCTCCGGGACCTGGAAGAAGACCACCGCATCGGTCTGGTCACCCAGACCGCGCCGAACCGTTGACACGAACTGCCCGGCGCGCGGAATATGTTCGAGCGTCATCTTGCAGGCGAGGAAGTCGACCTTGTGGTCGCCATAGGCCTCCGAATAAAAGTCCGGGATGAACTTGAGCAGACCCGGCGCAGCTGTCTCGACGCGCTCAAGGTCGACACCTGGGTCGATACCTACGCCGCGATTGTTGCCGAGCTCAGCGAGCAAAACGAGAAACTCGCCCTTGCCACAACCGATCTCCAGTACATCCTTGTCATGCAGGTCGTAGGTATTGACGAGCCTTTCGGCCAGCTCACGATGGAATCGGTTGAACGTTCCCGAGAAGGCCTGTGTTTCCTCATAGCGGCCAGAATACTCGGTCTTGGCGAGGTCAAAGGCGGTATTGAAGACGAAACCGCACAGGTCGCAGAAACCGAGGGCTATGTCCCCAGTGGGGTAGGCGCGAGCTTCTTCTGGCGTCGACAGGAGAATGCAGCTGTTTGTTGGCACATTGCGCGCGGTGTAGAAGATGCGCATCGGTGCTTTTTCACAGGCCGGACAGAGGCAGGCAGCGCTGTCTGTCCCGAGCGATGTCACTTCGCGCGTATCTGCGGCTTGGGGCATGGCGGTCTCCGCTTGTTCAGACAATGCGCGGCACAGGCACGGGAATAATGAACTTGCCGCCTCGGGCGCGATACTCGCTCTGCTGCTCAAGAATTTCGTCGGCGAAATTCCAGGCCAGCATAAGTACATAGTCCGGCTGTTCTTCGACGAGCGCTTCTGGCGGCCGGATCGGGATCTTCTGTCCGGGCATGAGTTTGCCGTGCTTGTGAACGTTGCGGTCCACGACAAAGTCGATGAGGTCGGTCCCGATGCCCGAATAATTGATCAGCGTTGCCGCTTTCGCAGCTGCGCCGTAGGCGGCGATCGATTTGCCGTCCGCTTTCAGGGCATGGAGCATTTCCATCAACTTGCTCCGCAGATCCTCCACGCGAGAGGAAAAGTCGCGGAAGTAATCGAGCGTGTCGAGTCCTTCGAGCTGTTCGACGCGCAGCTGCTTGCGCACACTTTCACCCACACGTTCGATCGGTTCTAGATAGTAGCGAATTGATCCGCCATGGATCGACAAGTGCTGGATATCATTCAGGAACAATCCGTGGCGACGTGCCAGAGCGTCGACGGAGGTGACAGAGAAATAACACATGTGCTCATGATAGATCGTGTCGAACTCGACATGATCTATCAGATCCTTGACGTACGGTGCCTCAATCACGGCTAAGCCTTCGGGCGCCAACAGCTCCGCAATTCCTGCAACGAAGCCATTGGTATCGGAGACATGGGCAAGCACGTTGTTTCCGTGGATGACGTCGGCGCGTACGCTTTGGGCGCGCAAGTCACGCGCGAGGTTCAGCGAAAAAAACGCATTGAGCGTTTTGACGCCGACCTTTTCGGCGGCTGCCGCGGGCCCGATGGCAGGATCGATGCCAAGCACAGGGATGCCGGCCTCGCAATAATTTTTCAGGAGGTAGCCATCGTTGCTCGCCAGTTCGATGACGAGGCTATCCTTGCCCAGCTTGCGCCGCTCGATCAGGTCGAGGGCGTTGGCGCGCGAATGCGCGAGCAGGGCAGGGGAGAATGACGAATAATATGGATAGGCGGCTTCAAAAAGCAGTTCCGGATCGACTGTTTCGGTAATCTGGACAAGTGTGCAGTCTTGGCAGAACGCGACACGGAGCGGAAACTCGGGTTCCGGTTCGTCACGGCGCGCGACGTCGACCAGCCGGTCGACCAGCGGCGTGATACCGAGATCGAGAAAGACGTCGAGGTCCGAGCCGCCGCATGAACGGCATTGGGTGATTGTCTGCGAACGCGAAGGTGCGAGGGCGATTGTATCTGGCATGGACTGGCCTTTCAGGAGATCGAATAGGTGGGCTGGCGCCAGCGTAAATTGCTGTCGAGCTTGCCCTCTGAAATCAGCTTCTTGATCTGGGCGATGCGCTTGAATCGGTCGCCTTCGAATTCATCGACCGTAACTCCAACCTTGCAGAACGTGTCGTAGAGTTCCTCGACACCGCGCCGGCACGTCCATTGCGGTTTGAAGCCGGGCAGCTTGCGGGCGATATAGTTGCAGTCGACCCTATAATTTCGTGTGTCGGGCGACGCGTCGTCGGCAAATGTCACGCGGCTGCCCGGAACCACCTGCCCGACGATTTCAGCAATGTCGCGAACCCGGTAGTTCTCGCTCGTGGTCCCGACATTGAATGCTTCATTGTGAACGTCTGTCCGATCAGCCTCAAGACTGGCGACATAGGCGCGGGCAATATCCTCAACATGCACGATCGGACGCCACGGCATGCCGTCGCTTTTCATGCGGACTTCACCGGTTGAAAAGGCCCAGGCGGTCAGGTTGTTGACGACGAGGTCGAAGCGGAGCCGCGGCGACAGGCCATAAGCAGTCGAGGCCCGCAAGAAGGTGGGACTGAAGGTCTCGTCCGCCATCGGGCCAACGATCTGCTCGACTTTAACCTTCGACCAGCCATAGGGCGTCACCGGATTGAACGCGGCCGACTCTGTCAGGAAGTCCTGGCCGGCTGCGCCATAATTGCTGCACGACGAGGCGAACAGGAACCGCGGAACACCAGCGGCCTTCGCGAGCTTCGCAAGGTGAATTGATGCGGAGGCGTTGATATCATCCGTTAGCCCGGGCTGGTAATCGCCGAGCGGATCATTCGAAAGTCCGGCGAGATGAATGACCGCATCGAAGCCCCCGAGCCGGTCAGGCGTCAGATCGGCGGCGGTCGCATCGCGGCAATCTTTTTGGCTGCCTGGAACGTCGATGATCTCGCCTGTGAAGGTCGAGCCACTATAGAGATCGCTGTCCATGCCATAGACCTCGTGTCCACGGTCCTGCAGCATAGGTGTGAGGACGGTTCCGATATATCCTCGATGTCCTGTCAAAAGTACTTTCATGGATCTGTCCCTCAATCCCAGATTTTCCAGGGCGCCTGGCCGCTGTCCCATAAATCCTGGAGAATCTGCTTCTCGCGAAGTGTGTCCATGCACTGCCAGAACGACGTGTGCTTGTAGGCCATCAGCTCGCCATCGGCCGCCAGGCGCTGCATCGGAGCATGCTCGAACATGACCCCGTCGCCGTCGATGTAATCAAGGACGCGGGGCTCGAGAACAAAGAATGCGCCATTGACCCAGCCTTCGCCGATCTGTGGCTTTTCCGAGAATTCCTTCACCTGGTTGCCGTCCATTTCGATGTGACCGTAACGGGCGGGTGGCCGGACCGCTGTCATTGTCGCGAGCTTGCCGTGGCTGCGGTGGAAGGCGAGCAGTTTGTCGATGTCAACGTCCGCCACGCCGTCACCCCAGGTGAGCATGAACGTGCCTCCGCCAAGCCAGTCACGCAGTCGCATGATGCGGCCACCGGTCAGCGTCGTCGGTCCGGTTTCGACGAGATCGACATTCCAGTTCGGACGAATGCCCGCGTGGCTTTTGTAGGTCCCGTTTGCGGTATTGATGCTGAGATCGCCGCCCATCGAGCCGTAGTCGCGGAACCAGCGTTTGATGTACTCGCCCTTGTAGCCGAGTGCGACGACGAAGTCATTGTAGTTGAATTTCGAGTAGATGCTCATGATGTGCCAGAGGATCGGCATTCCGCCGATCTCGACCATCGGTTTGGGACGGGATTCCGTTTCCTCGGCAAGCCTGGAGCCAAAGCCTCCCGCTAGAATAGCAACTTTCATTCTTGCCCCCCCTCCACGGGCTTCTCCCGTGCGGATACGCTAAAAAACTGTTCTGTTGCGATCAGTCATTGCCGCAATCAAACTGACGACTGTGCCCCCCGGCGGGGGCCCGCAACCCACCGTTTTAACCGAGCGCCCATGCTCGGCGAAACGTACCGGATGAGATCGAGAAGGTACCGCCCGATCTGAAACGGGCGGAAGGCAAAGCGCGCGAGCGCCGCGCGGGCTCGTACCGGCGACACCACATCCCGGTGGCGCCCAGCAATTTCGTACAAATGAAGAAGGAGATTGACGTGCTCCATCGCGGCGCGCCGATTGGCCGTGCCTGTCTGCCACTTGCTGCGCACGGCCACGCTGTCGATATTGATTGAGCGCTGAGGATGTTCACGATTAAGGAACAAGGCTTCGGGCACCCGTATACATTTGCCGAGCAGAGCGGTCTCTGCGATCAGCCCGCGATCAGAGCCGTAATACTTGCGGTGCAGCGACGTCCGTTTCAGCACGCTCATCCGGAACAGGCCAAAGATCGGAAAGCAGGTCGCAGCTTCGTCAATCGAACGGTAGAAGCGGCGCGCAGGGTCGGCGTCCAATAATGACGTCATTTCGTTTGGCGGCACGGCGATCGTCTGTCCGTGCTGGTCGATGCTGTGAGTCTCGCCGAAGGCCAGTGCAATATTCGGATCACGGTCAAGCACAGTGATACACTCCTCAAGGAAATTGGAGCTCAACAAGTCGTCGTGCGCACACCATTTCAAGTATTCTCCGCGCGCCAGCTCGTAACCGCGATTGTAATTGGGCGCCGCGCCAAGATTGCGCGGATTGCGAAAATACTGCACCCGCGGATCGCGCGCGACGAAAGTCTCGCAGATGGCGCGGGTACCATCGGTTGATTCATTATCCGTGATGATCAGTTCAAAGTCGCCATATGTCTGATTAAGCAATGAGTTGAGCGTTTCGCGTATGTAATTCTCCCCGTTGTACACAGGTAGAGCCAACGTCACGCGTGGCGTTTTTCCAATCAACTTTCCCACCTCAAATATTGCGTCCCTTTACTTTTATAATCGAAAGCACGAATTCAATCTAGTCCTGCAATTCGATCACGACCGGAAAGATTTTTTCCGAATGATCCGGCTACCGCGGACATCTCGGGTCTCCACGCTCTGACAGCTTCGTCGAAAGCGACCAGGTTCATGCGGACGAAAATCGCAGGCTTTGAGAATTTCTTAGAACGCGACTTGCAAAGATGAGGAGCGGAGTGTTTTATTAACCATGTGGGGAGACAGACATGATTACTGTAAAACTTCCGGAAAATGGCGAAGCCAAGAGTTGGCCGGGCGCGGAGCTAACAGCTTTTACTGCGGACCTGCTCGAGAATACTTCAGACCAAAATTCAGTCGAGGGTGTGGGCTGTCCGGATACCCAATCCGGAAGTTTCGGCAATGAGCACTTCATAATCGAGCGCGACCCTTCCGACGTCAAGTGTCTGGCAGGCAGCGTCGCCAAGCGCCGGGACATTCCGTTGGTGGAGTATCAATGGCGCGGCAAGATTTCCGGCTTACCGTGGAAGAGGGCTTACGATATCGGATTGTCAGCGTTCGGGCTTGTTCTGACATTTCCGCTGATCTGCCTTGTCGCGTTCGTGCTACATTACCTGCTCCGCCGGCCGGTGTTAATGCGCCGTCAGGCGGTTGGCGCACGTTGCCGTCTGTTTGATGTCCTGATCTTCGACACGACCGAGACGCCGGCAGGGAAGGGCCCTGCATCCGTTTTGGACGACGGGGAGGGCACCCGGAAATTCCTGGCGTTCTTGCGCAAGTCCAGCATTGCCAGTCTGCCAAAGCTCGTCAACGTGCTTCGCGGCGAAATGAGCATTGTCGGTCCGCGGCCCATCATGCCAGAAGAACTGGAAGTGTATGGTCTTGATGTTATTCACTATTTGCGGAACCGCCCGGGCTTGACCGGCCTTTCCCAGATCACACTCGGCCGTGACGCCGGCACGTTGAAAAGAAATCTGTTGGACCGCCGGTACTCCCTCCAGCGGACCTTCTGGATGGATGTCCATATTTCAAAGCGTTTCGTTTCACGCATCCTATCAGGCAAGCACTTCGCGTAACATGTCCGCTAAAACCAGCACCCTTCACGCCGCGGTTCCGATCAGTTCCTGGTCGCACTTGGCCCGCGAGATGCCGCCGTGCGCGATGCGTGTTGCGATCATCCACTATTGGCTGACCAATATGCGCGGAGGCGAGAAAGTCCTCGAACAGATCTGCGAGATGTTTCCTGAGGCGGATATCTTTACCCATGTCTATGACGAAAAAGGCGTGTCCGACCGGATCCGCAAGCACCGCGTCAATACAACCCTGATACAGTCACTGCCTTTTGCGCAGAAGCACTATCCCTATTATCTCAGCCTGATGCCGCAGGCCCTTGAGCAGCTCGATCTGAGTGAGTACGACCTTGTCATTTCCAGCGAGGCCGGGCCGGCCAAGGGTGTGATCACGCGGCCGGACTCTCTCCACATCTGTTACTGCCATTCGCCGATGCGATATATCTGGGACCAGTACGGGCAGTATTTCCGCCAGGCTGGATGGATGTCACGCCTGGGTATGCTGGCCTTCGGGCAATCCCTTCGGTCATGGGATGTCACGTCAGCGGCGCGGGTTGATCACTTCATCGCCAACTCGAACGCCGTTGCGATGCGTATCCAGAAGTTCTGGCGCCGTAAGGCGGAAGTCATTCCGCCGCCGGTGGATACAGCGAGGTACAAGCCAAACGGTGACCGGGGTGAGTTCTATTTGTATGTTGGTGAATTCGTGCCCTACAAACGCGCGGATCTTGCAATTGAAGCCTGCACGAAGCTCGGCCGGCGGCTCATCGTTATCGGCGACGGTAACGGCGTGGCCGGACTGAAGAAGATCGCCGGCCCGACTATCGAGTTTCTCGGACGCGTCCCCAATCAGGTTCTTGCGGACCATTATGCCAACTGCAAGGCGCTGCTGTTTCCGGCTGAAGAAGACTTCGGAATCGTGCCCGTTGAAGCTTTGGCGTCAGGCGCGCCGGTCATCGCATTCCACCGCGGCGGAGCAAAAGACTACGTCTCGCCTGGGGAGAATGGTGTGTTCTTTGACGAGCAGACGATCCCATCGCTCGTCAATGCGATGATGCGGTTCGAGGCTGTCGCCGACGGGTTTGATCCTTATGCAATCTCCCGCGGAGCGAGTTACTTCGATACGCCCCAGTTCATACGGCGCATGCAGAACGCGATCCTCGAGCAGATGTCGCTACGCGCCGACCAGCGGAAATGGATCGGTCAGTTGCGCGATCGCTGGGCGAAGGTTGATCAGAGAATCGCGCCGCAAAGTGCCAGCGATGTAATGGACGCGATGGATGAGGCTTCGGCCTGACGCCTCTGCACACTCAGGCCAATCCAATCAGGTTGCCTCTTGCAAATCCGTCAAGCACAGACTCAGGCGGGCGAATTGGCGGTACACTTTGAGCTGCCTCGGCGACGAGCGCCTTCGTCATGTCCTCAACGTCCTTACGGTTGCGAGGCGCCCACGGCAATTCGACATCGTCTGAGCGGGTGACCGGAACTTTCAAAACGCCGAGCAAGACCGGCGCCTTCCCGGCGATGGCGTCGCGGAGCTTGGGCCCGTATCGGAATCGCAGGAAAACCAGCCGGCTCGTCAACTGATCGACGACCGTCTGTGGCTTCACAAAATCGGCCCAAGCCGTGTCGCGCAGTTCGTTTGCATACCAGGCGGCAGCGGCCCGCCACCGGGCTGGCCGCTTTTTCGACCATGGCTTTGTTGATGTGTAGTGCTCGAGATAGGGCGTGAGGCGCCCCCCGAAATTCAGGTAGGTTTCGTGCAGGTTCCAGCGCGGATCGATCGGAGTCCACTTGTCCTCGAAGGCGGCGTTGAGCGCGTCCTGGTCCGGTGCTTCCTGGCAGCCCTCGGGATGATCTTCAAGGAACTTGCGTGCACGCGCCAGTGCACCATCCTTCAGGGTGGCGGGCCAGTCGAACACCATCACGCCTGATTGAAGATAGGGCGCATCAATCTTCAACATAAGCTCACGCCGGCGCCGACGGATATTGCCAGTCAGATAATAGATGAAGTCATGAACAGCAGCGACGGGCCGACCATGCATATCAGTTTCGACAAGCGGGGCGAGCGGCGAACGCACGCGCGTATCAGCGTCGAGATAGATCAGCCGGTCGTATTTGTCATCGAAAATCAGGTCGAAATAGAGCCGAAGGTAGGCAGCGCGGGGCCAGCGACGATTGATCGGTTTGATGCGCTCATCGACGAAGTTCGGCAGCAGGATGCGCACTGGCATGTTCCTGTCAGCAAAGAACTTCTCCGCATTCGCGACATCATCAGCGCTGACGTCGCAGCACACGAGAAAAAGGTCAGCTGCTACATCGCCAAGGTGATCGGAGACGGATTTCAGCTGGCAGCACGCCGCCGGAAGGTAACCGGCATCGGTGACCGTAACAAAAGCAGTTTTCAAAAGTTTGTCCCCCCCTAGAGCGTCGAGATAACCGGTCGTTGCGCGTTTATGGGACAATGAGGCGCGCCTTACAACGCCAAGCCGCCTTAGACGCGAGCCCTCACTATGGACCGAACCGCCTGACGCGATATTCGGGGAAGATGGCGTAGGCAAAACCCTCCGGAGTGCGCTGCTGGCGCTCCGACCGGATCCCATAGAACGCCTTCAACAGCACTGCTTGTCTTATTTGATTTCCTGCCGATTGGAAGTTATTGGCACCGCCGCCGGGAGTTACCGCTCCCGGCGGCGGCGAGGGCAGGACCGTGACTTCGCAGGCGCCTGGGCGCCGTTGCTGAGTGAGGTCGCCCTCGTTCGGCAGCTTACGCGGCCTTCGGCCACGGTCCGCCTCACTCCCCATCGGCCTGAACGGATACAGGGGCTTTGAGGCCCGCATGACAAGCAGAGGCAGGAAAGATGACAGACCTTACCATCGGCATTTACGTTTCGAAAGCTACGCTCGACGTTCATATTCATCGAACCGGTGAGCACCGCCAGTTCCCCAATACACCAACAGACTTCAGGACCATCGTGAGGTGGATCGTGGACCGGCCCGTCGCCTCGTCTTCGAGCGCGCGATGGGCGGGCAGGCCTGCCACTGTGCAAGGTCAATCCGCGCTAGGCCAAGCGCTTCGGCGAGACATTCGGCCAGCTGGCGAAGACAGACCGCATCGACGCAGGGATGCTCACCCACTTCGGGGCCTTGATCGAACCGGACGTGCGCCCGGCGCCCTCGAAGATCATCGGTGATCTCAAGGACCTGCATGTGGCCCGCATGGCCCTCATCAAGGACCGCGCCGCAGCCAGGAACCGGGAGAAATCGCTACAAAGCTCGTTGCTGAAATGCCAGTCACGCGAACGCCTCGCCCAGGTAGCGCGCCATCTGGAGGCCATCGAAGACAGGATGCGGGCCATTATTGAAAGCGACCAGGACCTTGCCAGAAGGCTTGGCGTCCTGACGTCTATCCCCGGCCTCGCCACACGTTCAGCCTTTACCCTGATCGCCGACATGCCAGAGCTCGGAACTCTCGACAGTCAGGCCATAGCCGCCCTCTCGGGAACTGCGCTCATGAC
>Ga0209643_1000400_pt1 | contig 85483 bp, 87 predicted proteins | sample AutmiccBRH37_all_FD_187383 | JGI IMG/M metagenome (GOLD analysis project Ga0209643, IMG submission 187383) | Deep subsurface microbial communities from Mt. Terri, Switzerland - Autotrophic microbial communities BRH/37_all (SPAdes) (version 2) | ecosystem: Environmental > Aquatic > Deep... | reverse complement strand
CGCGCCCGCCATGAAAAACCCGTTAGCGCCAACGCTTGTCACGCCGCCGCCGGCGGCGGTGCCGCGATGCATGGTCACGTGTTCCCGGATGATGTTTCCGGCGCCGATATTAAGCTTCGTCTCTTCGCCTTTGTGGCCGAGATGCTGGGGCGGTCCGCCAATAACGGCGAAGGGATAGATGTGCGTTCCGGCGCCGATCGTGGTCGGCCCCTCCACCACCACATGACTTTCCAATACGACGCCGTCCTGCAGGGTCACGCCCGCGCCGACCTGGCAGAACGGACCGATAACCGCGTCGCCGATTTCCGCCTTGCTATCAATGATGGCTGTAGGATGCGCCTGCATAAATCTGCTCAGATGGACTGAGCAAGCATGGCGGAAAATTGCGCTTCCGCTGCTTTTTTCCCATCGACGCTCGCAACGCCCTCAAATCGCCAGACCGGCGGTCTGCGCTGAACGGTGCGGACGGCGATCCGCAACTGATCGCCCGGCACGACAGGGCGGCGAAACCGCGCCTTGTCGACGCCCATGAAGAGAACGATCTTACCTTCTGTATCAAGATTTTCCGTATATGACGTATATGCCGCCGCCGTCTGCGCCATGGCCTCGATCATAAAGACGCCCGGCAATACCGGCTTTTGCGGAAAATGGCCCTGGAAGATCGGCTCGTTAAAGGTCACGTTCTTGATGCCGACGGCGCCCTCGCCGGGAACGATGTCCACCAGCCGGTCCACCAGCAAAATCGGGTACCGATGCGGCAGGATCCGCATCAAATCGTCCACTTCAAGGACGCTCTTACCGGGTTCGACTTTCGACATGGGCTATTCGTTCCTCTTCTTCGCCAGTTTCGATAGCGCAGCCGTTTCCCGCAGCCAATCCTTTATTGGCCGGCCGGGCCGGCCGCCCCATTTTTCACCAGCCGGCACGTCCCGCATCAATCCGGCGCCAGCCGCAATCATCGCATTGTCGCCAATATTGAGATGATCGGCGAGGCCGACCTGCCCGCCCATCATCACGCCGTCGCCGATAACGCAGCTCCCGGAAATGCCGCACTGGGCGGCAATGATGCAGTTCTTTCCGAGGCGGACGTTGTGGCCGATTTGAACGAGATTGTCGATCTTGGCGCCGTCGCCAATAATGGTGTCTTCCAGAGCGCCGCGATCGATGGTCGTGTTCGCGCCGATCTCAACACCGTCGCCAATCAGGACGCGGCCAAGCTGCGGAACCTTTACGAGACCTTTCGGGCCGGCGACGAAGCCAAAGCCGGACTGTCCTATGCGCGCCCCGGGCAGGATCCGCACGCCCTCGCCGATGACAGCGTGCGAGATCGTCACGCCCGCGCCGACCGTCGCCCCGGCGCCGATAACGACGCCCGGCCCGATATGCACATTCGGACCAATTGATGCGCCCTCGCCGATTTCGGCATCAGCCGCGATGACGGCGGTTTCGTCAGCGCCAGCGACGCGCTGTCGCCGTCCGTCGAACTTTCGCGAGCGATGAAGACGCGCCGCCACGAGCGCGAATGCAAGCCTTGGCGATGCCGTGATCGCTACGCCATGGCCGGCAAATGCAGCACAATCCTCAGCGGTAAAACAAAGTCCAAAGGGTGAGCCGCACCCACCCGACACGGCAGACACTTTTTCGCAATAAACGAGCGCCGCCGGGTCGCGGGCGCTGGCAAGCGGCGCAACATGGCCGAGCATCGCCCCCGCATCGCCCCGCAGCAGCACCGCGCCGCCGATCTTCGCTGCTTCCGCCAGGGTGATCGGTTCAGAGGTTTCAAAAAATCGTTTGTCGGGCATCAGCTTCGCGCGCCTTAAAAACCGAAACGGCCGGCGCGAGCGCCGGCCGTCATTGGAGTATTGCAACTGCGCAACTTACTTCTTGTTGGCTTGCGCCTGTTTCGCCTGCGCTTCCTGAATTTGCTTCTCAAGTTCGGCGAGCGATATTTTCTGCACTTCAACAGCCGGAAACTTTTTATCGAGCGCAGCAATAACTTCCTGCGTGACATCGGTTTCAGGCGCCGCATACATGACCGCCGAACGGTCGAGCAGAATGGTGGCGCCGCGCTTGTCGACGATTTCTTTCAGGATCGGCTGGCTTTCCACCAGAATTTTCGCCTGCGCTGTCTGGACGGCATTTGAGAAGGCCTGCTCCATAATCTGCACACGCTGCGGCAGACCGTACTGATAGCGGCCCTGCAGTTCCTGCTCAGTCTTTTTACGGACCTCTTCGGACATCAGCGAAGCATTCTTTTGAAAGCTCTCAATGTCTTTTTTGAGTTTCTCCGCCTCGGCCTCGAGTTCTTTCTCGACGCTTTTCTTCACCGTTTCCGCCTGCCCGGGAATGGTCTTCCCGGCCTTGGTCTGGGAAACAACCTGCGCGCGGTCGACAATCAGAATCACGGGCGCTTTCTGTGCGCCTTGAGCTTCCGCCTTGTTGACGAGCGCGCCGCCGGCAAAACCAGCGAGGGCGAGCGCTACAGCCCCGGCAATCGCGTAACCATGTTTAGTCATCATACACCTCTACCTAAAAGTTCGTCCCCGCGCTGAATCGGAAGCCCTCAGTCCGGTCATATTCTTCTTTAATCAGGATTTTGGCGAAATCAAAGCGAACCGGGCCAAAAGGCGAATCCCAGCTCACAGATATGCCTGCCGATAGTCGCAGCGACAAATCATCCTGAATTGGCGCATATTCCCTGCCATTAACGCCAGTCGTCGGGTCGCCGTCGAAATCGAGATAAAACGCCGGATTGTCGTTCAGCGCCTTGGTCGACTCATCGACCATCCCGACTGTGCCGAAATCACTGAAAAGCGCCGCTCGAATGCCATATTGATCGGGCAATGGCAATGGCAGCAGGATTTCCGCCGTACCAATGGCGTAGGCTTTCGCGCCGATCGCCTGTCCCAGCAGCTCGCCATCGCGGACGTTGGTCAGATAACGCGGGCCAATACCAGCGACCTCGAAGCCGCGGAATGTGGATGCGCCTTCGAAAAACCGGTCAGACAGGCGCACATTATCGCCGCCCCAGCCGTCAATATAGCCGATGCGGCCCTTCAGCGACCCGATGAAGTCGCCGATGATCGGATGGTATAAGGCGCCGGTCAGTTCGGTTTGATAATAGTTTACGTCGCCGCCGAGACCGGCAACGCCGATAGAAGCCGCCGTCCGCCAGCCGCGGCGCGGTTTAATCGGATCGTCTCGTGTGTCGAATGACAGGCTGGCGCCGACCAGCGAGGTCAGGAATTCGCCGCGCGATTCGCAAGTCGGCGTGAAAGCGGACACGAGGAAGTCGCAGATATTCGCCGTGATGAGCTGCGCCTGCATGCCGCCGCTGGTCGTAATCGGCACGCCATCTTCATCAATCGCCACGCCAGCGCTATTGACCGCTGGCGAGACCGACGTCGGCATCGCGCCCATGGCCAGGATCGTCGCCGGATCGAGGCCGTTGGCGAGAAGCTGCGACGAAATCGAATCAATCGTCACGCTGTCTCTGGTGATGATGTAATTGAGCCCGCCCCTGCCATATTCAGAGACCTGGAAACCGGCGTTAAGTCCCATGCCGATCCGGTTCCGGATAAAGCCCGATTCCCGGAAATTGGTCCGCTGGTTAAACAGCGAACCGCCAGCCGCAAGGTTTCTGTCAAGGAAGTAAGGTTGCGTAAACCGGATATCGACCTGGCGCGTCCGCGAACTCGCCTGGACCCTGAAGCGAAGATATTGCCCCCGGCCAAGCAGGTTTCGTTCTTCCACGGAAAGATCGACGATGAAGTTCTCGGTGGATGAAATGCCGACGCCGACGCTGAGCGAACCGGTCGACTGTTCTTCAACGGTGACATCCAGTTCCGTCCGGTCCGGCGCCGAGCCGGGCTTTTCCTCGATCGCGACTTCCTTGAAATAGCCCAGCGAGCGTACGCGCGCTTTCGATCGGTCGACGAGCACGCGGTTGAACGCGTCGCCTTCGGCAATACGGACCTCGCGGCGGATGATCTTGTCGAGCGTGCGGTTGTTGCCCTTGATGTTGATGCGATCGACGTAAACCCGCGGCCCTTCGTTCACTTCGAATGTCAGATCGATGGTGTTCGATTCCGGGTGACGGATCAGCCGCTGCCCCACATCCACGAACGCATAGCCGGCGGTGCCGGTGGCGAACGTGATGGACTCGACGGATTTTTCCACCCGCTCGGAGTCAAAAGTCTGGCCCGGCTGGATCGGCACGAAATTGGCGAGCGCATCACCGTTGAGCTTCGCCAGCGTGGTTTTCACCCTGACATCGCCAATGGTGTATTTCGGACCTTCATCGACCGTGAAGGTGATGAAGAAATCCTTGCGGTCCGGCGTCAGTTCGGCGACGGCGGACACGACCTGAAAATCGGCATAGCCGTTTTTCGTGTAATGCTCGCGCAGCAATTGCCGCTCATATTCGAGACGGTCCGGATCGTAATTGTCGTAATTGGTGAAGAACCGCCACCAGCGGCTTTCTTTCGTCAACACCACCCCGCGGAGTTCGTTATCCGTATAGATATCGTTGCCAATGAAATTGACTTTGGCGACGCCGGTTTTGGGGCCTTCGTCGATTTCGAAAATCACGTCGATTCGGTTTTGCTCAAGCGGCGTCACTTTCGGCGTGACGATCGTGGCGAACCGCCCCTTCGCGCGGTAAAGCTCAACAATCTTTTGTGTGTCGGCCTGCACCTTTGCGCGCGTGTAAACGGTGCGCGCGGAAAGCTGGAGTTCTTCGGTGAGCTTGTCGTCCTTCAGGCGGCGATTGCCTTCGAAGATGACGCGGTTGACGATCGGATTTTCGACCACCGTGATCAGCAGGATATCGTTCGGCTGCATCTCCAGCCGCACATCAGAGAAGAGGCCGGTGCGGAACAATGTCTTCAGCGACAGATCGAGCAACTCTTCGTCAGCGGGCATGCCCGGCTGCAACGGCAGGTAAGACCCGACAGTGTCAGCTTCGATGCGCTGGTTGCCGCTGACCTGGATGCCCTGAATGACCGGCGCCGGCGTTTGGCGGAACAGGTTATCAGCCGCCGATGGTTGCTGCGTATCCGGCTGCGCCGCCGCAGGTGTTTGCGCATGCGCCAAGGACATCGCTGTCATTAACGCCGCCGCCGCCCCTAAAAATGCGCGTAACACATTGCCCCCCGACTTGTACAAACTCATGCCGCCGCCCTAGCTGATGGATGAAAGAAGATTACTGATGTCGTTCCATGTCACAAAAATCATGAGCGACGCCAGAAGGACGATGCCCAGTCGAAAGCCCGCCGCCTGCATCCGCGCCCCCAGCGGTTTGCCTGCGACAGCCTCGTACCCGTAATACAATAGATGCCCGCCGTCGAGAACCGGAATTGGCAAGAGATTCAGGAATCCAATGGATATCGACACAACTGCTGATAGAAATATGAAGTCGACAAGGCTCACCCGCAGTTTCACCAGCAGGCCGGGCGGTTCGCTGTAAGACGAATCATCAAAGCCGGACATCACCGACTGACCGGCGTAAGTGGCCATTTTTATAGGCCCGCCAAGCTGTTTGGCGTCCTCGCGTCCAGTGATGACCTTGATGAGATAGCGCACAGTGACGTTCAAAATGCGCCCCAATTCGCCGACGCCCTCCCGCACTGCAGCGAGCGGCCCGTAAGTCTGGAATGTCACCGCATTGCCGTCCGGGCGCACGCCAAGCTGCCAGACCTCGATTTTATTGCCGTAGCGGTCCTGTGATTCGACCCGGCGCGGCGTCACCGAAATATCGAGTTCGCCTGACGCGCGCTGAATGCGGAAATCGATTTCTTCGCCGCCGCTCAACAATACGATGTCGTAGATCGGGCTGAAGGATTCCACCTCGCGGCCGTTCACCGCAAGAATGCGGTCGCCCGGCATCAGCCCCGCTTCAGCAGCGGCGGATGGCTCCGTGACGTCGCCGATAACCGCTTCCGGGATCGGGCGGCCGAAAATCATGAACAGGCCGGTGAAGATCACGACCGCCAAAACAAAGTTCGCGATCGGTCCCGCCGCCACAATCGCCGCGCGCCGCCAGACGGGTTTGAAATGGAAACAGACTTTCCGTTCTTCCGCCGTCATGCCGCCGGCGATTTCCTGAGTTTCGCGCGGACCGGGAAACTGAGTCGTCACCGGCTTTTGCGCTGCTTCCGCAGGGCCTTGCGAGGCCGCGTTCATATCGCCGAAGAACTTCACATAACCGCCAAGCGGCAGCGCAGAAATGCGCCATTCCGTTCCCCACTTGTCGGTCCATCTTAAAATCGGTTTGCCGAAACCAATGGAAAACACATCGACGCGCACGCCAAGCAGACGCGCTACGGAAAAATGTCCGTATTCGTGAAAGAACACGATGATCATCAGCAAAACCATGAATGCGATGATCGATACCGGCAGCACAAGAAGGGTTTCGAGCATGGTCGAGATCGGCGGCATCAGCTTCTTTCCACGCTGTTACGCAGCCGCTCGCGCGGCAACGCATTCTTCCGCCATGCGCCGCGCCTGCGCGTCTGCGTCCATGGCTTCCTCCAGCGTCGTCAGCCGCGCTGGCCCGTTAAGTCGCCCCGACCGATCCAGTACCTGCTCGGAAACGGCGGCGATATCAAGGAATTTGATCCCGCCCGCCAGGAACGACGCCACGGCGACTTCATTCGCGGCATTGAGGGCGGCTGGCATGATGCCGCCGGCAGCGATCGCCTCGCGTGCGAGACGAAGCGCAGGAAATCTAATTAAATCAGGCGCTTCAAAGGTAAGTTTTCCGACCTCTGCGAGGTTGAGTTTCGCGCTGGGGCTCGGCGTCCGCTGCGGCCAGGCCAGCGTGGTCGCAATCGGTGTTCGCATGTCCGGCGTGCCAAGCTGGGCGAGCACGGAACCGTCCGCATATTCGACCATGGAATGAATCACCGATTGCGGATGCACCAGAATTTCAATCCGCTCGTGACTGACGGGGAAAATATGCGCCGCCTCGATCAGCTCAAGCCCCTTGTTCATCATCGTCGCGGAGTCGACGGAAATCTTGGCGCCCATGGACCAGTTGGGATGCGCCACCGCCTGCGCCGGCGTCGCTTCCGACATTGCCTCACGCGTCCATGTGCGGAACGGCCCGCCGGATGCCGTCAGGATCAGGCGCGTCACCCGTTCCGGCTGATTGAAATCAAAGACCTGAAAAATGGCGTTGTGTTCGCTGTCCACCGGCAACAGGACGCCGCCGGCTTTGCGGATCGCCGCCGTCACCACATCGCCGGCGCAGACAAGACATTCCTTGTTGGCAAGCGCGATGTCGGCGCCGCGTTCGGCTGCTTTCAATGTCGGACGCAATCCGGCGGCGCCGACAATCGCCGCCATCACCCAGTCAGCCTCACGGCACGCAGCGTCTTCCACCGCTTCGGGTCCGGCGCCGGTTTCAATGCCGGTTCCGGCAAGCGCTGCACGTAATTCCTCACCTAGCGAAGCATCGGCGACGGCGACAAAGCGCGGTTTGAATTTGCGGGCCTGCGCTGCAAGTTTTTCAACATTCGAATTGGCGGTGAGCGCTTCAATGACGAAATTCGCCTCGCCGAGCTTTTCGGCGTGCTCAAGCACGCTCAGCGTCGAATCGCCAATCGAGCCGGTGGAGCCCAATATCGTGATGCGCCGGGGGCCATAACGCCCCTGCGATTCTACGTTCCCCATAGTCACCCCTGAATTCTTTCGGCGAGCATATAGAGCAGAAGCCCGCCCGTCATCGCTGAAGTGGCGAAAATCATGCCGTCCAGCCTGTCCAGCGCCCCGCCATGACCGGGAATCAGCCCGGAAATGTCCTTCAGGCCAAAATACCGCTTGATCCCGGATTCAAACAGATCGCCCGCCACCGACGCCGCCCCCAGGACGCCGCCGACAAAGAAGCACAACAGCGCCGCCGGCGCGCCGAACAGGATCGCTCCTGAAATGGCGCCCAGCAGGCAGCCGCCGACGACGCCGCCGCCAATGCCGGCCCAGGTCTTCGACGGCGACAAAGCGTGGCTGATCTTCGGCCCGCCGATCAGCTTGCCGAAAATGAAGGCGCCGGTGTCGGCGGCCCAGACCACCGCGAACAGCAGAAAAGTCATGGCGCGCCCGGACGGCGCGTCGAGGCGCAGCCAGATCAGCGCAATGCACGGCATCACCACATAGAACACGGCGGCGGCCGACCAGATGCCGATGCCGCTTTGACGCCGCGCGAGCCAGGCCGCGCCAAGTCCGCTGAGACAGGCAGCGATAAGCGCGCCATTATAGTCACCGCGCGCAGCCAGATACATCGCCGCAGCGCCGCCGGCGATAAGCGCATAGAACGCCGGCGTAAACGCACGCCGCTCGACCATGCGCGACCATTCGAACACCATCAACACGCTTGCAAAGGCGATCATCGCCGCGAAGGCGGCGCCGCCGACATGGATGCAGATGATGACGATCGGCATCAAGATCGCAGCAGAAATCAGCCGCTTGATCAGCGCGCCGGATGACGCCGGACGAGTGATTGCTGGTTTTTCAACGGAAGGCGTAACGGGATCTGACATTAACCAGCGCCGACGCCGCCATAACGGCGTTCCCGGCGGCAATATTCTTCGATCGCGCCAGCCAGCGCCTGTTTATCGAAATCGGGCCACAACACGTCGAGAAACACATATTCCGCGTAAGCGGCCTGCCAGATCAGATAGTTCGAGATGCGTTTTTCACCGCTGGTCCGGATGACAAGATCCGGGTCCGGAACATTCACCGTATCCAGAAACCGGCTGAAGGTTTCTTCATTGATGTCTTCAGGCTTGAGCTTTCCGGCCTGCACGGCCTTCGCCGCGGCGCGCGCCGCGCGCGCGATTTCATCCCGGCCGCCATAATTAAACGCGATCTGCAGAACGAAGGTGTTGTTCGCTTCGGTTTCTTTCTCGGCGCGCTTCACCAGCGCTTTCAAATCGGGAGTCAGGTTTTCACGATCGCCGATAATGACGACCTTGCAGCCTTCCTTCTTCAACTTTGGCAGATCGTCGCCGATAAACTGCCGCAGCAGCCCCATCAGATCGCGGACTTCACCGGCCGGGCGGCGCCAGTTTTCGGTCGAAAACGAATACAGGGTGAGATGCGAAAGTCCGAGATCGCGCGCCGCCTCCACCGCACGGCGGGCAGCCTCGACGCCAGCCTTGTGGCCTTCCTTGCGGGGCAGGCCGCGCGCTTTCGCCCAGCGCCCATTGCCATCCATGATGATGGCCACATGTCGCAGCGGCGCAGGGCCGTCAGACAAGCCGGACTGCGGATCAGCATTCGCCGATGGCGCGGGAGACGCAATCATGCCGCCTTCCTCCCGCGACAACCATCCTGCTTCATGCTCTGGCGGCTGCTACTCAATTCCGTCGTCCTATCCTGCAACATCAAGCCGTCATCAGACCTGCATGATTTCTGCTTCTTTGGCGGCGAGCGCTTCGTCGACCTTCTTGACCATTTCGTCAGTCAGTTTCTGCACTTCTTCCGACAGTTTTTTCTTTTCGTCATCGCCGCCGTCAGCGGTCTTCACCGCTTCCATGCCTTCGCGGCGAACATTGCGCACGGCGACTTTCGCCTGTTCTGCATATTTCGCCGCGACCTTCACAAGTTCCTTGCGGCGCTCCTCAGTCAGTGCCGGCACCGGAATGCGCACGTTCGAGCCGTCGACGACCGGATTGATGCCGAGACCGGCATCGCGGATCGCCCGTTCCACGGCGCCGACAAGCCCCTTGTCCCAGACATTGATCAGGATCATGCGGGGTTCAGGCACGGTGATGGCGCCGACCTGGTTCATCGGCATTTTGGATCCGTAAGCCTCTACATCGATCGGCTCGACGAGATTGGCGCTGGCGCGGCCAGTGCGCAGCCCGCCAAACTCTGATTTCAGCGAAGTCAGCGCGCCGTCCATGCGTTTGCGCAGTTCCTTGATATCTACTCCGCTCATGTCGTTTCTGCTCCTTTAAGTCTTGTCTGCTGTTTTTACGGCGAAATCCTGCCGCTGTCTTGACCAGAATAGGGGCCCGATCAAGGCGCTTTGTCGCTGATGACCGTGGATGCGCCCTCGCCGGTCAGCGCGCCGACAATGCCGCCGCGCACGCCAATCGGAAACACCACGATCGGAATGCCGCTTTCGCGCGTCAGGGAAATGGCCGCCTGATCCATCACTTTCAAGTCGCGCATCAGCACCTCATGGTAGCTGAGATGCTCAAACCGTTCGGCATTGGGATCCTTCTTCGGATCGGCGGAATAAACGCCGTCAACCTGCGTGCCTTTCAGCAAAGCATCGCATCCCATTTCCGCCGAGCGAAGCGCCGCCGCCGTATCGGTCGTGAAGAACGGGTTGCCGGTGCCGGCAGCGAAGATAACGACCCGGCCCTTCTCCATGTGCCGCAGCGCCCGGCGGCGGATATAGGGTTCGCAGATCGCGGTCATCTCAATGGCGGAGAGGACGCGGGTGTACATGCCGATGCTCTCAAGGGCGTTCTGCATGGCGAGCGCGTTCATCACCGTCGCCAGCATCCCCATATAATCGGCGCTGGCGCGTTCCATGCCCTGAGCCGCCGCGCCCATGCCGCGAAAGATATTGCCGCCGCCGATCACCAGCGACAGCTCCACGCCGAGTTCCTTGGCGTCTTTCACCTCGCTGGCGATTCGCTTCACCGTGTCATTGTCGATGCCGTACTGCCCCGGCCCCATCAGCGCTTCGCCGCTGATTTTCAGCAGCACGCGGCGAAAACGAAGCGGTTTGGCTCCAGAGGCGGCGCCTGTCGTGACCGATGGTTGTGGCATGGTTCAACTCTCTCTGACTCTGAAGGGCTCTAGCACCCTACGCCGGTGCGGCGCTGAATGGCAGCCCGTCCGCCAGCGCCGATTTGCAGAAAAGCGCCGCGGAGGGCCTGCCCCCGCGGCGCTTTTGATGGGTTTTCACGCCGCCGTCAAACGGCGGCCGGATGATCCTAGTCTTCGTCGGCGCTTTTATCGACGCCGTCGCCAAGCTCGAGGCGAATGAAGCCGACCAGCTCGATCGGCGCGCCAGCATCCTTGCCGGCGTTCTCGATCACTTTGCGAATCGGCGTTTCACCGTCGATGACGAAAATCTGTTCGAGCAGAACCGATTCTTCGTAGAACTTGCGCAGGCGGCCTTCGACCATCTTTTCGATGATATTTTCAGGCTTGCCGGAGGCGCGCGCCTGTTCCGCAAGAACTTCCTTCTCGCGGTTGACGACGGTCTGATCCAGTTCCTCGACCTTGGCGGACAAGGGGCGTGCAGCGGCGACATGCATGGCGATCTGCTTGCCAAGGGTCTCCAGCTTCGCCTTGTCGCCGGCCGACTTCAGACCGACCAGAACGCCGATCTTGCCGGCGCCGTCGGTCACCGGACCGTGGACATAGCTCGCCACGACGCCCTGATCGACAACGAGGCCCTGTGCGCGGCGCAGGTTCATGTTCTCGCCGATCTGGCCGACCATTTCAGCAATGTGCTCGTCGACCGACTTGCCGGCGCCCGGAAAGGTTTCCGCACGGAGCTTGTCGAGGTCGCCATTGACGCCGATCGCCGTATTGGCGATGTCGCGCACCATCTTCTGGAAGATTTCATTACGCGCAACGAAGTCGGTTTCTGAGTTAACCTCGACGACCACGCCGGTCGCGCCGGAAGCGTTCGGCTCAACAGCGATCGCAACCAGACCTTCAGCGGCGGTGCGGCCGGCTTTCTTGGCGGCTTTGGAAAGACCTTTCTTGCGCAGCCAGTCGACGGCTGCGTCCATGTCGCCGCCGGTTTCCTGCAAGGCGGTCTTGCAGTCCATCATGCCTGCGCCAGTCATCTCGCGCAGTTGTTTGACCGAGGCTGCGGTAATGCCGGACATTGATATCTCCTTCAGTTTCGATTGCGCTGATCAGCGCATTATCCGTTTATTGTAGCCATATGGTGACAGCGGGGCCGTAAATCCATCACGCCCCGCTCATCGCCAATAATTGCGATTGGTTTAGGCGCTTGCCGCTTCCGGCGCCGGCGCTTCTTCAGCAAGCGACGTTTCGACCGGCGCATCCTCGAGTTCGCCAATATCGATGCCCATGGCCGCCTGGCTCTCGCCGAGACCGTCGAGCACCGCATCGGCAACCAGGTTGCAGTAGAGCGAAATCGCGCGCGAGGCGTCGTCATTGCCCGGCACCACAAAATCAATCCCGTCCGGATCGCAGTTGGTGTCGACAATCGCAATCACCGGAATGCCAAGCTTGCGCGCTTCCAGAATGGCGATCGCTTCCTTTTTGACGTCGATGACGAACATCAGATCCGGCAGGCCGCCCATTTCGCGAATGCCGCCGAGCGATGCTTCAAGACGGTCGCGGTCGCGCTGCAGCATCATCTGTTCTTTTTTGGTCAGACCCGACGCGGCGCCGCCGGCGAGCCGTTCTTCCATTTCTTTCAGGCGGCGGATGGAGCCGGAGATCGTTTCCCAGTTCGTCAGCGTACCGCCGAGCCAGCGCACATTCATGTAGTATTGCGCGCAGCGTTTCGCCGCTTCCGCGACTGGCGCCTGCGCCTGACGCTTGGTGCCCACGAACAGAACGCGGCCGCCGCCGGCGACAACGTCGCGCACTTTGACGAGCGACTGGTGCAGCAGCGGAACCGCTTGCGAGAGATCGAGAATGTGAATGCCGTTGCGTTCGCCGAAGATGAAGCTCTTCATCTTGGGATTCCAGCGGTGTGTTTGGTGACCGAAATGGACGCCCGCTTCGAGAAGCTGACGCATGGAGAATTCTGGCAGAGCCATGATTATGTGTTCCTTCAGTTTTGACCGCCGCGGCGCGCTGAAAACCCGGGTCGCTGAGAAGCTTCCGGATCACCGAGGATCACGCCGCGTGTGAGATGGCGCGCGCTATACCGTCTCTTGGCGCCGGGCGCAAGGCGGGGAATGGCGGAATATGGCGCTTTTGAGCCGGTTTCGCCTATTCGGAAAACCCGTGCAGATTGGGCCGGGCCTTGGCCAGCCGGTCGAGCGCCTGCAGATCGCGCAAAAACGCCTCAAATTGCCTCAACGGGATCATATTGGGACCGTCTGAGGGGGCTTTATCGGGATCGGGGTGGGTCTCAGCGAAGACCGCCGCAACGCCCACAGCCGCCGCCGCACGGCCCAGCGTCGGCGCAAATTCCCGCTGACCGCCCGAGGTCGTCCCGGCGCCGCCTGGCGTCTGCACCGAATGAGTGATGTCGTAGACCACGGGACAGCCGGTTTCGCGGGCCATGATCGGCAGACTGCGGAAATCGCTCACCAGCGTGTTGTAGCCGAAGCTGGCGCCGCGCTCGGTAACCAGCACCCGGTCATTGCCGGCCTCGCGGACCTTGGCGACCACATTCGCCATATCCCACGGCGCGAGAAACTGGCCTTTCTTGATTTTGACCACGCGCCCGGTTTTCGCCGCCTCGACCAGCAGATCCGTCTGCCGGCACAAAAATGCTGGAATCTGCAATACGTCCACGGCTTCCGCCACGGCGGCGCATTGCGACGCCTCGTGGACGTCTGTGACGACGGCCAGGCCCGTGCGCTCGCGGATTTCCGCAAAGACGGGGAGCGCCTGTTTCAGCCCCATGCCCCGCGCCGACGACGCGGCGGTCCGGTTCGCCTTATCAAACGAGGACTTGTAGATGAGGCCGATGCCGAGGCGCGCGGCGATTTCCTTGAGCGCGCTCGCACACTCCAGCGCATGCTCGCGGCTCTCCATGGCGCAGGGACCGGCAAACACCGCCAGCGGCAGATCGTTGCCAATAGAGACATTGCCGCTCTTTGCGGCAATCTCGACCCGGGCCTGCGAGACGGTCATCCTAACTTCCTTACTTGCGTCAATGCATCGATTCCGGCGATGGGTTTAATGAACCGGCCCCGCCGCCGAAGCAAGTTTCTGTGGTATCAAACTCTTATGTCCAATTCGCTTGAAATCGCCCGAACCGTCCTTGCCGTGGAGATCAGGGGGCTGGAAGCATTGCAGGCAAGCCTCGGCGCCGACTTCGCCGAGGCTGTGGAGCTGATCCGCCAGGCCAAAGGCCGCCTCGCCGTCACCGGCATGGGCAAATCCGGACATGTGGCGCGCAAGATCGCCGCGACGTTCTCCTCCACGGGAACGCCGGCGCTGTTCGTCCATCCAGCGGAGGCGAGCCATGGCGATCTCGGTATGGTCTCGCGGGACGATGTCATTCTGGCCTTGTCCAAATCCGGCGAGACCGCCGAGCTCGGCGATCTGCTCGCTTATGCGGCGCGATTTTCAATTCCAGTGATCGCCATCAGCGCTGCGCCGCAATCAGCGCTCGCCAAGGCCGCGCGGGTCGCGCTCACCTTGCCCGAAACAGAAGAAGCTTGCGGCGAGACGTTCGCGCCCACCACCTCGACAACTATGATGATGGCGCTCGGCGATGCGCTTGCTGTCGCCTTGCTGCGGGCGCGCGGATTTTCGGCCAGCGATTTTCAGGGCTTTCATCCCGGCGGCAAACTCGGCGCTGCGCTGCGCAAGGCGCGCGATCTGATGCATGGCGCTGATGCGCTGCCGCTGGCGGCGGCGACGACGCCAATGACCGAACTGGTCGAGATCATCTCCGCTGGCGGCTTCGGCTGCGCAGGCATTACCGATGAAAACGGCCTGCTGAAAGGCATCATCACCGACGGGGATATTCGCAGGCACTTCACCAGCGATGCGCAAAGCAAAACCGCCGCCGATATTATGACAAATAATCCGCGCACCGCTCATCCGGAGACGCTCGCCGGCGATGTTCTCGCTTATATGAGCAAAAACAAGATCACCGCGTTATTCGTTATTGAAAACGAACGCCCCGTCGGCATCATTCATGTGCATGACTGCCTTTCGATCGGCGTCGTTTAACGCCGGCGAAGCAGACCGCGAAACAGAGAAGTCGGTTTTGACGTCTCTTCTTCGAGCTCTTCGCTCGCCTGATCGAAAGAGCGGCGCACCGGCTCGTTCGAAGACTGGAAAGCCGCATCGGTTTGCGCCGAAGACTCGGCAACCTCCGCAGGCGCGCTGTAGCGGGAGGCAAGCTCTTCCTGGCGGGCGGTGATGTCCTGCGCGACCCGTTCCACATCTGCGCTCAAAAGCTGCATCTGCGACGACTGGCGCTCAACGGAGGCATGCAGATCGAGCGCGGCGCCATGCGCCTGACGCGCCGACGAAGCCGCGCGCATCGCCATCAGGCAAAGCGCCAGCGATCCCGCAAACAGAAGCAGTGTCAGCGCAAACAGGCCCAGTTGCCCGAGAAAAAATCCATCCGAAAAAAGTCCGCCTGCTCCGAACAGCGAAAAATTGTCCTCAACCGTCATGATAACCCCTAAATACAGCCCCGATCAGCCACACCCCTGTGACTAAATCACAGCTTACCGGCTTGATTCGGCAACGTCCACCCGGTCTAGGTGTTAAAGCATGCAAGAGCCCCCCGCCCTTCTCTGGTTTCGTCAGGATTTGCGCCTGTCAGACAATCCCGCCCTCGCCGCTGCGGTGAAATCTGGCGCGCCGGTCGTTTGCATCTTTGTTCTGGATGAAGAATTGCCGCATGCGCCGGGGGCGGCGTCGCGGTGGTGGCTGCATGACAGCCTCGCCTCGCTTGCCGGCGATCTTGAAAGGCTTGGCGCGCCCTTGATTTTGCGTCGCGGCGCGACAGCTAACGTCATTGCAAGCCTGGTCGAAGAAACCGGAGCGCAGCGCATTTTCTGGAACCGGCGCTATCATCAAGCGCAAATTGAGATCGATAAAGCGCTTAAAAAGTCTCTCGAAGAAAGCGGCGTCACGGTTGAATCTTTCAATGGTTCGCTCTTGCGCGAACCCTGGGAGCTTAAAACCGGGTCCGGCGGCTACTACAAAGTCTTCACGCCGTTCTGGAAGTCGCTGAAGACTGAAGGACCGGCGCGGCGCAAAGCCGTTGCCGCCCCGAAGAAGATTGAAGCGCCGAACAATCTTCCCAAGAGCGACAGGTTGAACGACTGGGGGCTGCTGCCGGAAAATCCAAACTGGGCGAAGGACTTCGAGCGCATTTGGTCGCCCGGCGAACGCGGCGCCCGTATGCGGCTGCAGGATTTTCTGGCCGGCGCAATCGGCGACTATCAGGACGGCCGCGATCGGCCGGACAAGGATTATACCTCCCGTCTTTCGCCGCATCTTGCTTTCGGCGACATCAGCCCGTTGCAGATTTGGCTGGCGACGCATGAGGCAATGGAAGCCGGATCAGTCAGTGACGGCGCAGGCTACAAGTTCCTCTCCGAAATCGTGTGGCGGGAATTTTCCTACACATTGCTCTACTTCAATCCGGACTTGCCGGAAAAACCCTTACGCGAGGAGTTTGCAAACTATCCCTGGCGCGATGATCCCGAAGGATTAAAGGCGTGGCGAAAAGGGCGAACCGGCTATCCGATCGTTGACGCGGGAATGCGCCAGCTCTGGCGTACGGGATGGATGCACAATCGCGTGCGGATGATCGTCGCGAGTTTTCTGATCAAGGACCTGCTGATCAAGTGGCAGGATGGCGAAGCGTGGTTCTGGGATACGCTGGTTGACGCCGATCTCGCCAATAACTCGGCAAGCTGGCAGTGGGTGGCCGGGTCCGGCGCCGATGCATCGCCCTATTTCCGGATTTTCAATCCTGTAACGCAGGGCGAGAAGTTCGATCCGAATGGCGACTATGTGCGGGAATTCGTTCCAGAACTCAAAGACATGCCCGCCAAATTTATTCATGCGCCATGGAAGGCGCCGGCGGAAGTTCTGGAAGAAGCCGGCGTCACGCTGGGCGAGACTTACCCTGAACCGATTGTCGATCATGCATTTGCCCGCGAGCGGGCGCTCGACGGCTACAAGAAAATAAAGGGAAGCTAGGCGGCTTCCTTTTTCACTTCGACAAGGCGCTGGTCGCGAATGACGAAGACGCGGTCCATGCGCTTGGCGAGACGCTGGTCATGGGTGGCGATCAAGGCCGAAAGCCCCTCATCGCGAACCAGATTGAGCAGCGCATCGAATACGACGTCAGACGTTTTCGGATCGAGATTGCCGGTGGGTTCGTCGGCAAGCAGAATTTTCGGTTTGTTGGCGAGCGCACGGGCGATGGCGGTGCGTTGCTGTTCGCCGCCGGAGAGCTGCCCCGGCTGATGATGCAGGCGCTCGCCAAGGCCCATGACCGTCAACAATCTGGCGGCCTCGGATTCCGCGGTTTTCTTCTTTGTTCCGGCGATCAGCTGCGGCAGGGCGACATTGCCCAGCGCGGTAAACTCCGGCAGCAAATGGTGGAACTGATAGACAAAGCCGAGCGTCGCGCGGCGAATGCGCGTGCGTTCCGCATCGGAAAGCCCAGTCGTCGCAACGCCGTTAATGTGAACTTCGCCTGCTGACGCCGCTTCCAGCAATCCGGCGATATGCAGCAGCGATGATTTTCCGGACCCTGACGGCCCGAGCAGAGCCGCGGTCTCACCGGCGCGCAAGGTGAAGTCGATCTCCTCGACAACGATCAGATCGCCATAGCGGCGCGCGACTTTTTCAAGACGCAAGACGGCGTCTGCAGATGATTTATTCATAACGCAGCGCCTCCACCGGATCGAGACGCGCGGCGCGCCACGCCGGATAGAATGTCGTGATCAGCGACATGAACAGCGTAAACCCGGCGATCAGCACAACCTCCGCCGCCTCGAGTTTCGCCGGGATGCCGTCAAGGTAGTAAACTTCCGCCGGGAAAATATCGTGCCCTGCAAGAGCGGAAAGCCCGCCCTCGATCGCGTCGATATTCAACACAAAGAGTGAGCCCAGGACGATGCCCGCCAGCGTGCCGAGAAAGCCGATCATGGTGCCGGAGAGGAGAAAGATGCGCAGCACTGAACCCTGTGTGGCGCCCATGGTCCGCAACACGGCGATATCGCCTGTCTTGTCTTTCACCAGCATGATAAGACCGGTGACGATGTTCAGCGTCGCGACGATGATGATCAGGAACAGCACCAGCCGCATGGCGAAGCGCTCAATCTGGAGCGCGTTGAAATAACTCTGAAAGCGCTGCTGCCAGTCGATGACGTAGAGGTCAGGCCCGACATTTGTGAACGCCTCGCGATAAGATTTGATTTCTTCCGGGTTGATCACATCGACTTCGATTTTCTGCACGCCCTCGCCGAAGCCAAAAAAGAGCTGCGCCTGCTCCAGCGGCATGAAGCCGTAAATGGCGTCATATTCTGCGTTGCCCACATGAAAAATGGCGCCGAGCGTATAGACCTTGCTGCGCGGCGTGCGGCCGAAGGCGGTCTCGGCCCCCTGGCCCGTCAGCAACCGGATCTGATCGCCGGCCTGAACGCCAAGCTGGCTGGCGATGCGGCTGCCGAGAATGATTTCATTGCCGCCTTTGGCGCCGATCCCGAAATTCTCCAGCGATCCGTCAACAATGTGTCCGGGGCCGGAGATATACTCATTGCTGAGTACATCGTCCCGGCGCACGCCGCGAATGACCATGCCGCTCTCGCCGCTGGCGCTGGCGAACACCGGAAGCTCGATCAGCGGCGTTGCTTTCTTGACGCCCGGGATTGCGGCAAGCGCATCCGTCAACTGGGCATAATCGGTGAGCGGCAGGTCGGACTGAACGTGGGCATGTCCGTTCACGCCGAGGAGTTGATCGAGCAGGGTCAGCCGAAAGCCCTGCATGATCGACATGACGGAGATCAGCGCCGCCACCGCCAGCATGATCCCGCCAAAGGCGATGATGGTGATCAGCGAAACGCCTTTGCCCGACCGCGTGGCGCCGAGATAACGGCGCGCGACCATCCATTCGAAATAGGAGAAAGGCGGCGTGTTGTCTGCGGCTGCGGTCATGTCTCTCGCCATGGTTGGTTGCCGGACGGGCGGGGTTGACGGTTTAGTCGTAATTCAGCGCCGTTTTGACCTTCGCGGCAATCTCCGCGGCGACCTTGTCGATGGAGACAGATGATTTTTCGCCAGTATCGCGGCGTTTGACTTCCGCCTCACCGCTTTCGAGCCCGCGCGGACCGATGGTGATCTGATACGGCGCGCCGATCAGGTCCATGCGGGCGAATTTCTCACCGGGCCGCGCAGCGGTATCGTCGTACAGAACATCGACCCCCGCCTCTGAGAGCTCAGCATAAATTTTTTCGCAGGCCGCATCGCAGGCTTCGTCGCCAGCGCGCAGATTGATGACGCCAACATGATAGGGCGCAATCGCCATGGGCCATTTGCAGCCAGCCTCGTCATGGTGCGCTTCGATAATCGCGCCGACGAGACGCGAAACGCCGACGCCGTAAGAGCCCATCTGCACCGGCATGTCGGCGCCGTCCGGTCCGGCGACCATCGCCCGCATGGGCTTTGAGTATTTCTCACCGAAAAAGAAAATGTGCCCGACTTCAATGCCGCGCGCGGAAATGCGGTCCGCCTCAGCGACATTCGCTGAAAATTCCGCGTCATCGTGTTTTTCTTCGGTCGCCGCATAAAGCGACGTGAACTGATCGAAGACCGGTTTCAGATCGCCTTCAAAGTTTGTGTCTTTTGCTGGGACCGCCATGTCGACCAGCCGCCGGTCGCAGAAAACCGCGCTCTCGCCGGTCTCCGCCAGCACAATAAACTCATGGCTGAGATCGCCGCCAATCGGCCCGGTGTCGGCGCGCATGGGAATCGATTTGAGCCCCATCCGTGCGAATGTGCGCAGGTAAGCCACGAACATTTTGTAGTAGCTCGCCCGCGCCGACGCCTCGTCCACATCGAACGAATACGTATCCTTCATCAGGAACTCGCGGCCGCGCATGACGCCGAAACGCGGACGGATCTCGTCGCGGAACTTCCACTGAATGTGGTACAGCATTTTCGGCAGGTCTTTGTACGACCGCACGCCAGCGCGGAAAATCTCGGTGATCATTTCCTCGTTGGTCGGCCCGAACAGCATTTCCCGCTCGGCGCGATCCTTGATCCGCAGCATTTCCTTGCCATAGGCGTCGTAGCGTCCGCTTTCGCGCCACAGGTCAGCCGACTGGATGGTGGGCATCAGCATCTCGACGGCGCCGGCGCGGTCCTGTTCTTCGCGGACAATCTGCTCGATTTTCTTGAGCACCCGGAATCCGAGCGGCAGCCAGGCATAGATGCCGGCGCCCTCCTGACGGATCATGCCGGCGCGAAGCATCAGCCGGTGCGAGGCGATCTGCGCTTCGGACGGGGTTTCCTTGAGGACGGGCAAATAATAACGGCTGAGACGCATGGTTTCCGGAATTGTTGACTTCCGGAGCCTTCTAGAGCGTTTTCCAGCGCAGGGGAAACCCTCAGCGCTTCGAATTCAACGGGGTCTTCGGGCGGGACAAAAACCGCTCAGCCGCTGCAGGCCGGAAGTTCAGAGCCCGTTTGCAGCCCCGCGATCCGGCTCCGGTTTGCCTTCGCATCCGCTGGCGAGATTTCAAACCTGATGCCGGACTGGTCCGCCGCCTGGTGCTGATTGAGACTGTCGGCAACCCGGCTATGTTCGATGATGGAGGCGTCCGCATGCGCCTCACATGGCGCTTCTCCCGCCGCCGTTCCGGCGATCACGGTCTGCGCGTAACTCGACATCAGCCAGTAGAAGACTGTCAGCGCAATCATAAAGCCCAGCATTTTCATTGAACGCTCCTGCAAAACTCACCGGAATTGACAATGGTCGCGCCGGCGTCATTGACGCTGAGGTCGAAACGGCGCAGCAAATGGCGGCTCGCCCAACCGCGATCCTTCTGTTCGCGAAAGACGATCACGCCCTGTTCAGAAGATGGTCTGCGAATGATGGCGGCGCTGTTGACGGCCAGCAGGAAAGTCTCCTCCGCCGCGCAGGGCCCCGGACGCACGAACAGCGTGTCGCCGAGCGCGCCTGCGCCAGCGACCGAAAAGGATATGATTGCGAGTGCGATGCGGCCTGCCTCCATGGAGGGGCCGTTGCATCCTTGGCGCCAGATTAACGGTTAACGGAGGAACCGGGCCGGACCGGCCGGATCAGCCTTGCTAATGCGGGTTGTCCCTGAAATCTGCCGGGAAAATGGTGCGGTCGAGAAGACTCGAACTTCCACGGGTTGCCCCACAGCGACCTCAACGCTGCGCGTCTACCAATTCCGCCACGACCGCACGTCCCGGCAAGGAGGCGCGGCATAGCAAAAGCCCATGGCGCTGTGAAGCCCATTTCGAGACGATTTAAGCCTTAACGCCGGCCGGGAAGCCCAATGGTCAATATCCAGCCACTGTCCCGGCGACTGTTGCCCCGCGCGGCCGCAGCCATTACCTGACCTGTCGCCATCCGGCGTCAGGTGAAGTCAAACCATGTCGAGAACATCGCCAGCCATCGCCGCCCGTCTGGCGCGCCTGCGCAGCGACGATCCTGTGGAATGGGCCGTCTCGCCGCGACGTATCGGCTATGAGGATGCAGTTGCATTCATGGAGGACCGGGCGGCGGCCATCCGCGCCGGCGAGGCGCGCGAACTGATCTGGCTGCTCGAACACGAACCGCTTTATACCGGCGGCACCGGCGCGAAACCGCATGACCTTCTGAACGCGGACCGTTTTCCGGTGCATCAATCCTCACGCGGCGGACAGTACACGTATCATGGGCCCGGACAGCGCGTCGCCTACGCCATGCTCGATCTTGAAAAGCGCGGCAAGGACATTCGCAGCTTTGTCTATGGGCTGGAACAATGGATCATCGAGGCGCTAGACGCCTTCAATGTCAAAGGCGAACGCCGCGATGATCGCGTCGGCGTCTGGGTCGATCGTACGGAGCCGGGAGAGGCTTTGCGCGAGGACAAGATCGCTGCAATTGGCGTCCGCATCCGCCGCTGGGTGAGTTTTCACGGCATTGCGCTGAACGTCGAACCGGACCTTTCGCATTTTTCCGGCATCACGCCCTGCGGCGTCAGCGCGGCGGGCTTGGGCGTCACCAGCCTCGTCGATCTCGGCCTGCCGGTCACCATGGATGACGCTGACGAGGCGCTGAAACGCGCATTCCACAAGCTGTTCGGCCCCACCCTCGACGCGCCGCCGCCTGCATGGTGAAATGCTCCCGATGCGGAACTGATTCTTCGTCAGGAGGCGAACCATGGCCGAGAAAATTCTCGTCACGGGCGTAAGCGGGTTCATCGCAAAACATGTCGCGCTGTTATTGCTGCAACGCGGCTATGAAGTGCGCGGCACGATCCGGGCCCTGAACAAGGCCATCCAGGTCAAGAAGTCGATTGAAGACGCGGGCGGCGATGTCAGCCGCCTGTCCTTTGTCGCCGCCGACCTCTTGTCCGATGAAGGCTGGGACGAGGCGGCAAACGGATGCGCCGGCGTCATGCATCTCGCTTCGCCGCTGCCCACGTCGCAACCGCGCGATCGGCACGCGCTGACGCCTGCGGCGCGGGATGGCGCGTTGAGGGTGATCAAGGCCGCGCACAAGGCCGACCGCATCATTATGACCTCTTCGATCGCCGCGATGATGTATCGCCCAAACCGGCCCGCCGAAATCACTGTGACCGAATCCGACTGGACCGATATCGACTGGCCGCCGCTCTCTCCCTATGTCGTGTCGAAAACCGCCGCCGAAAGCGACGTCTGGGACATGGCGGTCGGCGGCGGGTTCAAACATCGTCTGACCACGGTCAATCCCTCGCTGGTGCTCGGCCCGCCGCTGGATGACGATATCGGAGCATCGCTCGATCTCGTGCGGTTGTTCCTGAAAGGCGCCTATCCGGCTATTCCGCCCGCTTATTTTCCCATCGTGGACGTGCGCGATGTTGCGGCGCTGCATGTGCGCGCGCTCGAAACGCCGGAGACGGGCGGGCGCCGCCTGCTCGCTTCCGCCGATACAATGTCGCTCAAAAATGTCGCCGACGTTCTTCGCGATGCGTACCCGGAACGTGCCGCCAAAATTCCATCCAGAGTGCTGCCCGCCTGGCTGGTCCGCGTGCTCGCCCTGTTCGACCGTAGCCTTGCTTCGGTGACGCCAGATCTTGACGTCAAACCAACCGCCGACACCGCTTACGTGACCGCGTTAACCGGAGTCACTTTCCGCCCGGCGCGCGAAGCGATCCTTGACTCCACCTCGGCATTGATGCGCCTTAAGATGATTTAATGTTTCATTTGCCCTCAAAAGACCTTTGAATTTGCCGACAATTTACGATCTGGCGTGCTAGGATGGCTTAACCGATTGAAGTGGAGGCGTTTGCGATGATGAAGATTGACGGCCGGACTATTTGGGCGGGAGTTTCCGCACTTGCACTCTCCATCTTCAGCACATCCGCTTACGCTCAGGAAACTTCCATCGAACAGACGCCGCTGTCCGCGCCCATGGCGAGCGATGCGGAGGTAGACGCTGATGCAGACGCGGGCGAGATCGTTGAGGTCAACCCCGACGATATGGCCGACCAGCTCAACAGCGCGCAGCAGCTTCAGCAAACGATTACGCTGGAGCGGACGATTGATGGCGAGGTTGTGGAAACCGAAAAACGCACGGTCACCTATTCACGCGATCAGCCCTATCGCGAGACCGAAGCCGGCAAGACGACGCTGGAACGCATCAGAGCGTCTTTCGACGGCGAAGCGCTGACCCGAACGGAAGCCTTTGAAGAGGCCAAACTCGACTTCGTTATCGCCGATATCGACCGCAACGAGAAAGTAACCGCCGCAGAGTTTGCGACGCTGGTCGATAGCTGGCGCAAGACTGAATCGCGTCAGGCGGATGCGCCCACCCAGGAAATCGAACGTCAGCGCCAGTATGACGCTTTCCTTGAGGAGCTCGATCCGTCCGTCGCAAAGATGCAGAACGAAGCCTATGCGAAGGAAAAATTCTCCTTCATGGCCGGCGCTTCAGAAACACTGTCGCTTCAGGATTACATCCGCGAATACATGCTGGATTTCGATTCCATGGATTTGAACAGCGACATGGTTTTAAGCGGCGATGAGCTGATGCGGTTTCGCGCGCTCAATCGCGGCGAAACCCTGGATATGTAATCAGCCTTCAAGCAGCCTGAGGAAGGTCGCCACCGTCAGGAAATCGACTCGCAGCCGGTTTTCGCGCGCTTTCGCCTCCTCATCCTCGCCCCACTGTTCTTCCTGAAAATGCTCGTCCACGCGCGACGCTTCGAACACGTCTTCCGGCGAATAAGCGCGGCGCCACATGGCCAGCGCCAGCACGGCGGAACCGCAAATGGCGGTGGCGATTTGCAGCCCGAACAGCGTTTCAGGCGTTTCGTTCTTCAACGCCCGGCGCAGTGCGCCGTTGGCGGCGTCGGGCTGGGCGACCGCAATAACGCCGGAGGTCGTCACCAGCAGCGCACCGAATTCTTCCCGCATGAAATTGATGTAGGGATCCCACGCCGCCGCCTGCCGTTCGGCGAGCGCCTCCTGCGCGTCGGCCCTATAGCAGACCAGGTCTGATCCCAGATATTTTACAATCTCTTCCAGCCATTCATGGGCGAAATCCGCGCCGTCGATCGCCGCGGACTGCATGCCGGTAAGCGGCATTGAACTGCGCACGATATGTTCGCCCTGCGCCATCCATTCTCCAGCGATGGCGTCGGCAAGGCCGCGTGTTGGCGCCAGCAACAGCGCGCCGTTCTGGGTCTTGATCGCCCGCCCGTCCAGCAGCACGGCGTAACGGCCAGCCTGCTCCGTGACGCTCGCCTCTTTATAAAATCGTTTGGCGCGTGCCGGCTCCGACCTCAACGCAAATCCTCCGGCCATTCGCATTGCGCGTTCTTGTCGAACGAGAAAAACTTCCATGTCTCCAGCATGTGCCCGGCGAGCGGCGCAGACAACGTCATTGTTCGTCCGGTTTTCGGATGCGGAAATGTCATGGAGCGGCAGAACAGATGCAGCTTCGGCGAAACGCCTTCGAGCCTTGATGCCAGCCCGCCATATTTTCCGTCGCCAATAATCGGGCAGCCCAGCGCCGTCGCATGCACGCGAAGCTGATGGGTGCGCCCGGTCACCGGACGCAGGGCGAGAAAGGCGACCCCTGCACCGGCTTCATCCAGCGTTTGATAATCGGTGACGGCGCGTTTGGCGTCTTCACCTTCCGCCGGAACCACGCGTTCCTCCTCGCCCTCGCCGATCCGGATCATTTTCTTGGCGATCGCAAGATTGATCGTGCCTTCGCGCGGCCTCGGGACGCCAGCCGTCAGCGCCCAGTAGGTTTTCGAAACATCCTGGCCCTTGAACGCATTGCCGAGCCGCTGCGCAGACAGTCGCGTCTTCGCAATCAGCATCAGCCCGCCTGTGTCCTTGTCGAGCCGGTGAACAAGACGCGGCCGTTCGCCATCTTTTTCCAGCGCCGCCAGCATGCCGTCGAGATGATGCTTCGTATTGGTGCCGCCCTGCACCGCCAGGCCAAACGGCTTGTTGATCGCCATGAAGACGTCATCCTCAAACACAACCATCTTGCGGATGTCGTCAGCGTCATGTGGGTTGATTTTCCGCAGCGCGGGCCGCTCGGATGCCGGCTTGCCGGACAGAGGCGGAATGCGAACATCCTCGCCGGATTCGAGGCGGCGGTTTGCCTTGACCCGGCCGCCAGCGACGCGGATCTGACCCTTGCGCAACAGCTTTTCCAGCTCGCCATGGCGCAGTTCGGGAAAGTGAACCTTGAACCAGCGATCAAGGCGCATGCCCGCTTCGTCGGTCGACACCTGTTTCGTTTGCACGCCGCTCATGTGAACTGCCTTCCCAGCGCAAGACCGGCGACAAGTCCGAGCACGGATAAAATGACCGACGCCAGAAGATATGCCGCAGCAATCGCCAGCGTCCGGTCGCGATAGAGCGTCACCACATCCATGGAAAACGTCGAAAACGTCGTAAAGGCGCCAAGGATGCCGACGGTCAGGAATGCGCGCAGCGCGGGATTCGACGGATCGCGCGCCGAAAGCCACATATAAAGAAGACCCATGGCGAACGAACCGGCGACATTGACCGACAGCGTTCCCCAGGGAAAATTCGGGCCCAGCAAATGCACCGCCGCCCGCGAAACGCCATGGCGCGCCATGGCGCCGATAGCGCCGCCGGCCGCGACGGCAATCCAGACAGATCCGTTCATTACCCATTCCTCATTAGCGGGCTCAGGATTAAGCGCAATAAAGGTTTGTCTTCAATGGCTTCGAGTCCGATTTTCATTTCCAGCGTCCTGTGGGTCCCGCTCCGCGTTGCAAAAATGCGGTCCCAGATGCTGAAAATCGCCGCGTAGTTGGAGTTTGTATCCGCCGTGACGGCATGGTGATGGACCCAGTGGATCGACGGCGTAACGATGACCCGCGAGAGCAGCGCCTCCACCCGCGCGGGCAGGCGGACATTGGAATGATGAAAGATCGCCGCAGCCAGCAGCAGCGTTTCAAAGACAACGACATGCGTCAGCGGAACCGCCAGCAGCGCAATGGGGATCAGCCGCACAGCGGCGGAGAAAACAACCTCGCCAATGTGAAAACGGAACGCGCTGGTCGTATCGAGAAATTCGTCAAGATGATGCACGCGGTGAAAACGGGAAAGCACCGGAACGACATGATAGGCGCGGTGCAGCCAATAGGCCCACAAGTCCAGCAGGATCAGATCGGCGGCGAGAGTCGCAGCGAAAGCTGCGCCTTGAGACCACGCTTCCGGGCGTTCCCAGAGCAATGCGTTAGCCCCCAGCGCCGTCATCGGCGCGACGATCAACGGCGACAAAAGAAGGATCAGCGCCCACAGGCCGAAATTACGAAAAAGGCGCGCTTTCGATTTTGGCGGCGTTGCGGCGGCGGCGACGCGCTCGACAATAAACAAGGTAAGAAAAAATCCGCCGGCGAAAACCAGCTTCGTAGCGCTTACGGTTCCAAAGATTGACAGCGTGTCCTCTGGCATCAGTCTTGCGGCTTCTTGTTTCGCTTGCGCTCCCAATAGTCGAGGCGTTTGGCGATTTCCTTGTCAAAGCCGAATTGCGAGGGTTTGTAAAATGCGCGCCGTTCCATGCCGGGCGGGAAGTAATTCAGCGCCGCAAACCCGTCTTCCGTATCGTGATCATAGACATAGCCTTCGGAATAACCGAGCGACTTCATCAGCTTTGTCGGCGCGTTCATGGCGTGCGGCGGCGGCGCTAAAGACCCGGTTTCGCGGGCGGCGGCTTTGGCCTGCTTGAACGCCACATGGGACCGGTTGGATTTCGGCGCGGTGGCGAGATAGGCGACAAGCTGGCCAATGGCGATTTCGCCTTCCGGCTGGCCGAGAAATTCGTACGCGTCCTTGGCGGCGACCGCGAGCGGCAGCGCCTGGGGGTCTGCGTTGCCGACATCTTCAGACGCAACCACAACCAGCCGTCGCAAAATAAACTTGGGATCTTCGCCGCCGGCCAGCATCCGCGCGGCCCAATAAAGTGCCGCATCCACATCCGAGCCGCGAATGGATTTTTGCAGCGCGCTGGCGAGGTTGTAATGAGACTCCTGGCCCTTGTCGTAAACCGGCGCCCGGCGCTGGACGATCTCGCCAAGTTCTTTCGGTTCGATGGGCGCGCGGCCCGGAGGCTCCGCAAAAATTTCTTCTGCCAGATTGAGCATGAACCGCCCGTCGCCATCGGCCATGTTGCGCATGACCGCTCGCGCTTCATCCGTCAGCAGAAGGTCCCGCCCCTCCTCCTTCTCGGCGCGTTTCAAAAGCAATTCCAGCGCATCATCATCGAGGCGGTTGAGCGTAAACACCTGTGCGCGCGACAGCAGCGCGGCGTTCAGTTCAAAAGACGGATTTTCCGTCGTGGCGCCGACCAGCGTGATAACGCCCGCCTCTACATGCGGCAGGAACCCGTCCTGTTGCGCCTTGTTGAAACGATGGATCTCATCAACGAACAGCAGCGTTCCCTTGCCGGCGGCGCGGCGCGCCTTGGCGCGCTCGAACACTTTGCGAAGGTCGGCAACGCCGGAAAAGATTGCGGAAATCTGTTCGAATTCGAGCTTTGCATCATCGGCCAGCAGGCGCGCGATGGTCGTTTTCCCGACACCGGGCGGGCCCCAAAGGATGACCGACGATAACCGACCTGCATCGAGCATGCGCCGCAGGGGCGCGCCTTTCGCCAGCAAATGATCCTGCCCGACGACTTCGGCCAGCGTCGCCGGCCGCAACCGATCCGCCAGCGGACGCGGCGCGTCTTTCTCAAGCCCCGCCGCGTTGAAGAGGTCGGTCATTGGCCGTTTATCTTCCCACGCGCCACGGCACGATGCGCCCGCCGGTATCGACCTCAAGCTCCCAGCGCGTCGCCGCGCGGCCGATTTCGCGGTCGAGGTCAGCGGCGCTCGACACTTGCCGTCCGTTTACGGAAACAATTTTGTGACCGGGACGCAAACCGCGCCGCGCCGCAAACGATCGCGGTTCGACCTTGGAAACGACAACGCCTTTCGACAGCGGATCGAGCCCGAGTTCTTCGCTGAAGCGCGGCGAAAGATTGTCGATGGTGACGCCGTTGAGCGGGTGGGCGCCCTCGAGCAGGCGTTCGTCGCGGGCCGGCGTTTCCGGCGGCAGGGTCAACGTCAGCTTTGCATTGCGCGGCTTGCCGTCGCGCACATAGACCACGTCCGCCGTGTCGCCGTCGGTGTTGACGCCAATGCGGTATTGCAGCGTCTGCGCGTCATAGACCGGCTGGCCGTCCACTTCGATGATGACATCGCCCGGCGCAATGCCGGCGCTGTCAGCGGGGCCGTTCGGCCATGTGTCATCGACAATGGCGCCGGCGGGACGGTCGAGTTTGAGCGCCTTGGCGAGATCGGCGGTGACGGTGCTGGACGAGGCGCCGATCCACGGGCGCACCAGCGCCGTGCCGGAAATCGCGGACTTGATGACCTGCTGCACAAGACGCGAGGGGATCGCGAAGCCGATGCCGTTGGAGCCGCCGGAGCGCGAATAAATCGCCGTGTTCACGCCGACGAGGCGTCCGTCAATGTCGATCAATGCGCCGCCGGAATTGCCAGGATTGATCGCCGCATCGGTCTGAATGAAGAACTGATAATCGGAAACAGAAACAGCGGTGCGCGCCAGCGCCGAGATGATGCCATTGGTCACCGTCTGGCCGACGCCAAACGGGTTGCCGATCGCCAGCACAACGTCGCCCACCTGAATTGAATCCGAGTTGGCGAACGTAAGATAGGGCAGCGGCTCATCGACATTGATGCGCAGCACTGCAAGATCGGTTTGCGGATCGGCCATGACGAGCTCGGCGTTGAACTCGCGGCGATCGTTCAGCACGACCTTGATCTCCGTCATGCCCTGAATAACGTGGTTGTTGGTGACCACGACGCCGTCCGGGCTGACGATCACGCCGGAGCCGAGCGAATTCTGTTCGCGCGGGCCGCCGCCGCCGAAAAATCGCTCGAAAAACGGATCGCCGGCGAACGGGCTGCTCTGCTGCACGACGCGCTTTGTATAGACGTTGACGACCGCAGGCGCGGCGCGTTCGACCACCGGCGCGAAGGAGAGCTTCACCTCCGCCATGGAGTTCGGCACGACGCGCGGAGAGGCGGCGATGGCCTCCCCCGCCATATCCTCATTCTCAATCGATGGGCCGGTTTCGGACCCGGGCGCAGGCTGCGCGCAGGCGGCGGGAATAATGAGAGAAAACGCAGCGAGAAAAGCGGCGATGCGAACCATGAACGAGTCTCCAGACAAAAAACAACGCGCGGGAGAGATTACTCCCCCGCGCGCGCAATTCAACAATGTCGTCGCCGCCGGGGCGGCAGACCGCAATCCTATTCCTCGTCGTCGGCGTCAACCGCCATGACCGGACCGGAATCCTGGCCTTTGGCGTCTTCGTCGCGGTCGACAAATTCAATCACCGCCAGCGGGGCGTTGTCGCCGTAACGGAAGCCCGCTTTCATAATGCGGATATAGCCGCCATCACGCTCAGAGTAGCGCGGACCCAGCGTTTCAAAAAGCTTCTTGGCCATGCCTTCATCGCGAATGCGCGAAATGGCGAGGCGGCGCAAATGCAATGAGCGGTTTGCATCCTTGTCGGCGTGCTTAGCCATGGTCACGAGCTTTTCGACAATCGGCCGGAGCTCTTTGGCTTTCGGCAAAGTCGTTGTGATCTGCTCATGCTTGATCAGCGCGCAAGCCATGTTCGCGAACATCGCTTTGCGGTGTTCGTGGGTGCGGTTCAGTTTTCTCAGCGCCATCCCGTGTCGCATGGCTTTTACTCCTTAAGGCAGACTTTTTGCTTGCGCGTTTTTACGGAAAACCGGTTTCCACTTTTCCTAAAACGCTTGGCGCCGGTCCTGGTTATTCGTCAAATTTCTTCGCGAGTTCTTCAATGTTTTCTGGCGGCCAGTCAGGCACATCCATGCCAAGGTGCAGACCGAGACCGGCAAGCACTTCCTTGATTTCGTTCAGCGACTTGCGGCCGAAATTCGGCGTGCGGAGCATTTCCGCTTCGGTCTTTTGAATAAGGTCGCCAATGTAAACGATGTTGTCGTTCTTGAGGCAGTTGGCCGAACGCACCGACAGCTCGAGTTCGTCGACCTTGCGCAGCAGCGCCGGGTTGAACGGAAGTTCTTCGCGGGAGTCGCCGCCCTTGTCTTTGGTGGGTTCATCAAAGTTGATGAACACCTGAAGCTGGTCCTGCAGGATGCGCGCAGCATAAGCAACGGCGTCATCCGGCGACAGCGAGCCGTCGGTCTCAACGTCCATGATCAGCTTGTCGTAATCGAGAACCTGGCCTTCGCGCGTATTCTCGACGCGGTAAGCGACGCGGCTCACCGGCGAATAGAGGCTGTCGACCGGGATCAGGCCGATCGGCGCGTCCTCGGGACGGTTCTGTTCCGCCGGCGCGTAGCCCTTGCCGGTGTTGACTGTCATCTCGATGCGCAGATTGGCGCCCTGGTCGAGGTGGCAGATCACATGATCCTTGTTGAGGATCTCGACCGAAGAAGTTTCTTCAATGTCGCCAGCCGTAACAACGCCCGGAGTCGACTTTTTCAGCACCAGCCGCTTCGGGCCGTCCGCATGCATGCGCAGCGCGAGCTGTTTGATGTTGAGAACGATGTCCGTGACGTCCTCGCGCACGCCCGGAATGGACGAGAATTCGTGGACGACGCCGTCGATCTGGATCGAGGTGACCGCAGCGCCCTGAAGCGACGACATCAGGATGCGACGAATCGAGTTGCCGAGCGTCAGGCCAAAACCGCGCTCGAGCGGCTGAGCGACGATAGTCGCCTTGCGCGACGCATCGGAGCCCGATGAAACTTCGAGTTTCGACGGGCGGATCAGCTCAAGCCAATTCTTTTCGAGAATGTGTGATGTATCCATAGGTCCGGATTGCTCTCTTTATTCAGTATCGTGATTAAACGCGGCGGCGTTTGCGCGGACGGCAGCCATTGTGCGGGATCGGCGTGACGTCGTGAATGACGGTTACGGTGAGGCCGGCCGATTGCAGGGCGCGCAAGGCGCTTTCGCGTCCGGTGCCCGGCCCGCGAACTTCAACGCTGACCGTCTGCAGGCCATGTTCCATTGCTTTTTTGGCGGCGTCTTCAGCGGCGAGCTGCGCGGCGTATGGGGTCGACTTGCGCGAGCCCTTAAAGCCCATGCCGCCTGCCGACGACCAGGAGATCGTGTTGCCCTGCTCGTCGCTGACAGTGATCATGGTGTTATTGAACGAGGCGTTGACGTGAACGACGCCCGTTGAAATGTTTTTGCGTTCGCGGCGTTTGACGCGCGTTGCGGCTGCTTGCTTCGCCATTGTTGTTGATCCTTATTTCTTCTTGCCGGCGATTGCTTTGGCGGGGCCTTTGCGCGTGCGGGCGTTCGTGTGGGTGCGCTGGCCGCGAACCGGCAGACCGCGGCGGTGACGCAGACCGCGGTAGCAGCTCTGATCCATCAGGCGCTTAATGTTCACTGCAACTTCGCGGCGGAGGTCGCCTTCGACCATGTAATCGCTGTCGATCGTTTCGCGGATGCGCAGCACTTCAGCATCGGAGAGCTGGTTGACGCGACGTTCCGGCGCGATGCCGACTTTCTCGCAAATCTCAGCGGCTTTCGCCGGGCCAATGCCATGGATATAGCGCAGCGCAATCAGCACGCGCTTGTTGGTCGGGATGTTCACGCCTGCAATACGGGCCACGGATAGTTTCCTTCTCTTCCATCTCGCCCCTTTTCCCTTGGCCGGGCCAACCATTTTAAAGGTCCGTTCGGACCCGCATCATACGCACTTAAACGCTGCCTGTTTCCAAGCAACAAGACCCGCGACGGCGCATAGGGACAAACCCCTGCCGGGCGGGCGATACTCCTTCTGGCGGAGAGCGCGTGTGATAAGCCCATGCCCTGCCCGCCGTCAACCGTTTTCCGGGGCTTTTCAGCCCTGAATCGGGTCCAAAACCGCGTCAATTTCAGCCGAAACGGCCTCGACCGGTTTCATGCCGTCCACAACCCGTAATTTGCCCTGATCCGCAAAGTGCGGAATCAGCGGCGCCGTCTGCTCGCGATAGACGCCGAGGCGCTTCGCGAAGGTCTCTTCATTGTCGTCCGGGCGCAGCGTTTCGCCCCGGGCGAGGGTCTCGCGGACCCGGCTCCGCAGCCGCTCGATCAGCGCCGCCTCGTCCACTTTCAGCTCGATGACCACATCGACCGAGAGGCCCATTTTGGCCAGAATCGCGTCCAGCATCTCGGCCTGCGGAATGGTCCGCGGGAAGCCGTCCAGCAGGAAGCCCCTGGCGCAGTCATCCGCTTCGATCCGCTCTTCGATGATCGCGGCGACCACATCGTCAGAGACGAGGTTGCCGGCGTCCATGATGGCCTTCGCCTTGAGCCCGACCGGGGATTGCGCCTTCACCGCGGCGCGCAGCATGTCGCCGGTGGAAAGCTGCGGGATGCCATAGCGCTCGACGATATGGGCGGCCTGGGTGCCCTTTCCGGCGCCCGGCGGCCCGAGAAAGATCACAATCATCGACGGCCCCCGCGGAGCTTCGACTTCTTGATCAGGCTCTCATATTGCTGGGCGACAAGATGTCCCTGAATCTGGCCAACCGTATCGAGGGTCACCGAGACGACAATCAGGAGCGAGGTGCCGCCAATGTAGACCGGGATCGACTGGCCGTAAGCAGATTTGAGGATTTCAGGGAAAATACAGACCGCGGTGAGATAGATGGCGCCGATAACGGTCAGGCGGGTCAGCACGAAGTCGAGATATTCCGCCGTGCGCGCGCCGGGGCGGTAACCCTGAACGAAACCGCCGTATTTTTTCAGATTGTCGGCGACTTCTTCGACGTTGAACACGACGGAGGTGTAGATGAACGTGAAGCCGATAATCAGGGCGGCATAAAGCGCGATATAGGACGGGCGTCCCGGGCTGAACAGGAAGGTCAGATCCTGCAGCCATTGCGGAGAACCGTCGCCAACCGCGCTTGCAGCCGTCGCCGGCAGCAGCAGCAGGGACGAAGCGAAGATCGGCGGGATAACGCCCGAGACGTTGATCTTGAGCGGCAGGTGGGATTTCTCGCCCTGTGTCATACGCTGACCGACCTGACGGCGCGGATACTGGACCAGAATGCGGCGCTGCGACCGCTCGATGAAGACGACAAACGCAATCAGCGCCAGCGCAAGGGCGGCGATCACCAGGATCGCGCCGCCGCCGACGCCGCTGCCGGCCCGGCCCTGATCAAGCAGCGAAGCAATAACCCGCGGCATTTCCGCGACGATGCCGGCGAAGATGATCAGCGAGACGCCGTTGCCGACGCCGCGCGCGGTAATCTGTTCGCCCAGCCAGAGCAGGAACATGACGCCGCCCACCAGCGTCACCGTGGTGGTGATCAGGAAGAACGGGCCCGGCGAAATCACCGTGCCGGCCTGGCTCTGCAGGCTGACGGCGATAAAGTAGCCCTGCATGGTGGCAAGGAATACGGTCAGATAACGCGTGTACTGGTTGATCTGACGGCGGCCCTGCTCGCCTTCTTTTTTGACTTTTTCCAGCGAAGGAATAACGGCGGCCATCAGCTGCATGATGATCGACGCCGAAATATACGGCATGATGTTGAGCGCAAAGATCGCCATGCGCTCAACCGCGCCGCCGGCGAAAATGTTCAGCGTGCCGAGAAGGCCGCCCTGCTGGCTCTGGAAGCCCTGGCTGAACGCGACCGGATCGATGCCCGGGATGGGAACGAAGGTGCCGAGGCGGTAAACGATCAGCGCGCCGAGCGTGAACAGAAGACGTTTCTTCAGTTCCTCCGCCTTGGCGAAAGAAGCAAAATTGATGTTTGACGCGAATTGTTCCGCTGCAGAAGTCATCAGCCCGTTACCTGCTCAGCTTGCCCCTGATCGCCGGAGCCTTGTTCGATCCTCTGGAGCGGGACCGGGATATCCGCCGCGCAACCCTTTACTGCGCGACCAACCCCGCATGGCCATGTGGCGGTTGCACGATCAATGTACAACCCCCGCTATTGACCGGCTCCGTCCGGAAAACCCGCTTTACTCGCTCGCAGCTGCGACCGTTACAGTGCCGCCCGCCTTTTCGACGGCGGCTTTTGCGCCAGCCGATGCGTGCGCCACGACCAACGTCAGCTTGGCCTTAAGCTCGCCCGTGCCGAGCAGCCGAACGCCCTGCTTGGCGCGCCGCAGAACGCCCGCTTCAACCAGCGTATTGACGTCAATCGTTTTCGATGCGTCGAGCTTGCCAGCATCGACTGCAGTTTGCAGCCGGCCGATATTGACCTCGACATAAGCAGCGCGGTTCGGCTTGTTGAAGCCGCGTTTGGGAAGGCGCATGTACAGCGGCATCTGGCCGCCTTCATAGGCGCGAATGCCGGTGACGCCGGAACGGGCCTTCTGGCCCTTGACGCCGCGCCCGGCGGTCTTGCCTTTGCCGGAGCCAATGCCGCGACCGACGCGCATGCGGTTTTTGCGCGCGCCTTTATTGTCTGAAAGTTCGTTGAGTTTCATTTTCTACCTCGACTTGCGGCGACGGTTTCGTGAACCGCGCCTCGCCTGCTATGGTGAATAGCGAGTGGTGAAATAGCGAATTCAAAACTCATTCACCACTCACCATTCACGACTCACTACTTTTCCACGATCTCCACCAAGTGAGAGACCTTGTTAATCATGCCGCGCACGGACGGCGTATCTTCAAGCTCGCGCTCACGGCCGATCTTGTTCAGCCCGAGCCCAATCAAGGTCGCGCGCTGATCTTGCGGACGGCGGGCCGGACTGCCGGTCTGGCGCACTTTTACTGTTTTCTTCGCCATGATGAGATCGCTCCTTTAGGCTGCTGCGTCAGCAGCTTCGGCGTCGCGTCCACGCGTGCCGAGAATGTCGGAGACCTTCTTGCCGCGCTTCGACGCCATCGTCCGCGGGCTGGTCTGGTTTTTCAGCGCATCAACGGTCGCACGAACCATGTTGTAAGGGTTCGAGGAGCCGAGCGATTTCGCCACAACGTCCTGCACGCCGAGCGTTTCGAAGATCGCGCGCATCGGACCGCCGGCGATGATGCCGGTTCCCGGAGGCGCCGCACGAAGCACAACCTTGCCCGCGCCCCAACGCCCGGAAGCGTCATGGTGCAGCGTCCGGCCTTCGCGCAACGGCACGCGAACCAGATTGCGCTTGGCTTCCTGGGTTGCTTTGCGGATGGCTTCCGGCACTTCGCGGGCCTTGCCCTTGCCGAACCCGACGCGCCCTTTTTGGTCGCCGACAACAACAAGCGCCGCAAAACCGAAGTTCTTGCCGCCCTTCACAACTTTCGCAACGCGGTTGATGGCGACGAGCTTGTCGACGAATTCGTCGCGCTCTTCCCGTTCGCCCCGGCCTTTGCCTTGTCCGCGACCGCGGCCACGTCCTTCTTCTCGCGCCATGACCTACTCCCTAGAAATTAAGACCGGCTTCGCGCGCGGCATCCGCAAGCGCTTTCACCCGGCCATGAAAAATGTACCCGCCGCGATCGAACACGACATCCTTGACGCCGACTTTCACCGCACGCTCTGCGATGATCTTGCCGACTTTCGCCGCAGCGTCCTTGTTCGAGCCCTTCGGCAAATCCTTGCGCACTTCCACGTCAAGCGAGGACGCAGAAACCAGCGTCTTGCCTTCACGATCGTCAATGATCTGCGCCGAGATATTTTTCGACGAACGGAAAACAGACAGCCGCGGACGGTCGGTCGTTACGCGCTTGATTTTGCCTCTGGTGCGGTGCGCACGCGAAACATGATTTTTTCTCTTTTGATCGGCCATTGTCCGATATCCTTTAAGCGAAGCGTTACTTCTTCTTGCCTTCCTTGCGGAAGATAAATTCACCGGCGTATTTCACGCCCTTGCCTTTGTAAGGCTCCGGCGGACGGAGCGAGCGGATTTCCGCTGCGGCCTGTCCGACCTTTTGTTTGTCGATGCCGGACAGAACGATTTCCGTCGGCTTCGGCGCAGCGATCTTCACGCCTTCCGGCGACGGGAAATCGATGTCGTGGCTGTAGCCGAGCGCCAGCGACAAGGACGAACCCTTCATCTGCGCGCGGTAACCGACGCCAACCAGTTCAAGCGTTTTCGTAAACTCATTGGCGACGCCGTCGAGCATGTTCGCAATGCGCGTGCGGCTCATGCCCCAATGGGAACGGGCCGGTTTGGAGTTGTTGACCGGCTTAACGGAGACTTCGTTATCCTCAAGCGAGATCGTGCACAGGTCGCTGACGACGAAATTCAATTCGCCTTTCGGACCCTTGGCGCTAATGGTCTGGCCGTTGATGTTCACGGTCACGCCCTTAGGCACTGCAATTGGTTTTTTACCGATGCGGGACATTGTTCGCTCCCAGCCCTTAGTAAACTTCGCAGAGCACTTCGCCGCCAACATTGGCGTCGCGCGCTGCCGCGTCTGACATGACGCCCTTCGGCGTCGATACGATCGAAATGCCGAGACCGTTGCGAACGGACGGCAAATCACCGACGGATGAGTAGACCCGGCGGCCCGGCTTGGAAATACGGCGGATCTTCTGGATCACCGGCGCGCCTTCGTAATATTTCAGCTCGACTTCAAAGACCGGCTTTTCGCCGTCTTTTTCCACCCGCGAATAGCCGCGGATGTAGCCTTCGCCCTCAAGCACGTCCAGCACCCAGCCGCGCAGTTTCGACGCCGGAACGCTCATCACGGAGTGACGGCGCATCTGCGCGTTGCGGATACGGGTGATCAAATCGCCGACAGGATCATTAATAGCCATTGTTCTCTCGGCCCCCTTACCAGCTTGACTTCACGAGGCCGGGAATCTTCCCGGCCGATCCGAGCAGACGCAGCGCAATCCGCGACATTTTCAGCTTACGATAGTAAGCCCGCGGACGGCCGGTCACCTGGCAACGATTGCGAATACGCGTCTTTGACGAGTTGCGCGGCAACTCAGCGAGCTTCAGGGCCGCGGTAAAGCGGTCTTCGCCCGATTGATCCTGGTCTTTGATGATCGCCTTCAACCGGTTGCGGCGGGACTCAAACTTTTTCGCCATGCGGCGGCGTTTGAGATCGCGCTCGATCATTGATTTCTTCGCCATGTGTTCTCCTTCTCAAGCCGGTTTCCGCAACAACAGCGGACCTTGCCCAATGCCTTTTCTATTTTCGGCCGTTACTTACGAAACGGGAAGTTGAATTCCCGCAGCAGTTCGCGCGCTTCGTCGTCATTGCGCGCGCTCGTGCAGATGATGATGTCCATGCCCCGGATCTTGTCGACTTTGTCGTACTCGATTTCCGGAAACACGATGTGTTCTTTCAGGCCCATGGCGTAGTTGCCGCGACCATCGAAGCTCTTGGGGTTGAGGCCGCGGAAGTCGCGAACCCGCGGCAGCGCCACGTTGATCAACCGGTCGAGAAATTCAAACATGCGGTCCTTGCGCAGCGTCACCTTGCAGCCGACAGCCATGCCTTCGCGCAGCTTGAAGCCGGCGATGGATTTGGTCGCCTTGGTGACGACCGGCTTCTGGCCGGCGATCAGCGTCAGATCGGCCACGGCGGCGTCAACAGCCTTGCGGTCGTTCACAGCGTCGCCGACGCCCATGTTGATGACGATTTTCTCAAGCTGAGGCGTCATCATCACATTCGAGTAGTTGAACTTGTCGTTCATCTTGCCGCGAATGGCGCCGTTATAGAGCGTCTTCAGACGCGGTTCATATGATTGTGCTTCAGCCATCGATAACCTCACCCGACGCCTTTGCGACGCGGACTTTCTTTCCATCAGCAATTTTGAAACCGACGCGGGTCGCTTTGCCCGTCGAGGGATCCTTCAGCGCAACGTTTGAGACGTGCAGAGACGCCTCGCGCGTAATGATTCCGCCTTCCTGGCCCGGCGTCTGACGCTGGTGCTTCTTGATCAGGTTGACGCCGCGCACGACGACGCGGTCAGCCTTCGGCATCACTTCCACAACTTCGCCTTCAGCGCCGCGGTCCTTGCCCGCCAGCACGATGACTTTGTCGCCCTTTTTGATTTTCGCAGCCATGATTACAGGACCTCCGGCGCGAGCGACACGATCTTCATGTGCTTGGCGGCGCGCAATTCGCGGGTCACCGGCCCAAAGATACGGGTGCCGATCGGCTCTTTATTGTTGTTGATCAGGACAGCGGCGTTGCGGTCGAACCGGATCGTCGAGCCATCCTTGCGCTTGATGTCTTTCGCCGTGCGGACGACGACAGCCTTCATCACCTGGCCTTTTTTCACGCGGCCGCGCGGAATCGCTTCCTTGACGGACACGACGATAATGTCGCCGACGCCGGCGTATTTGCGCTTCGCGCCGCCAAGCACCTTGATGCACTGAACGCGCTTTGCGCCGGAATTATCGGCGACGTCCAAATTTGACTGCATCTGGATCATGGTGATCCTCCTGATGGGCCCACACGGCCCCGCTAAACTTCATCTTTCGCCGGCGAACCGGTTGGAAAGACCTTACCCTTTTGTTCCCAGGCCAATGACTTCCCAGCGCTTGAGTCTGGATTTCGGCGCGCATTCCTGAATGCGAACCAGATCGCCGACCTTGTATTCGTTCTTGTCGTCATGCGCGTGAAAGCGATTCGACCGGCGAACGGTCTTTTTCAAAAGCGGGTGTGTGAACGCACGGTCCACGCTCACCACGACCGTCTTGTCGCCTTTGTCGCTGACTACAGCGCCTTGCATAATGCGTTTTGGCATCGCTTCGCCTCTTTGCGTCTAATTAGTTGGCCCGGCTTTTTTCGCCGAGAATTGTTTTGATCCGCGCGATGTCTTTGCGGACTTCGCCGATCCGCGCGGTTTTTTCGAGTTGGCCCGACGCTTTTTGAAAGCGCAGGTTGAATTGTTCACGGCGGAGCTGAAGGAGACGGTCCTTCAGTTCGTCAGCGGTCAGGTCGCGTGCTTCGGTCGCATTCATCTCAACAGCTCCTTACTCGCCAATACGCGAAACAATGCGCGTCTTGATCGGCAGCTTCGCCGCGCCAAGAAGCAGGGCTTCACGCGCGACTTCGTCGGTGACGCCGTCAAGTTCGAACATGATGCGGCCGGGCTTGACCCGCGCAGCCCAGAATTCGACCGAGCCTTTGCCTTTACCCATGCGCACTTCGGTCGGCTTTTTCGACACCGGCACATCCGGGAAAATGCGAATCCACACACGGCCCTGACGCTTCATGGCGCGGGTGATGGCGCGGCGGGTGGCTTCGATCTGGCGCGAGGTGACGCGCTCCGGCTCCATGGCTTTCAGACCATGTGACCCAAAGTTCAGATCCGTGCCGCCCTTGGCGACTCCCTTGATGCGCCCTTTGTGCATCTTGCGGAATTTTGTTTTCTTCGGCTGCAGCATTGCTCAGACGCCTCCAAATCCCTTCTACGCGCGGTTGCTTGCGCGCTGCTGGCCGCTCACGCCGCCAGTCTGTGCCTCGATGAGGCGCTTTTCCTGACCCATCGGGTCGTGTTCCATGATCTCGCCTTTGAAGATCCAGACCTTGATGCCGATGGCGCCGTAAGTCGTCTGCGCCGTCGCCACGCCGTAATCGATGTCGGCGCGCAGCGTGTGCAGCGGCACGCGGCCTTCACGGTACCATTCCATCCGCGCAATCTCTGCGCCGCCGAGACGGCCGGAGACGTTGATGCGGATGCCGAGACCGCCCATGCGTTGTGCGGTCTGCATGGCGCGCTTCATGGCGCGGCGGAAGGCGACCCGGCGCTCAAGCTGTTGCGCGATATTCTCGGCAACTAGCGTCGCATCGATTTCCGGCTTGCGGATCTCAACGATGTTCAAGACGGTTTCCGACGAAGACAGCTTCGCCAGCTCCAGGCGCAGCTTCTCGATGTCCGCGCCTTTTTTGCCAATCACGACACCCGGACGCGCCGTGTAGATCGTGATGCGGCATTTTTTGTGCGGGCGCTCGATGACGATGCGCGACACGCCGGCCTGCTGCAGGCGCTTTTCCACATATTTGCGGATACGGAGATCTTCATGCAGAAGATCGCCATAGGTCGCCTTGCCAGCGAACCAGCGCGAGTCCCAGGTTCTGTTGATCCCGAGGCGCAGACCGATTGGGTTGACTTTCTGGCCCATTAAGCGGCCTCCTCAACTTCTTTCACGACAATCGTGATTTCAGAAAACGGCTTTTGAATTCTGCCGGTGCGGCCGCGCGCGCGGGCGCGCCAACGCTTCATCACCATGTTTTTGCCGACAAACGCCTGATCGACGATAAGGCTGTCGATATCGAGATCGTGGTTGTTCTCAGCATTCGCAATCGCGCTTTCGAGAACTTTCTTCACGTTCTGCGAAATCCGCTTGCGCGAGAAGGTCAGCTCCGCCAGCGCCTTTTCAACCGGCATGCCGCGAATAAGCTGCGCCACGAGGTTCAACTTTTGCGGCGACGTGCGGATCAGACGGCCCTTGGCCATCGCCTGATGCTCGCCAACGCGGCGGGGATTTTTGCTCTGCCCCATGATTACTTCCTCTTCGCCTTCTTGTCCGCGCCGTGACCGTAATAGGTCCGGGTCGGAGAGAATTCGCCGAACTTGTGACCGACCATGTCTTCCGTGACGTGGACGGGGATGAATTTCTGGCCGTTATAGACGTTGAAGGTCAGTCCAACGAAATGCGGCAGGATGGTCGAGCGGCGCGACCAGGATTTGATCCCGCCTTTATGTTTGCCGTCCTGCGCTTCTTCCGCCTTTTTAAGCAGATAGCGATCGATGAACGGGCCTTTCCAGACTGAACGTGGCATGTCTTTTACTCCGGCCTATTTCTTCTTCCGCGCGTGACGCGAGCGCAGGATGAGTTTGTCGGTTTGTTTGTTCTTGCGGGTCTTGGCGCCCTTGGTCGGCTTGCCCCACGGGGTCACCGGGTGACGGCCGCCGGAGGTGCGGCCTTCGCCGCCGCCATGCGGGTGATCGACCGGGTTCATGACCACGCCGCGCACGGACGGGCGCTTGCCCTTGTGACGGTTGCGGCCGGCCTTGCCGATCGACTGGTTCATGTGATCCGGGTTGGACACGGCGCCGATGGTCGCCATGCACTCGCCCGAGATCAGGCGGACTTCGCCGGACTGCATGCGCACCTGGGTCATGCCGCCATCGCGGCCGACAAGCTGCGCATAGGAACCGGCGGAGCGTGCGATCTGACCGCCTTTGCCCGGCTTCATTTCGACATTGTGAATGATGGTGCCGACCGGGATCGATTTCATCGGCATGGCGTTGCCGGGCTTCACGTCAACCTTGACGCCGGAAATGATCTTGTCGCCAGCCTTAAGACGCTGCGGCGCGATGATGTAGGCCTGCTCGCCATCGAGATACTTCACCAGCGCGATAAACGCGGTCCGGTTCGGGTCATACTCAAGGCGCTCGACCTTCGCTTCGATGTCAAACTTGGCGCGTTTGAAATCGATGATGCGGTAGGTCTTCTTCACCCCGCCGCCGCGGCGACGCATGGTGATGCGGCCGGTATTGTTGCGTCCCGCGCTTTCGCTCAAGCCTTCGGTCAGCGACTTTAAGGGCTTGCCCTTCCAAAGTTCGCTGCGGTCCACCAGAACAAGCTGGCGGCGGCTCGGCGTCGTCGGTTTGAATTTTTTCAAAGCCATTGGTCTTAACCCGCCTTACAGTCCGGTCGTCACGTCGATGGAGTGACCTTCTTCGAGAGTCACGATCGCTTTTTTCACGGTTGAGCGCGTGTAGGGACGCCCTTTGAACATCTTGTTCTTGCCTTTGACGCGCAGCGTGTTGACGGCTTTCACCTTCACCTTGAACAGCGCTTCAACGGCTTCCTTGATCTCCGGCTTGGTGGCCGTGATCGGCGTTTTGAACACAACCTGATTATGCTCGGCGGCGATCGTCGATTTCTCGGTGATCACCGGCTCGATCAGCGTGTTGTAATGGGCCTCAATGGCCGTGGTGCCTTGTTTCTTGCTCATTTGAGACGCGCCTCCAGGCCTTCAACGGCCGCTTTGGTGAGGACCAGCTTGTCCTTGCGCAGGATGTCGTAAACATTCGCGCCAATGACCGGCAGCATGTCGATGCCCGGCAGGTTGCGCGCAGCAAGCCCGAAATTCTCGTCAATCGACGCATCGACAATCAGCGCGTTGGCGATATTCAGCTTCGCAAAAGCGTCGATCACGCTCTTGGTTTTTGCTTCTTTCAGTTTCGCCTCGTCAATGATGATCAGCGAGCCGTCAGCGAGTTTCGATGACAGGGCGTGCTTCATCGCCAGACGGCGCACTTTTTTCGGCAGGTCGATCGCATGGCTGCGCGGACGCGGACCATGGGCCGTGCCGCCGCCGCGGAACTGGGGCGCCGCGCGGTTGCCGTGACGGGCGCCGCCGCCGCCTTTTTGCCGGCCGAATTTCTTCGACGTGGCTTTGACTTCGTTACGCGGCTTGGACTTGTGCGTGCCCTGCTGGCGTTTGGCTAATTGATAGACAACGCAGCGGTGCAGAATGTCTGCGCGCGGCTCAAGACCGAAGATCGCGTCGTCGAGATCGATCGACCCGGCCTTCTTGTTGTCCATGCTGAGGACGTCGGTTTTCATTATGCGTCCCCTTCAGTCTTCGCTTCTTCAGCGACTTCATTGTCAGCCTGAGCGACAGGCGCCTTTGCAGACTTAAGCCCGGCCGGCGTCGGAACGCCTTCAGGGATCGCGCGTTTGACGGCGTCCTTAATCATCACCCAGCCGCCTTTGGGGCCCGGTACTGCGCCCTTGATCAGGATCAGGCCGCGATCGCCATCGGTGCGAACCACTTCGAGGTTCTGCGTGGTGATGCGGGCTGCGCCCATGTGACCGGCCATTTTCTTGCCCTTGAAGATCCGGCCCGGATCCTGGCACTGACCAACCGACCCGTGCGAGCGGTGCGAGATCGAAACGCCGTGCGAGGCGCGCAGACCGCCAAAGTTCCAGCGCTTCATGGCGCCGGCGAAACCTTTACCGATCGATGTGCCCGTCACGTCAACTTTCTGACCCGGCAGGAAGTGCTCGGCGGAAAGCTCTGCGCCAACCTCGACGAGGTTATCCTCGGTGACGCGGAATTCGACGAGTTTCGCCTTGGGCTCGACATTGGCCTGCGCAAAATAACCGCGCTCCGCCTTGTTGACGCGCTTGGCTTTCTTGGTCCCGGCGCCGAGCTGCAGCGCCGTGTAGCCGTTCTTTTCCACGGTGCGCTGACCGACGACCTGACAGGCCTCGAGCTGCATCACCGTCACGGGAAGGTGTTCGCCTTCCGCGTTGAAGATACGGGTCATGCCCATCTTCTTTGCAATTAGTCCCGTGCGCATTTCAAATGCTCCTTAAGCGCCCAGCTTGATTTCGACGTCGACGCCAGCCGAGAGGTCGAGTTTCATCAGCGCATCCACCGTTTGCGGCGTCGGATCGACGATATCGAGCATGCGCTTGTGCGTGCGCATTTCGAACTGTTCGCGGCTTTTCTTGTCGATGTGCGGCGAGCGGTTGACCGTGTAGCGTTCGATGCGCGTCGGCAGCGGAATAGGTCCGCGCACATTCGCGCCGGTGCGCTTCGCCGTATTCACGATTTCCAACGTCGAAGCGTCGAGTACGCGATGATCAAACGCTTTGAGCCTGATGCGGATGTTCTGTTGCATGGTTCTACGCTTCGCTTTTTGAAAATTTCTACTTCTGGTTTCTTGAGTCGAAAGCGCGGACCGGCGAGCGCCGATCCGCGCAATCATGTTGCTTTTTATTCTACGATTTTCGCGACGATGCCCGCGCCAACCGTACGGCCGCCTTCACGGATAGCGAAGCGGAGCTTCTCTTCCATGGCGATCGGCACGATCAGTTCAACGTTCACTTCGACGTTGTCGCCCGGCATCACCATTTCCACGCCTTCTTTGAGCGTGACAACGCCGGTCACGTCGGTGGTGCGGAAATAGAACTGCGGACGGTAGTTCGTGAAGAACGGCGTGTGACGGCCGCCTTCTTCTTTCGTCAGAATGTAGGCTTCAGCCACGAATTTCGTGTGCGGGGTCACCGAGCCCGGCTTGCAGAGAACCTGACCGCGCTCAACGCCGTCACGTTCGATGCCGCGCAGCAGCACGCCAACGTTGTCGCCGGCCTCACCGCGATCGAGCAGCTTGCGGAACATTTCGACGCCCGTGCAAGTCGTTTTCTTGGTGTCTTTGATGCCGATGATTTCGAGTTCGTCGCCGACATTGACAACGCCGCGCTCGACACGGCCGGTCACGACCGTGCCGCGGCCGGAAATCGAGAACACGTCTTCGATCGGCAGGAGGAACGGCTGGTCAACCGGACGCTCCGGCGTCGGGATGTAGGTGTCGACGGCTTCGATCAGCGCGCGGATCGAGTTTTCGCCTATTTCCGGATCGCGACCTTCCATAGCGGCAAGCGCCGAACCTTTGATGATCGGAATATCGTCGCCCGGGAAGTCGTAGGAAGACAGAAGTTCGCGAACTTCCATTTCCACCAGCTCGAGCAGCTCTTCGTCGTCAACCTGGTCGACTTTGTTGAGGTAAACAACAATCGCCGGAACGCCAACCTGACGCGCCAAAAGGATGTGCTCGCGGGTCTGCGGCATCGGGCCGTCAGCAGCGTTCACAACCAGGATCGCGCCGTCCATCTGCGCCGCGCCGGTGATCATGTTCTTGACGTAGTCAGCGTGACCCGGGCAGTCGACGTGGGCGTAGTGGCGAGCAGGAGATTCATACTCAACGTGCGCCGTCGAGATCGTGATGCCGCGCGCTTTTTCTTCCGGCGCTGCGTCGATCTGATCATACGCTTTGAAGTCGCCAAAATATTTGGTGATCGCAGCCGTCAGGGTCGTTTTGCCATGGTCAACGTGGCCAATGGTGCCCACGTTGGCGTGCGGTTTAGTCCGTTCAAATTTTGCCTTCGACATTTCACTTCTCTCCGTCTTCTTTGACGTCCGTCGTTAAACTCTATCGCCCGGTCGTTCGTTCTGGCGGGCGCCTTTACGTTAGCGGCTAGCCTGCCAGCTTCGCCTTTACTTCCTCTTCGACCGCCTTCGGCACGCGCTCATAATGATCGAATTGCATCGTGTACTGAGCGCGACCCTGGGTCGCCGAGCGAAGATTGTTCACATAGCCAAACATGTTGGCGAGCGGCACCATGGCGTGAACCACGTTTGCGTTGCCGCGCATTTCCTGCTCCTGGATCTGGCCGCGCCGCGAGTTGAGGTCGCCGATCACCGTGCCGGTGTATTCTTCCGGGGTCACGACTTCGACCTTCATAATCGGCTCGAGCAGCGCCAGACCAAGCGCCGGCTTGTTTTCGCGGAACGCAGCGCGCGCCGCGATTTCGAACGCGAGCACCGACGAGTCAACATCGTGGAACGCGCCGTCATAAAGCTCGACCTTGAAGTCGAGGATCGGGAAGCCGACCAGCAGGCCGGTTTCGCGAATCTGGTTTATGCCTTTTTCGACGCCCGGAATATATTCTTTCGGGATCGAACCGCCGACGATCTGGCTTTCAAACAGATAGCCTGTGCCCGGCTCCTGCGGCACGACGCGGAACTTGATGCGCGCGAACTGGCCCGAACCGCCCGACTGCTTCTTGTGGGTGTAGTCGATGTCCGCCGTCTTGGTGATGGTTTCGCGATAGGCGACCTGCGGCGCGCCGATATTGGCTTCGACTTTGAATTCGCGCTTCATCCGGTCGACAATGATGTCGAGGTGAAGTTCGCCCATGCCCTTGATGATCGTCTGGCCGGACTCTTCGTCGGTCGAGACGCGGAAAGACGGATCTTCAGCGGCGAGACGCTGCAGCGCGAGGCCCATTTTTTCCTGGTCGGCCTTGGTTTTCGGCTCGACGGCGAGCTCGATCACCGGCTCCGGGAATTCCATGCGCTCAAGCACGACCGGCTTCGACGGATCGCACAGCGTGTCGCCCGTGGTCGTGTCTTTCAGACCAACGATGGCGATGATGTCGCCGGCAAACGCCTCTTTGATCTCTTCGCGGCTGTTCGAATGCATCTGCAGCATCCGGCCGGCGCGCTCTTTCTTGCCTTTGACGGTGTTGAGGAGCTGGGTGCCGGCTTCGAGCTTGCCCGAGTAGATGCGGCAGAAGGTGAGCGAGCCCACAAACGGGTCGTTCATGATCTTGAACGCCAGCATGGAGAGCGGCTCAGCATCGTTCGATTTGCGGAGCACTTCTTCTTCCGAATCCGGGAGGTGGCCTTTGATCGGCGGCACTTCGACCGGGCTCGGCAGATAGTCAACAACCGCGTCGAGCATCGGCTGAACGCCTTTGTTCTTGAACGCGGAGCCGCACAGAACCGGATGGAACTGAACCTTACATGTGCCCTGACGGATCAGGCGCTTGATCGTCGCCTCGTCCGGCTCATTGCCTTCGAGATAGGCTTCCATGACCGCGTCATCGAGCTCGACAACCGTCTCCACCATCTTCGCGCGATAATCCTGCGCTTTCTCAAGAAGATCAGCCGGGATGTCTTCGTCATGATAGGCGGCCCCGAGGGTTTCTTCTTCCCAGATGACGGCCTTCATGCGGACGAGATCGACAATGCCTTTGAATTCGTTCTCAGCGCCGATCGGCAGCTGGAGAATGACGGTTTTCGCGGCAAGCCGTTTGTGAATGGTGTCGATGGAGTAATAGAAATCGGCGCCGATCTTATCCATCTTGTTGATGAAGAAGATGCGCGGCACTTTGTATTTGTCGCCCTGACGCCAGACGGTTTCGGTCTGCGGCTCAACGCCGGCGTTGGCGTCAAGCAGCGCAACCGCGCCGTCAAGCACGCGCAGGGAACGTTCGACTTCGATGGTGAAGTCAACGTGGCCAGGCGTGTCGATAATGTTCAGGCGCTTGTCTTTCCAATGGCACGTGGTCGCAGCCGAGGTGATCGTGATCCCCCGCTCCTGCTCCTGCTCCATCCAGTCCATGGTCGCGGCGCCGTCGTGGACTTCGCCAATCTTGTGGCTCTTGCCTGTATAATAGAGGACGCGCTCAGTCGTCGTCGTCTTCCCGGCATCAATGTGCGCCATGATGCCGAAGTTCCGATAGTCCTCAATTTTATGCGTGCGCGCCATGACTGCGGGCCCTTACTGTCTGAATTCCGTTACCAGCGATAATGCGAGAAGGCACGGTTGGCCTCGGCCATCCGGTGCGTGTCTTCGCGCTTCTTGACGGCCGAACCGCGGTTCTGCGCGGCGTCCATCAGTTCATTCGAAAGCTTGTCGATCATCGTTGTTTCATTGCGCGAGCGTGCAGCCGAAATAATCCAGCGCATGGCCAGTGCGATCTTGCGGTCCGGACGAACCTCGACCGGCACCTGATAGGTCGCGCCGCCAACCCGGCGAGAGCGAACCTCGATCGACGGCGTGACGTTGTCGAGCGCTTCCTTGAACAGGTCCACCGGCGGACGGCGAAGCTTCTGCTCGATGCGCTCAAACGCGCCATAGACGATCTTTTCGGCCGCCGGCTTTTTGCCGTCGACCATGATGTAGTTCATGAATTTCGAAACGGTCTTGTCGCCGAACTTCGGGTCCGGATGAACAACACGTTTTTCTGCGCGGTGACGACGTGACATCTGCTCTATCCTTACTTCGGACGCTTCGCGCCATATTTCGAACGGCGCTGCTTGCGGTCCTTGACGCCCTGGGTGTCGAGGACGCCGCGAATGATGTGATAGCGTACGCCGGGAAGGTCTTTCACGCGGCCGCCGCGGATCAGGACCACCGAGTGCTCCTGGAGATTGTGGCCTTCGCCCGGAATGTAGCCGATGACCTCATGCCCGTTGGTCAGGCGGATCTTCGCGACCTTGCGCAGCGCCGAGTTCGGCTTTTTCGGCGTCGTTGTGTAAACGCGCGTGCAAACGCCGCGTTTCTGCGGGTTCTGCTCGAGCGCCGGCACTTTGTTAATGGTGCGCTTTGGCTTCCGCGGCTTGCGGATCAGTTGTTGTATCGTCGGCATCCGTGTCTCCGGCCTTCGCTTGGTGCGGGCGCTGGCCCAAAATCGTCTGGGCCTTTAAATCCTCGGGGCCATGGATGGGATTATCCATGACGCAAACGAGCGGAGCCCCGTCAGGCGGAACGCCGCTCAAAAATCCTAACTGTCATCGACTAAAAGCGGCTGCGTTTCAGGCTCTTTCGGGCGAAAGAACTGACGGCCAGCCATTCAGCGGCGCGAGACATACCGGTGCGAGTCGGTCGGGTCAATACGTTGTAAGGAAAATAAAGGTTTCTTTTCGCTGTTTTTTCATAGCGAAAGCATAGACATGATGTCAGTTGCGCGGCGCGGCGCCACTATCGGCGGAAAGCGTTGTAAAATCAATGCCGGCCGTACTTGGTGAAAACCCGTCCTGGCGATGTTTTGACCGCTCTATTCCGCCATTCCAAGGCAGCAAGGAGAGATAAAATTGCGCATCGCCATCGTCCAGTTTGGAGTGCTTCACACCGTCTTCGATCAGCTCCGGGCGGGTGGAAAAGAGACCTACTATGCGCAGCGATACTCCGTAAATTTCGTCGCAGATTTGGCTGAAAAGCATGAATTCGTCGGGGTCTGCGGCGTTCTGGGAGAAGAACCGAGCGAATCCCGGCTTGCACCCAACCTCCAATCGGCATGCGTTCCATTGCAAAATGGCGCAATCAATGCGCCTGAAATCATCAAGCTGCTGGAAAGCTGGCGGCCCGACCGGCTGATCCTCCAGGCGCCGGACCGGTCCATCCTTCAATGGGCGTTGGCGCGCGGCATCGACACCCTTCCCCTTCTCGCCGACAGTTTTGAGCAGAAGTCGCTCCGCAATCGGCTGCGTGCCTTTCGGCTCGCGCAGTTTTTGCGGCGCCCGAAAATCCGGGCTGTGGGCAACCATAATGTTCCGTCCTGTCTCTCCCTGAAACGGATCGGCGTAGACGCCGACAAAATCTATCCGTGGGACTGGCCGCATGAATTGCGCCCCGAAGCCCATCCCGCCAAGCGCCTCCATCCGGCGCGCATCAAGCTGGTGTTTGTCGGCTCCCTCACCGCTTCCAAGGGGGTCGGCGACTGTATTGAGGCGGCGCGGATACTGAAAACCGAGGGGCTCGCTTTTGAAATGGCGCTGGCCGGCGGCGGCGACTTCACGGATCAGGCTAAGGCATTGATTGATCGTCATGGTCTCGCCGATCAGGTCCGCCTGACCGGCCGGTTAAGCCATGACCAAGTCATCGACCTATTGGCGGGAGCAACGCTCTCCATGGCGGCGAGCTGGCACGACTATCCCGAAGGACTTCCCATGACGATCTACGAGGCGCTGGCGACTCGGACGCCGCTGGCGCTTTCAGATCATCCCATGTTCCAGCTTTATTTCCGCGAGACGCCTGCGGCGCGCATGGCGCCGGAGAAAAACCCTGCCGCCCTCGCCGCCGCCATCAAGTCGCTGATCGCTGATCCGCAAACCTATGCCGCCGCGTCAGCCGCCACCGGCGCGCTCTGGAACCACATCAAATGCGATCTCACCTGGGGCATGCTGATCAACGCCTGGCTGGGCGAAGACGGGGCGAACCTGGAGGATATCCGCCATGAGCGCCTGAGCGCGCGCCTCGCCAGCATATCCTGACCCACAAAGCAAAACGGCGGCCCTTGGGCCGCCGTTTTTATTGGTTCGGACGCTGATTATTCAGCCGCGTCCTGTGTAGCTTCTTCGTTCTGCTCGTCTGCGGATTCCATTGCCTCCGCAGGAGCGGCGAGCGCCGGCGCATTGGAGACTTCGGCCCGCTTGGCGCGTTCGTCGATCAGCACCTGGTCGCGGCGTTCGGCTTCGACCTGGTGACGCGACATGGCGCCGCCGGTGCCGGCCGGGATGAGACGGCCGACAATGACGTTTTCTTTCAGGCCTTCGAGCGTATCGACCTTGCCGTTGACGGCGGCGTCGGTGAGGACGCGCGTGGTTTCCTGGAAGGACGCAGCCGAGATGAAGGAACGCGTTTGCAAGCTCGCCTTGGTGATGCCGAGCAGCACCGGCACAGCCTGCGCCGGACGCTTGCCCTGATCTTCGAGCTTGGCGTTGGTTTCCTCAAACTCGAGCTTGTCGACCTGCTCTTCTTTCAGGAACAGCGAGTCGCCCGGCTCGGTGACTTCGACCTTCTGCAGCATCTGGCGAACGATCACTTCGATGTGCTTGTCGTTAATCGGCACGCCCTGCAGACGATAGACTTCCTGGATTTCGTCGATGAGGAAGTCGGCGAGCGCCTCGATCCCCATGATCGCCAGAATGTCATGCGGCGCCGGGTTGCCGTCCATCAGGTACTCGCCCTTGGCGATGAAATCGCCGTCCTGAACCGCAATATGGCGGCCCTTCGGAACGAGATAGTCGGATGGCTCCAGGCTTTCATCGGTCGGGATGATCTGGATGCGGCGCTTGTTCTTGTAGTCTCGGCCGAAGGCAACCTTGCCATCGACATTGGCGATGATGGCGTGGTCTTTCGGACGGCGCGCTTCGAACAGTTCCGCAACGCGCGGCAGACCGCCGGTGATGTCGCGGGTCTTGGCGCCCTCGGTCGGGATACGCGCAACCGCGTCGCCCGGCGACAGCTCCTCGCCGTCCTCAACGGAAAGAATCGCATCCACCGGAAGCTGGTAGCGCGCCTCGTTGCCGCTCGCGAGTTTCAGCGGCTTGCCTTTTTCGTCGACGATAACGATGGACGGTTTCAAATCGGCAGCGCGCGGATTTGAACGCCAGTCGATGACGACGCGGCTGGCGATGCCGGTCGCTTCGTCGGCGACTACCTGCATGGAGAAGCCTTCCTGCAGATCTTCGAATTTCACCTTGCCGGCGAGTTCGGTGAGGATCGGCAGGGTATAGGGATCCCAGTCGGCGATGCGCTGGCCGCGCGTGACTTTGGCGCCTTCGTCAATGCGAAGCTTGGCGCCGTATGACACCTTGTAGGAGGCTTGTTCCTTGCCATCCTTGTCGACGATTTTCACAAGCGTGTTGCGGCCCATGACGACCAGTTCGCCATTGGAATCCTTCACCACATTGCGGCCTTCGAGCGTAATGACGCCTTCATGGCTCGCCTCGATGAACGAGGTTTCGCTCACCTGCGCCGTACCGCCGACGTGGAACGTCCGCATGGTCAGCTGCGTGCCCGGTTCGCCGATCGACTGCGCCGCGATGACGCCGACAGATTCGCCGATATTGACCGGACAGCCGCGCGCAAGATCGCGGCCATAGCATTTGGCGCAGATGCCGACTTTGGAGTCACAGGTCAGCACGGAGCGGACGCGGATTTTCTGCAATCCGGACCCCTCGATCAGCTCGCCCTGGGCTTCGTCCACTTCGTCATTGACCTTGCCGAGAACTTCGCCCGTCACCGGATGCTTGATGTCTTCAAGCAGGGTGCGGCCGAGAACGATCTGCGACAGCGGCACGACGATTTCACCGCTGCGAACCACGGCTTCCAGCGTGATGCCGTTCTTGGTGCCGCAATCGGTTTCACGAACGATGCAATCCTGCGCAACGTCGACGAGACGGCGCGTCAAGTAACCGGAGTTCGCGGTTTTCAACGCCGTATCTGCGAGACCCTTGCGGGCGCCGTGGGTCGAGTTGAAGTATTCGAGAACCGTCAGGCCTTCCTTGAAGTTCGACGTGATCGGCGTTTCGATGATCTCGCCCGACGGTTTCGCCATCAGGCCGCGCATGGCGCCGAGCTGACGCATCTGCGTGGGCGAACCACGCGCGCCGGAGTGCGACATCATGTAGATCGAGTTGGTCTCGATCTGACGCTTGGTTTCCGGATCGAATTTCGTTTCCGAAATTTCGGCCATCATGGCATCGGCGATCTTGTCCGTACATTTCGCCCAGGCGTCGATAACCTTGTTGTACTTTTCACCGCGCGTGATCAGGCCTTCGGCATATTGCTGCTCGAACTCGCTGACGAGGTTGCGGGTTTCTTCGACCAGCGGTTTCTTCGCCGCCGGAATGACAACGTCATCCTTGCCGAAGGAAATGCCGGCTTTGCAGGCTTCCTTGAAGCCGAGATCCATAATGTGGTCGGCGAAGATCACCGTCTTTTTCTGACCGCAATGGCGGTAGACGATGTCAATCAGGCCCTGAATGGTTTTCTTGGTCAAAAGCTGGTTGATCACCGAGAACGGCACGTCGGAATTGCGCGGCAGAACCTGCGCAACCTTCATGCGGCCTGGGGTTGTCTCAACGATTTCGCGAACCAGTTCGCCATCGGCATTGAGGCCTTCCCAGCGGGCTTTGATCTTTGTGTGCAAGGTCACAACGTCAGCGTTGAGCGCGTGTTCGATTTCCTGAATCGAGCCGAAAATTTTGCCTTCGCCCGGCTCGTTCTCTTTTTCCATGGTGATGTAATAGAGACCGAGAACGATGTCCTGCGACGGCACGATGATCGGCTTGCCGTTGGCGGGCGACAGGATGTTGTTGGTCGACATCATCAGGACGCGCGCCTCAAGCTGCGCTTCGAGCGACAGCGGAACGTGCACGGCCATCTGGTCGCCGTCGAAGTCAGCGTTGAACGCCGTACAGACCAGCGGGTGAAGCTGGATCGCCTTGCCCTCGATCAGTTTCGGCTCGAACGCCTGAATGCCGAGGCGGTGCAGCGTCGGCGCACGGTTCAGCAGAACCGGGTGCTCGCGGATAACTTCGTCGAGAATGTCCCAGACTTCCGGACGCTCTTTTTCAACAAGTTTCTTCGCCTGTTTGACGGTCGCGGAAAGGCCCTTCGCATCAAGACGCGAATAGATGAACGGCTTGAAGAGTTCGAGCGCCATCTTTTTCGGCAGGCCGCATTCATGGAGTTTGAGTTCCGGGCCGACGACGATGACCGAACGGCCGGAATAGTCGACGCGCTTGCCGAGGAGGTTCTGGCGGAAACGCCCCTGCTTGCCTTTCAGCATGTCGGAGAGCGACTTCAGCGGACGCTTGTTGGTGCCGGTGATGACGCGGCCGCGGCGGCCATTGTCGAACAGCGCATCAACAGATTCCTGCAGCATGCGCTTTTCGTTGCGGACGATAATGTCCGGCGCGCGCAGCTCGATCAGGCGTTTCAGGCGGTTGTTGCGGTTGATTACGCGGCGATAGAGATCGTTGAGATCCGACGTCGCGAAGCGGCCGCCATCGAGGGGGACGAGCGGTCTGAGTTCCGGCGGGATCACCGGAATAACGGTCATGATCATCCACTCCGGACGATTGCCGGATTCCAAAAACGCGGTGATCAGCTTCAGGCGTTTTGCGTATTTTTTGGTTTTCAGTTCGCTGGTCGATTCGGCAATATCAACGCGCAGCTTTTCCGCTTCCGCTTCCATGTCGATATTGGTGAGGATTTCGCGGATCGCCTCGGCGCCGATGCCGGCGGTGAACGAGTCTTCGCCGAACTCTTCCTGCGCCTGCAGATACTCTTCTTCGGTGAGCATCTGGTTCGGCGAGAGGTTCGTAAGGCCCGGCTCGATGACGATATATTGTTCGAAATAAAGAACGCGCTCGAGATCCTTCAGCGTCATGTCGAGCATCAGCGAGATGCGGCTCGGCAGCGACTTCAGGAACCAGATATGCGCGACCGGCGCGGCGAGCTCGATATGGCCCATGCGCTCGCGGCGAACCTTGGTCAGCGTGACTTCAACGCCGCACTTTTCGCAGACGATGCCTTTGTATTTCATCCGCTTGTACTTGCCGCACAAGCATTCGTAGTCCTTCGTCGGGCCGAAGATGCGGGCGCAGAACAGCCCGTCCCGCTCCGGCTTGAAGGTGCGGTAGTTGATGGTTTCAGGCTTTTTGATCTCGCCGAACGACCAGGAGAGAATTTTCTCCGGGCTCGCCAGCGAAATGCGGATCTTGTTGAACGTCTGCGCAGGGGCAGTCGGGTTGAATACGTTCAGCAGTTCCTGTGACATGGGCGCCTCTTAAATTCGGAGCGGATGATCAGTCCGCAATTCATTCATTTTAGTGGAACGGGTGCGCGAAACGCGTCACCCGTTCTGAAGCTCGACATTGAGGCCGAGCGAACGCATTTCCTTGACGAGCACGTTGAAGCTTTCCGGAATGCCCGCTTCGAAGCTGTCGTCGCCGCGGACGATCGCCTCGTAAACTTTCGTGCGGCCGGCGACGTCGTCCGACTTCACGGTGAGCATTTCCTGCAGCGTGTAGGCGGCGCCGTAGGCTTCGAGCGCCCAGACTTCCATTTCGCCGAAGCGCTGGCCGCCGAACTGGGCCTTGCCGCCCAAAGGCTGCTGCGTGACGAGCGAGTACGGACCAATCGAACGCGCGTGAATCTTGTCGTCGACCAGGTGGTGCAGCTTCAAGAGATACTTGTAGCCCACCGTCACCTTGCGCTTGAACGTCTCGCCCGTTCTGCCGTCGAACAAAGTCACCTGTCCCGAGCTGTCGAGGCCGGCCTTCTGCAGCATCTGGACAATTTCTTTTTCGCGCGCGCCGTCAAATACCGGCGTAGCGATCGGCACGCCGCGAACGAGGTTGCCGCCGAGTTCTTTCAGCTCTTCATTCGAGCGCGGCAGCACCTGATCTTCGCCGTAAACGTCTTTCAGCTTGGCGACGAGGTCTTCGCGAGTCGCCTGACCGTCTTCCCACTGCTCCAGCAGGTGATCGATCTGGCGGCCAAGACCGCGGCAGGCCCAGCCAAGATGGGTCTCAAGAATCTGACCGACGTTCATGCGCGACGGAACGCCGAGCGGGTTCAGCACGATATCGACCGCCGTGCCGTCCGCGAGGAACGGCATGTCTTCCATCGGCGCGATTTTCGAGATCACGCCCTTGTTGCCGTGACGGCCGGCCATTTTGTCGCCCGGCTGCAGCTTGCGCTTCACCGCAACGAAGACCTTGACCATTTTCATCACGCCCGGCGGAAGTTCGTCGCCGCGCTTCAGCTTGTCGACCTTGTCTTCAAAGCGGGCTTCGAGACGCGCTTTGGATTCGTCGAACTGCTTCTTGATGGCTTCGATTTCGGCCATGACCTTGTCGTCGGCGACACCGATCTTCCACCACTGGCCTTTTGAAAGCTGGTTCTCGAGGACTTCCTCGGTGACCTTGCCCTTATCGAAGCCCTTCGGTCCGGAAACGGCGTCCTTGCCCATCAGCAGCGGTTTCAAGCGGCCATAGACGTTGCGCTCGAGGATCGCGAGTTCGTCGTCGCGGTCTTTTGCAAGACGCTCGACTTCTTCGCGCTCGATGGCGATGGCGCGTTCGTCCTTGTCGACGCCGTGACGGTTGAAGACGCGGACCTCAACCACCGTGCCGGCAACACCGGGCGGCAGTTTCAGCGAGGTGTCGCGAACGTCGGAGGCTTTTTCGCCGAAGATGGCGCGCAGAAGTTTTTCTTCCGGCGTCATCGGGCTTTCGCCTTTCGGCGTGATCTTGCCGACGAGAATGTCGCCCGGATGGACTTCGGCGCCGATGGCGACGATGCCCGCTTCGTCGAGATTGCGAAGCGCTTCTTCCGAGACGTTCGGAATATCGCGGGTGATCTCCTCTGGCCCGAGCTTGGTGTCGCGCGCCATCACTTCGAATTCCTCGAGGTGGATGGAGGTGAACACGTCATCACGGACGATGCGTTCGGAAATGAGGATCGAGTCCTCGAAGTTGTACCCGTTCCACGGCATGAACGCGACGAGCACGTTCTTGCCGAGCGCCAGTTCGCCAAGGTCCGTAGACGGACCGTCGGCGATGATGTCGCCGTCGCGAACGACGTCGCCGATCTTCACCAGCGGACGCTGGTTGATGCAGGTGTTCTGGTTCGAGCGCTGGAATTTGCGCAGGTTGAAGATGTCGACGCCGGGCTTGGTCGGGTCTTTTTCTTCCGTGGCGCGAATAACGATGCGCTGCGCATCGACCTGTTCAACAACGCCGGGACGGCGGGCCGCAACCGCGGCGCCGGAATCGCGCGCCACAATCGCTTCCATGCCGGTGCCGACAAACGGCGCTTCAGCTTGCAACAGCGGCACAGCCTGACGCTGCATGTTCGAGCCCATCAGCGCGCGGTTCGCGTCGTCATTCTCAAGGAACGGAATGAGCGCGGCGGCAACCGACACAAGCTGTTTCGGCGACACGTCGATATAGGCCACGTCCTCACGCGGGACGAGCGTGGCGTCGCCGCCAACGCGGCAGTTGACGAATTCGTTCATCAGCTTGCCGGCGTCGGAAACTTCGGCGTTCGCCTGTGCGATGGCGAAGCGCTGTTCTTCCATAGCCGACAGATAGACAACGTCGTCAGTGACCTTGCCGTCGATGACGCGGCGATACGGGCTTTCAATAAAGCCGTATTTGTTGACCTGCGCGTGGGTCGCGAGCGAGTTGATCAGACCGATATTCGGCCCTTCCGGCGTTTCAATCGGACAGATGCGGCCGTAGTGAGTCGGGTGAACGTCGCGGACTTCGAAGCCGGCGCGTTCGCGCGTCAGACCGCCCGGCCCGAGCGCCGACAGGCGGCGCTTGTGGGTGATCTCCGACAGCGGGTTGGTCTGGTCCATGAACTGCGAGAGCTGCGAAGAGCCGAAAAACTCGCGCACGGCGGCCGCAGCCGGTTTCGCGTTGATCAGATCATGCGGCATCAGCGTATCGAGTTCCGCCGATGACATGCGTTCCTTGATCGCGCGCTCCATGCGCAGAAGACCGATGCGATACTGGTTTTCCATGAGCTCGCCGACCGAACGCACCCGGCGGTTGCCGAGATTGTCGATGTCATCGATTTCACCGCGGCCGTCGCGCAGATTCACCAGCGTCTTCAGCACAGCGAGGATGTCTTCCTTGCGCAGCGTGCGGAGCGTGTCCTCGGTTTCAAAGCCGAGACGGATGTTCATCTTCACCCGGCCGACCGAAGACAGGTCATAGCGCTCGGGATCGAAGAACAGCGAATAGAATAGACCTTCCGCCGTTTCGAGTGTCGGCGGTTCGCCCGGACGCATGACGCGGTAAATGTCGATCAGCGCCATTTCACGGTTGCGGTTTTTATCCGCAGCCAGCGAATTGCGGACATAGCCGCCAATATTGATGTGGTCGACATCGATCGTGTCGAACGCCGTGACGCCGATTTCCTCAAACGTCTCGAGATGGTTGGCGGTGATTTCCTCGCCGGCTTCCGCGTAGATTTCGCCATTGTCGAAATTGACGAGGTCGGACGCGAAATAGCGGCCAATCATTTCTTCGTCGGAGAGCAGCAGGTCTTTCAGGCCGTCTTCAGCCAGTTTCTTGGCGGACCGGGCCGTCAGTTTCTTGCCCGCCTCAAGCATGACTTCGCCATTCTTGGCGTTGATCAGGTCGCGCTCAACCTTCACGCCTTTCCAGCGCTCAGGATTGTAGGGCATGACCCAGCCGGTCTTGATCTTCTTGTGCGGTACGCGCGTATAGAACTCGTCGAGGATCTCTTCCTGATCCATGCCGAGCGCGTAAAGCAGCGTCGTCGCCGGCAGTTTGCGGCGCCGGTCGATGCGGACATTGACGATGTCTTTGGCGTCAAACTCGAAATCGAGCCACGAACCGCGATAAGGAATGATCCGCGCCGCGAACAGCAGCTTGCCCGATGAGTGGCTCTTGCCCTTGTCGTGATCGAAAAAGACGCCCGGCGAACGGTGCATCTGGGAGACAATGACGCGCTCGGTGCCGTTGACGATGAACGTGCCGTTGTCGGTCATGAGCGGCATGTCGCCCATGTAGACTTCTTGCTCTTTAATGTCCTTGACCGACTTGGCGCCGGTTTCTTCGTCCACTTCGAATACGATCAGGCGCAGCGTCACCTTCAGCGGCGCCGCATACGTCATGTCGCGCTGCTGACATTCTTCGGTGTCGTATTTCGGATCTTCGAATTCGTAGGAAACATATTCGAGGGTCGCCGTCTCGGTGAAATCCGAGATCGGGAACACCGAGCGGAACACCGCTTCAAGGCCTTCCAGCAAACGGTCCCCGGGCTTTGCGAAGCGCTGGAGGAACTGTTCGTAGGAATCCTTTTGAACCTGGATCAGGTTCGGCATGGGCGCCGCATCCCCGATCTTGCCGAAATTTTTTCGAATGCGTTTCTTCTCTACGAAGGATTGCGCCATCTTATCCTCACAAGCGGATGTCAGCCGTCTGAACACGCTTGTTAACCCCGGCGACAAACAGGGTTAACGCATGCGCAAAAGCCCCGTCGGCCGGACAAACGTTCGACCGCGGGTAGCGGGTGACTAAATTTTGATCTCGATTATTCGAAGCACGTCGCCGCAAAACCTGAAGCCGCCGACGGGTGCCGTCGGCGGCGAAGGGGTGTAATAAGCGCGCCTGACCCCTGCCGCAACCCCTGCAGCCGAGAAAAAACGCGCTTATTTGCCATTTTTGTCAAACTACTTGAGTTCGACTTTGGCGCCAGCCGCTTCGAGCTTTTTCTTGATCTCTTCGGCGTCGGCCTTGCCAGCCGCTTCCTTGACGGCCTTGCCGCCAGCTTCGACGAGGTCTTTGGCTTCTTTCAGGCCGAGACCGGTAATCGCGCGCACTTCCTTGATCACTCCGATCTTTTTCGCGCCCGCTTCGACGAGGATAACGTCGAATTCGGTCTTTTCTTCAGCCGCTTCAGCAGCCGCAGCCGGACCGGCAGCAGCGACGACAGCGCCCGCAGCCGGCTCGATGCCGTACTCGTCTTTCAGGATATTTTTCAGCTCAGCCGCTTGGAGAAGCGTCAGGCCAACAAGCTCTTCAGCCAGTTTTTTCAGATCAGCCATGGTATTTAGTTCCTAGTTCGTTGATTGGGTTACAAAAATCGGTGCGAAGTTAAGCCGCTTCGCGTTTCTCCAGAGTCTCCAGAATGCCGGCGATATTCGATGCCGGCGCGCCGATGGCGCTGGCGAGTTGTGCGCCAGGAGACGTGATGGTCAGGACGATCGAGGCGAGGAGTTCTTCACGCGACGGCATGGAGGCAAGCGCTTCCACCCCTTTGACGTCGAAGATTTCCGCACCCATCGAGCCGCCAAGGATGGTGAGCTTTTCATTGCCCTTGGCGAATTCCTTGACGGCTTTCGCCGCCGCGACCGGGTCTTCGGAGAACGCAATGGCGGTCGGGCCCTGGAAAAGATCGCTGAGCTTCTCGCTCGGCTTTCCAGAGATCGCGATCTTGGCGAGGCGATTCTTGACGATTTTCATGTTGGCGCCCGATTTGCGCAGTTCCCCACGCAGTTTTTCGAACTCGGAGACCGACAGGCCCCCATTCGCCACCACGACAACCGTGTTCGCATCGAACACGCCGCCGATCCATTCGACCATTTCCGCCTTTTGGGTTCTGTCCATGAGGCAGTCCTTTGGTTCAAACAAGGCCGCCTGCCCTTCGAAAACAGCGGACGGCCCCAACAATCCCTGCTTGCGCAGGGGGCTTCGATCTATGCGGAATGAAAATCGGAAACCAAAAAGGCTCCCGCGTTCACCGCAGAGAGCCTGCCCCAGAAGGTTGCTTGGACAATCGGGCAAGTTTGCCCGGCTGATCCTTTTCCCTCTGTCTATGCAGGAAATTAAGCGCCGAAGCGCACCCGCAGTCTCGGACAGGTTTTCGCCGCTCAAGGAGCAGCGAAGGCGGCTTCATACTGGCTTTTCTGCCGATTGCAAGCCGATTGAACCCGGAGCGCCCAATTTTTGCCAAGCCCGTCAGCTGACGGCCATTTATGAGGCCATATCGCAGCTCTGTGAGTTGATATACCCCTACTGGGTATATAAATACGGCTCGGAACGAGATCGAAAAGCAGGAATGCAATATGGCCGAACATGACTGTCACGCACAAAACCAGCACGCAGGCGCCAACACTCATAACCATGGCGGCGGAAACAATCCGCTGGTCACCTCCGCGCAGGCGACGCTCCACTGCCTTACGGGTTGCGTCATTGGCGAGGTGGCCGGTCTGATGATTGGCGTGTCGCTCGGGCTTGGCGTGTGGCCAACGATCATTCTCGCAACCACCCTCGCCTATATTTCTGGATTTTCGCTTGGCCTTCTGCCGGTCATGCGCCGCCAGAACAAAACATTCATGGAAGCGCTGAAACTGATCTGGATCGGTGAAGCCATTTCCATTGGCGTCATGGAAATCGCCATGAACAGCGCCGACTACATGATGGGCGGCATGACGGCGGGATCGGTGTTCGCGCCGATGTTCTGGGCCGGAATTGCGGTGGCTATTCCTGCAGGCTTCCTCGCCGCCTGGCCGGTTAACTGGTGGCTGTTAAGCCGCGACCTGAAGAAGTGCCACTAGAAGATCTGCATCGCTCAGATCAAATCATAGGCTGAGATGCGGACGCCGTAAGATCATCAGCCGCAGGCAAATCCATCATCGCCATACTGGCGTGATGGCTATAGTGGTCATCGGCAGGGGTGGCCGCCTCGTCTGCAACAGGCATGGCATCACCATTGCTATCGGCGTGATGCGATAGCGCGTCGATCAAATCGCGGACCCCATCCACATCGTCGGCGCTCGCTTGATGAAGAGTATTTTCAGGCGGCATCTCCGCCGCATGATCGGTTTGATGCGGCGCCGGATCGCCCATCGCTTGATGACCTGCATGGCCGGGCGCCGCGTCGTGGGCGCCATGCGACTGAACGTGCGGCGCATCGTGTGTCATGGCCGCATGATGATCGCCATGGGCAATCGCTTCGCCCATCGCAACACCAGCCGGGCCGTGCTGCGAATGCTCGCCGGCCGCCGCAGCCGACTGGCCTGCCTGCGACTGATGCCCGCTAGGGTGGCCGTGATGCTGACTTGAGTGCTGGCCGGAAACACTCGCCGTATCGTGCTGTGCATGCCCCACTGAGCGTTGCTCATGGACGTCATAGCGCGCAGTCGATGCATGATCTTCATGGGCGGGTGAAAATGCATTTGCATAGGGCGATGCGAACGGATCGGTGAGATAGAACGGCTTGTCGTGCCCGCCCGCATGGGCCAGCGCGCGCAGGCCCGCAAGATGCTCATGCTCCTCGCCTTCCGCATACGTCTCGCCCGGCAGGCATATCTCGGAGAGCGCAGACAGATCATCGACGGTCGCCAGCCCGGCAAGCGGGTCTTCATCGAACTCCGTCGCGGCTGCCGAGACCAGCGAGGCGCTGACTGCGGCTGTAAGACTCAACACCGGCGACTGGCCGCGCTTTGCCGCAGACTGCAGCATGCGCCGCGCGCGCCGCGACTTCAGGACGGACGCCAGTTCAGTCAGCCCCAGTGAAACATCATCCAGCGAGTGTGATCGGTGCATTGCGCGCCCCATGACTGCGCGCGGAGCCTAGCCTGCCGATCGTGATTTTTCCGCCAGCAGGCGCGCTGAAATTTGCGTAAAATTGTATGCATTCACCGCCCTGCACAACGAAAAACGGCCCCGCAATGGGGCTGTTTTCAATTCATATTGACGCGCTCAAAACTTACGCAGGGCCGGCGGTGTCGATCTTGAGGCCGGGGCCCATGGTCGAGGACAGCGAAATCTTCTTGAGGAACGTGCCCTTGGCGCCCGCCGGTTTGGCTTTCGTCACGGCGTCAATGAACGCCTTGACGTTTTCAGCGATGGCTTTCTCGTCGAAGCTCGCCTTGCCGATGCCGGCGTGAATGATGCCGGCTTTTTCAACGCGGAACTCGACCGCGCCGCCTTTGGAATCTTTCACCGCTTGCGCGACGTTCGGGGTGACGGTGCCGACTTTCGGGTTCGGCATCAGGCCGCGCGGGCCCAGCACCTTACCGAGACGGCCGACAACGCCCATCATGTCCGGCGTTGCGATGACGCGATCGAAATCCATGAAACCGTTCTGGATTTTTTCCATCAGGTCTTCGGCGCCGACGACATCCGCGCCGGCTTTCAGCGCTTCTTCCGCCTTTTTGTCTTTGGCGAAAACGGCGACGCGAACCGAGCGGCCCGTGCCGTTCGGCAACGAGACAACGCCGCGCACCATCTGGTCGGCGTGACGCGGATCAACGCCGAGATTCATCGCGATTTCGATCGACTCGTCGAACTTCGCGTTGGCGTGCGCCTTGATCGTTTTGACGGCTTCTTCAACCGAATAGAACTTATCGCGATCAACGCCTTCGCGCGCCTTGCGGATTCTTTTGCCTGGTTTGTTCATCGGATTACCCTTGCACTTCCAGGCCCATGGCCCGCGCTGAACCCATGATGATCTTGGTCGCCGCGTCGAGATCGTTGGCGTTGAGATCCTTCATTTTTGCTTCGGCGATTTCGCGGCACTGCGCCGTAGTCACCGTGCCGGCGATCGCCTTGCCGGGCGTTGCGCCGCCTTTGGGCAGCTTCGCCGCTTTCTTCAGGAAGTAGGACGCCGGCGGCGTCTTCATCGAGAAGGTGAAGGACTTGTCGGAGAAAATGGTGATGACGACCGGAATCGGCATCCCTTTTTCCATTTCCTGCGTCTTGGCGTTGAAGCCCTTGCAGAATTCCATGATGTTGAGACCGCGCTGGCCGAGCGCCGGGCCGATCGGGGGCGACGGTGTCGCCGATCCCGCCGGCACCTGAAGTTTCAGGTAGCCTGAGATTTTCTTCGCCATTTTGTAGCCTTCTCGTTTATGGCGGCGGCGCCGAGTTAACGGTTCCGCCCGTTGAAGGGTCGCGGTGCGGTTCGGTGTGGACTTCGACCGAAAACCTCCCGCGAAGGCGCGCCTGATAGACCGGAAACACCGGCGCCGCAAGCGCGAAATGTGGGGAATGCCGCCAAAAGGCAAAAGAAAACGGGCGGCCACTATGGGGGACTTGTGACCGCCCGTTCCCGAAACTCTACGCAACGAAACTGGTACGCTACTAATCCTGTGACACCCGACAGAGCTGCCGATGTCTCGTGATGTTATAAACTTACAATTGGAAAGATGCAAGGGCGCCGAAAATTCCCCTCAGAGGGGAGAGAGATCTGAGGGGAATTGATCGGTGAAACCGAAATTGGGGCGGCGAGGCCGGTTCAGCACGGGGGAGAGAGATGGCTGCCCGCCTCGCCTACGCAAGCATACACAACACCCTGCGATGAGCAGAATATTGCAAGTAATTGGCCAGAAGTCGCGGCGAAAATGTGTTCTTTTTGCGGTGCGCCATCACGAAATGTTGTGTTCTGTGACGGCCGAAAAGACTGATGTCAATCCAAGCTATTGAAATATAATATTTAATTCTTTGTCCCGGTAAAATCCGCGTTTAGCCGCCCTCCGAAATATTTCGCAGTCGCAGCATTGCCCCCCTTAGAGCAGCATCGCCGCCGGTTCCTCGATAAACGCCTTGAAGGCGCCGAGGAATTGCGCGCCGACCGCGCCGTCCACCACCCGGTGATCGCAAGTCAAGGTCACGGTCATCATGGTCCGGACGACGATCTGGCCGTCGCGGACCACCGCCTGCTCCTCGCCGGCGCCGACCGACATGATCGCGCCGTGGGGCTGGTTGACGATGGAGGCGAAGGACGTGATCCCGAACATGCCGAGATTGGAGACCGAGAACGTCCCGCCCTGATATTCTTCCGGCTTCAGTTTCTTGTTCTTGGCGCGGGCCGCCATGTCTTTGACCTCGGCGGAAATCTGCTTGAGGCCCTTTTCTTCGGCCTTCCAGACGATCGGCGTGATCAGCCCGCCATCGATCGCCACCGCGACGCCGATATCGGCGTGCTTGTGCAGCAGGATCGCTTCGTCCGTGAACGTCGCATTGGCGGCCGGCACGGCTTTGAGCGCCATGGCGGACGCTTTCAGAATGAAATCATTGACCGAGAGTTTGAACGCGCCGTCGCCGTCTTTCGGTGACGTCGCATTGATGCGCGCGCGGGCGGCGAGCAGCGTGTCGAGTTCGATATCCACATTGAGCGGGAAATGCGGGACTTCCTGGTTGAAACTTTGCGTCAGGCGTTTGGCGATGACCTTGCGCATACCGTCGAGTTTCACCGCCGTGTAGCTGTCGGCGGGATAGAGCCGCGGATCGACGGAGGCCGGCGCGATTTGTGCTGGCGCTCGTGCAGCCGCAGGCGCTGCGTCTCCGGCGGCTTTCGCCTTTTCAACGTCGGCCTTGACGATGCGTCCGCGCGGGCCGGTGCCGCTGACGGCGGATAAATCGATGCCTTCAAGTTTGGCGATGCGCTTCGCCAGCGGCGAGGCCATGATGCGGCCATTCTTGTGTTGCGTCCCCTCACCCGGCGCTTTCACGCCGACCTCTCCCGAGGGGGAGGTAGAGGGCTGCGCTTCCGGCTGGCTTACCTCTCCCTTGGGAGAGGTCGAAGGCGCCTTTGCGCCTTCGGGTGAGGGGGAAGACGCTTTGCTTTCAGGACTTCCACCACCGAGCTTGCCCATATCCACGTCGCCCATGCTTTCGCCATCGTCGAGCAGCACCGCGATGGGTTCATTCACCTTCACATTTTCCGTGCCCGCCTGAATGATGATCTTGCCGACGACGCCCTCGTCGACGGCTTCGACTTCCATAGTCGCCTTGTCGGTCTCGATCTCGGCGATCACGTCGCCGGAGGAAACCTTGTCGCCTTCCTTCACATTCCACTTGGAGAGCGTGCCCTCTTCCATGGTCGGCGACAAAGCAGGCATCAATATCGGCGTGGGCATAATCTATTCCGTTCAATGCGATTTAGTGCGGTCCAAAATTCGAAGCGGCGAGCGCCGCATCTGTAAAGCGAGCCGGCGTCCATCTCTGATAACGACGCGCGATGCGTTCTTGCGTGGTCTCGGCGCCATATTCCATTGGCGCCTCGTCAATACCGAGGAAGTCAGTCATGCGCAATCCGGCGACATTGACGGTGGAGACGATCCTGTCGCCCTCGCCCATCACCGCCGCAATATAATCGCCGCAGCTTTTGCAGATCAGAAAATCGGCGGTGCGCAAGGCGAAGCGATAGCGCTCAATGTCTTCGGCCTTGCAGTCGATGGTCACTTGACCGGCAGGATCGGAAATGTTGATCGCGCCGACCCGGCGGCAGAAATCACACTGACATGTCCTGACGCCAAGCTCACGCGGCGTCTTCTGCGATTCAAACGACGCATTCAGTTTCCCGCAATGACATTGGCCGGTGTGGATCATCCTTATCTCTCCAGCGGATCGGAGCCGTATCGATTGGCGCCAATATTACCCGGCGTTATTAAGGTCATCCAAAAAATTGCAACTGAAAGTATGGCGCCGCCTATAGCAATTGGCGCTATTGCAACTGACGGCAAACCGTCAATCAAGTTTCGAATGCTGTTGCTGATCAGCGAAGAATCAAACCGAAAGCCAAATAAAATGTCTTCGGGAAATTCTTTAAACATCGCAACTACTGCTATGGCGATGCAAATCGAGCGCGACGTTTCCATGGCGGCATACAGCCATCCTGAAAGACCCAAGTCGTGAAATCTTTTTATTGGAAGCGCAATCCATGCCGGCCATAGATAAAAAAGATTAAAAGTGTCGGAGAACGACGCTGAACCAACGCGTAAGTCAGTATTAAAATCCAAAAACAGGGCGCCAGTCCCAAGAGCTGCCGGAATGAGCACGCCCCATAGCCACATGCCGCCGCGCGACAGCCGCCCAAATGGTGACAAAAGCTTCTTCAACACGGCGCCCCTCCGTTAGACCTTAATCCCTATACATCACCGTCTTCACCGCCTTCACGACTTTGTCCGCATTCGGAAGGCTCAGGACTTCGAGGTTCGCGGCATAGGGCAGCGGCGCATCTTCCTGCGTCACGCGGGCGGGCGGCGCGTCGAGATAATCGAACGCATGTTGCGTCACCAGCCAGCCGATTTCCGCGCCGACGCCGCACGGCGCCCAGCCTTCTTCGACGGTGACGATGCGGTTGGTTTTCTTCACCGACTCTAAAACGGTTTCCGCATCGAGCGGGCGCAGCGTGCGCAGGTCGATGACTTCCGCCGAAATTCCCTCCTCTTCCAGCTTCGCGGCAGCCTCAAGCGAAAACTTCACGCCGCGCGAATAAGAAACGATGGTGACGTCGGAGCCTTCGCGCGCGATTTTCGCCTTGCCGATGGGCAACACCCAATCCTCGACCTCGGGCACATCCATGGTGTCGCCGTAAAGCAGTTCATGTTCGAGGAAGACAACCGGGTTGGGATTGCGGATCGCGGCTTTGAGCAATCCTTTCGCATCCGACGCCGAGAACGGCGAGATCACAATGAGGCCGGGCACGTTCATGTACCACGCCGCGTAATCCTGGGAGTGCTGCGCGGCGACGCGCGAAGCGGCGGCGTTCGGCCCGCGAAACACAATCGGCGATCCCATTTGCCCGCCGGACATGTAACGGGTCTTGGCGGCTGAGTTGATGATGTGGTCGATCGCCTGCATGGCGAAGTTCCAGGTCATGAATTCGACAATGGGTTTGAGGCCCGCGAACGCCGCGCCGACGCCGAGACCGGCGAAACCGTATTCGGTGATCGGCGTATCGACCACGCGGCGCTCGCCGAATTCCTCAAGCAGGCCGCGCGAGACTTTATAGGCGCCCTGATACTCGGCGACTTCCTCGCCCATCAGGAACACGTCCTCGTCGCGGCGCATTTCTTCGGCCATGGCGTCGCGCAGCGCATCGCGGATGGTGGTCGGCACCATTTTCACATCGGCGGGGAGTTCGGGATCCCCCTCACCCGAAATCACTGACGTGATTTCGACCTCTCCCGAGGGAGAGGTGGAGGTTTGCGCTTTCGGCTCGCTTACCTCTCCCTTGGGCGAGGTCGAAGACGCCTTGGCGTCTTCGGGTGAGGGGCCGGACGACGCATCGAAATCATCCGCGCTCTCGCCCTCATCCACCAGCACGGCGATCGGCTCGTTGACCTTCACATTCTCGGTGCCCTCGGCGACGAGGATCTTGCCGATGACCCCCTCGTCCACGGCCTCGACCTCCATGGTCGCCTTGTCGGTCTCGATCTCGGCGATCACATCGCCGGAAGAAACCTTGTCGCCTTCCTTGACGTTCCACTTCGACAGCGTGCCCTCTTCCATGGTGGGCGACAGCGCAGGCATGAGGATCGGCGTTGGCATTTGATATGTCTCGACTTTCGGGAGTTGCGGCAGATGCAGGGGTACGGCGCGCCCTTCCTAGCCGCAGGCGGCGGGCTTGAACAAGAGCGAATCCGCGGCGCTGAGTCCATGTACACGACTTTGGCGGCTTCGTTGCGGCGCAATAAACGTCGCCCCTGGCCGTGACTTTGAGACAGTCGTCCCGATTGACGCGGCGGGCCGAACTCGCCACAGGTCCGAAACGGCGCCATAATTCCGGCGCGGGAGACATCTGTACACACGATTAAAGGGGCGCACTTCATGCGAATTCTGGGCAAAATTTTTGGCGGGCTTTTGGCGCTCGTCCTGCTGGCCGCCGGCGGCGCGGCGATGTGGTTCTGGTTCACGCCGGTCGGCATCAACAATTACATTAACAAGGCGACCATCGAATTCGCCATCGATTCCCCGGAGCTCCTGACCGGGCTCGGCATGATCGACAACACGCCGCTCGACTTCCATTCCGGCAAGCTCGGCGACTACACCAAGGCGCAGGACGAAAAGTCGATCGCCATGCTGAAGAAAGCCCGCGCCGGTCTCGACAAATACGGCCCGGACGGTCTCGAAGGCCAGGAATTGCTCAGTTACGAGATCACCGCCTGGTTTTTCGACGACCTCATCCGTCAGACGGAGATTGAATATAGCGGCTATCGCGTCGTGCAGAATTCCGGTCCGTTTGTCGATCTGCCGCAATTCCTCACCGACACGCACGTCATCAAAAACGAAAAAAGCGTCAAACGCTACATCTCGCGGATTGAGGAATTCGGCCGCGTCATGGCCGAGGTGCAGGCGCGCGTCGAAGACGACCGCGCCCATGGCGTCGTGCCGCCCGATTTCATCATCGAAAAATCCATCGGCGTGATGGAAGCTTTCATTGAAGGCGGCGCGAGCGAAAATCCGCTGGTCACCACCATGCCGCGCAAGCTCGAAGAAATTGACCTCGGCGAAGAGAAAACGGCGGACTACATGGCGCAGATCGAAGCGGCTGTCGCCGAGCATGTGATCCCCGGCTATCAGTCGATGATTGCGCTCTATGAGGAAATGCTCCCGTCGGCCAATCATGACGCCGGAATCTGGCGCATTCCCGATGGCGACAAAGTTTACGCCAATGCGCTGAAATCGAACACCACCACCGACATGACCGCCGATGAAATCCACAATGTCGGCGTTGCGGAAGTCGCGCGCATCGAACAGGAAATGGATGCGATCCTGATCGCGCAGGGCCACACGGAAGGCTCTATCACCGACCGCATCAAAATGCTGATGGCGGCGCCGGAGCATAACTACCCGAACAACGATGAAGGCCGCCAGCAGATGCTCGATTATCTGGTGGAGCTGAACGAGGAAGTCATGGCGAAAGCCGGTGAGTTTTTCGTCACCCTGCCGCCGCAGCCGCTGGAGATCCTGCGCGTGCCGGAATATTCGCAGGATTCTGCGCCGGGCGGATATTACAGTCAGGCCGCCCTCGACGGCTCGCGCCCGGGCCGGTTCTACATCAATTTGAAAACGACGACGGACAATCCGCGCTGGACCCTGCCGACGCTGCTTTATCATGAAGCCGCGCCCGGCCATCACTTCCAGATCTCGGTTGCGCAAAACATCAAGGGCGTGCCGCTGCTGCGGACGCTTTCGCCGTTCTCCGCCTACACGGAAGGCTGGGCGCTTTATGCCGAACGCCTCGCCGCGCAGGACATGGGCATGTACGAAAACGATCCGCTCGGCGATCTCGGGCGGTTGCAGGCGGAAATGTTCCGCGCCGTGCGTCTGGTCGTCGATACCGGCATGCACGCGAAAAAATGGTCGCGCGAAGAAGCCATCGCCTACATGATCGAGAAAACCGGCAACACCGAAGACGAAGTGACGCGCGAGATTGAGCGTTACGTTGTCTGGCCGGGACAGGCCACCGCCTACAAGACCGGCCAGCTTGCGATCCTCGATATTCGCGCGCGGGCCGAAGCCGAGCTTGGCGACAAGTTCAATCTCCGCGACTTTAACGAGATGATCCTGATCAACGGCGCCATGCCGCTGGAGATTCTCAGCGTCAATGCCGACGCTTGGATCGCCGAGCAGAAGGGCGCTTAACCCTTTTCTCTGACGATTGCGTCTATCCATCGCCGCCCGGCCTGTATTATGCAGGCCGGGCGGTTTTCGTTTACGCAGCAGGACGGCGATTTCATGGCCTATCTTCCTTCCAGCCCCAGCGATCCGGCGCTGTTCGATTATGAAACGGTGAAGGAGCTCGGCAAGGAGTTGCAGGAGGCTTATGCGGCGGGCGATCCGTTTCCGCATATCGCCATTGACGATTTTCTGTCGGAAGACCTGCTCACTCTCTGTCTTGAAAAATTTCCGGCCCGCGCCGATCCCGACAGCCAGACCTTTGACCGCGATCAGGAGCGGTTCAAGACCAGCTATCATCCCGATTATATGGAGCCGGCCCTGCGGCGGCTGTTCTATGCGTTCAACTCGCGGCCGTTCATCCGGCTGGTGGAGAACATCACCGGCATCAAGGGGCTGATCCCCGACCCCTATTTTCTCGGCGGCGGTTTTCACGAGATCGGCAATGGCGGGCATTTGTCCATGCATGCCGACTTCAACCATCACAAGCCGATGAATCTGGAGCGCCGGATCAATGTGCTGATCTATCTCAACCGCGACTGGAAAGATGCGTATGGCGGCCAGTTGGAACTGTGGAAGACCGACATGTCTGAGCGGGTCAAATCCTATGTCCCCGTCGCCAATCGCTGCGTGATCTTCACCACCACGCAGCAATCCATGCACGGGAACCCCAATCCGGTCGCGCATCCGGACGGCGTCACCCGCAAATCCATCGCGCTTTATTATTACACTTCGACCTGGGACGAGACCCGCCCCGCCAAGACCACGCAGTTCCGGCCGCGGCCGGGGACCGGCGACCGCCCCGACTGGCAGGTCAAGCAGCGCGAGCTGATGGACGACCTCCTCCCGCCGATCCTCGTCAGGCAGATTGCGCGGGTCGGACGGGTGATGTCGCGGCTTCGCGGCCGCTGACCGCCCGCGCCGGAGAAACCGCCCAAGCCCTTGCGGAACCGGGGGGTTTCCGTTATCTCCCGCCCCCTTCCGGGCGATGCGCTTTGACATGGCGCGCCCGCTTCCTAAATAGAGCCCGCCGGCCCCGAACCCCGCAAGGAACAAGGGCCCTAAAGGGACAGAGAGCTTTCGCATGACCGCCGTTATTTTGACCATCCACTCCATCATCGTGCTCGCGCTGATTGGCGTGGTGCTTCTGCAGCGTTCCGATGGCGGCGCGTTGGGTCTTGGCGGCGGCGGTGGCGGCGGCGGATTCATGACCGGGCGCGGCGCGGCCAATGCCCTGACCCGGACGACATCCATCCTTGCCGCGGGCTTTTTCGCCACCTCGCTCCTGCTGGCGATTCGCGCCGGCGGCGGCGAAAGCGATGAGCGCGTGATCGACGAGCTGACTGGCGCGAACAGCACGGCGACCGAACAGCCGGCTGACCCCGGCGAGCTCAGCGCCGACGATTTGCTGAATTCGCTTGGCGCGGAAGAATCCGCCAGCGAGCCCGCCACCACCGAAGAGCTGATCGAAGATCTTGGCGCCCAGGCGCCGGCGCAGGAAACCGCGCCCGCCAGCGAAGACCCCGCACCGGCGGAAGAAGCGGAAACCCCGCCGGCTGACGCCACAACCCCGCCCGCCGAAGGCGAGCCCGAGACTACCGAAGGCGAAACGCCGAACCCGTAAGCGGCTTTGCGGCGCTTTCTCGCGCATTTCAAAATTAGCGTTTGATTAGGACGGAATCTTCGGTAAGACGGACTTCCATGGCGCGGTACATATTCATTACCGGCGGCGTGGTGTCGTCTCTCGGAAAAGGTGTTGCTTCGGCGGCGTTGGGCGCGCTCCTTCAGGCGCGCGGCTACAAGGTGCGTTTGCGCAAGCTCGACCCTTACCTCAATGTCGATCCCGGCACCATGTCGCCCTATCAGCACGGCGAAGTCTTTGTCACCGATGACGGGGCGGAGACCGATCTCGATCTCGGGCACTATGAACGCTTCACCGGCGTGTCGGCGTCGAAAAGCGACAACATCACCACCGGGCAAATCTATTCTCAGATCATCGAGCGCGAACGGCGCGGCGATTATCTCGGCGCGACGGTGCAGGTCATTCCGCATGTGACCGACGCGATCAAGGCGTTCGTGCTCGGCGACGCCGGCGGCGCAGACTTTGTGCTCTGCGAAATCGGCGGCACCGTCGGCGATATCGAGGCGCTTCCTTTCTTCGAGGCGATCCGGCAACTCGGCAACGAACTGCCGCGCGGCGACGCCGTCTATGTTCACCTGACGCTGATGCCGTTCATTCCCTCCGCCGGCGAGCTCAAAACCAAGCCGACCCAGCATTCGGTGCGCGAATTGCGCGCCATCGGCATTCAGCCCGACGTGTTGCTGGTCCGCGCCGACCGCGACATTCCCGAAAGCGAGCGCAGGAAGATCGCGCTGTTCTGTAACGTTCGCTCGTCCGCCGTGGTGCAGGCGCTCGACTGCCGCACCATTTACGAAGTGCCGCTCACCTATCACCGCGAAGGCTTCGACAGCGAAGTCCTCGCTGCGTTCGGCGTCAAAAACCCGCCCGAGCCGAAACTTGAAGGCTGGGAAGAGATCGTTCACCGCATCACCCAGCCCGATGGCGAAGTCACCATCGCCGTGGTCGGCAAATACACGGTCCTTAAAGACGCCTACAAGTCGCTGATCGAAGCGATCGCCCATGGCGGCATCGCCAATAATGTCCGCGTCAATATTGAATGGATCGAAAGCGACGTCTTCGAGAAGGAAGACGAGGCGATCTCCGCGCTTGAGGGCGTGCACGGCATTCTGGTGCCCGGCGGCTTTGGCGAGCGCGGCGCGGAAGGCAAGATCAAGGCGGCGAAATTCGCCCGCGAAAAAGAGATCCCCTATTTTGGCATCTGCTTCGGCATGCAGATGGCGATCATCGAGGCGGCGCGCAATCTCGCGGGCGAGCCCCGCGCCAGTTCGTCGGAGTTTTCCAATTGCGGCACGCCGATCGTCGGGCTGATGACTGAATGGGTGCGCGGCAATCAGACCGAAACCCGAAGCGCCGACAGCGATCTCGGCGGCACCATGCGACTCGGCGCGTATCCCGCGAAACTCAAACCCGGCAGCCGCGTCGCTGAAGCCTATGGCGCGACGGAAATCTCCGAGCGCCATCGCCATCGCTTCGAAGTCGACATGGCCTGGGCCGAACGCCTCGCCGCCTATGGCGTGATTTTCTCCGGAACCTCGCCCGATGGCGAATTGCCGGAGATCATGGAGATTCCCGATCATCCGTGGTTCATCGGCGTTCAATACCATCCGGAGCTCAAATCCCGGCCGTTCGATCCGCACCCGCTGTTCGCGTCGTTCATCGACGCCGCCATGAAACGCTCGCGGCTGGTTTAGGCGCTGTCGAATTTCTGAAATGCCGTCGCGACTTCCACGACGCGTTGTTTTTTGAGCGCTTCCCTCCACTCGCTCATCCCGGCGAAGGCCGGGATCCAGTGACAAGCGGCGCCCCGTATCCATCTGGTTCCCGGCTTTCGTCGGGATGAGCGGTGTGTTGTGTTGTTGAACAAAGCGCTTACTTTTGACGGCCCGGAGTTCAACCCGCTGGTTGTAACTCTCGCACTGAAACACTGAGGGTGAAACTCCATGCACCAATCCGTCCTGATCACCGGCGCGTCGAGCGGCATTGGCGAGGAATGCGCCGTCTATCTCGCCCATAAGGGCTTTCGCGTCTTCGCCGCCGCGCGCCGCATCGACAAGCTCAACGACCTCACCGCCGTCGGCGCCGGCAAGATCACGCCCGTCCAGATGGACGTCACCGACGCGGCTTCGATTGACGCGGCGCTCGCGCGGATCAAGGACGAAGGCGTCACGCTCTACGGGCTCGTCAATAATGCCGGCGCCGCATTGATGGGCCCGGTCGAAAGACTCGCCCTCGACGACTGGCGCGCTTTGTTCGAGACCAATGTTTTCGGCCTCGTCGCCGTGACGCAGGCCGTGCTGCCGCAAATGCGCGCGGCCGGGCGCGGGCGCATCGTCAATATCGGTTCGCTGACGGGCCGCATCGCCTCGCCGTTCCAGGGCGCCTACGCCGCCTCCAAGCACGCGGTCGAGGGATTGTCGGATTCGCTCCGCCGCGAGCTTGTCCCACATGGCGTCAAAGTCTCGGTCGTCCGCCCCGGCCCGATCAACACGCCGTTTGGCGCGCATGAGGCGGAAATGCTTTCGCAATATGAGCTCGATGAGAATTATGGCGATCAGGTGACGGCGTATATGGCGTGGTTCGCCCGCCAGCACCCTAACGCGCCCTCGCCCGTTGTTGTAGCCGAGGCTGTTCATGAAGCGCTCACGGCGGAAAAGCCGCATTCGCGATATACCGCGCCGTTCAGCATGTCATACGCGCTGGCGTTGCGGAACCTGCTGCCGTCGGCGGTGACCGACCGCATCCTCGAACGCGTCAACGGCACCGGCAAATTCCGGAAATAGCGGCGCGGCGCTTTGCCGCCGCCGGGTTTTGCCCGCTTGTTTATTGGCGTTGCGGCGGATCTGGCGCCCTTTGGCATGATCGGCCAATGGCGTTTCGAATTGGATTCCTGCACCAGTGCGCATTCTCCTCTCTGTACTGAATTTCCGTAGGCGTACTTCAAAACAAACTCCGGGCGTTCGCCGCAAACAGTTTTTTGCGGCGTTGTTAAAATCTCTCGGTTGTCATCCCGTGTGCTGCGCAGCGCGAAGCGGTGCGCCCGGCCGCGAAGGCGGCCATTCTATATATGCGCGCTTTCGCGCGCGGGGCACGGGACCCATGGCGCAACTTTTAAGCGCGGACCATGGGTCCCGCATCTGCGCGGCAACATTGGCATGTTGCAGCGCGTGCGGGATGACATTCGATGTGTAGATTAAACCCGCCCCGGTTTTAGTGGATAACTATTCACCAACACTGGGTTTTATGAAAGAATTCATCACAAATGATGTAAAATGCTGCGCTGTCACTCGCCTTATTGGAGTGCGCTAATCCTCGTAAATTTCGCCCGCCGCCGCATCGAATGTCGCCGCCAGCGAGACCAGCCTGCGGCGCGGAGAGTCACCCATCAGCGCCTGCCGGTCCGACGGCGCGCGAAAGATGACTTCGCTGCCCGTATATTCAAGAGTGCATCCCGCAAGCGCTGACGGCGCCTTCGGCGCGATCGACGCAACAAAACGCAGCGCAAGACCAACCTGCGTCGCGCGCAACTGCGCTTCCGGCGACAGCAGCGCCATGGCGCTTTCATTCGGCGGCGGCGCCGACCGGCCCTGATGGCGGCGGAATAACACCAGCGCCGTCCACAAGCGTTCATCATGGCTGACCGAAGCGAAGGGCGCGCGCAACGCCGTATCGAAAGCCTGACGCCCGCGCAGATCGGGATGGAAGTAAGCGCCGATATCGCACAGCAACGACGCGCCATAGCGCAGCCGCGCGCCGCCCGGGTCGATGCCGGCGAATAACGGTTCGATCACTTCAAACGCCGCCGGGCCAAACCCGGTGTTTGGCGCCAGCATGCCCGCATAAAATCCGCACGCCGACAGGAACGGGTCCTCGCGGCGCGCTTCGGGCGAGAGATCGCGATAGAGCAGCCCCTCGCGCACGCCGCCCGAAGACATCACAACTTTCTTGGCTTTCATCCGTGTAATGACGGCCTTCAGCACCATTGCGGCCAGCGGCAAGGTGTCGATGCGGCGGCGGGGAATGCCGGGAATTTCCTCGAGCGATTTGCGGCTCTGGTGCGAGAGAAGGTCGCAGATCTCGATCGTCTGCGCCGCCGTCAGTTCGTAGTGATGCAATACGGGCAGCGGATAATTCTTGATGTTCATGTGAATGCGCGCGAGCGCGCGCCAGGCGCCGCCGACAGCATAAAGCGTGTCAAACGATTTCGGTTTTAAGAACTCGACGCTGTCGAGACTGGCCTCGACGATTTTCATCGCCGCCTTCATGTCGCCCTTGGCGTCGCTCATCAGATGCAGCGGCCCGATGGGAAGGCTGAGCCGGTCCTCGACGTCGCCCTCCGTCAGGATGGCGAGTTCCAGCGAGCTGCCGCCCATATCCCCGACCAGCCCGTTGGCGGCGGGCTCAACCGAGGCAACGCCGTAAGCAGCGAGTTCGCCCTCTTCGGCGCCGGAGATCACTTCAACATCAAAGCCGATCGCCTGCGCCGCCTCGACAAAGCGTGGCCCGTCCACCGCCTCGCGCACCGCCGCCGTCGCAATGGCGCGCACGGGCGGACGGCCGAGATCGTCGAGCACATGGCGAAACCGCGCCAGCGTCGCCAGCGCATCGGCGACCGCGGCCGGATTGAGCCCGCCCTCGGCGGTCATGTCGCGGCCAAGGCCGCACAGCGCTTTTTCGTTGCAGATCGGGATCGGCGCGCGCGGCGGGCCGTCATAAACCACGAGGCGCACGGAGTTGGAGCCGATATCGACCACCGCCCGGCGTTCGCCATGTTCCGTGGAGTCTATGCCCAGTTTCATGCCGTCTTGCGTATACCACTGAACGGGCCGGAAACAGCCCGCGTCACCCTTTCGCGATTCGCCGCGCCAGCATCGCTATTTCCGCCGCTTCAACTCGCGCGGGGCGTTGAGCTCGATGGCGCCGCCGCGGCCGGACAGCGACGGATTGGTCATCATATAGGTGTGGATGTTGAACGCCTCGCCCTCGCCGCTGGGGCTCACGCGCTCATAGACGCCGTCGGATTTCAGCTTCCAGCTTTGCGCCTCGTCATTGAGGTTGGCGACCATGATGTAATCGAGGATCTGGCTGTGCACGGTCGGATTTTCCACCGGGCAAAACACTTCGACCCGCCGGTTCAGATTGCGCGGCATCAGATCGGCGGAAGAGACGAACACTTTCGCGCGCGGATTGGGCAGGCTGTCGCCGGCGCCGAAGCAATAGATGCGCGCATGTTCGAGATACCGGCCGATAATGCTCTTGACACGAATGTTTTCAGAAAGCCCCGGCACGCCCGGCCGCAGGCAGCAGACGCCGCGCACGATCAGATCGACCTGCACCCCGGCGCGGGACGCCGCATACAGCTTGTCGATGATCTCGCCGTCGACCAGCGCGTTCATCTTCATCCAGATGGCGGCGGGTTTGCCCTTGCCGGCATTGCGGATTTCCTTGTCGATCAGCTTGACCATGTGCTCGCGCGCATTGAGCGGCGCGACGGCGAATTTTTCAAACGCCTCCGGCGCGGCGTAGCCGGTGATGAAGTTGAACACTTTCGCCGCATCGCGGCCAATGGCGGGATCGCAGGTGAACAGCGACAGGTCCGTGTAAATCTTGGCGGTGATCGGGTGATAATTGCCGGTCCCCACATGCACATAGGTGCGCGCGCCGCTGTCTTCCTGACGCACCACCAGCGACAGCTTCGCGTGGGTTTTGTATTCGAGGAACCCGTAGACCACATTGACGCCGGCGCGTTCAAGCGCCCGCGCCCAGCGGATATTGGCCTCTTCGTCGAACCGCGCTTTCAGCTCCACCAGCGCGGTGACGTTCTTGCCCGCTTCGGCGGCTTCGATCAGCGCCTCGACGATTGGCGACTGTTTCGACGTTCGGTAAAGCGTCTGCTTGATGGCGACGACGCGCGGATCGGCGGCGGCCTGTTTCAGGAACTGCACCACCACGTCGAAGGACTCGTAAGGGTGATGAACGACGATGTCCTTGGCGCGGATGGCGGAAAAACAGTCGCCGCCATGATCGCGGATGCGCTCGGGAAAGCGCGGCTCGAACGGCGCGAACTGAAGGTCGGGCCGCTCCGCCGGAATCAGCTCATTCGATTGAGCCAGCCCGAGAATGCCGTCCACATAGATCGTGTCCTGCGCCGTCGCCTGCAGCCGTTCGCGGATCAGCTCGCGCAGATGCTCCGGCGTGCGCGAATCGATTTTAACGCGAATGACATCGCCGCGGCGGCGGCGCTTCAGCATCGATTCAAACACCCGCACCAAATCTTCGGCTTCTTCCTCGATCTCCACGTCGCTGTCGCGCAACACCCGGAACGCGCCATGGGCGGCGATTTCAAACCCCGGAAACACATGGCGGATGAAACGGACAATGGTGCGTTCAAGGGAAATGAACCGCGCCGGCGGGCGAACATCGTCCGCAGACGGCGCATCGGGCAGGCGAATGAAGCGCCCGATTTTGACCGGCACCGGCAGCAGCGCCTCCATAGAGGAGCCGTCGCCTCGGGTCAGTTCAAAGCAGAGCACAAAACCGAGATTGGGTACGAACGGAAACGGATGCGCGGGATCGAGCGCCAGCGGCGTCAGGATCGGGAAAATGTTGGACTGAAATTCCTGTTCAAGCCAGGCCGCTTCGGCTTCGCTCAATTCCGCTTCATCGACCACCGCGACGCCCGCTTCGCGCATCAGCGGCGTCAGCTCGCGCCAGCAGCGCTGTTGCTCTTCCATCAGCGCAATGGCGCGCTCCGACAGCATGGAAAGCTGTTCCTGCGGCGACAGACCTTCCTGGCTGAGCGCGGCGACGCCTTCGCGCACCTGACCGCGAAGCCCGGCGACGCGCACCATGAAAAACTCGTCGAGATTGCTTGCCGAGATGGACAGGAACCGCAGGCGCTCCATCACCGGATGCTTGTCGTTGAACGCCTCTTCCAGCACGCGATTGTTGAACGCCAGCCATGACAGTTCGCGGTTGATGTAACGCGACGGCGCATCGGCGGCGATCATCGCCGAGCCTTGCATGTCCTTGCTGACGCCATCATCCGCCACTGGCCCGTCCTTTTCGTCACTGCTCGTCAGGGTCTTTTATGCCGCCGGATCGCCTTCAGAAAGGTTATCAATCAGCTTTTGGACGAAAGGCGTGGTTATTTTCCGCTTTTCTTCCAGCGCCGCCCGGTCGGCGAGCGCAACAAATGCGCGTGCGGCGGCGAAGGTGCGCGGCAGGCGCGGCGCGGCGTATTCGATCACCGCCGGGCTGACGGAGACCTGACGGTCGCTGAACCCTTTCGCCATGACCGCGCGGATCAGCGCCTCATCGGGATCGGCGAGCGCTGCGCGCGGCGCCGCTTCAAGCCGGGTGCGCAAATCTTTCAGGCCCATGGACCAGAGCGAAGGATGACCTTCGCCCACCAGCAGGAACCGCCGGCCCTCGCCGATGCCGGTTTCAAGCGCAGTAAGAAACGCCGCCGGATCGCCGGCCGGCATGTCGTCGACAATAATTATCGGCGCCTCTGTCGCGCCAGCCAGCGCAAACGCATCGGCGTCGGTCAGGAAAAACTCCAGCCCCTCGATCAGCGCATGGGCGAAGTGCGTCTTGCCGGCGCCTGCCGGTCCGCAGACGACCAGCGCTGCTTCGCGCGATTCGAGCCACGCCTCGCCCGCACGCCACGCGGCGATACTCGCGTCGGCGCGCACGAACGCGCTGCGATCATAGCGCGGCGGCGCGCCCGGCAGATCGAGCGGCAATTGTCGGACGGTGGAGGTCATCTGTCGAAAGCTCGCGAGCGCTGAGCCGGTTTAATTCTGGCCGTCGGGCGGAGCCTCTTCATAGGCTGCGGGCTGGATGGGCGACGCGCCATGATCGTCCTGGGTCTGGCCGAACCTGCGCCCGCGCCGCAACTCGCCGCGCACCTGTTGCGCGGTGGCTGGAGTCGCCACCATCCAGCGCTCTCCATCCTCGCTCCACAAGGCGATGCCCTGCGATTCCATGGCGACGATCAGCTTGTCGGGATCGCCATAAGCGCGGATTAGCATTTCGGCGCCCTGCCGCGACAGCGAGCGCACCTGCACCGAGCCCACCAGCGGTGTTGAGATCAGCGCCGAGCGGATCGTCGCCCATTCGCCGAGCGAACGGAAAAACGCGCTCGCCTCCAGCACCGACGCTTCCGTATGGTCGATCAGCGTCTGTTCCTTCCACGGCTTTGCGTGTTTGGCGATCACCACTTCGATCGCTTCTTCGGCCAGCGTCGGGAAATTTCCGGCCGGACGGTTGAACCAGGATTCCGCCAGCACATCGCCGACCTTGGCCGGATTGAAATTGTTGGTGCGCGGCCCCTGCACAGCGCCGGCGCCGAAAGTGTCGGACCCGTCAGCGCTGACGCGGTTCAGAATTTCATCTTCATCGGCCAGTTCGGCAGACTCGCGGAAACCGTTGATCAGACGCACGCGCAATTTGTGCTCGCCATTTTCCTGACGGAGATAGGCATGCGCGACAATCACCTGACTGACGGAATAGCGCGCGGCCATGGCGGCGATGGCGTCAGTATCGAGCGCCAGCGCCTGACGCGCGCTGATGGCGGACGTGTCTTCCAGATCGCCCAGGGGCGCCGTCATCGGCGTCAGTTCATTGTTGTAGGGACGCACTTTCCATGCAGCCATCCACGGATTGTTTTCTTCCCACAGATAAAGGCCGGTTTCGGTCTGCAGCACGGGGAGCACCAGCGCCGTGCGCGTCTGCGCCTCTGAATAGGGAATCTGCGCATCGCGCAGCAGGCGGCGAACCGCCGCCGGTTTGAACCGGTAGGTGATGTAGGCGCGATAGGTCGAGGCCGAGCTTTTCTCGTCATAGACTTCGAAGCCGGATTCGAGCGCCTCCAGATCGCCATGGGTCAGCGAGATGATGTTCTGCGCCATATGATCCGGATTTTGCACCGGGTCCGTGGACGCGCCGGTTCCCATCTCCTGGGTGATCGCATCCTCGACGCCGACGCGCGGCAGGCGCGGCCAGTCATCTTCAATGGTGAGACGGCGCAACAGGATTTCCATGGCGCGGCGGCGGCCATTGCGCTGGGCGATAGTTTTCGCCGCCGTGGCGCTGTCAGCCTGCGCCTGCACCGTCACGCGCGGCACCACGAAGACATCGTCGCCGGCCGCGAACGCCGCGCCAATGCTCACCAAAATCGCCGCGCCGAACGCTGCTGCAAACCGCACCAAATTCATTCAAAACTCCGTTTTCCGGCTTCAGGCGAGTATAGCCGCCGATTGCGGCGTTTTATAGCTGTGTCCGGCGGGCGAAACGACCCTTAATTCTCCAGAATAGGCGCGCCTTTACGATATTTCAGGTCAATTGCTCCACGCTTGACGCAGGAGAGCCGCGCCCAGCATAAGAGCGGCTTGTGATTTTGCGCGCGAAGGTGGAGTAACGAATGGGTAAATGGCCTGTAAGCAAGCTGGCGGGCGTCCTGGCCGCCGCATTTTACGGTTTTTCCGGCGCCGCCGCCGCTCAAGAGCCCGGCCCGACCCAGCTTGCGCCCTTCGCCTCGCCGCAAGCCCTTGCCGACCTGCAACTCTCCGAACTTGACGACACCCTGCTGCGCGCCATGGAGACCGGCGATTTCGTCGGCCTTGCCGTCGCCGTCGTCCGCGATGGCGACATCGCCTTCATGCGCACCTACGGCGAAACGGAAATCGGCGGCGGCGCACCGGTGACGCCCGACACGCTGTTCCGCATCGCGTCCCTTTCCAAGGGATTTGCGTCGAGCCTCGTCGGTCTTGCAGTTTCCGACGGAAAATTATCGCTCGATGCGCCCGCCACTGATTTTGCGCCGGAACTGGCGCTTTCGGGCGGCGCGGAAAAATCGCTGACGCTTTCCTATCTGCTCAGCCATCGCACCGGCCTGCCGCCCAACGCCTATGACAATTTGCTCGAGGCCGGGATCTCGCCGGCGGCGATCCTGCCGCAATACCGGAAAGTGAAACCGATCTGTGCGGTCGGTCAGTGCTACGCCTATCAGAACGTCACTTACGATATCGCCGGGCGCGCGCTCGAAAGCGTCTATGGCGAACCCTATGCGGAGCTGGTGAGCGAACGCCTGTTTACCCCGCTCGGCATGATGACCGCGTCCTATGGCGAAAACGCGCTGACCCAAAGCATCGACTGGGCGCGGCCGCATAACCGCAAGCGCCAGCGCGATCCGTCGCGGCCACAAAATCCGTGGAAGACGATCGACGTCAAAGCGCCCTATTACGGCACGCCCGCCGCCGGCGGCGTCAACGCTTCGATCCGCGACATGGCGCAATGGCTGAAAGCGCAACTGGGCGAGGCGCCGGAAGTGTTGCCGCCCGGCGTCCTTAATCTCATTCACGCGCCGCAGGTTGCAACGCCGTCGGAAACGCGGCGCATGCGCAATGTGATGCCGAATTTGCGCTCGTCCCAATACGCCTATGGCTGGCGCGTCTATGAATATGCCGGCGAACGGGTGATCGCCCATGGCGGCTCCGTCGACGGCTATGGCGCGCATATCGTCATCGTCCCCGGGCAGAACGCCGGCATTGTGATTCTCTCCAACACGCGCACGCGGCGTTTATGGAGCATCGCGCCGATGTTTCTCGACCTGACCCTCGGCCAGCCGCATCAGGACTGGCTGGCGCTGGAAGAGTCCGGGAAAACCTTCGCCGGATCGAAATAGGCTGACAGTCCAGCTATGCTTGCGCGGCGGGCCAAGCCTGCGTAGGACGGCGCCTGAAACCCACGGACGGGAACCGGGCCGGAATCGGATGAGCGAAGCGTACAAAAAAGCAGGCGTTGATATCGACGCGGGCGAGCGGCTGGTGGACGCCATCGGCCCGCTGGCGAAGGCGACCGCGCGCCCCGGCGCGGATGCAGCGCTCGGAGGGTTCGGCGGCCTGTTCGATCTCAAGGCGGCCGGTTTCAAAGACCCGATCCTCGTTTCCGGTACTGATGGCGTCGGCACCAAGCTGAAGATCGCCTTCGACACCGGGCTTCACGACACGATCGGTGTCGATCTCGTCGCCATGTGCGTCAATGACGTTTTGGCGCAGGGCGCGGAGCCGCTGTTCTTTCTCGACTATTTTGCTACCGGCAAGCTCGACGAAACGACCGCTGCGCGGGTCGTCGCGGGGATTGCGCGCGGCTGCGCCGACGCTGGATGTGCGCTGATCGGCGGCGAGACGGCGGAGATGCCCGGCATGTACGGACCGGGCGAATATGACCTCGCGGGTTTCTGCGTCGGCGCCGCCGAGCGCGACCGGCTGCTGCCGCGAAAGGTTTCCGCAGGCGACGTGATGATCGGCCTCGCCTCCTCCGGCGCGCACTCGAACGGCTACTCGCTGATCCGCAAGATCGCGAGCGATGCGGGCGCCCGCTATGACGCGCCGGCGCCGTTCGATTCCTCGCGCAGTCTTGGCGAAGCGCTGATCGCGCCGACGCGCATCTATGTGAAATCCGTGCTGGCCTTGCTTGACGACGCGCGGGTCAAAGCGTTCGCGCATATCACCGGCGGCGGCCTGACGGACAACACGCCCCGCGTTCTCACCGATGATCTCGCGCCGCGCTATGACAAAGCCGCGCTTGCCTTGCCGCCGCTGTTTGCGTGGCTGAAAGCCGAAGGCGGCCTCTCCGACGCAGAAATGCGCCGAACCTTCAACTGCGGCATTGGCGGCGTTGTCGTTGCTGCGCCGGACGCGGTCGAGGCGACGCTCGCGAAACTCGCCGCTGCGGGCGAACAGGCGCGCATCATCGGCGACATTGTGAGCGCAGCGTAATGGCGAAGTCGAAGATCGCCGTTCTCATTTCCGGCCGCGGCAGCAATCTCCAGGCGCTGATCGACGCCTGCGCAGATCCCGATTATCCGGGCGACATTGCGCTGGTGATATCCAACCGCCCGAAAGCGGCGGGGCTTGAGCTTGCGGGCAAGGCCGGGATTCACCGCGAGATCATCAATCACAAGGATTTTGAAACCCGCGAAGAGTTCGAGGCGGCGATCAACCATGCGCTGAAAACCGCAAAGGTCGATTTCATCTGCCTCGCCGGGTTCATGCGGGTGCTGACGCCGACCTTCGCCAGCGACTGGCGCGGGCGGCTGATCAACATTCATCCCTCGCTCCTGCCGTCCTTCGACGGGCTGCATGTGCACGAACGGATGATCGACGCCGGCGTCAAGATCGCCGGCTGCACGGTGCATTTCGTTTCCGCCGAAGTCGACAGCGGCCCGATCATCGGTCAGGCCGCCGTGCCGGTGCTGCCCGGCGATGACGCGGAAAAACTCGCCGCGCGCATTCTCGAACAGGAACACCGGCTCTATCCCGCCTGCCTGCGCATGCTGATCGACGGCAAGGCGCGGCTGACCGGCGCGACGGTGACCTATGACCAGACCATCAAGGCCGATGGCGCGCTGATCAATCCGCCTGCGTCCTAATTAAGCATTCAGCTCGTCGCAGCGTGAAGCTTTTCGAAAAACGCGCGCACGCGCTTTGCATTGGCGCCGAGATCGGAGCCGCCGACGCGCGACTTTGAGCGCACGTCCACCAGCGACATGGATCCTTCCGGCGACACGCGGACGACAAAATCGTCGATAAAGCCGAACCAGCGCGACTTATGCGCGGCTTCAATGATCCAGCCATCATCGGTCAATGTTTCGTCGAGCAGTTCCATGCCCATATCGGCGATGATGACGCGCACGATTTCCGCCGTTTCATCGAGACCGGCATTGACCTTCTGCGTGGTGATGTCGGGGAAGGCTTCGGCCTGCGCCTGCGCCACCGTCTTGTCGGAATTGCGCACGAGGTCAGCGCCGACATACTCCGGCGGATTGCTGCGTTCCATGTCAGCGGCGGCGATGATCGGCGGCGGATTATCGAAATCCGTGGTGATGTCGTGAATGAACGGATTGGCTTCCACCGCAGCGCGCATCTGCAACGGAACCTGCATGGCGCCGAACGCCGCCAGCGCGCAGAGGATGGCGAACACGCCGAGCGCCCGCGCGCTCATGAAAAAGCTGATCAGTCCGAACAGTCCTGACAAAGCGATGGCGGCCAGAATCGGCGGCACGCCCACCGGCCCGATTTCAAACGGCGCCGACACCTGGCGGATCAGTTTCAGCCCGTCGCCCCAGGCCCACCAGCCCATTTGCGCGCCTGGTCCCGCGACAGCAATCGCAACAGCGCAGCACAGCGCCGCCAACGCAAACAACAACGTCAAAAGTTTCATCAAACGCCCCTGAATACTACGCCCCGGCGGGACCATAGACCAATCGGCGGATGATTGCACGGGGCGGATTCCCTTGCCGCCGGCCCCGCCGCCAAGTCCGGCGTTTATGCGGATTTGCCGCACTGGAGGGGCTGGTTTACCCTGCGCCAGCGCCGCGCAGGCGGCGGAACCGACCGGACAGCAAAGGAGCGCCGCCCATGTGCGATGACAAGACCGAACGCGAGAACGAAGCCTGGCTGAAGAAAAACGGCGCGCTCTCCCGGCGCAATTTCAACACGCTCGCCGCTGGCGCCGGCGCGGCGATGATGCTGCCGTTGCCCGCCAACGCGCACGAGGTGAAAGAAAGCGACATTCTGGTGGAAACGCCCGACGGCGAAGCGGATTGTTATTTCGCGCATCCGGCGAAAGGCAAACACGCCGCCGTCATCATCTGGCCCGACGTCATGGGCATCCGCCCCGCCTTCCGGCAGATGGGCAAGCGCCTCGCCGAGGCCGGCTACGCCGCGCTGGTGGTCAATCCCTATTACCGTTCGGTCAAGGGCGCGGTGATCAGTGAAGATGAAAGCTATGCCGATCCGGAAGTGCGCGAACGCCTTGGGCCATTGCGCGGTTCACTGAACAACGAAACGATCGCCACCGACGGGCGCGCGCTGGTCGCGTTCCTCGACGGTCAGAAATCGGTCGACAAGAAGCGCAAGATCGGCGTCACCGGCTACTGCATGACCGGGTCGTTCGCCATGCGCATCGCCGCCGATCTGCCTGACCGCATCGGCGCCGTCGGCTCGTTTCATGGCGGCGGTCTCGCCACCGATGACGAGAACAGCCCGCATCTGCTGATCCCGCAAATGCAGGCAAGCTCGCTGATCGCCATCGCCGAGAATGACGATGAGCGCGATCCGGACGCGAAAGTGAAACTGCGCGAGGCCTATGACGCGGCGGATCTCGACGCGGTGATCGAAGTGTTCGAAGGCGCCATGCATGGCTGGTGCCCGCCGGACTCGCGCGTTTACAACCACGCGCAGGCCGAACACGCCTGGTCGCACATGCTGACGATGTTCGCGAACGCGCTGGCTTAGGATTTTTCTCCGCTCATCCCGGCGAAAGCCGGGATCCGGACTTACAAGCGTTTCGCGGGAGTCACTTCAACTCAATCATGGAACCCTTCACCCGCTCGTTCCGGCGAAAGCCGGAATCAAGCTGAAAGGAATAATGTCGGGCGA
>Ga0209643_1000398_pt1 | contig 85680 bp, 89 predicted proteins | sample AutmiccBRH37_all_FD_187383 | JGI IMG/M metagenome (GOLD analysis project Ga0209643, IMG submission 187383) | Deep subsurface microbial communities from Mt. Terri, Switzerland - Autotrophic microbial communities BRH/37_all (SPAdes) (version 2) | ecosystem: Environmental > Aquatic > Deep... | reverse complement strand
CTTGGCGAATTTGCTGATTGCCAAGCGGCGATTGTTTGCCCTTGAAGCCCGAGGTGCGTCCTGAGATGGCAAAAGCGGGTGGAAACCGTCGCCCAAGCGTGCAATGGCGCATTTCTGACACGCTCGGCGAGCGGATCAACCCACGAATTGCCGCTCTCTTCGGAAACCCTCGGTTGAATGGACTCGTCATCGGTCAATTGCTGATTTGTTCAGCGCGTCCCTAACCAAAACAATCTGGTGATAACACCAGCCAATTTCGTTCCCGTCGTAACGGACAACATCGAACTTGCTCAGTTCATGTACCTTTTGTTGAATAACAAAAAGGTTAGAGGCGTTATCGATACGATAAGCACAAGAATGGTGCTTATTCTTGGACGGTTCACTCCCGAGCGAAAGCGAGTTTTAGATCTGATAAGAGATAACATTCGACGCTGCGGTGCGGTGCCCGTCTTGTTTGATTTCGAGAAGCCGCAGAACCGGGATATCACAGAAACAGTCTCAACCCTCGCCCATCTCTCTCGCATGGTTATCATGGATCTAACCGATGCGAAAAGTGTGCCTCAAGAACTTCAGGCAACCATCCCTAATTTGCCATCCGTTAGATTTCACCCCATTTGCGCTGAGGCTGACCGAGAGTACTCCATGTTCGAGCACTTTAAGCGGTACCCATGGGTTTCGCAGACCATGTTTTATGCTTCGGATAGTGACTTGATCGCAAAGCTCGGAGTGTTGTTGGAAGGATCACCTGACACCAGCCTACGCCGGGTTTTTCCGCGCGTCTGACGAAGCAAATAAATGGGGTCAGACACCATATCCCCGCTTCAAGCTAGCCAGGAAATTAAAGGGGCCAAGCTCAAATACTTATGCGCATAGACGGCACGCTTACAAAATGGAACGATGATCGCGGCTTTGGATTCATCACGCCCACTCCGGGGGGCCGGAGGTATTCGCCCACATCTCCGCCTTTCCCAGGGACGGTCAGCGGCCCCGGCTCGGCGAGGGGCTTTCGTTCGAGATCGGAATTGGCAAGGACGGGAAGCAGCAGGCAAAGCGCATTGTGTGTCCCACCCGCCCGACCGAAAAACCTTATCGCCTGAGTGAACCCGCTCAACGCCCCTACAAACCTGGACTGCTGGGGCGCCTCATTCCGCTTGCGTTTGTAGTCGCCCTGGGTGCCTACGCTTATAACGAGTACACCCACCGCGCAGCGCCACAAACCGCTTACGAAGCACCCTCCCGCGAGGCGACGGCGCCCAGCCCTTTCCATTGCGACGGTCGAACCCATTGCTCGCAAATGACCTCCTGCGCCGAGGCGAAGTTTTTCCTGAGCAATTGCCCGAACGTCGAGATGGATGGAAACCACGATGGCGAGCCATGCGAACGACAGTGGTGCAATTAACTAAAAGCAACGCAGCGGACTCAGGTTTTGCATTACCGTATTGCACTGCAATAGCAGACCCCGACTTCGACTTTTAGCTCACACGTTCTAAAGGGAATACGCATGGAATTTTTTAGCGAAATCCAACACCCCCACCTCGACATCCCTGCGCTCAAGAATCTGCTGACCATCGACAACCTGCCAAGTCTGTGCGCCTCCATCAGTTCGGCCACGCCGAACAGCCACAACGCCGGCAATATCTACTGCCTCTGGGGCGCGTTCAGTCTGCGGCGCGACGAGATTCGGAACGGTATCCGTTATGCGCTGCTCGACTTCCCGCATGCCCTGACATGGACGATCACCGCAGACGAGGCGAATGAGGCGCTGATCGTTCACTGTACGATCGACAAGGCGCAACCCGATCCCGAATTCGCCGAGTCGATCGAGATGTTCGTTTCGGACTGGTCTGATGGCATGCGCAACGCGCTGGCCAGGCAAGCAGGCTGCTTTACGCCCGGCGTGGCAGGATCATTTACCCAATCAACGGGGTCGGGTTCGAACTGATCTTTGACATTCCCTGCGCCAGCCAGTCAGGACGATAATCAACGCGTTTCGATGTAAACGCCCCCAGCATGCAAACACTTTTCTCCCTGATCGAATCTCCCTTCCACCCCGATTTCAGTGCCTTGTATCAGAAACTTGGCATTGCGGCGGAGCGTTTCGACTCCGCCCGAAATCTTCACCGGGCGTTGCAGAAGCTGCCGCCGGATTTTTTCGTGGGGGAATTCATTTACGGCTGGGGCAACAATTACGCCGGTGCAAACGTCTCCAACCTGGACGTCACTATCAGGGCGTTACAACGCTTTGCACCACAGGCGAAGATGATCGTGTTCATGCATCCCCGTGAAGAACCTCATATCGGCAAGCTGCTGAAACTGTTTCCCGTCCATGCCGTGTTGCAATTCCCGGTGACCGAGCAAGCGATGCAGGCAGCATTGGAAGGCCAGGCGTAAACTCAGGCATCGAATCAAAGGGGCCGTGCTCGAATTGTTTATCGGCCAGTTTCACTGCTGCTCACCGACACCGCTCATGGCATCCAGCGCACCCCAGCGCTTAGGGCTGATTTCGGAGAACAGCAATTCTGGACTGGCTTAGCTGCGCATGGCCGGCAACCTCGGGCGCCGCGTCCGCGGACTAGAATGCTTGTATATCAACCTCAAAATGAAGGAGACCCCATGCGCTGGAAAACCGGACGACGCAGCGACAACATCGAGGACCGGCGCGGCATGCGGGTTGGGCGAAAAGGCATGGTCGGTGGGGGCCTCGGGGCGATCATCCTGACCCTGGTGGCGATGTATTTCGGCGTGGATCCGGCGGTGGTGCTGAACCAGGTGGGCAATTCGGCACCGACGCAGGAAGAACAGTCCGTTGCGTCCAGCCCGGAGGAGGAACGCCTGAAGGACTTTGTGTCGGTGGTGCTGGCGGACACGGAAGACGTGTGGGGGGCGCTGTTCCAGGGCTCGGGTCAGCGCTACTCGCCGCCGAAGCTGGTGCTGTTCTCCGGCGCGGTGGAGTCGGCGTGCGGCTTCGCCGAGGCGGCGATGGGGCCGTTCTACTGCCCGGCCGACCAGAAGCTGTACCTGGACATGGGCTTCTTCAATGATCTGGCGCAGCGGCACGATGCGCCGGGCGACTTTGCGCAGGCCTACGTGGTGGCGCACGAGGTCGGCCACCATGTGCAGACGCTGCTGGGCATCTCGGAACAGGTGCACGCGGCACGCCAGCAGGCGGGCAAGACTGAGGGCAACGCGCTGCAGGTGCGGATGGAGCTGCAGGCCGACTGTTTTTCCGGGGTGTGGGCGAACCACGCCGACAAGGCGCGGCAGGTGCTGGAGCCGGGCGACGTCGAGGAAGCCCTGGCAGCGGCGGCAGGCGTGGGCGACGACCGCCTGCAGAAACAGGCGCGCGGGATCGTGGTGCCGGATTCCTTCACCCACGGTTCGTCGGCGCAGCGGATGCACTGGTTCAATCGCGGCCTGCAAAGCGGCGATCCGGGGCAGTGCGACACCTTCAAGGCCGAGAAATAGCGTCACCCTACTCAAGTCACTACTGCTTTCGCGTGAGGGGGTTCACTTACGTTACGGCCTGCTCTCTTGCTGTTTGGAAACGCACAACCCCGTGTTGGCACGACGCGCGTCCTCATGCTACCGGGCGTACGGACAATTCCCCGGACGGGCTTCAACCCGCTGGATGTACTCCTGTTACTTCGAACAGCCAGGCTCGAGAGGCGGAGCGCCATTTTCGCACCCTTCTTCGAGCGGTTCTGGTTTCTGGCGTGCTACAAAAACTGCGAGCTCCCCAGTACACTCCTGAAATTCTCACCGAAGTTGGGTAAGACAACGCAGGGAAACAACGCTTGAACGGGACCGGACGCACGTCAACTCAACGAATTTCATGCTTGAACAAACCAGACATGTCAAAAAAGGTAATAGCAGACGCTTCGCCCCCGGATCCAAAGCAAAATCGCATCCTTGCAGCGCTTCCCGCGCGGGATTACGCGCGCATATTGCCCGATCTTGAACTCGTTGAGATGCCACTGAATTGGACGATGTCCGAGTCAGGCGACCATGTAAATTATCTGCATTTCCCGACCAGCGGCATTATCTCGCTGATTTATTCCCTGGAAGACGGTTCCTCTAGCGAAACCGGTCTGGTGGGTGACGAGGGTTTGGTCGGAATTTCCATTTTCATGGGGGGTGAAAGCATGCCTACCAGCACGGAAGTGCAAAGCGCGGGCAAGGCGTACCGACTCAGCCGGAAAGTGATGAAACGAGAATTCTCTTTGGGCGGTGAACTGCAACATATAGCCCTGCTTTTCACGCAGGCACTGATTTGCCAGACATCCCAAACTGCAGTGTGCAACCAACACCATTCACTGGATCAGCAAATGTGCCGATGGCTTTTGATGAGTGTGGATAGATTGCATGACAATGAAGTTGCGATCACACAACAGATGATTGGGAAGTTATTGGGTGTACGCCGGGAGAGCGTGACCCAAACTGTTGGGCAGTTAGAAAAAGACGGATTGATTGTGCACACACGCGGCCGCATCACAGTGGTGGATCGCCTCAAGCTTGAACAGCGCGTGTGTGAGTGCTATGCGGTGGTTAAAGATGAGTATGAGCGCTTGCTCCCGCACAGCCCAAGCGCAAAGTAAATTGGATAAGTGAGGATTTGTAGCGGCTGTTGCAGTACATACGTGAATATCTGACCCGTTTGTGAACATGATGGAATGTCGTGCGCACCAAGCGGGTCGACACGGGGAGCTCGCGCTTGATTGCCCAAACTTCACACCACGCTTTGGTTCACACCTTGGCCGTCAGGACAATAGTCAATGAGCATCACCCCATTCCACGCACTCGCCTGTCCGCTGGACGGCACGCCCTTGCATTGCGCGGGCTCCGCCTGGTGCTGCACGTCCGGCCACAGTTTCGACATCGCCAGCCAGGGCTACACGAATCTTTTGCCAGTGCAGCACAAGCGCTCGCGCGATCCGGGCGACAGCAAGGGGATGGTCGCGGCACGGCGACGTTTTCTGACGGCCGGCTTCTACCAGCCGATTGCGGCTGCGGTGAGCCGGGCCGTACTGGCCGATCTGCCCGCTGACGCAACCATCAGCTGCCTCGATGCCGGGTGTGGCGAGGGTTACTACCTGCGCCAGTTGGCCGCAGCGGTACCGGATGATCAAGCGCTGGCGCTGCTGGGGCTGGATATTTCCAAGTGGGCCGTGCTGGCGGCCGCGAAACAGGACAAGCGGCCCAGCTGGGTGGTGGGCAGCAACGCCAAGCTTCCGGTGCTGCCGGGCACGCTGGATCGGGTGCTGTGCATGTTCGGCTTCCCCGTGTATGCGGAGTTTGCGCGGGTGTTGAAGCCGGGTGGCCTGCTGGTGCAGGTCGATGCCGGGCCCGATCATCTGCGCGAACTGCGCGAAATCATCTACCCCAGCCTGAAGCCGGAACGCCCGGCCGAGATGCCAACGCCCGAAGGCTTTCGCCGCTTGCCGACGGAAACGGTCCGCTTCTCGATAGACTTGACCAGCGCCGAGCAGATTGCCGATCTGCTGGCCATGACGCCGCATCTCTACCGCGCCAAGGCCGAAGGCCGCGCCAAGGCCGGCGCGCTGACGGCCCTGTCGCTCGGTATTGATGTTCGCCTGACGTGTTTTGAACGGGGTATTGGCTAGAAAATATCCTGGCTAGAAATATTTTGATACCCAGCAAGAAGAAGACGAATGGAGACAGCCGTTTCGCTTTAGCCCATGGCTGACAAATGCTTCCCGCCCATCGCCGACGCGCACGTTCGGATTCTGATCCTTGGAAGCCTGCCCGGACAGGTTTCGCTCCAGCGGCAACAGTACTATGCCCTGCCTCAAAATGCGTTCTGGAAAGTCATGGGCCGACTCTTTGGCGCGGGCCCGGAGTTGCCCTACGAGGAACGCGTGCAACGCCTTGTAGGGAACGGGATCGCCCTTTGGGACGTCTGCGCCGCTGCGCAACGGCCGGGAAGCCTCGATGCCTCGATCGTCCATTCAAGCGTGGTGCCTAATGACATCGCCTCATTCATAGAATCCCACCCGGGCGTCGGCTTGATCTGCTTCAATGGCGGCAAGGCTGCCGAACTCTACCGGCGGCTCGTGCTGCCCAGCCTGCCAGCCACCGTATGCGCCATCCGCTATGAAACACTCCCCTCGACCAGCCCTGCCCATGCAGCCATGCCTTTTGAAGAAAAACTGACGCGCTGGGCGGCCATCCTGCAAAATTGAAAATACACTCGTGTTTTCAATTGGCTTCATTCATTGATGCCGCGAACACATGGGCTGAGACCCATTCACTCAACTCAAACCCCACGTTAGCCCTCGGCGGAAGACGGCTGCAACGTTGACTGACTTCCGTTTCCACCCTCAGCTTTCTCGCAGGGTGCGGAACGTGATCGAGTAGCGGAGCGCGCTCACCGGCGGAATGCTGTGCTCCCACACCGACCGCGCCGGGCCGCTCAGCAGGTAAGCGGAGCGTGGTGCCGCCACCAGGTTTACGCGCTCCCATTTCTCACCTGCCGCTCGCCTGAAGCGGAACACGCACGGCGCAAGGAGCGAGATGCCGACGACTTGTCCGAAAACGGGTTTGTCGCGGTGCCAGCCGATCCCTGCGCCCGGGCTGTACTCCGTAACGAGCGCCTGCTGCAAGGCCTCCGGCGCCATGTCACCAAACGCGGCAGCGGTTGCCCGAAGCACGAGCAGAAACGCCGGCATGCTCTCCGCCTGCCGGAGCTGTCGTCCGGCGAAATCGTATTGCCAGCCGAAGGAAATGACGCGACGCTTGCCGGTGTAACCGTGGAATTCGAATTCCCGGAAGGGCAGCTCGCGCACGCGCGCAATGAGCATTGCTTCGTCGGCCGCGTTAATCAGCTCGGGCTGGTAGCGCAAGCCCTCTGGACGTTTCAACGCCGGCTCGGGCGCATCCGCGCCGGCAAAAAGATCGAACTGCGCTGTCATGGCCGGGGCGCTGGCGGGAACGAATGGAAAGGGGCTGCACCGGGCTCGTGGATCACCGCTGGTTGATGCCGATTCGCCCCGGCCCCATGAGCACCAGCGCCACCGCAGTGAACAAAAACATGCCCTGCAATTCCAGCGCCCAGCCGCCAGTTTGGGTGAAGCTGGCGAGTTCGCCCATGTGTGCGAGCGCGAAGGCGAACAGCATGTTGGTGGCGATCAGTGCTGCGCCGATTCGGGCATAGAAGCCGATGATGAGCAGGAGCGGCCCCAGCACTTCACCCGCATAGACGCCATAAGCGACGAAGGCGGGCATGCCCATGCCGGTCACCATGCCCTGGATCGGGTCGATGCCGTGCCTGAGCTTGAAAATGCCGTGGAGCAGGATCAGGATGCCAAGGGTCAGACGCAAGACCAGCTTGCCGAGGTCGTTCAGGTTGTTGTGCATCGCTACGCTCCTGATTGAGTAATCCAGTTGTCCGTTCCAGCGCTTCAGGCTGGCAAGTCGTGCCGTTACGGAAAGATAGAAGCTGAAATCCCTGCGTCAAATGATTGGGCAATTCTGCCGCGGCACGGACTCTGCCCTTAAACTCCTCTATTTTGCGAACCAAGCAACGCGGCGAACCCGTTCCGGGTCGATTTCAAGATCGCCCAGCCAGGGATCTGGCCTTGCCCCAACCGTTAAACGCCAAGCAATGAACGCCCCGCTGATCATTTTAATTACTTCGTGTTTCGTGGCGCTTGCCATGGCCGGGGTGCTGTTCATCATTTCGCGGACTTACCCGAAAAACATTCGAGGGCTGAGCCATTGGAGTCTGGCGGCGCTCATCATGGGGCTTAGCCTGTCCCTGCTTACCGCCAAGGGCCATGTTCCAGACCTGTTCAGCACTGTTCTCGCCACGCTGATGATCCTGGCGGGCTTCATGCTGATGAACGCCGGGCTCCGGAAGTTTTCCGGGACACCGCCCAGAATCCACCGCGCCTTGCTGTGCCTGTTTGTTCTTGCTTATGTTTCGCTGTTCATCTGGTTCACCTACCTGCAGCCGAGTGTTGCGATGCGGGTGGCGATCCTGAACCTGTTCACCCTGGTGGTGATTTTCGATCTGCTGAGGATTGCGCTGAAGCAATTGCCGAGAACGACGGGCCGCAATGTCCTAATCTTTTCGCTGACGATCCTGATTGGGGCGCGCGTCGTTCGCCTGGGCAGCCTGATGCTCGGATTCGATCAGCCTACCGGCGTTTTCGACGCCTCGGTCTCGCAGCTGGTCTACCTTGCGATCCCCACCATCATGATTCCGCTTGGAACCATCAGCTTTGTCCTGCTGGCATCGGAGAAGCTGCGCCGGGATCTTGAATTTACGAGCCGCTACGACGATCTGACGCAATGCCTCAACAAAAGGGCGGCCATGGAAGCGTTGCAGCGGGAAATTGCCCACGCCAGACGCCATGGCAACAAACTCTCGATCATGCTGCTCGATCTGGATAACTTCAAGAACATCAACGATACGCATGGCCATCTTGAAGGCGATAAAGTGCTGGTTGATTTTTCGAGGCGGGCAAAATCCTCTCTCCGGGAAACCGACCAGCTCACCCGCTTCGGCGGCGATGAATTCATGGCCATCCTTCCAGACACCGACCTTGAGCAGGCCTCGCTTATTGCCCAGCGCCTGCATGAAGCAGCAAGAGAAGACCAGTCGATCGCCTGGTCGGTCAGCATTGGCCTGTCGGAATGGCTGGATCAGGACGACTCGGTGGCGGCTTTGTTGACCCGGGCAGACAAGGCGCTATACAAGTCCAAGGCGTTCGGCCGCAATCAAACGCAGGCCATCTCAGGCCATACCTCCGCTCCCCCCAGACAGCCTTCCCTCATATCGCCATGACCCACGCTCAATCCACCAAACTTGACGCCGCACACTTCGACAGCAAAGCCCGTCAGTGGGACGAAAACCCACTGTTCCGGGAACGCGGGCTGAAGCTTGCCGAAGCCATCCGCCAAGCCGTGCCCCTGCGTCTGGACATGAACGCCCTCGATTACGGCTGCGGCACCGGCCTGCTTTCGTTTCCACTCAGGGATGCGCTCGGCACCATCCTGATGGCTGACAACTCGAGCGGCATGCTCGAGGTGGTGGCCGGGAAAATCGCCGCGCAAGGGGTGACCGGCATGACGCCGGTGAAGCTGGACCTGATGGTCGACCCGCCCCCGGCGCAACGCTTCGACCTGATCGTCACCGCGATGACCCTGCACCACGTTCCAGACACCGACCACATCCTGCGCATCTTCCACGACCTGCTGAAGCCAGGCGGTTATCTGTGCATCGCCGACCTGGACAAGGAAGACGGCTCGTTCCATGGCCCGGAGGTCGACGTCCACCATGGCTTCGACCAGGCCGACCTGAACCTGCGCGCCGCCCAGGCGGGGTTTGCCGATCTGCATTTCCAGGCCGTGTTCAACATTGCCAAGGAACACGCGACCGGGACGCGGGCGTACCCGGTGTTCCTGATGACCGCGCGACGCCCGGACGCCTAGGCACGCCATCCGTGCATGGAAACGTCACCCTCGTATTTTCCGCGGCCTTTCTCGTCTTTGTTGCGGGCTCGTCCTTCGCCGGCCTGATGCCGATGGCCGTACTTTGGTTGTATCTGGCGGCAAGCCTTGCCACGTTCGTCGCCTACGCACGCGACAAGTCGGCCGCCAGAAACGACCGGTGGCGAACCCAGGAGTGCACTTTGCACCTGCTTGCGCTGGCAGGCGGCTGGCCAGGCGCTTTGGCCGCGCAGCGGCTGCTTCGCCACAAGTCGAGCAAGCGATCCTTTCAGTTCGCGTTCTGGGCGACGGTCGTTGTCAATGGCGGCGCCCTCGCATGGGTGTTTACCTCTTCCGGCACTGCGACGCTTCGTGCCACGCTTGGCATCGCATGAAGACCGCATGTTCGGTGCGCCGACAAGCGAGCGCCCGCGCTGCCGGGCGCGATGCGGCGCTGTACCTGGCCCTGGTTGAAAACCGCCTAAGCTAAAGAGTCGGCGGCGGTGAAAACGTCGAGCTGGAAGTTCGCGTCATCCTGCGGAGCCCGTGGTTGTGCGCCAAACCGCAAACATTCAACAAGCAAAAGGAGTCACCCATGAATATCCGTTCCCTGTTCGTTGCGGCAACCCTCACGATGGCCAGCACGCTCGTGATCGCCAGTGATGGCCTGATTGCCGTCAAGAGTCCCCACAGCGCAAAAGCCACAATGGATCGACTTGAAACCCTCGTTAAACAACGCGGGCTGAATGTCTTCGTCCGGGTCGACCACGCCGCCGGCGCGGCCAGCGTAGGCAAGACGCTACGGCCAACCGAGGTGCTCGTTTTCGGCAATCCTCAGGGCGGCACGCCCTTCATGGAATGCGCGCAATCGGTGGGGATCGACCTGCCGCTCAAAGCCCTGGTATGGGAAGACGCCTCATCGCAGGTCTGGCTTGGCTATAACGATCCCGCCTGGCTGGCCAAACGCCATGGCGCGGCGGACTGCCCCGCCGTGGGGAGTTTGAGCAAGGCGCTCGCGGGTCTCATGGCAGCGGCGGCTCAGCCCTGACCTCAAAGGAATTCCATTGGGCCGGTAACCCTTCCCATGAGCATGAGCCAGGCGCCGCAAAAATTCCGCCCCGCTCCCCTGTTGCTGATTGCGGCGCCGGCTTTCCTGCTGCTGGGCGCTGCGGCGGCCGCGGTGGCGCCCACGGTCGAGATTCTGGTGGTGCTCCTGCTGCTGACGCTGACGATCTTCCTGTTCGTGTTCGAAGTGGTGGAGGTGGACGCGGCCGCAATCAGCATCATGGTTTTGATCGGCCTGATCAGCGGGGCCAGCGAGGCGTTCGGCCTGATGAAGCCGCTGGTGCCCATTGCGGAATTGTTCGCCGGATTTTCCAGCAACGCGGTCATCTCGATCATCGCGGTGATGATCATCGGCGCGGGCCTCGACAAAACCGGGATCATGAACCGGGTGGCGGCAGCGATCCTGAAACGGGCGGGCCATTCCGAGCGGCGCATCGTGCCCGCCATCTCCGGCTCGGTGGGCCTCATTTCGGGCTTCATGCAGAACGTGGGCGCCGCGGCGCTGTTCATGCCGGTGGTGGGGCGCATCGCCGCGCGAACGGGACTGCCGATGTCCCGGCTGATGATGCCGATGGGATTCAGCGCCATTCTCGGCGGCACGCTCACCATGGTGGGCTCGAGCCCGCTGATCCTGCTGAACGACCTCCTGCTCGCCTCCAACAAGGCGCTTCCGCCCGAGCAGCAGATCGCGACCTGGTCGATGTTCTCGGTGACCCCGATCGGTCTGGTGCTGCTTGCGACCGGAATCGCCTACTTCATGCTGGCAGGCCGCTACGTGCTGCCCGCGGGCAAGGTGAAGCCCCAGGAGCACGCGCGGGCAACTCACACCATGCGCTACTTCCAGGAGTTGTATGGCCTGGAGGACAGCGTCTTCGAAGTGGCGGTGCCCGCCGGCAGCCCCCTGGTCGGCAGGGTGCTCGACGAGGTGGAGAACGAGGCCCATATCCGGGCGGTTGCGGCACTGCTGCCCGGGAATGAACTGAGCGTCGGGCCGAGCGGGCTGGAGCGGGACATGGCGATCAAGGCCGGCACCGTGCTCGGCCTGCTGGCCTCGCCGCAGCATCTGACCAGCTTCGTGGAGCGGAACGGTCTTGAGCTGAGTGCGGACCTCAAGACCTTCGCGGAAATCCTGTCGCCGGCCCGGGCCGGCATCGCCGAGGTGGTGATCCCGCCCAGCTCGCACCTGATCGGCAAGAGCGCGCATGAAATCTGGATGCGCAAGACCTACGGCATCGCCATGCTGGCGCTGCACCGCGGCGGCAAGACACTGCTGGAGGGTGACGGCATTCGCGACATCCCCCTGCAGGCCGGCGACGCCCTGGTGGTGCACACTGCCTGGGACGCCCTCGCCCGGCTGGAGACAGACAACAATTTCGTGGTCGTCACCAGCGATTATCCCCGCGAGGAACTGCGCCCGCACAAGGAGAAGTCCGCCCTGTTCTTTTTCGGGGTCGCCCTGTTCCTGCTGATGTTCACCGACCTGCGGCTGTCGCTGGCACTGATGGCCGGCGCCATCGGCATGATCCTGTCCGGGGTGTTGCGGATCGACGAGGCCTATCAGGCGGTGAGCTGGAAAACCGTGTTCCTGCTGGCGAGCCTGATCCCCCTCGGGCTTGCGGTCGAGACCAGCGGCACCGCCGCCTGGATCGCCGCGCACATCCTGTCGATGCTGGGCGAACTGCCGTCCTGGGTGCTGATGCTCGCCCTGGCGCTGCTTGCGACCTTCTTCTCGCTGGTGATGTCGAACGTTGGCGCCACCGTGCTGCTGGTTCCGCTGGCGGTCAACATCGCGCTCGGCGTGGGCGCCAATCCGGCCGTGTTCGCGCTGACCGTGGCGCTCGCAACCTCCAACGCCTTCATCCTCCCCACCCACCAGGTCAACGCCCTGATCATGGGCCCGGCCGGCTACAAGGTGACGGACTTCATCCGCGCCGGCGGCATCATGACCCTGCTGTTCATCCTCGTGATGATGCTGATGCTGGGTCTCTTCTACGACTGAAGCGGGCGGGTTATGCCGCCGGTTCGGGGGCCGGATCGTATTAAAACCGGTGCGCGAAATCCTCCGGCCAGAGGCGACATGCCCGCAAGCGAGCCCCGCCCGGTTCAAGCAATGGGTCCGCGGCATCTTGAACTATGTTTAATTCTTGCAAGCGGTGTGCCCTGTTCTGCGGATGGAAATCATGACCATAAAATTTGGAACGTTCTTGAGAACCAAAAAAATGCTCGTTTTCTTGATCGTCGTCGTCTCGGTTATCGCCACTATCATCGCGCTGAACTTTATTCCAGGCGAAAAGAAGGTCCAGACCCGGATCAGCGAAATTTACGCTATCCACGACCCGCAGTTCCTGCGCTCCATGAGCCACTTGCTCGGTCCGCCCGTGGTGCCGGGCAACCAGGTAAAGGAACTGATCAACGGCGACGAAATCTTTCCGCCGATGCTGGCAGCCATTCGCTCCGCCGAAAAAACCATCACGTTTGAAACCTATATTTACTGGTCCGGAGAAATCGGCAAGGAATTTGCCGAGGCACTCGCGGAACGCGCACGCGCAGGCGTCGAAGTCCACGTACTGGTCGACTGGGTCGGCAGCGCCAAGATGGACGATGACTTGTTGCAACGGATGAAGGACGCCGGGGTCGAGGTCCTTAAATATCATCCGCTGCACTGGTACCATCTTGCCCGCATGAACAACCGGACCCACCGCAAGCTGTTGGTAATCGATGGCAAAATCGGCTTCACCGGCGGCGTCGGCATTGCCGACAACTGGTTGGGGGATGCGCAGGACGCCGAGCATTGGCGCGACTCGCATTTCCGTATCGAAGGTCCCGCGGTGGCGCAGATGCAAGCGGCATTCATGGACAACTGGATGAAAACCAGCGGTGAAGTGTTGCACGGCGAAGACTATTTCCCGCCACTCGAGCCGGTCGGCGAACACTATGCGCAGGTATTCAAAAGCTCGTCATCGGAAGGCAGCGAAAGTGTGCGTTTGATGTATTTGCTGTCGATCGCTTCGGCACGCAAAAACGTCTACATCGCGAATGCCTATTTCGTGCCCGACGACCTGTCGGTCCAGACCATCGTGCGTGCGCTGCAGCGCGGCGTGAAGGTCAAGATTCTGTTACCAGGCACGCGAATCGATGCGGAACCGGTGCGCCGCGCCTCGCGGGCCCGCTGGGGTGACCTGCTCGAGGCGGGCGCCGAGATTTATGAATACCAGCCGACCATGTATCACTGCAAGGTGATGATTGTCGATGACGTATGGGTATCGGTCGGCTCGACCAATTTCGATACGCGCTCATTCCGCCTCAATGACGAAGCCAACCTCAATATTTACGATCACGCGTTTGCGCAACGCCAGATCGACATCTTTGAGGACGATCTGAAAAAATCCAGGCAGATTACTTACGAGGCATGGAAGCGCCGTCCTTGGGGTGAAAAACTGCTTGAGCACACCATGGCGTTGCTGCGGTCGCAGCTGTAGCCTTGGATGCTGGGGTTGCCGGACTCACTCAATTCAACGAGTTTCACGCTTGAACAAACCAGTTGTGTCAAAAAATGTAATGGCAAACGCTTCGTCCCCTGGATCCAAAGCAAAACCGCATCCTTGCAGCCCTTTCCTCGCAGGATTACGAGTGTCTGCTGGGGTGAGCGCATGCCTACGCCCTTGTCTCATGCCGCTCGTTTTCGGGTTGCTCGCCGGCTGTGCAAGTCCGCTGTCGGCGCTGTCCACCGACCACACAAAGATGAACCGGCCGGCAGTCGCAGCCGGAACAGCGTCGACGCGCATGAAGCCGGCCGATATCGATACCATTCTCGACCATCACAACAAGGTGCGCGCCGACGTGGGGGTCGCGCCGTTGCGCTGGGATGACGGGCTTGCCGCCTATGCGCAGCAGTGGGCCGATCGGATGGCGGCCAATGGTTGCCGCCTGGAACATCGCCAGCCCAACCGCTACGGCGAAAACATTTTTCAGGGAACCGCTGGTCATTACACGGCGATCGACGCCGCCAAGGGATGGGAGAGCGAGAAGAAGCTCTATAGCGGCGGCGCAATCACCCAAGAAAATTTTGGGCGGATCGGCCACTACACGCAGATGGTCTGGCGTGACACCACCAAGCTGGGGTGCGGCGAGACGATTTGCAGGGCGACCCTGCTGGTGGCCTGCAATTACGATCCGCCGGGCAACTATCTAAGACGCGCGCCGTACTGAGCGGCTCGAATTATTTCCAATGAACCTCACTAACTAACGGCACCAGCGATGTGCTGACCAGCGTCTTCGTCTCGATCACCGGCTTTGCGATGGCGGCCTATGCGCTGGGCGCGCACTCGATCGGCCAAGTAATCCAACACACTCAAACCAAGCAGTAGCATGCAACCACTTTTTTCCCTGATCACCGAATGTTGAACTTGTAAGTGGTAGATACTCTCGTTGATACGCTTGAGGTAATGGCCTATACTCCATACGTATCTACAAACGTTTCAACTTCGGAGGCAGTCATGGCACTTCAGCTCGTCAAGAAATGGGGTAACAGCCCCGCAGTACGTTTGCCTGCGGCGATCATGGAAGCGGCGAATCTCACGCTGGATCAGCCGGTCGAGGTGCGTGTAGAACATGGACGGGTCATCATTGAGCCGGCATCGCCGTCTTATTCCCTGGATGACCTTCTGGCCGGCATCACGGCGAAGAATCGCCATGGAGAGCAGGACTTCGGCGAAGCGCAGGGCAAGGAGCTGCTTTAATGGCTGCGTCCTACGTGCCCGATGAAGGCGACATCATCTGGTTGAACTTCACGCCACAGAGCGGGCACGAGCAAGCAAGTCGGCGGCCTGCCGTGGTGTTGAGTCCCAAAGCCTACAACCAGCGTGCGGGCTTGCTGATCTGTGTCCCGATCACTAACCAGATCAAGGGCTACCCCTTCGAAGTCGTGCTCACTGGAAGCGGTGCGACAGGCGCAGCGCTAGCCGATCAAGTCAAGAACCTCGACTGGAAAACCCGTCAGGCGGAGCGCAAGGGCCAAATCACGCTCACCGAGATGGCGGAAATCAAGGCCAAGATCAAGGCGCTACTCAGGCTCGCCTGAGCAAGCACAGCAACGGGGTCTTGAAGTCAAGTCCGTCAATGCAAGACCCGTTTTCGTAAGTCAACAAGCACCATGTAAACGGCAGTAGCATGCAAACACTTTTTTCCCTGATCGAATCCCCCTTCCACCCCGATTTCAGTGCCTTGTATCAGAAACTCGGCATTGCGGCGGAGCGTTTCAACTCTGCGCGCAATCTTCACCGGGCGTTTCAGAAACAGCCGCCGGACTTTTTTGTGGGGGAATTCATTTACGGCTGGGGCAACAACTACGCCGGCGCGAACATCTCCAATCTGGATGTCACGATCAGGTCGCTGCAACGCTTTGCGCCGCAGGCGAAGACGATTGTGTTCATGCATCCCCGTGAAGAACCCCATGTCGGAAAACTGCTGGAGCTGTTTCCCATCCATGCCGTGTTGACCTACCCGGTGAGCGAGCAAGCGATGCAGGCCGCATTGCAGCCCCCGGCGTAAACCCCTAGTTGATAAGCAGCATCCCATTCCAGGCGCTCACCTGCCCGCTGGATGGCACACCTTTGCATTGCGCGGGTTCCGCCTGGGCCTGCGCGTCCGGGCGCCGGGCGGTGCTGGCCGATCTGCCCGCTGACGCGACATTAAGTTGTCTCGATGCCGGTTGCGGCGAGGGCTACTACATGTGCCAGCTGGCACCATCGAAAAAACGCAGCCCGATCCAGAATTCGTTGAGTGGGGACGGGTCAGACAGCGCGCAACTCTTTACACCGATAGGCGGAGGTACGATCAGCGCGCCACCACAAATCGCCTAATGGACAATCCAGGATGAAGCTTCTGACTTCATTTGGCCGGATCAACAACCGCCTGCTGCGCTGCACTGATGAGGCTGCCAGGTTCCTGCGGCCAGCCAGTCCATGTAGGCCTCGGCCGGCATCGGCCTGGCGATAAAATAACCCTGTGCCATCCCGCATCCGAGGTCTTGCAGGCACTCGTAGGCGTCGTGGTCCTCCACGCCTTCGGCAACCACGGCAAGCTCGCGGTGGCGGGCAAGCGCAACCACCGCCCGGACGATCGACGCATCGCCGGTGTCCGTGGCCACGTCGCGCACGAAAGAACGGTCCACCTTGATTTCGGTCACCGGCAGACGCTTGACGTAGGCCAGTGACGAGTACCCGGTGCCGAAGTCGTCGATCGACAGCCCGACGCCATACTGGCGCAGCCGCCCGAGCGCGTCGATGGCGCGCTCGGGATCGGACATCACAGCGGATTCGGTCAGTTCCAGCACGAGGTAGGCGGGGTCGAAATGCCAGCGCTCCAGCACATGTCTCACTTCGTCGCACAAGTCGCGTTCGTGCAGGCTGACGGCGGAGAGATTGACCGAAACGCCGACGTCGGTCCCCTGCGCGCGCCAAGCGGCGCAGTCCTGTATAGCGCGGTCGAGCACCCACGTGGTCAGGGAATGGATCAGGCCGGTCTGCTCGGCCAGCGCGATGAACTCGTCCGGTGGCACCATCCCAAGTTCGGGATGGCGCCAGCGCACCAGCGCCTCGGTGCCGCACACCGCGCCGGTTCGCAGGTCGACCTTCGGCTGGTAGTACAGCACCATCTGTCCGTCTTGCACGGCTTCGCGCAGGTCGCGCTCGAGCGCCAGGCGGCGCAGGCTGTTGCCGTCGTAGCCAGCGTCGTAGACGATGTGGCCCGCGCGGGTTTGCTTCGCCTGGTACATGGCGACGTCCGCCCGCCGCATGAGGTCGTTTGCGTTGGCGCCATGCAGGGGATGAAGCACGATGCCGATGCTCGTATCAATCCGTAACTGGTGCTCGCCGATCCCAAACGGGGTTTCCATCGCCTGTGTCAGCCTGCGGGCAACCGCCGAGGCATCTGCGGCGCTTGAGACGCCGGGAAGGAGAACGGAGAACTCATCGCCGCCGAGGCGCGCAATGAAGTCGGTTTCCCGCTCGCCAGTGCCGACGGACGTGGTGGAGCTGCGCAGCGCCTGCGCCAGGCGCGCAGCGACTGCTATCAGCAGCAGGTCGCCAGCGGCGTGGCCAAGTGTCTCGTTGATGAACTTGAAGCGATCGAGATCCATCACCAGCAGGGCAAACGGTGCACGGTCGTCGCGATGCGGCAAAAACTGGTGTTGCAGCCGTTCCTGCAGGCGGTTGCGGTTGGGCAGGCCGGTAAGCGTATCGGTAAACGCCATGGTCTCCAGCGAGCCGTAGAGTTTGCCGAGTTCATCCGACATGTCGTTGAAGCTGTCCGCCAGCGCCCGGATTTCGCTGCCGCCGCCCACCTCGACCTTCTCCCCCAGCAGCGCACGATTGCCGCGTATTTGCTGCAGATGGCCGGTCAGCGTCCGGAGCGGGCGCAGCGTGGTACGGCGCAACACCCACAGCACCAGACCGATGCCGGCGAGCGTGACGAGCGCCACCACCGTCATCACCACCAGGCGCGTCCGCGGCAGATAGCCCATGAGCGGGCGCACGTCTTCCACCGCTGCCACGCGTAAGGCAGGCTGCCCATTCTCGTCCGGCAGGATGTATTCGGCGACGATGACGTCGGCGGGAATTGCAGAGTTGGGCCAGTTCTCCGCGCGATAGAGCGATGTGCCGCCCGGCAGGCCGATCGAAACCGGCATGCCAAGCGTAACCTCCATCCGGGCCAGGTTGTGCACCGGATCGGTGACCACGATCATGTAACCTTTCAGTCGCAGTCCGCCGATCGGCAGAATCACCGCGTGGTACGGCTGATGGTCATGCCGGCACAGGCCAGAGAGCAGCTTCATGCGTTCCGGGCCGTCACGCTCGCGTGCGCGAGCGACCAGCGGTGCGCATGCCTCGATAGCCGAGGATAATTGCGAGTTTTCCCCGCGCAAACTGGCCACCCGTACAAACCTGGAATCAAAGACCGCCAGTTCTTCCAGATTGAGTACCCCGGTGGTGACGAAATAGTCATGGAACTGGTTGGCCATTAATTCCCGAAGCGCGGCAACGTCGCGGGATTCGAACGCCTGCTGGAACGCGGGCGCCATCTGCAGCGAGGCGCCCAGTTCGCCGGCGTGGCGAGCAAGTTCGGCCAGCAGGTCGCCCGTCTTCAGGTGGATCAGCCGCTCCATCGACAGGCGTTGGTTGGCGTACGCGTGACTGCGGTGCACTTCGCCACTGATCAGCGCCTGCGCCAGGGCGAGAACGCCCATGAAGCCGACGATCAGACCGAAAATGACATGAAGTGAAAACATGGGCAAGCGCATGCTCGGCTTCAATGCTTGACGTAGGGGTAACCCTTTTCGCGCCACTCCTCGAAGCCGCCACGGAACCAGTAGAGCTTGCGATAGCCGCACGCACGCGCCACTTCGATCGCCTTGGCGCTGCGCCCACATTTTGGACCGTTGCAGTAGAACAGCGCCGACGTGTCTTTTTTTGGAATCACGCTGGCCAGCGACGCGCAGTCGGTCTGCGTATCGGGGAGGCTGACCGAGCCCTCGATGAAGCCCTGGGCGCGTCCCGACGACGGGCCATTTGCAAGGCGTGAATCGACGATCACCAACCCGGGGATCGCCTCGAACAAGCGGAACACTTCCTCGGCGGACACCTTTACCGCGCCCCCGATCTCCATCGGCGAGACTTCGGGTGTCTCCGCCGCATGCACAACCGTCATCACGCCGCCCACGGCAAGCGCCAGGCTCCATTGAACAATTGTGTGCGCTACACGGGCTGCGAGGCTCATGCCATTCTCCTTACCGTGTTGACAGGCCATGCCGCAAGGAATGCCAGGACAGATGCCTGCGGCAAAACGCCACAGGGACGTATTGGCTTAAACGACAGAAACCCTGCAATCTTTAGAATGTGTCTAAACAACCTGTCGTGCTGCCAACGATCACCTCACTCGTCGCTGCCCATTTCGACAGCAAAGCCCGTCAGCGACGGAGTGGACAAATGAATGACTTTTTTTTGTTTTTCAGTCTAAGATATTTCACTCCGAATATCCCCGACCTTACCGAGGCCTGATTCATGAAACGATGGAATACCAAATACCCCCGCAGATTCGATCTGGGCTCGAATGAAGACTATCTGAAATGGCGCGACGAGAAGTTGGCGGCCTATCCCAGAAATGTTGGCGAACTGATGGTTGAACTGGGCGACATGACCGCGATGACCCCCGCCGAAAAAGCCAAGATCCTGGAAACTATGGAACGGGCCAACATGTGCGTGTACACGGCAGGATCCGCCGAACTGGGAATGAGTTCCCTGCTGGTCCTGGGAAAGCAACTCGGCGTCCGCCACACCGACAAATCCGCCCGGCACGCGCAGTCCGACGAACTGACCGATTCAGGCATTTTGAACAGGGCCATCCCATTTTCCACCCGGCACTGCAACTGGCACACCGACGCCACCTATTACGGATCGGACAACACCATCCAGGCGCTGTTCCTGCTATGCAAGCGCCCTGCGGTGGAGGGGGGAAGCAACAAGGTCCTGGACCATGAAGTGCTTTACATTCAGCTCAGGGACAAGGATCCCGGCGCCCTTGAGGTGCTGATGCGCAAAGACTGCTTCAATTACAGGAACCCCGCCACCGGCGAGATCGACCTGCACCGGGGCGGCAAGGTTTTCTGGACGAACGCCGACGGCCATTTGTGCCACCGGTTTTCCTTCCGGAAAACAGACATGGCCTGGTCCGGGGACAGCGATGTCGCCGCTGCCGGAGACGTGCTGGAATCCCTGATTTCGGACGAGTCGGCGCACGTCATTGAAGGGCGGCTGGAATCCGGGATGGGCCTGATATCGAACAACGTGCTGCATACCCGGGAAAGACTCGTGGACAGCGACGACGCCGCAAAAAAACGGCTGCTTTTCCGCGCCAGGTTCTATGATCGGGTCAATCCTGAAAACCCGGCTTGAGAGCGGGCCGTTTTCGCAGCCGCACAAACGGCGTAGGTACGGCGGCGGCCCCTCCACTTTGGCCGGGCCATGTTCGGCCCGGCTTTGCTCTCTGCCAGTCCAGCCTTCGGGCATCATTCCTTCAAATTGCCATGACCAACACTCAACCTGCCAGGCTCGACGCCGCGCATTTCGACAGCAAAGCCCGTCAATGGGACGAAAACCCGTTATTCCAGGCGCGTGGACAAAAAATTGCCGAGGCCATCCGGCAAGCCGTGCCTTTGCACAAACCCATGAACGCCCTCGATTACGGCTGCGGCACGGGCCTTCTTTCGTTTCCGCTGAAGGATGAACTCGGCGCGATCCTGCTGGCGGACAGTTCGAGCGGCATGCTCGATGTGCTGGCCGGGAAAATCGCCGCGCAAGGGGTCGGCAACATGACGCCGGTGAAGCTGGACCTGCTCGTCGACCCGCCGCCGGCGCAGCGCTTCGATCTGATCTATACCTCGATGACGCTGCACCACGTTCCCGACACCGACCATATCCTGAGCATCTTCCACGACCTGCTGAAGCCCGGCAGCACCCTGTGCATCGCCGACCTGGACCAGGAAGACGGCTCTTTCCACGGCCCGGAGGTCGACGTGCACCATGGCTTCGACCAGGCCGATCTGAGCCTGCGCGCCGCAAAGGCGGGGTTTGCCGGCATGCAGTTTCAGACTGTGTTCAGCATCATCAAGGAAAACGAGGCAGGGACCCGGGGCTACCCGGTGTTTTTGATGACCGCACGGCGCGCAGGCGCGCAACAGTCCGGGGCCGGTTATGAACAAACTTTGGGGAAAATGGCCCGAAGGCGGTTTTTGTAAGCAAGCTTTAACCCGGATTGAAGCGAGATGCTTTGGGTAGGGTGCACTCCGTGCACCTTCGGGCGCCAATCGGTGCACGGAGTGCACGCGCCATAAATCGCCATAGGCTGCGCCCGACCTTCGTGACGCTGTCAGGCCCGCTTATTGGCTGGCAATTTCCGTCAAGCCGCGAAACACATCGTTGAAAGACGCCTCGCGATTGCGTACAAAACAAGCCACTTCCGCAACGGCACAAATGGAGTACTCATCACCCATCATCATCCAGCCCCGAGGCGGCCACCCCTCGATGCCGGAAAGGGTCGCGAGCGCATCGCCGTTGTGGTGCATGATGCGTCCATTCGCGTAACACAACTCTGCGGCCAGTTGCGCGTCGATCTGGTCCAGATCGCCCGCAGCCTCTGCCAGGGAACCATCGTCATAAAAACGCAGTGCGGCAACAACGCCCTTGAGCGCAAACAGGCTCTGCAAATCCAACATGGTGCAATTCTCCTTTTGCGAGCGCCGCATTCAGGCGGTGGCATTGAAGCGCTGATAGGCCGCGTCGTAATCAAAATCCTTGCTGCGCGCCAGAATCGCATTGCCGTTCATGCCCATCACCACGTGATCCAGGGCCAAGAAGGCAAACCCGCGCTCTGGCAGGAACCCTTTCTGGCCCGTCAGCTTCGTCCATCCGGTGGCCTGCATTCGGTAAATCGCCATATTGGCGGCGCACATCTGGGCGACAAGCTCCGCAAAATCGCGCTCAAGATCGCCGCGCGTCTGACCCAACTCACCCGTGCAAGAAAACTCGATCGCACCGTATACCCCTGGTAAAGACATCAATTCATCCAATGCCTGCATTTGGCTCTCCTTTCCCTGGCTTGACGATTTCAGCATCGGCCGACTCCTTCATGGCCTTGATCACCTGGTTGAATGAGGCTTGTTGCCCCCGCACGATGCATACGCTGTCGTGAATCGCGACAAAGGACATCTCAGGCCCCCACATCATCCAGCCGTAACTGCTATCCCATCCCGATTGATCGACCATGCGGCCCAGCAGGCGGCCCTGCATTTCCATGGTCAGCGTAATGGCCGCATCCAGGATCGCCATTTTCTCGGCCTCGGCTTCGGTCAATGTCCCCTCGAACTCTTCCAGGAATCCTTTTCTGGAAAAGAGAGCGGCGGCCACCGTGCCGGGCAATTTCACCAACTCGGATGTTCTTGACATGACGCCTCCACAAATATTCAAGCCACAGGGACAAGTATAGGAAAGTAATCAGCCGATTTTTTCCGATCGCCGGCAGCCCGCATTGAATCGCAGAAAAAAACTTTTGCGTCCCGGACACTGGCGGCGAATCGGCCTGCGACCGCCATGCATTCAACTAATCCCCACACGGGCCGATACCGTTAGTACAGCCATCCCCGATCCGAGACCTTGTTGAATACAGCGCCCCCCCCTGCCACGAGCCGCCCCCAACGTGCGCCGGCCGATGAACCGATCGCCGAAGAGAGCCTGTCCGCACACGCCAGGCGCACGCTGCTTACCAGGGTGCGTGCCAGGATCGCGGCCTTTCTGGATGCCGGCATTGCGTTGTTGCAAGGACTGCGCAAAAAGGTCGGCGGTGCGCAGGACGCCGGAGAAGACGAGGACCGGCCCGGATCGAAGCGTGAGCGGCCGGAGGCAAGGAAAAGGACTGCACCCCCGGACGAAGCCGCGGCCGAGTTCCCCAAGCCCCGACGTCGCCTGCGTGCTTTCCTGATCTATGTCAGCGTCATGCTGGCAGGCGGCACCGGAGGCGGCGCCCTCGCCTACAACCAGTTCCAGAAACAACTCGGCCAACTGCTTGAGGAAAGCCTGCGCCAGGAGGCCGCGCTCGTCAAAAAGATCAAGCCCGGCGCCAAAACGCTGGAAACATTTGAGAAAGAACGCGCCAGGCGTGCCGAAGCGGAGAAAAAGCGGGCGTTGTCCCTTGCCGAGTATTCGAGCCCGACAACCGAGAAACAAAAGCAACTCGGCGCAGTGGAAAAACAACTGGCCATGGTGCACGCAGGCGAAGCCTCGCGCAACGTCCAGCAGCAGGCGCCGGCCAGCCGCCGCAGCGACAGCAGCAAATCCCGCCCGGCCAGGTCGGGCAACTGCACCCTGAATACGAAGAACATCGACACCCTGAAATCTTGCATCGACGATTTCAACCAGTAAGCCTTTGCCGCTGGTCGAAGTGAAAAAACGCCGTCAAAACGGCGGGTTGGAAGATGCTGGCGACAGGTTGCTAGTGTCGTGAATCGGAAATAGTGAGACAAATAAAACGGATGGATTTTTTTCGCAGGGCAAGGCGCGAGGAGGCGACATAGCCCGGACTATGGCAACGACGAGCAACGCCGCCATGCGGAAAAATACGCCGTTTTATGTTTCGATATTTCCGATTCACGACACTAGCATTTGGCTTCTTGAAGTTTGTGCGCCCGCCCGATTTCGGCCAGCAGTTCGCAAAGGGCGTCGGGCGGCACCGGCTTGATCAGATGCCGGTCAAAGCCGGCGGCCTCGCAGCGGGCGCGGGATTCCGCATCGCCATAGCCCGTCACCGCCATCAGGCAGAGGTTTTCTCCCGCCGCCTGCTCGTTCCGCAGCCGCCGGGCCACCTCGTAACCGTCCATGCCCTGCAAACCGATGTCGAGCAGGACAACCTGGGGGCGGAAGCTTCGTGCCAGTTCCAGCGCCGCTTCGCCGCTGGCCGCTGCCATGACATCGTGGCCCACAACCTGCAACAGTACGACCATGCTGTCGGCCACGGCGGGGTCGTCATCGACCACCAGCACCCGGCAGTACGCCGCAGCGGGGCTCTGCGCGTGATGGCCGGGCGTTGTCGAGGCGCCTGACAGGACCGGCAGCCGGATCGTGAACGTCGACCCCAGTCCCGCCCCTGCGCTGTGAGCGTCGATCTGGCCGCCATGCATTTCCACCAGTCGTTTCACCAGGGTCAGGCCGACCCCCAGCCCGCCCTGGCTGCGGTCCAGGGTTCGCTCGCCCTGCTGGAACAGATCAAAGATGCGTGGCAGCAATTCCGCGGGAATGCCCACGCCGTTGTCGCTTACCTTGATCTCGATGACCTGTTCGAAAGCGCTGGCGTTGAGCGTGATCTTTCCCCCCTCTGGCGTGTACTTGGCAGCGTTGTCCAGCAGATTGAGCAGCACCTGGGCAAGCCGCACCGGGTCGCATTCCAGCTGGACCCCATGCCCGGGCAGCGACACCGCGATCCGGTGTCCGTTGGCATTGATCAGCGGGCGGGCCATGTCCAGGGCCTGGTTCACCACGGTAGCCAGCTCGACGGGCTCCGGCCTGAGTGTGACCTTGCCGCGCACAATGCGCGAGACGTCCAGCAGGTCGTCCACCAGACGGGTCAGGTGGCCTACCTGGCGTTCGATGGTTTTGCGCACCCATTGCACCTGCGGCTCCTGCGTTTCCAGACGGCCCAGCACATGCGCGGCATTGCGGATCGGCGCCAGCGGGTTGCGCAGCTCGTGGGCCAGCATGGCGAGGAACTCGTCCTTGCGCCGATCGGCCTCAAGCAGGGCGAGTTCGGCCTGCTTCAGTGAGGTTACATCGGCCATGACGCCGATCATGCGGCTGCAAATTCCGTTTTCGGTGTACTCGTAGCGTCCGTGGGCGCTCATCCAGCGGATCGAGCCATCGGGCCAGACGACACGAAACTCGATCACATAGTCCTGGTGTCCGGCATGGCCCTGGTGCCCGGCCATGGCGCGCTGCAGAACTGCCTCAATGCCGGGGCGGTCCTCGGGGTGGACACGGTCCGTCCAGGCCTGGTAGCTGGGCATGACCTCGCCCACCCTGTAGCCCAGGATCTCGTAATGCCCGCGGGACCAGATGATCTCGCCGGTCGACAAATCCCAGTCCCAGGTTCCTGACCGGCCAATTTCAGTGGCCAGCTGAAAGCGCGCCTCGCTCTCCCGCAGGGCCTGCTCGGCCAGCTTGATGTCGGTGATGTCCTGGGTGATGCCGAAACCGCTTAGTAATTGCCCGTGCTCGTCGAATTCCAGTTCGGCCTTTTCCCGCACCCATTTCAGCTTGCCGTCCACCACCAGCCGGTGCTCGACGTCATAGGGCTCGCCCTGCAAACAGGCCTTCCACATCTTGTCCACATAGGCCTGATCGTCCGGATGCACGGTCATGAGGAATATCTCATAGGTCAGAGGGATGCCCCTGGGAATGCCGAAGATGCGGTAGTTCTCGTCGGACCAGCGCAATTCGTTGCGCCGGATATTGATTCGCCAGCTGCCGATCTGGCCGACGGACTGCGCGCGATTCAGGTCTGCCTGACTGTTGCGCAGTGCCTGTTCGATCCGCTTGCGCTCGGTGATGTCACGCACTGTGGTGTAGCGACGGCCATCGGAGGCGCCGTCCGGGATCGTCTTGCCGTGGGCCTCGACGAGGATGCGTCCGCCGTCCTTCCGCAGCATCCCGTGTTCGATGATGCTCTCGCGGCCGAGCCGGATGTTTTCCACGACGCGTTCGCGGTCTTCAGGGGTGACCAGCTCCTCGATGAGCCGGCCCACCAGTTCTTCGACCGGATAGCCCATCATGCGCGCGAACTGTTCGTTACAGTCGAGGAGACGGCCGCGCTCGCTGATGGCGACGCCCTCGAAGGTGGTGGCGGCAAAGAGTGCCAGGCGTTCCTCGCGCTCGCGCAAGACCAGTTCGTCGAGCATGCGCTGGCTGATGTCGCGCAGGATGCTGGTATATATCCGGTGGCCCGCCACACTGATATGGGAGATCGAGGCTTCCACCGGGAAGATCTCGCCATTGGCCCGCCGCGCGCGGACCCAACCGGGGCCCATCGGGTGACGGCAGCTCGCCCCGGTCTGGCCGAACCTGCGAACGTCTTCCGCATGCTTGAGACGGACATCCTCAAGCAGCAGGATGTCGAGGGTCTGGCCCAGCGCGGCAGCGGCCGGCAGGCCGAACATCCGCTCGGCCGCCGGGTTGAACAGCACGATACGAAGGTTCTCGTCCACGCTGACGATGGCGTCCATCGCCGACTCGACGAGCCCCGCCAACAACTGTTCGCTCCTGTGCAAATCCGTCGGCGCCTGTTGCGCCTGCCGCAATTCTTTCTGCAAGTGTTCGATGGCTGGCGAGGTGGACATACCGGCATCCGACCGGGAATGATCCTCAAGGACTGGCTGCCCCTCCCCATGCAGGGAGGGTTCTTCTTTTCCGGGTTGCTTGACGGCCATGCCTCCCCTCCTTCATTTGCCTTGTTTTTACTGCTTCCCCACCCACCGTCCCTCAGCCGAACGTCAGCCCCATCGCCTCGCGCACATCCCGCATCGTATCGCGCGCCAGTTCCTGCGCCTTCTCGCAGCCATCGGCGAGGATGTTGCGCACCTGGTCGGGGTTGTCCTCGTAGTATGCGGCGCGCTCGCGGATCGGCGCGAGCTCGGCCAGCACGGCGTCGATCACCGGCTGCTTGCAGTCGAGGCAGCCGATGCCGGCGCTGGTGCAGCCGGCGGTAACCCACTGGCGCGTCGCATCGTGGGAATACACGAGATGAAACTGCCATACCGGACACTTGGCCGGGTCGCCGGGATCGGTGCGGCGCACGCGCGCGGGGTCGGTCGGCATGGTGCGGATTTTCTTGGTGATGACTTCCGGGTCTTCGCGCAGCGCGATGGTGTTGTTGTACGACTTGGACATTTTCTGGCCGTCCAGACCGGGCATTTTCGACGCTTCGGTGAGCAGCGCCTCGGGCTCGGCCAGGATCATCTTGCCGGAGCCCTCGAGGTAGCCGAACAGACGCTCGCGGTCGTTCAGCGACAGGTTCTGCGCATCGTTCAGCAGCGCCTGGGCGGACTCCAGCGCCTCGTCGTCGCCCTTTTCCTGATAGGCGGTGCGGCATTCTTCATACAGCCGGGCCTTTTTCGATCCTAGCTTTTTCACGGCGGCGCGCGCCTTGTCTTCAAACCCCGGTTCGCGACCGTACAGATGATTGAAGCGGCGGCAGATTTCGCGGGTGAATTCGATGTGCGGCACCTGGTCCTCGCCCACCGGCACCCGGTTGGCGCGGTAGATCAGGATATCGGCGGACTGCAGCAGCGGGTAGCCAAGGAAACCGTAGGTCGAAAGGTCCTTTTCGCTGAGCTTTTCCTGCTGGTCCTTGTAGGTGGGCACGCGTTCCAGCCAGCCCAGCGGCGTCATCATCGACAGCAAGAGATGCAGTTCGGCGTGTTCGATCACCCGCGACTGCACGAACAGCGTGGCCTGCGCCGGGTCGACGCCGGCGGCAAGCCAGTCGATGGTCATGTCGCGCACGTTTTCCTCGATCATCTGCGGCGTGTCGTAATGCGTGGTCAGCGCATGCCAGTCGGCGACGAAGAACAGGCACTGGTATTCGTTCTGCAGGTGCAGCCAGTTTTTCAGGACGCCGTGGTAATGGCCAAGGTGCAGGCGCCCGGTAGGGCGCATGCCGGAGAGAACGCGATCGGAATACATTTTTTAGGGTCGAGAGTTAAGAGCGGAGAGTCAAGAGTGTTTCGGGTCAGGACAGGACGACCTGGATCAGGCCGAGCAGTTGCGCGGATTCGAGGCCGGTGACCAATGCAATGAGGCCGATGAACAGGGCGATGAGCGGCCACAGGATGATGCCAAGGATGCCGGTGAACAACAGGCCGAGCAGAATGAACAGGCCATAGGGCTCCAGCCGCGAGAACTGGATGGCCTGCTTCACCGGCAGCAGGCTGACGGCGATGCGGCCGCCGTCGAGCGGCGGCAGCGGAATCAGGTTCAAGGCCATCAGGATGACATTGATGAACACGCCCGCCGCGCCCATCAGCATCAGCGGCGTGCCGGCAGAGCCGCTGCCGAGGGCATGACCCAGCTGGATCATCAGCCCCCAGAACACCGCCATGACGAGATTCATCCCGGGTCCGGCGGCGGCTACCCACAGCATGTCCTGCTTGGGACGGCGCAGCTGGCCAAAATTGACCGGCACCGGCTTGGCCCAGCCGAACAGGATCATGCCGCCGCCCAGAAGCTTGCTGGCAATCAGGATCGCCAGCGGCACCAGGATGGTGCCCACCGGGTCGATGTGCTTGAGCGGGTTGAGGGTGATGCGGCCCAGCGCGGCCGCGGTCGTGTCGCCGAAGTAGCGCGCGACGTAACCGTGGGCGGCTTCGTGCAGGGTGATGGCGAAAATGACCGGCAGCGCGAATATGGTGATTTTCTGGATCAGGCTGAGTTCCATCGTATTAACCTGGCATCTCGCAGCGACGCGTTTGCCCCCTCGCCCGCAAGCGGAGGAGGGTCTGGGAGGGGAAAGTCCGGGGGCAACTCACGCCTCGAAATCCGCCGTGTCGCCCTTGCCGAAACGCACCACGACGGGCGTATCGGTGGTGAGATCGACCACGGTGGTCGGGGTGAGGCCGCAGGCGCCGCCGTCGATGACCAGGTCGACCAGATGCTCCAGGCGTTCGCGGATTTCCCACGGCTCGGTCAGTGGCACGTCCTCGCCGTCCAGCAGCAGCGTGGACGACAGGATGGGCTCGCCCAGTTCGGCCAGCAGCGCCTGCACGATGGGATGATCGGGCACCCGCAGGCCGATGGTGTCGTGTTTCTTGTGCAGCAAGCGCTTCGGCACTTCGCGGGTGCCGCGCAGGATGAAGGTGTAGGCGCCCGGGGTGTGCGCCTTCAGAAAGCGGAACTGGGTGTTGTCGACCTGGGCGTAGCGGCCGAGCTCGGACAAATCCCTGCAGATCAGCGTAAGGTCGTGCCCGGTGTCGAGTCCGCGTACCGACAGCAGCCGCATCGCCGCTTCCTTGTCGCCGATGTGGCAACCCAGCGCATAGCACGAGTCGGTGGGATAGACGATCACGCCGCCGCGCTTGAGGATGTCGACCGCCTGCTGGATCAGCCGCGGCTGCGGGTTCTCGGCATGGATATTGAAGAATTGCGCCATAAATGAATGCTTGGATTAAGGGCTCAGGCCATGGAAGGAGAAAGATGGATCGCCAGTTCCGGCCAGTCCTGCCACACCGGCCGGCAGTAGTGCGGCAGCGCCGGGAGGCAGCCGATGTCGCTGCCTTCGTCCGGGGCGTGGAAGTCGGCCCCGCGCGAGGCCTTGAGCCCGAACGCGCGCGCCAGGTCGGCGAACTTGCCGTACTCGGAAGGATGGTGGCTACCGGAGATGACTTCGATGCCCGCGCCGCCCAGCGCGCGGAAGGCATCCAGCAGCAAGTGCAGTTCGCGCGCATTGAAGGCGTAGCGCCCGGGATGCGCGATCACCGCCATGCCGCCGCTGGCGCGTATCCAGCCGACGGCGTTTTCCAACGAGGTCCATTCGTGCTCGACGTAGCCGGGGTTGCCGCGCGTGAGGTAGCGCTTGAATGTGGTGCGCAGGTCGGGCGCGTGGCCCTGCGCCACCAGCCAGCGCGCGAAATGCGTGCGCCCCACCATCTCCTTGTTGGCGGCATAACCAAATGCGCCGTCGTAGGCGTCATGGATGCCCGATCGTGCCAGATCCGCCGCCATGCGTTGGGCGCGTTCGATGCGCCCAACGCGGATGCCGTGCAGGCCGGCAGCCAGTTCGGGGTGCGCAGGATCGATGCGCAGGCCGACGATATGCACGGTCTGTCCGCCCCAGCTCACCGAGATTTCGACCCCCGGAATCAGCGTCATCCCGACCGCGTCTGCCGCCGCCCGCGCAGCGGCGATCCCGGCGACGTCGTCATGGTCGGTCAGGGCGAGCGCGTCCACGCCGTTGGCCGCGGCGCGGGCGACCACGTCGGCGGGCGACAACACACCGTCGGACACATTGGAATGGCAATGCAGATCGATATTGAGCATCGATGATCGGGAGCGGGCGACCAGGGCCAAAAGCGCTTGGTCAGGAGGGGGAATCATAGCAAAATAAGCGGCCGCCCGAATTTCAGCGGGCTGGAGCGCCGTCCGAATGAAAAAAGCACCATGAAAAAACTGCTGTTCGACCTGTTTCCCGTCATCATCTTTTTTGTCGCCTACAAAATAGGCGATGCCAATGCCGAGGCCACGCGCACCTTCCTGGCCAGTCTCGGCCTGCCGCAGCCGGCCGGCGTCGACGAAAAGCCCGGCATCTACCTCGCCACCCTGGTCGCCATCGTCGCCAGCTTCGGGCAGATCGGCTGGGTCAAGCTGCGCGGCCACAAGGTCGAGACCATGCTTTGGGTCACCCTGGGCATCATCGTGGTGTTCGGCGGCGCCACCCTGTGGCTGCACGACGAGAGCTTCATCAAGTGGAAACCGACCGTGCTGTACTGGATTTTTTCCGCCGTCATTTTTGGCGCTGCGGCCTTTGGCCGCAACGTCATCAAAAGCCTGATGGGCAAGCAGATGGAACTTCCTGCCCCTGCCTGGGGTCGGTTGAATGCAAGTTGGGGCGGATTTTTTGCCTTCATGGGGGTTGCAAATCTGATTGTCGCCTTCAACTTCTCGACGGACGCCTGGGTCAACTTCAAGCTGTTTGGCAGCCTGGGGCTGATGCTGGTTTTTGTGATCGGTCAGAGCATGATGCTGACCAAATATCTGGATAAAGCCGATCTGGATCAAGCCAAACTGGACAAGGAAGAAAAGCAATAATGTTTTACGCCATCGTCGGACAGGATGTACCCGACAGCCTGAATCAGCGGCTTGCAACCCGCCCCGCGCACGTCAATCGCCTGCAGGCATTGCAGCAGGCCGGACGCCTGCTGCTGGCCGGTCCGTTCCCCGATATCGACGGCAACGATCCCGGCAGCGCCGGCTTTTCCGGCAGCCTGATCGTCGCCGAATTCGACTCGCTCACCGACGCGCAGGCGTGGGCCGATGCCGACCCCTACGTGGCGGCCGGCGTGTATGCCAGTGTCAGCGTCAAACCTTTCAAGAAAGTGTTCCCGCAATGAGCACGGCCGATCTGATCCGCCAGCGCCTCACCGCGCTGGCGCCCGAAACCTTCACCCTGGAAGACGAAAGCACCCAGCACAAGGGACATGCCGGTGCCGCCTCCGGCGGCGGGCATTTCCGGCTCACGCTGGTGTCGCCCAGGTTCCGCAACCTCTCCACCCTCGCCCGCCACCGGCTGGTGTACGAAACCATGGGCGAGCTGATGCATCGCGATATCCACGCGCTGTCGATTACCGCCTTAACCCCTGAAGAACTTTAAAAGGAATCCCCATGCGACTTGCCCTGCTCCCTACCCTGATCCTGCTGGCCCTTGCCCCGCTGGCGCAGGCACAAACTCCCGCGACGACCGCCCCTGCCGTTGACGCCAGCAAGCCGCTGGCCGTGGTCAATGGCAAGGAAATCCCCGTCTTGTACAGCGAACTGGTCAAGCGTGAAATGGCCCAGGGCCAGCCCGACTCCCCGCAGCTCGACGCTCGCGTGCGCGAGTCGCTCATCAACCTGGAACTGCTGTCGCGCGCCGCCCTGGACAAGGGGCTCGACAAGGATCCGCAACTGGCCGCCGCGCTGGATATCCGCCGCAAGGACCAGCTGGCGAAAGCCTATCTGGAAGACTACGTCAAAGCCCACCCGGTCACCGATGCCGAAATTCAGGCCACCTATGACAAGGCCAAAGCGGGCCCGATCGAGCCGGAATACCGCGCGCGCCACATTCTGGTGAAAACCGAGGCCGAGGCGAAAAAGATCATTGCCGACCTCGGCAAGAAGGCAAAATTCGAGGACCTGGCGAAAAAATATTCCCAAGACCCCGGCTCGGCCAAGAACGGTGGCGCGCTTGACTGGTCCAATCGGGGCGCATTCGTGAAAGAATTCTCCGACGCCATGGCCAGCCTGAAAAAAGGCGAAACCACCAAGACGCCGGTGAAGACGCAGTTCGGCTACCACGTCATCCGCCTCGACGAAACGCGCCAGCCGCAGTTGCCGCCGCTGGATTCCGTGCGCGGCGAAATCACCAAGCAATTGCAGCAGCAGCGCGTCCGCGACGCCATCGCGGCTGCGCGCGCCGATGCAAAAATCGAATAATCAGCTAATAAAAAATTAGGCGGGGCATCGCTCCGCCTTCACCTACAGGGAGCCGAACATGGCCAAAGAACATAATCAACTGCAAGACGTCTTCCTCAATACCCTGCGCAAGGAGCGCATTCCGGTGTCGGTGTTTCTCGTCAACGGCATCAAGCTGATGGGGCGGATCGAATCGTTCGACCAGTTCGTGGTACTGCTGAAAGGCCAGGATCAGGCCGCTCAAATGATTTTCAAGCACGCCATTTCGACCATTTCGCCCTCGCGCGAAGTGGTGCTGCCGCCGCGCGACGTCGAGGCGTAAGCTTTCTTAATCGGTAGCGGCGGCCAGCAAGCTGGCCGCCGTTTTCGCGTCCACCAGCACGACCACCTTCCCGCGGTATGCCTGCTTGTGAAGGGACGGGAACCCGTCCGGGTTCTGCCTGCTTTTTTTCAGATACATCACCACATGGCCTTCTGGATGGGCCTCCAGCCAGCGTTCCAGCTCCATGCCCTGCAATTCGACCAGCGGTGCTTCCAGCCTGCCGAGGAACTGATACTGAGCGTGGTATCTCGCGGCATTCGCAACCGGCCGCCCTGCGTCCTGCACCTGCTTGATCGCCAGCGCCATCGGCTTGATGTCGTAAAGCGGCCCGAGCGCGTGCATCGCCGCCAGTTGTATCGACGCCAGCGTGCCGGCACCCAGAAACGTCAGGTTCAACAGCGGGGAAACGCCGCGGCGGCCAGCGATCCAGGTCGCCCCGCCCAACAGCACCAGCAGCACGCCAGGCCATAGCGGCGGGGGCGTAGCGACCTGAGCGTTCAACGCAGCAACCTGTCCGCTGGCTGCCAGGATCAGCACGCCGCCCAGCGCCACCGTCATCAAGGCAGGCAAGCCCGCACGGGTCCCCGAAAACGCCGGCAGTACGCGCGCCGTCAGCAATGCAAACGCCGGAAACAGTGGAATCAGATAATGCGGCTGCTTGCCGCTGATGAAGGAGAACGCGACAAACACCGGCAGCATCCAGGCCAGGCAAAAGCGCATGCCGCGGTCGAGACCCAGTTTGCGGTGATGCATCAGCCCCTTCCACAAGCCCGGCCAGACGAACCACGGAAACAGCAGCAGCGGCAGCAGCGGCAGATACCACCAGAATGGCCGCCGGTGGGCGAAGGACTCGACCATGCGGTCGGCGGTCTGTCCCCAGAAAATCGCGTTGCGGTAGGCCTCGCCCCCCGCCTGGCCTGCCGGAATCGCCCACAGCAGCGCGATCGCCGTTCCCAGCAGCAAAGCTAGTCCCACCCCGCCGAACCAGCGCCCCCATGTAAGACCTGGATGCCACCACAGTGCCAACACCGTGACCGGCAACAGGTTCAGCAGGATGACCGGGCCCTTGGTCAGCACGCCCATGCCGATCGCGATCCCCAGCAAGACGAAGCCGCGCCGCTTTCCATCGGCGGCAGCAAGTACGCCGTGCATGCCGAACAGCACCCAGAACGCCAGCATCACGTCGAACATGACCGAGGTGGAAAAAAGCATCCACAGCAGCGCGCTCGCCAGCACCAGAGTGGCCTGTCCGCCAAGGCCGGCGCGCTGCGGCCACAAGCGACGGGCGAGCAGAAAAGTCAGCAGCAAGGCGCCGGCGGAAAACAGCGGCAGCACCAGACGCGGCCACCAGTCGTTAACGCCGAACAGCGCCCAGCCCGTGTGGAACATCCAGAACATGAAAGGCGGCTTGTGGCTGTAGGGCTCGCCGTTCTTGAACGGCACCAGGAAATCGCCACGCAGCCACATTTCCCACGCCGCGCTGACGTAGCGCGTTTCATCGATCGGCATCAGCGGCCGCGTCAGCAGCGCCACCGCGGTCAGTGCCGCCAGCAGCAGCAGGCTGAGCAGCAGCCCGCGCCAGGAAGAATCAGGATTTCGCATCAGGTTCAAAGGGTGAAGGTTCTGTTTCGTCCAGCGCGGCATCGATCTGCGGATCGAGGCTCTGGCCGTGTCGGAAACGATGATATAGATAAGCACCAAGTGCGCCGGAAATCACAAATAGAGCGATGGCCAGAGCGATTTTGAGCGTCGGCGCGATATGAACGCCGCTGCCGACCAGCGCGAATACCAGCGTCTGCGGCAGATAGCCGAGCAGCGTACCTGAGAAGAAGTGGACGGACCGGATGCTGGAAATGCCCGCCGCCAGATTGGTCAGCAGGTTGCTGCCCACCGGCAACAGGCGGATCAGCACCGTCATCGAAAACGGGTGGTCGTGAATGAATCGATCGAAGCGCCCAGCGCGTTCGCCCAGCCGGGCGCGCAACAGCCCCTTGCCGAAAAAGCGCGCGTAAGCGAAGCTCAACATGCAGCCCAGCAAAGCGGCGAGCGCGCCCAGCAGCGTGCCCAGGCCGACGCTGAAGGCATAGCCGCCGAGAAAGGCGATGATCTGGCGCGGCAGGCCGATCGCGGTGAACAATCCGCCCATCAGCAGAAACAGCAGCGCGCCGTTGACGCCGTGGCCGCGCACCCGCGCATCGATCCAGGCCTCGTTGACGCTGTTGCCCAGATCGCTGGTCTTGAACAGATAGCCCAGCAAGGCCAGGCTCAGCATCAGCGCCAGGCCCTTGAGGATGACGCGCGCTTTCATTCAGGCCGCATGGCTTTAGAGATTAGAGTCAGGCTCGATCCGCGGCAGGCGCACCCGCCGCTGCAGCCAGGCGACACCGAACAGATCGACGATCCCGACCCAGAGCCGGTTGTGCACACCGTATTTGGAGGTGCCGCGTTCGCGCGCACGGTGATGGACCGGAACCGACACCACGGCTCCGCCGTTGCGCATCACCAGCGCCGGCAGGAAGCGATGCATGTGGTCGAAATTGGGTAAAGCCAGGAAGGTCTCGCGGGCGAATAGCTTGAGCCCGCAGCCGGTGTCCGGCGTGTTGTCGCGAAGCATGCGCGAGCGCACGCCGTTGGCGATTTTCGACGACAGGCGGCGCAGAAAAGTGTCGTTGCGCCGGGCGCGCCAGCCCGCCAGCAGTTCCAGATTGGCGGGTTGCGCCGGATTGGTCAGTTGGGCCAGCAGCGCCGGGATATCGGCCGGGTCGTTCTGGCCGTCGCCATCGAGGGTGGCGATCCATTCGTAACGCGCCGCCGTTACCCCGGTCGTCACCGCGCGGCTCTGCCCGCACGATTCGCGGTGGCGGATCACCCGCAGCATTGGGAATTCGGTCTTCAGCGCCTGCAACCGCGCCTGGGTGGAATCGGTGCTGCCGTCGTTGATGTAGATGATTTCGAACGTGGTGTTGCCGGACAGCGCTGCTGCAATTTCGCGCACCAGCGGCTCGACGTTGTCCTGCTCGTTCTTGACGGGAACAACCACGGAAAGCCTGCCGTGGTAGGCGTATTTCGGCATCGCGTAACGTGGCTATTGATAGATGTGTGTGGCGGAGAGGGCGGGATTCGAACCCGCGTTAGGATATTATCCTAAACACGCTTTCCAGGCGTGCGACTTAAACCGCTCATCCACCTCTCCGGGAGCGCCGCATCATACCGGAAGCACCTATGCGCGGCAAATTGAAGTTGAATCTCCCGGCGCTTCCCCTTCTCGGCGCAGGGAAATTGACGTTCACCTCTTGAAACCCTGCCATTCGCCCCCAACTTTCCGCGAGAGCCAATTGGGAGCACATATGCAGGACGAACTCAACACCGACACGAACACGGCCGAAACCCACCCCGAGAAGGAAATCATGCCGAGCCTGGAAGCGCTGCTGAAAGCGGCCGAACTCCAGGCTGCCGAGCATCACGACGCCTGGCTGCGCGCCAAGGCGGAAACCGAGAACATGCGCCGCCGCGCGGCGGAAGACGTCGACAAGGCGCGCAAGTTCGCAGTTGAAAACTTCGCCAGCGAATTGCTGGCGGTAAAGGACAGCCTGGAAGCCGCGCTGGCGGCCGAGTCGCCGAGCGTGGAAAATATGAAGGACGGCGTCGAACTGACCCTGAAGCAACTGATTGCAGCCTTCGGCAAATTCAATTTGCACGACATCGATCCGCTGGGCGAGAAGTTCGATCCGCATCTGCATCAGGCGATCCAGGCGGTCGAGTCCGATCAGCCTGCGAACACGGTGGTGACGGTGCTGCAAAAAGGCTACCGCCTCAACGAGCGTACGCTGCGGCCGGCGCTGGTGATGGTTGCCAAGGGCAAGGACGCTTGAAAGCGTCTTGAATTAAGCCCGACCTCCCCCACATTTAAATCAATTCAATCTCTTTTTAGAAGGAACGCATCATGGGACGCATTATTGGCATTGACCTGGGTACCACCAACTCCTGCGTGGCGGTGATGGAAGGCGGCAAGCCGAAGGTGATCGAGAACGCCGAGGGCACCCGCACCACGCCGTCCGTCGTCGCCTACACCGAGGACGGCGAAATCCTGGTCGGCGCGCCTGCCAAGCGCCAGGCCGTCACCAACGCGAAGAACACCCTGTATGCGGTGAAGCGCCTGATCGGCCGCCGCTTCGATGAAAAGGAAGTGCAGAAGGACATCGGCCTGATGCCCTACAAGATCGTCAAGGCCGACAACGGCGACGCCTGGGTGGAAGTGCGTGGCCAGAAACTGTCCGCGCAGCAGGTGTCGGCGGAAATTTTACGCAAGATGAAGAAGACCGCCGAGGACTACCTGGGCGAGGAAGTGACCGAAGCCGTCATCACGGTGCCGGCCTACTTCAACGACAGCCAGCGCCAGGCCACCAAGGACGCCGGCCGCATCGCGGGCCTGGAAGTCAAGCGCATCATCAACGAGCCGACCGCGGCCGCACTCGCCTTCGGCATGGACAAGAAGGAAGGCGACCGCAAGATCGCGGTGTATGACCTCGGCGGCGGTACGTTCGACGTCTCCATCATCGAGATTTCCGAGATGGACGGTGAACACCAGTTCGAAGTGCTGTCGACCAACGGCGACACTTTCCTCGGTGGCGAGGACTTCGACCAGCGACTGATCGACTACATCGCGGAAGAATTCAAAAAAGAGCAAGGCGTCGACCTGAAAAAGGACGTGCTCGCGCTGCAGCGCCTGAAGGAGGCCGCTGAAAAGGCCAAGATCGAGCTGTCGTCCGCGCAGCAGACCGAAGTCAACCTGCCCTACATCACGGCGGACGCCTCGGGTCCCAAGCACCTGGCGGTGAAGATCACGCGCGCCAAGTTCGAGGCGCTGGTGGAAGACCTGATCAAGCGCACCATCGACCCCTGCAAGATGGCGCTGAAGGACGCTGGCCTGACCACCTCGCAGATCGACGACGTCATCCTGGTCGGTGGCCAGACCCGCATGCCCAAGGTGATGGATGCGGTGAAGGACTTCTTCGGCAAGGAACCGCGCCGCGACGTCAACCCGGATGAAGCGGTGGCCGTGGGCGCCGCGATTCAGGGCGGCGTGCTGCAGGGCGAAGTGAAGGACGTGCTGCTGCTCGACGTGACGCCACTCTCCCTCGGCATCGAGACCCTGGGCGGCGTGATGACCAAGCTGATTCCGAAAAACACCACGATCCCGACCAAGGCCTCGCAGGTGTTCTCCACCGCCGACGACAACCAGAGCGCGGTGACGGTGCACGTGCTGCAGGGCGAGCGCGAAGTCGCTTCCGGCAACAAGAGCCTCGGCCAGTTCAACCTCACCGACATCCCGCCCGCGCCGCGCGGCATGCCGCAAATCGAGGTCACCTTCGACATCGACGCCAACGGCATCCTGCATGTGTCGGCCAAGGATAAGGCCAGCGGCAAGGAGAACAAGATCCGCATCCAGGCCAGTTCCGGCCTCTCCGAGGAGGAAATCCAGCGCATGGTGAAGGATGCCGAAGCCAATGCCGCCGAGGACCACAAAGCGGTCGAACTGGCGACCGCGCGTAACGCGGCGGACAGCATGATCCACTCGGTGAAGAAGTCACTCGCCGAATACGGCGACAAGGTGTCGGCCGACGAAAAAACGGCAATCGAAACCGCGCTGAAGGAATGCGAGGAAGCCGTGCGCGAAGGCGACAAGGACACCATCGAGGCCAAGACCAATGCACTGGCCACCGCCAGCCACAAGCTTGCCGAGCAGATGTACCAGGGCGAGCAGGCCCAAGCGCAGCCGGGCGAAGCCTCCAGTGGCGGCGCTGGTTCGGCCGACGACAACGTGGTCGATGCCGAGTTTGAAGAGGTGAAGGACAAGTAAGGGGTTAGGAGCTAGGAGCTAGGAATTAGGGGAGGTCGCGCTGTGCGCGGCCTTTCCTTTTCCCCCAGCCCCGCATCCCCTAGCCCCTAGATCCTAAATCCTAGCCCCTACAAAAAATGAGCAAACGCGACTACTACGAAATCCTCGGCGTCGCCAAGAACGCCTCGGACGAAGACATCAAGAAGGCCTACCGCAAGCTGGCCATGAAGCACCATCCTGACCGCAACCCGGACGACAAGGGCGCGGAGGAAAAATTCAAGGAAGCCAAGCAGGCCTACGAGATCCTGTCCGACCCGGACAAGCGCGCCACCTACAACCAGTTCGGCCACGCCGGCGTCGACCAGCAGGCAGGTATGGGTGGCGGTTATGGCGGGGGAGCGAGCGGATTTTCCGATGCCTTCTCCGATATCTTCGGTGATATTTTTGGCGGCGGCGGGGGCGGCGGCCGCCGCGACCGAGTCTATCGCGGCGCTGACCTGCGCTACAACCTGGAAATCGGGCTGGAAGAAGCTGCGCGCGGCACCGAAACCAAGATCCGCATCCCCTCCCTGGAAGAATGCGGTGTGTGTCACGGCAGCGGGGCCAAGCCCGGCACCTCGCCGACCACCTGCACCACCTGTGGCGGTCATGGCCAGGTGCGCATCCAGCAGGGCTTCTTCTCGGTACAGCAGACCTGCCCGCGCTGCAGCGGCACCGGCAAGATGGTAGCCGACCCCTGCACTACCTGCCACGGCGAAGGCCGCGTCAAGAAACACAAGACCCTGTCGGTGAAGATCCCCGCCGGGGTCGACAGCGGCGACCGCATCCGTCTCGGTGGCGAAGGCGAAGCCGGGGTCAACGGCGGCCCGTCGGGCGACCTCTATGTGGTGATCCACCTCAAGGACCACCCGGTATTCAAGCGCGACGGCGACGATCTGCATTGCGAAATGCCGATCAGTTTCGCCACCGCCGCACTTGGCGGCGAGGTTGAAATTCCCACCCTGGAAGGCCATGCCAAGATCAAGATCCCGGCAGAAACGCAGTCTGGAAAAGTGTTCCGCCTGCGCGGCAAGGGCATCAAGGGCGTGCGCAGCAATGCACCCGGCGACCTGCTGTGCCACATGCAGATCGAAACGCCGGTGAATCTGTCCGAGCGCCAGAAGGAATTGCTGCGCGAGCTGGATAGCCTGAGCCCGGGACGCAACAACAACCCGCGCGCGCAGTCGTTCATGGACAAGGTCAAGGCGTTTTTCGAGTAGCAAGCTCTCAGGTTCTGCGGCCACCTGCGGCCAGGAACAGGTAGTATGGCGATGGCGCCGCCCCGGCTGGGTTGAATTGCGGCCGGCCCGCCATGCAGGGTGTTTCTCACATCAACCGACCAACAGGAGGAGATGGTTCATGCGCAAACCTTCATTGATCGCGGCGAGCTGCGCCGCTTTGTTCACCTTTCCTGCGATCGCGGCAGAGGTGCCCGTCGTTATCAAAATCCCCAGGCTCACCGTCGAGGCTTCGGGGAAAATCGCCCATGCCGCAATGGAGGCCTGCCGCAAGGAGGGCATCCAGATCGGCGTAACCGTGGTCGACCGCAGCGGGGACGCCATGGTGACGCTGCGCGACACGCTGGCGCCGCGCATCACCCTGGAGATCAGCCGGCAGAAGGCCTACACGGCGGTCAATTTCAATGCAGCCACCTCAAGCATGGAAAACCGCTTTACTCAGCCCTTCTCGGTCGGCAAGGTCGATGGCCTGGTGTTTTCCGCCGGCGGCGTGCCGATCGAGGCCGCCGGCAACATCATCGGCGCAGTCGGCATCTCCGGCGCGGCGACCGGCGAGCAGGACGAGGCCTGTGCCCGTGCCGGAATCAAGGCAATCCAGTTCGAACTGGAAACCGCGGATCTCTGATCCGGCCTCTGGGAGTTCATCGGTCAGCGCCGGGTGGCCCGGCTCCCAGACCACCCGGTTTGTTTGGCTCTTGCAATCCCATTTTCAGATCTGCCGGCATGGTGTGCATCGAATCCCGGGCGGCGGGCACGGTATGATTCGCGCCACAACCGCCGCCTGATAGCCTGATGCCTGCGGATCCCCGGACGACAAGCCGGCAGCCCCTTCCATGACTGACCTTTTCCACAGCGAACACGCGATCGATTTCGAGCGCCGTTTTGGCGGCGTGCGCCGGCTTTACGGCACGGTTGCCTTCGAGCATTTCCAGCGGGCACATGTGTGCGTCATCGGCATCGGCGGCGTCGGGGCCTGGACCGCAGAGGCGCTGGCGCGCTCCGCCATCGGCCGGCTTACCCTGATCGACCCCGACCATCTGGCCGAGTCCAACATCAACCGGCAGATCCATGCGCTGACGCACGAACTCGGCAAGTCCAAGGTCGAGGCCATGAAGGCGCGCATCCATGCGATCAATCCGCGCTGCCAGGTCAGCTGCGTGGATGCGTTTCTGACGCCTGAGAATGTCGCCGAGCTCCTGGCGGAACGTTTCGATTACGTGGTGGATGCTATCGACAGCGCCCGCGCCAAGACCGCGCTGATCGTCCACTGCCGCTGCCAGCGCATCAGGATGGTGTGCGTCGGCGCCGCCGGCGGCCAGAGCGACCCCGGCCGGGTGCATCTGGCCGATCTCGCCCGCACCACCGAAGACCCCCTGCTCTCCAAGGTGCGCGCCAGCCTGCGCCGCGAGCATGGCTTTCCGCGCGAGCCGGGTAAAAAATTCGGCATCGACTGCGTGTATTCCACCGAGCCCCTCACCTATCCGAGCGTCGAGGGCGGCGTGTGCTACGAACGTCCCGAGGACGCCCACCTGCATGGGCTCAATTGCGCAGGATTCGGGTCTTCCGTGTGCGTCACCGCCAGCTTCGGTCTGCGGGCAGCGGCGCACGTGCTCAACAAGCTGGCCGCACGGGCCGGATAAGGCATTCCGCCCGATCCCGCCAGGCGGCAGGGCTTGAACGCCTCAGTGGCGGGCGGACGTGAACAGCCGGAAGAAATTCTGCGTCGTGATTTCTCCCACCGCCTCGGCGGTGATGCCGCGCACCCGCGCGATTTCTTCCGCCACGTGCTTGACGTAGCCGGGCTGGTTGGTCTGTCCGCGATGCGGCGCCGGCGCCAGATACGGCGAATCGGTCTCGATCAGCATGCGCTCCAGTGGAATGGTCGCCGCCACCTCGCGCAGGGCGACGGCATTCTTGAAGGTGACGATGCCGGAAAACGAAATGTAAAAACCCTGCTCGATCGCAGCTTCGGCCACTTCCAGGCTTTCGGTGAAGCAGTGCATCACCCCGCCCGCCTCGCCGGCCTTCTCCTCGCGCATGATGCGCAGGGTATCGTCGGCCGCGGCGCGAGTGTGGATCACCAGGGGTTTCCTGCACGCACGCGCGGCGCGGATATGGGTGCGGAAACGCTCGCGCTGCCATTCGAGGTCGCCGCCTAGCCGGAAATAATCCAGCCCGGTCTCGCCGATCGCCACCACCTTGGAGTGGTCGGCCAGCGCAACCAGTTGTTCCACCGTCGGCTCGGTGCAGTCCTCGTGGTCGGGATGCACCCCGACCGAGGCATAGACATTGGGATGCGCCTCGGCCAGCGCGCGGATCTCGGGAAATTTTTCCAGCTCCACGCTGATGCACAGCGCGTGGCTCACCTGGTTCGCCGCCATGAGGTCGAACACCTCGGGCAGCTTGCCGGAAAGATCGGGGAAATTGATGTGGCAATGCGAATCGACGAACATTTCAGATACAAGATTCAAGTTACAAGATGCAAGGCTCTTGAAGGCGCCATGATTTTTGAAGGGACTCAGCGCCGCTCTTGCGGCTTGAACCTTGTACCTGTCACATGGTGTGAGTGGGACGCACCGATTTTAACGAACCGCCGAGAAAACCTTCAATCTTGTGTTGCGCTGCCTTGCCGCTTTCGTTGAAGGCGAACTGCACGCCCACGCCCTGGGTGCGGCCGCCATGCGCGCCCGAAGGCGTCAGCCACACTACCTTGCCCGACACCGGCAGCCTGGCGGGGTCGTCCATCAGCGTGAGCAGCATAAACACTTCCTCTCCCATCTTGTAGCTTTTGTTGGTGGGGATGAACAGCCCGCCGCCCTTGATGAAGGGCATGTAGGCCGCAAACAGAGCGGATTTTTCCTTGATCGACAGGGAGAGCACGCCGGGGCGGACCGGTGCTGCGACATCATTGACTGCTGCATTCATATTCAACTCTCTCAGGTCGTGTTAAGGCTAATTTCGTCGTCGGGCGTGAAATTGGCTTAACACGCCCTATTCAAACAGATGCCGGTACTGAATCAGCCAGGCTTCCAGCTGCAGGCTGCGGTTGAGCGGATGGGCCAGCGTCCGGCCTTCATTCGCCTGCATTCTGGCGAGTGCCAGCAGTTTCGCCAGATCGGCCTTTTCCCCCAGCCGCACCAGCACCTCGGAAAAATCGCGGTTGAACTGCACGCTGCCCTGCAACTTGATCGCCAGCAAATCGCCCAGCCACTTGTATGCCACGTTGTGCCAGGTCTGCGGGCCGACCGTTTTGAAGCGGTCGCCCAGCGTCACCGGATCAAGCAGGTCGGGACGCGCCAGGCCTTCCAGCACGCTACGGCGTTCATCCAGCTCGCCGCTGTCGGCCCAGCGCTGTGCGTCGAGCGGCGTGCCGCCGGAGAGCGCCAGCAGGTTCTTCGCATCGTCCACACCCTGCCCGGCCAGCCACTGCGCCGCCTGATCGATTGGCGGCAGGCCGATGTCGAGCCGGGTGCAGCGGCTGCGGATGGTCGGCAGCAGCCGTCGCGGCTGATCCGAGACCAGCACGAACACCGTATTTAACGGCGGCTCCTCCAATACCTTTAACAGGGCATTGGCGGCCGCCAGGTTGAGGCTGTCGGCCGGATTGACCAGCACCACCCGAAACCCCGCACGGTAGGTGGAAAGCTGGACATAATCGACCGCCTCGCGCGCCTGGTCGACCTCGATGGCGGTGGCCATCCGGGTCTCGCCTTCCTTGCCGGTTTTCTCCTGCAGGGTGACCAGCCGAAAATCCGGATGCCCGCCGGTGTCGAACCAATGACAGGCGGGGCACGTACCACAGGCTGCGCCGTCGGCGAGCGGCGCTTCGCACAGCAGGGCCTGCGCCCACGCCAGCGCCAGCGCGCCCTTGCCCACCCCGCGTGGCCCGGCCAGCAGCAGGGCCTGGGCGGGACGTCCACGGCCCGCCAGCAAGCGCTGCCAGGGCGCCTCCAGCCAGGAATACGGTGCGCTCACACCAGCCCCTGCAACAGCTGGCCGATTTCGCTCTGCAATTCGGCGATGCTGTGCCGCGCATCCAGTACGCGAATACGGCCGGTGTCGGCCTGCGCGCGCTCGAGGTAGGCGTTGCGCACGCGGCTGAAAAAGCTGTCGGCCTCGCGCTCGAAACGGTCGGCGGTGCGTGCGGCCGAGCGGCGCGCCTCCGCCACCGCCGGCGGCACGTCGAACAGCAGGGTGAGGTCGGGCTGAAAACCGTGCTGCACCCAGGCTTCCAGCGCGGCAATGCGTTCCGCGGCGATGCCGCGCCCGCCGCACTGGTAGGCGTAGCTGGCATCGGTGAAGCGGTCGGATACCACCCACGCACCGCGCGCCAGCGTCGGCAGGATCAGACGCGCCAGGTGCTCCTGGCGCGCGGCGAACATCAGCAGCAGCTCGGTGTCAGCGTCCATCTCCTGGTGCAGGAGTAGTTCGCGCAGGGTTTCGCCGAGCGGGGTGCCGCCGGGCTCGCGGGTGATGATGACCTCGTGGCCCTGCCCGCGCAGCCAGTCGGCGACGAAATCCAGATGGGTGCTCTTGCCGGCGCCGTCGACGCCTTCGAGGGTGATGAACTTTCCGGATGCTGTCATCGCTGGTAGCGGTTCACTGCGCGGTTGTGTGCGTCGAGGTTGCGGGAAAACACATGAGTGCCGTCATTACGCGATACGAAATACAGGGCGTCGGTTTTGGCGGGGTTGAGCGCAGCCTGGATCGCCGCCTCGCTGGGCATCGCAATCGGCGTCGGCGGCAGGCCGATGCGGGTGTAGGTGTTGTAGGGCGTGTCGGTTTGCAGGTCGATGCGGCGGAGGTTGCCGTCGAAGCGCTCGCCCAGTCCGTAGATCACGGTGGGATCGGTCTGCAGGCGCATCCCCAACCGGAGCCGGTTGATGAACACCCCGGCAATTGTCGGACGCTCGAATGCCGCGCCGGTTTCCTTTTCCACGATCGACGCCATGACAAGCGCTTCATACGGGGTGCGATACGGCAGTCCCGACGCGCGGGTTTCCCAGGCGGCCATGAGCTTTTCCCGCTGCAGGCGGTAGGCGTGGCGCAGCACGTTGAGGTCGGACGAATGCGGTGCGTAGGAATAGGTATCGGGGAAGAAAAGGCCTTCGGGATGGCTTTGTTCTGCTCCGATCGCCTGCAGCAGTTCGGCATCGCTCATGCCGGCGCTGTCGTGCTTCAACTGCGGCTGCGCGGCAAGGACTGCGCGCACCTCGCGCCAATTCCAGCCTTCGATGAACTGGACGATGGCCTGAGAGGCTTCGCCGCGCTGGATCTTGCCGTAGAGCTCCAGCGGCGTCAGCGGCCTGTCGAGCGTATACACGCCGACCTTGAGCGTCCCCGCCTTACCGAGCACGCGGCCGAGCAGCCAGAACGCCTGCGCGTTGCCGACCACGCCTTCGCGCTCCAGCATCGCGCTCAAGCTCCGCAAATGGGTGCCGGGCACCACGTTGACGGTCTTCGGCAGGGGCTCGATACGCAGAGGCTGGTTTGCGTACCAGGCCAATCCGCCGGCCAGCAGCAGCGCAGCCAGCGCGGCAAGCACGAACAATCGCTTAATCGACTTTATCATCCAAGGCGGTTTTCAAAGTATCGGTCCAGCCCGCGGGCGACCAGGTCACGTCATCCAGGCGGGCCACGCGGCGCACCCCAATGACGCTGTTGCAGATCATTACTTCATCGGCAGCGAGTATAGCGTCTGGCGACAAGCGCGCGATATGGGCGGGGATGCCGCGACGCGCCAGGGCACGCAGCAGCCGCGCCCTGGCCACGCCGGCCACCCCGCTCTGACTCAGATCCGGGGTGAACAGTTCGCCCGCCTTCGCAATCAGGAGATTGCTCGTCACGCCGCCGATCACAGCACCGCTGTCATCGCACAGCAGCCCCTCGAAAATTTCGGGGTCGTCCCATTCCGCCCGCGCCAGCACGTTTTCCAGCCGGTTCAGGTGCTTGATCCCGGCCAGCCGGGGCTGCCGCGCCAGACGCAGACTGCACCAGCGTGCCGTGATACCGGCAGGGGAATCGGGTTGTGCATGCGGCGGCAGCGCCGCGGACAGCACGATGCGCGTACAGGCCGGATCTTGTGGCGGCGCATAGCCGCGTGCACCCGTTCCGCGCGTGAGCATGATCTTGGCGACGCCCTCCCCGGCCGCGGCCACCCGACAGATCTCGGCGCGCAATCCGGCTTCGTCGGGGCAGGCCAGTGCCAGCGCCGCACAGTCGGCCGCCAGCTTGGCGTAGTGGTCGCGCCACCACAACGGCTGGCCGGCCCGCGTGCGCAGCGTGCGGAAGACACCGTCGCCGTAAGCCAGACCGCGATCCAGCGCGTTCACGGTCTGGGCAGGGTCGCCGTTGACCAGGATCATGCGGGTTCAGGCTCGATCGCGCGCAGCAGGCCGCGGGCCTTGGTGCGGGTTTCGTCGAGTTCGCGCGCGGCGACGGAGTCGGCCACGATGCCGGCGCCGGCGCGGAAGCTCAACGCGCGTCCACGCAACTGGAAGCTGCGGATCAGGATGTTGAAATCGAAGCTGCCGTCGCGGTTGATGTAGCCGACGCTGCCGGTGTAGCTGCGGCGCGGCGTCTGCTCCAGTTCATGAATGATCTGCATGGTGCGCACCTTGGGACAGCCAGTGATGGTGCCGCCCGGAAACACCGCGCGCAAGGCGTCGAGCACGCGCATCCCCTCGCGCAACTGCCCGCAGACGGTGGACTCGATGTGGTGGACGTGGCGGTAGCTGGTGATTTCCATCAGTGCCGCCACCTTCACGCTGCCGGTTTCGCACACCCGCCCCAGATCGTTGCGCTCCAGGTCGACCAGCATGACGTGTTCGGCGCGTTCCTTGGGATGCGCCTGCAGGCGTGCGCGCAGCGCAGCGTCTTCCACAGCATCTTCGCTTCTGGGATGGGTGCCGGCAATCGGCCGCGTTTCCAGGCGGCCGCTGGGGTCGAGACGGACCAGCCGTTCGGGCGACGAACTCACGATCGCCCACTCATCCATCTGCAGCAGTGCCGAAAACGGTGCGGGATTCTTCTCCATCAGCCGCGCAAACAGCGATGCGGGCGCGACCGGGGCGCCAAATTCGGCCTGCCAGCCGCGCGACAGATTGACCTGGAACACATCGCCGGCACGGATGTAGTCCTGGATGCGCGCGAACCCTGCCAGAAAGGCGGCAGGATCGTCCTCCTGCAGCGTGGCGAGCACTGGCACAGCGGGAACGGGAGGCAGCACCTGCGCCAGGTCGCGCGCCATGCTGTCGATCAGCGCGTGCCGGCCGGATTCGGCCACCAGCACGCAACGCCCGTTGTGGCGGTCGAACAGGATCGCCGCCGGAATGCGGGTCAGCCAGACAAGGGGGAAATCGGCATCCCCGGCCAGCCCCACGCTGGGCTCGAACAGCCCGCCCAGCTCATACGCGAACGCGCACAGCCAGCCGCCGCTAAACGGCAGGCCATGGTCGAATCGGGCGGAGCGGAGCGGCTGAAGCTGCATCGCTGGATGCGCCTGCAATCCGCGCAGGCCATCGGCAGCGGTGATATGCGTGGTGTCCTGCGGAAACGCAAACAGCACGTCCCAGCCGGTGTCGCCGCTGCCGAGAAACAGGCCGGGATAACGCTGCGGATCGGACGCCTGAAGCCGGACCAGATCAGGCCGCGCTTGCTCGGCCTGCAACGGCCATTCCCGGATCTCGGGCGTGACCAGGCGGTCCGTGGCGAAGGTCAAGCGCGTTTGAAGACCAGCGAACCGTTGGTGCCGCCAAACCCGAAGTTGTTCTTGAGTGCAAAGTCGATCTTCAGGTCACGCGCGGTGTTGGCGCAGTAATCGAGATCGCACTCCGGGTCTTGCGAGAAGATATTGATGGTCGGCGGCGACACCTGATGATGCACTGCCAGCACGGTGAATACCGACTCGACACCGCCGGCGCCGCCCAGCAGATGGCCGGTCATCGACTTGGTCGAGTTGACCACCGTCTTGTAGGCCGCATCGCCCAAGGCGAGCTTGATCGCATCGGTTTCGTTCTTGTCGCCCATCGGCGTCGAGGTGCCGTGCGCGTTGATGTAATCGATCTGGTCGGCATTGACGCCGGCATCGCGCATCGCGTTCAGCATCGAACGCTTGGGGCCGTCGGTGCTCGGCGACGTCACATGGTAGGCATCGCCGCTCATGCCAAAGCCCACCACCTCGGCGTAGATTTTTGCGCCACGATTTTTCGCGTGCTCGTACTCCTCAAGCACCAGCACGCCGGCGCCCTCACCCAGAACAAAGCCGTCGCGATCCTTGTCCCACGGACGGCTCGCGGTGGCCGGGTCATCGTTGCGGGTGGACAGCGCGCGGGCGGCAGCGAAGCCGCCCAGGCCCAGCGGCGACGTCGCGCACTCGGCGCCGCCGGCGACCATCACATCGGCGTCGCCATGCTCGATCATGCGGGCGGACAGACCCACCGCATGCAGGCCGGTGGTGCAGGCGGTGACGACCGCCAGGTTGGGGCCTTTTATCCCGTACAGGATGGAAAGGTTGCCGGAAATCATGTTGATGATGGAACCCGGAATAAAGAAGGGGGAAATCTTCCTTGGGCCGGATTCCATCAGCAGGGTGTGGGTCTCCTCGATCAGCGGCAGGCCGCCGATCCCGGAACCGATATTGATGCCGATGCGCTCGGCGTTGGCTTCGGTAACCTCGATGCCAGAATCCCGTATCGCCTGAATGCCGGCGGCCACGCCGAACTGGATGAAGACATCCATGCGACGCGCTTCTTTCGGGTTGAGATATTGCGCAACGTCGAAATCCCTGACCTCGCCCGCAATCTGCGAGGTGAAAGGTGAAGGATCGAAACGGGTAATCCGGGCGATTCCGCTACGTCCGGCAACCAGGTTGTCCCAGGCTTCCGGTATGGTATTGCCGACCGGGGAGACGATCCCCAGCCCGGTGACGACGACGCGACGTTTGGACAAGACGCAGTCCTCTTGACTGGGTGAACGATCAGCTCGAATGGCTGTTGACGTAGTCAATCGCCTGCTGGACGGTGGTGATCTTTTCTGCGTCCTCGTCGGGAATCTCGCAGCCGAATTCTTCTTCCAGCGCCATCACCAGTTCGACCGTATCGAGCGAGTCAGCGCCCAGGTCACCGACGAAGGAAGACTCGTTCTTGATGTCTGCCTCATTGACGCCCAGTTGCTCGGCGACGACTTTAATTACACGCTGTACGTTTTCCATTACTGATCCTCTCTTCTTGAAATTAGGCTTCAACACATTGAAGCCCGGAAAAATAAAACTTCGCGATTCTACCAAACTTTGTTTGGCGGCTATGCCATGTACATTCCGCCGTTTACATGCAGGGTGGTGCCGGAAATATAGCCTGCAGCGGGCGACGCCAGAAACGCGACGGCCTGCGCGATGTCTTCCGCCGAGCCCAGCCGTCCCAGCGGGATGTGGGCAAGCAGCGCCTGCCGCTGCGCATCGGGCAGCGCGCGCGTCATGTCGGTGTCGATGAAGCCCGGCGCCACGCAGTTGACCGTGATGTTGCGGCTGCCGACTTCGCGCGCCAGCGACTTGGTGAAGCCCATGATGCCGGCCTTGGCCGCGCTGTAGTTGGTCTGCCCGGCATTGCCCATCGCGCCCACCACCGAGGCGATGGAAATGATGCGGCCGCCGCGCGCCTTCATCATCGCGCGCAGCACCGCGCGCGACAGGCGGAATACCGAGGTGAGGTTGGTCGCCAGGATGTCGTCCCATTCCTCGTCCTTCATCCGCATCAAGAGATTGTCGCGGGTGATGCCGGCGTTGTTGACCAGGATGCCGATGTCGCCGAACTGCGCAGAGATCGCTGCGATGACGGCGTCGACCTCTGTCGCGTCGGTGACGTTGAGCTTCATGCCGCCGCCCTGGATTCCGGCCGCGGCAAGGTAATCGCTGATCGCCTGCGCGCCCTTGCCGCTGGTGGCGGTGCCGATCACGGTGGCGCCCGCCTGGCCGAGTGCCAGCGCGATCGCCTGGCCGATTCCACGACTGGCGCCGGTCACTAACGCGATTTGTCCTTGCATGGTGTCTCCTTATTGACTGAGTGCGGCCGCGAGGCTGGCTTCGTCCACCAACGCCACGGCGGGCAGGCTGTCGTCGATACGCTTATTGAGGCCGGCCAGCACCTTGCCGGGGCCGCACTCGATCACGCGCCCGATGCCGGCGGCCTTCAGCGCCTGCACGGTTTCGACCCAGCGAACCGGGGTATGCAACTGCTTCGCCAGTGCAGCACGGATCGCGGGCGCATCGGCGTAACTTTGCACATCGGTGTTGTGCAGCACGGGAATCGCGGGGGTCGCGATCGCCACGCTCTGCAGATGCGCGAGCAGCTTCTCGGCGGCCGGCAGCATCAGCGAGGAGTGCGACGGCACGCTGACCGGCAGCGGCAGCGCGCGTTTGGCGCCTTTTTCCTTCGCCAGCACCATCGCGCGCTCGACCGCGGCCTTGTTGCCGGCAATCACCACCTGGCCGGGCGAGTTGAGATTGACCGCCTCGACCACTTCCCCTGCTGCCGCCTGCACGCAGACTTCACGCACCGCATCGTCGTCCAGTCCCAGGATCGCGGCCATGGCGCCGACACCTTCGGGAACCGCCGCCTGCATCGCCTCGGCACGAAAGCGCACCAGCCTGATCGCATCGGCGAAGTTCAGCGAACCTGCGGCGACCAGCGCGGCATATTCGCCAAGGCTGTGTCCTGCCAGCAGCGCCGGCGTCGCGCCGCCCGCCGCCTGCCACACGCGCCAGACGGCGACATCGGCCGCCAGCATTGCAGGCTGGGTGTTGACGGTCTGGTTGAGCAGATCGGCCGGGCCGTCGGCGACCAGCGCCCACAGGTCCCGGCCGAGCGCGTCGGATGCTTCGGCAAAGGTATTGCGCACTTCGGCGCGCTCGCCCCAGCCCTGCATCATGCCGACCGATTGCGAGCCCTGCCCGGGGAAAACGAAAGCCAGTTTCATCAAAGGTCTTCCTAGTATTTGAGGAGCGCGGAGCCCCAGGTAAAGCCGCCGCCGAAGGCTTCCATCAGCACAGTCTGGCCGCGCTGGATGCGGCCGTCGCGCACCGCCACGTCGAACGCCAGCGGCACCGAAGCGGCCGAGGTGTTGCCATGGCCGGCCACCGTGGTGACGACATTGTCCATGCTCATGCCAAGCTTTTTCGCGGTGGCGGAAATGATGCGGATGTTCGCCTGGTGGGGCACCAGCCAGTCAATGTCGGATTTCGAGAGGCCGTTGGCTTCCAGCGTTTCGTCGACGATGCGGTCGAGCGTGTTGACCGCCATCTTGAACACGGGATTGCCTTCCATCCGCATCAGCGCAGGCTCCTTCATGCCGGTCGAAGGACCGGTGGTGGTACGCAGCAATTCCTTGTGGCGGCCATCGGCATGAATATGGGTGGCGATGATGCCCGGCTCGGTCGATGCGCCCAGCACCACCGCACCCGCGCCGTCACCCCACAGGATGCAATTGCCGCGGTCGTTCCAGTCGGTGATGCGCGACAGGGTTTCCGCGCCGATCACCAGCACGTGTCTGGCCGCGCCGGACTTGATGAACTGGTCGGCCACGCTCAGGGCGTAGATAAAGCCGCTGCACACCGCCTGCAGGTCGAACGCCGGTTTGCCATTGGTCATGCCGAGCTTGGACTGCACGATGCAGGCGGTGCTGGGAAAAACCAGGTCGGGCGTGGTGGTGGCGACCAGCAGCAGATCGATGCCATCCACCAGCAGACCCGCCGCGTCGAGCGCGGCGCGTGCCGCCTGGGTGGCCAGGTCGCTGGTGAATTCGCCCTCGGCGGCAATATGGCGTTCGCGGATGCCGGTGCGATCGACGATCCATTGGTCGTTCGTATCGATCAGCTTTTCGAGGTCGGCGTTGGTGAGGATGCGGGCCGGCAGGTAGCTGCCGGTGCCAAGGATGCGGGAATAGGTCAAGCGGCCACCCGTTGCAGGAGTTGGATCTGGTCGGTAATGCGTTTCAGCACGTTGTTGCGGACTTCATCGCTGGCGGTTTCGATGGCGTGCTCGAATGCGAAAGAATCGGCCGAGCCATGGCTTTTCACCACTACGCCTTTCAGCCCCAGCAGCGTGGCGCCGTTGTAGCGGCGGGGGTCGAGCCGGCGCTTGAAAGCATTCAGCACCGGCAACGCAATCAGCCCCGCGATGCGGGTCAGCGCGTTGCGCTTGAACTCGGCACGCAGCGTGCTGGAAACCATCTTGGCCAGCCCTTCGGAGGCCTTCAGGGTGACATTGCCGACAAAACCGTCGCACACCACCACGTCGGTGGTGCCCTTGAAAATGTCGTCGCCTTCGACGTTGCCGTAGAAGTTCAGGTGGCTGTCGCGCAGCAGTTCACTGGCGCGTTTCACCATTTCATTGCCTTTGATGGCTTCCTCGCCGATGTTCAGCAGGCCGACGCTTGGGTTCGGCTTGTGCTCCACCGCCGACACCAGCATCGCGCCCATGATGCCGAACTGCAGCAGATTTTCGGCGGTGCAGTCGACGTTCGCACCCATGTCCAGCACCAGCGCGTGCCCCTTGACCGTCGGCATCACGGCGGCAATGGCGGGGCGGTCGATACCGGAGAGCGTCTTCAGGACGAAACGCGCGGTTGCCATCAGGGCGCCGGTGTTGCCGGCCGATACGCAGGCATCGGCTTCGCCGGACTTGACGAGATCGATGGCCACCCGCATCGAGGAATCCTTTTTGCCGCGCAGCGCCAATGCGGGTGCCTCGTCCATCGCCACCACCTGGCTGGCGTGGCGCACGATGAGACGCGGGCCGGTCTCGGCACGACGCGCCTTGAGTTCGGCCGCGACAATGTCCTGCGGCCCGACCAGAATCACATTCAGATCAGGATGACGCGCAAGACAATGGATCGCCGCCGGAACCGTGACATGGGGACCGTGGTCGCCCCCCATGACGTCAATGGCGACGGTTATGTTTCTCATGCAGCCGGAATCGTTAGCCGGGTTGAATGCGCCAGGCCGGAGACATCGAACCCCGCGCAATCAAACCGTGGCGCGTCGGGAAATTATTCGCCTTTAGCCTTGACGACCTTGCGGCCACGATAAAAGCCGTTGGGGCTGATATGGTGGCGCAGATGCACTTCACCCGTGGTCGGCTCGATGCCCAGTTGCGGGCTGGTCAGAAAATCGTGCGAGCGATGCATGCCGCGCTTGGACGGGGATTTTTTGTTCTGCTGGACTGCCATTTCTTGCTCCTTAAATTCCGTTGCACCCAACCAGGTACATTATTTTAAAGCCGTTAAAAATCACTGCGCCCCTGTTACGGAGCATTCACCTTCCGCGTGCATCACTGCCAGCGGCAGGCTCAACAACACTTCATCCTCAACCAGATCGACCAGATTCAAAATCTCACCGGCCTGGATTGCGTCGCTGTCAGGCAACGCATCCAGTCGTTCCATCTCGGCCTCGTTGCGCGCCAGATATAGCGTGCGTTCGACACCAACCTTATACGGCATGCTGACCAGACAGCGCTGGCAGGGCAATTCCACCTCGCCGCTGACCATCAGCTGCAGGGACAGGCTGCCCCGCTGATCCACGCGCCCGACGACTCGACAGAACAGCGTGCCTTGCGTAAATTCATGGGCCAAACGCGGAAACGCAGCCACGTTCGAGCGGGTTTCCCACGACTGGCCATCCCTGCAAAAACGCCATGGATCGACCTCGATTGGCTGAAGCATGACAGATTTAAACATGACGCACCCAGTAAACATGGCCAGCAACATTAGCCAGCAATGATATGATTTCGCGTTCTTTTTGTCAAAGAAACCCCAGCCTTCCCAACGTCAGGCGAGTCCATGCTTAAGAAAATTCTGGTCGCCAACCGGGGCGAGATCGCCGTCCGCATCGTGCGTGCCTGTGCCGAACTGGGCATCAAATCGGTCGCCATCTACACCGATGCCGACCGCCACGCGCTCCACGTGAAGAAAGCCGACGAGGCCTACCACATCGGCAAGGACCCCATTCTCGGCTATCTGAACGCGCACACGCTGGTCAACCTGGCGGCCGCTTCGGGCTGCGATGCGCTGCATCCGGGCTACGGCTTCCTCTCCGAGAACCCCGATCTCGCCACCATCTGCGCGCGCCGCGGCATCCGCTTCATCGGCCCCTCGCCCGAAGTGATCCGCCGCATGGGCGACAAGATCCAGGCGCGCAACGCGATGATCGCCGCCGGCATTCCGGTGATCCCCGGCTCCGACCACAACCTGGAAAACGTCGAGGAGGCGCGTGTGCTGGCCGGCAAATTCGGCTATCCGGTGATGCTCAAGGCCACCAACGGCGGCGGCGGGCGCGGCATTCGCCGCTGCGACAGCGAGGAAGACCTGCTGAAAAACTACGACCGCGTGGTGTCGGAGGCCAGCAAGGCCTTCGGCAAGCCCGAGGTCTTCGTCGAGAAATGCGTGGTGCGCCCCAAGCACATCGAGGTGCAGATCCTGGGCGACACCCAGGGCAACGTGATTCACCTATTCGAGCGCGACTGCTCGATCCAGCGCCGCAACCAGAAACTGATCGAAATCGCGCCGAGCCCGCAGCTGACCGAGGCGCAACGGCAATACATCGGCAAGCTGGCGGTGCGCGCCGCCAAGTCGGTGGGCTACGTCAATGCCGGCACGGTCGAATTCCTGCTCGACCAGGACAACCAGTTCTACTTCATGGAAATGAACACCCGCTTGCAGGTCGAGCATCCCATCACCGAGACCATCACCGGCGTCGACATCGTGCAGGAGCAGATCCGCATTGCGTCCGGCCTGCCACTGCAGTACAAGCAGGACGAGATCAGGCATCGCGGCTTCGCCATCGAATTCCGCATCAATGCCGAAGACCCGAAAAACGAGTTTCTGCCCAGCCTCGGCCGCATCACCCGCTACTATTCCCCGGGCGGCCCCGGCGTGCGCGTCGACGCTGCGATCTACACCGACTATGTCATTCCGCCCTACTTCGATTCGATGTGCGCCAAACTCACGGTATGGAATCTGAATTGGGAGGCGACCATCGCACGCGGGCGTCGCGCGCTCGACGACATGCTGGTGTATGGCGTAAAAACGACGATTCCCTATTACCAGGAAATTCTGAAGGACCCCGAATTTCGCAGCGGGCGCTTCAACACCAGTTTCGTCGACGAACACCCGGAACTCACCCAGTACACTGAAAAGAAACCGCCGGAAGTGATCGCGGCCGCCATTGCGGCCGCCATTGCCGCGCACCAGGGATTGTAATCATGGCCAAAGTACACATCACCGACCTCGTCCTGCGCGACGGCCACCAGTCGCTCATCGCCACCCGCATGCAGACCGCCGACATGCTGCCGATCTGCAGCAAGCTCGATGCGGTCGGTTTCTGGTCGCTGGAGGCCTGGGGCGGCGCCACCTTCGACGCCTGCGTGCGCTTTTTGCGCGAAGACCCGTGGGAGCGCCTGCGCAAACTCAGGAAGGCGCTGCCCAACACGCCGATCCAGATGCTGCTGCGCGGCCAGAACCTGCTCGGCTACCGCAACTATTCCGACGACGTGGTGCGGGCCTTCGTGCAGAAATCCGCCGACAACGGCGTCGACGTGTTCCGCGTGTTCGACGCCATGAACGACCTGCGCAACCTGCGCGTGTCGATCGAAGCGGTGAAAGCCGCCGGCAAGCACGCTGAAGGCACGGTCAGCTACACCACCAGCCCGGTGCACAACATCCCGCACTTCGTCGAGCTCGCCCGCGGCCTGGCCGAGATGGGCTGCGACACCATCGCGATCAAGGACATGGCGGGGCTGCTCACGCCCTACACCGCGTTCGAACTGGTACGCGAGATCCGCGCGGCCACCGATCTGCCGATCCATACCCACAGCCATGCGACATCGGGGCTGGCGCACATGACGCATCTGAAGGCGGTGGAAGCGGGCGCGACCATCATCGACACCTGCGTCGGCGCGTTTGCCGAAGGCGCCAGCCACCCCACCACGCAGAGCATGGTCGCGGCGCTCGCCGGCACCGAATACGACACCGGCCTGTCCCTGCCGCTGATCGAGGAAATCTCGGCCTACTTCAAGGAAGTCCGCAAAAAATACTGGCAGTTCGAGTCCGCCTTCACCGGCACCGACACGCGTGTGCTGATCAACCAGGTCCCCGGCGGGATGATTTCCAACCTCGCCAACCAGCTAAAGGAGCAAGGTGCGCTCGACAGCATGGACGCCGTTCTCGAGGAAATCCCGCGGGTGCGCGAAGACCTCGGCTACCCACCGCTGGTCACGCCCACCTCGCAAATCGTCGGCACCCAGGCCGCGCTGAACGTACTGACCGGTGCGCGCTACAAGTCGGTCACCAACGAGGTGAAACTCTATCTGCAGGGACGCTACGGTCAGGCGCCGGGGCATATCAACGAGGAAGTCCGGAAAATCGCGATCGGCGATCTCGACGTCACCACCTGCCGTCCGGCTGACCTGCTGGGCGACGAGCTCGACAAGCTGCGCGGCGAGATCGAGGGCCTGGCCAAGTCCGACGAGGACGTGCTGACCTACGCCATGTTTCCCGAAATCGGCAAGGTCTGGCTGCAGGAACGTGCTGCCGGCAGCCTCAAGCCCGAACAGCTGCTGCCTCCAGGCGCGGCGCAGCAGGACAACGGTCCGCGCTACGCCGCCGACGAATTCAAGATCACGCTGCACGGCGAGACCTACCACATCAAACTGTCGGGCAGCGGCCGCTCCGACGCCACCCAGCGGCCCTATTTCGTGTCGGTCGACGGGGTCTCGGAAGAGGTACTGGTCGAATCGCTGAACGAAGTCGCGGTGGCAGGCAATGATGGCTCGCTGCGCAAAACCGCCGCTGCGCCCACCGCGTCCGGCCAGAAACCGCGCGCCAGCCATCCCGGCCACGTCACCGCCGCCATGCCCGGCACCGTCGTCGACGTGCTGGTGAGCATCGGCCAGACGGTCAAGGCCGGCGACGGCGTGCTGGTGATCGAGGCGATGAAAATGGAGAACGAAGTGCAGGCGCCGATCGCCGGCGTCGTCATCAGCATCTTCGCCAAGAAAGGCGACGCGGTGACGCCCGACATGGCGCTGGTCGAGATCCAGCCGGAATGAGGCTCGTCCTGGCTTCGACCTCGCGCTACCGGCGCGAGCTACTTTCCCGCCTGCATCTCCCGTTCGAAGTGCTGTCGCCCGACGTCGACGAAACCCCGCTGCCGGGCGAGACGCCCTCGGCCACCGCGCTCCGCCTGTCGGTGCTGAAGGCGCAGGCCGCCGCGGCGACCTATCCCGACGCGCTGATCATCGGCTCCGACCAGGTGCTGATGCTCGATTCCGAGCAGCTCGGCAAGCCCGGCAATTTCGACAATGCCTTCGCGCAGCTGAAGAAAATGCAAGGCCGCGCGATGGTGTTCCACACCGCGCTAACGCTCCTGAACAGCCGCAGCGGCCGCACCCAGACACGCGACGTGCCGACGGTGGTGCACATCCGCCCGCTTTCCGATGCGCAGATCGCCGCCTACCTCGAAAAGGAAACGCCTTACGACTGCGCCGGCTCGGCCAAAAGCGAGTCGCTCGGCATCGCCCTGATGAAACGCATGGACAGCCCCGACCCCACCGCGCTGATCGGCCTGCCGCTGATGGCGCTGACCGAGATGCTGATGAACGAAGGCATCGACGTGCTGACCTGGCACGCGGGGTGATCTGAGTGGCGACCCTCTACCTGATCCCGGTTCCGCTGGGGCCGGTCAGTCCCGAGGCCTGCCTGCCGCCGGACACCCTCGCGGTCGCACGCCGGATCGAGCACTTCGTCGTCGAACGCGCCAAGACCGCACGCGCGCATCTCAAGGCGATGGGCCACCCGCTGCCGATCCAGGCGCTGCAGATCGAGGAACTCAACGAACACACCCCAGCCCCCGCCATCCCGGCGCTATTGGCGCCGCTCAAGGCCGGGCACGATGTCGGCCTGCTGTCCGAGGCGGGCTGCCCCGCCGTGGCCGACCCCGGTGCGGCACTGGTCATGGCCGCGCATCGCGCAGGCATTGCCGTCGTCCCGCTGATCGGGCCGTCGTCGATTCTGCTGGCGCTGATGGCCTCGGGTCTGGGCGGCCAGCGCTTCGCCTTCCACGGCTATCTTCCTGCCAAGGAACCCGAGCGCAGCCAGGCCATCCGCGAGCTGGAAAAAACCGCGCGCCGCGACCGCGCCACCCAGCTGTTCATCGAGACGCCCTATCGCAGCGCAGCCCTGCTGGATGCCCTGGCCACCACGTTGGCGCCCGACACCTTCGTCAGCGTCGGCGCCGACCTCAGCCTGCCGGGCCAGCTGATCCGGACCCGCAGCGCAAAAGCCTGGCGCGGCCAGAACGACGCGGTCAAGGACCGGCTGGTGGTGTTCGGAATCGGGATGTAAAGCAGCGCCCACCGAAGCGCTTACGGATTGCGTCGGGCGGTCTCGCGAGGCGGGGAGTCGGCGTTGACGTCCAGTATCCGCACCTTGACGCTTTTCCCCTTCAGCTTGCCCGCGCCCAGCCTGCGCTGAACTTCGTGCGCGATGCCCCGCTCCACCGCGACATAGGTGGTGGACTCGGTGACGGTGATCTTGCCCACTTGGGCGCTGGTGAAACCCGCCTCGCCGGTGAGCGCGCCCAGCACGTCGCCGGGACGGATCTTCTCCTTGCGGCCGCCGAGAATCTGTAAAGTCGCCATCGGCGGCAGCAGCGGCTCGTCGCTGGTGGCTTCCAGCTCGCCGAGGGGATGCCATTCGGGCTCACTACCGAGTTCCTTGACGATGTTGGCGACGCGCCGCATCTGGCTGGGGCTGGCCAGGCTCAGCGCCCAGCCTTCCTGGTCGGCGCGCCCGGTGCGACCGATGCGGTGGATGTAGACCTCGGGGTCGGGGGTGACATCGACGTTGATCACGGCTTCGAGCTGGGCGATGTCGAGGCCGCGCGCGGCCACGTCGGTCGCCACCAGCACCGAACAGCTGCGGTTGGCGAACTGGATCAGCACCTGGTCGCGCTCGCGCTGTTCCAGTTCGCCGTGCAGCGCCAGTGCATGGAAGCCCTGCTCGCGCAGGACCTGCACCAAATCGCGGCATTGCTGGCGGGTGTTGCAGAAGGCCAGCGTGCTCACCGGGCGGTAGTGACGGAGCAGCAGCGCCACCGCCTGCAGGCGTTCGTCGTGGCCCACCTCGTAGAAGCGCTGGCGAATCTTGTCGTTCTCGTGCTGCTCCAGCAGTTTCACCTCGTGCGGCTGCCGCAGGAGGCGCCGGCTAAGTTCCGCGATGCCTTCCGGGTAGGTGGCGGAAAACAGCAGCGTCTGGCGCGTGCCGGGGCACTCCCGTGCGATGAAGCCGATGTCGTCGTAGAAGCCCATATCCAGCATGCGGTCGGCCTCGTCGAGCACCAGCGTATTGAGTGCATCCAGATTGAGGCTGCCGCGCTGCAGGTGATCCATGATACGGCCCGGCGTGCCAACGACGACGTGGGCGCCGTGCTCCAGGCTGGCCAGTTGCGGGCGCATGGTGGAGCCGCCGACCAGGGAAAGAATCTTGATATTGTCCTCGCTGCGCGCCAGCCGGCGGATCTCCTGCGTCACCTGGTCGGCCAGTTCGCGCGTCGGGCACAGCACCAGCGCCTGCACAGCGAAGCGGCGCGGGTTCAGCCGGTTCAGTAGCGCGAGGGCAAATGCCGCCGTCTTGCCGCTGCCAGTCTTGGCCTGCGCGATCAGGTCGTGGCCGGCCAGCGCGATCGGCAGGCTGGCCGCCTGGATCGGCGTCATGTTGAGGTAGCCGAGCTGACGCAGATTGGCCAGCACGGCGGGCGCCAGCGGCAGCTGGTCGAAGGGCGAGCCGGCCGTTGGGGAGTCGGCGGGTGAGGTGTTCGGGTGATCGGTCATGCTAGATTATACGGGGCACACGGAGCTTGCCGAAGGACTATCCGGCTTCCAGCATCCGCAGCTGTCGTGCTTCCTCTTCGTCACGGGCATCGCCGATCTCACGCAGAACGCCGTCCAGGTCCACCGGTTTCGTGCTGTGCGCAAAACGGCCGGTCAGCGGCACGTCCGGATGCAGCTCACCGTGTTCATACAGCGCCCAGATTTCCTTGCCGTAATCGGTATTCAGAAGTTCCGGCGCAAAGCGCCCGAAATAGGCGGTCAGATTGGCGACGTCGCGTTCCAGCATGTCGGGGGCGTGGTTGTTGCCGGCGGCGTCCACCGCCTGCGGCAGGTCGATGATCACCGGGCCGTCGGCGCTGATCAGAATATTGAATTCGGACAGGTCGCCGTGAATCACCCCGGCGCACAGCATCAGCACGACTTGCCTGAGCAGCATCTGGAAATGCACCCGCGCCAGTTCCGGCGTGAATTCCACGTCATTCAGACGCGGCGCCGCGTTGCCGTCCTCGTCGCAGACCAGTTCCATCAGCAACACACCGGAATGAAAATTGTAGGGCGTCGGCACGCGCACGCCGGCGGCGGCGAGGCGATACAGGGCATCCACTTCGGCGTTCTGCCAGGCCGCTTCCTGGGCTTCCCGCCCATAGCGCGTGCCTTTGGCCATCGCGCGCGCCTGTCGGCTGTTCTTCACCTTGCGGTTTTCCGTGTAATCGACGCTCTGACGGAAGGCGCGCTTGTTGGCTTCCTTGTAGACCTTGGCGCAGCGCACTTCGTCGCCGCAGCGGACGACGAAGACCATCGCCTCCTTGCCGCTCATGAGCTGGCGCGTCACGTCGTCGATCAGGCCGTCTTCAACCAGTGGTTCGAGTCTTTTCGGGATTTTCATGGTGTTCTTTTACTTGGATGCATTCTGTTGGTAGCGTGTTTCCGGCCAACGCATTGAGACAATGTTGAAGCCACCGCGTTCGGCACCGCCACCCGAACGTTCAAAATTGCAGCCAGTCGAGCCGCAGGGTCAGCCGCTCGCCGGATTCGGTTTCGGCAAGCAGCCATTCGGCGCCGCCCCGGGTGTAGACATCCAGCGGCATCAAGCGCTGACGCCCGGCCCGATCGCCCGTCGTGACGTTCAAATCCAGCCATTGCCGCTTGAGTGCAGAGAATTCCAGGCGTTCGTGGTCCGCACAGGCGATCGCCCGGTAATCGTTCACCGCAAGCTCACTCCGGCTTTATCAAAGGGCGACCACGTCTTCGCCATGGTCGCGCCGAGGCGGCCGGCAATGCGTTCAACCAGACTGTCCTGGCGGGTGTAATCGACGATGTCCTCGGCCTTGATGACATCGCGCGCGACCGATTCGACGCTGCCAAGGCCGTCGGCGAGGCCGAGCTGGATACTTTTCTCGCCGCTCCACACCAGGCCGCTGAACGTCTCGGGGGATTCCTTCAGACGCTTGCCGCGTCCTTCCCGCACCACCCCGATGAACTGGGCGTGGATTTCTTCGAGCATCTGCCTGGCATACGCCTGTTGCTTGGGATCGACCGGCGAGAAGGGGTCGAGGAAGCCCTTGTTTTCGCCGGCCGTCAGCAGGCGGCGTTCGACGCCGAGCTTCTGCATGGTTTCGGTGAAGCCAAAGCCGTCCATCAGCACGCCGATGGAGCCGACGATGCTGGCCTTGTCGACGAAGATCTTGTCAGCGCCGGCGGCGACGTAATAGCCACCCGAAGCACAGATGTCGTCCACCACGGCGTAGAGCGGGACCTTCGGATGCAGCGCGCGCAGGCGCTTGATCTCGTCGTAGATCTGCCCGGCCTGCACCGGGCTGCCTCCGGGACTGTTGATGCGCAGGATCACGCCCTGGGTTTTCTTGTCCTCGAACGCGCCCTGCAAACTGCCGATCACCGAGTCGGCGCTGGTCTGATCGGCCGCGATGACGCCCTGCAGATCGACCAGCGCAGTATGCGCCTTGGGCAGGGAAACGCCGTCGGAGCGGAACCAGCCGGCGGCCAGAAACAGCACGATGAACAGGTACAGAAAACCGAGCGTCTTGAACAGGATGCTCCAGTGCCGGCTGCGGCGCTGTTCCTGCACCGCCGACAGCGCCAGCTTTTCCAGAACGTCGCGTTCCCAGTTTGCCGGGGGCGTTTTTTCCGGTTCGCTCATTGTTGTTCTTCCATCACTGTTTCCAAAAGGTACACATGGCCATCACGCTCGACGACCGGCAAGGGGATCAGGCCGCGCCCGGCGCAACGTCCGCCCACGCACTGCCCGCTTGCGGGATGATAAAGCGCACCATGGGTGGAACAAATCAAGTATAGCCGCGCGTCGTCGAAGAACTCGCCTTCCTGCCAGTCGAGCTCCACCGGCACATGGCCGCACTGGTTGAGAAAGGCGCGCGGCCGGCCGCCAAAACGCACCACGAATGCCTGCTGCGGCTTGCCGGCGCGGGGAAGTTCAAAGCGCACCCCCTTGCCCAACTCGGCAAGCTCGCTCGCGGCGCAGATCAGGCGTTCGCGTTCAGCCACGCGTGCACCTCGATAAAACTGTCCATCAGGGCGAGCGGTCCGTGCGGATGCAGGTCGCCGGCTTCGTGCGCGCCATAGGTCACGCCCAGACTGGCGACGCCGGCATTCGACGCCATCAGGAGATCATGGCTGGTGTCGCCGATCACCAGGGTGCGCGCCGGGTCGGCGTCGAGTTCGTCGATCAGCTCCAGCACCATCGCCGGGTGCGGCTTGGAATGCGTCTGGTCGGCGCAGCGGGTGGCGACGAACCAGGCGCCGAGTCCACTGGATTCAAGCGCGCGGGACAGGCCGGCACGGCTTTTTCCGGTGGCCACCGCGAGCTGGAAGCCGGCGGCGTGCAGCTGGCCGATCCCGCTGGCCACCCCATCGAACAGCGGAATCTGCGCATCGCGGCCAAAGTAATGATGGCGGTAACGTTCGACCAGCCGCGGATAATCGTCGGCCGGCAAATCCGGCAGCAGGGTCTGCAGCGCCTGCGTGAGCCCCAGGCCGATGATCTGGCGCGACGCGTGATCGCCCGGCGCCGGCAGGCCGATGTCCTCGCAGGCGCGCTGGATCGAATCGACGATCACCCCGGCGGAATCCATCAGGGTGCCGTCCCAGTCGAAAATCAATAGGTCAAATTGCTTGGGCATTCTTCAAGTCATCCAGGAAAGTGGCCAGTTCGGCAGGCAGCGGCGCTTCGATCAGCATGCGCTCGCCGGAAATGGGATGCTCGAAGCTCAGCTGGGCGGCGTGCAGGAACATCCGCTTCAGTCCCTGCTTCATCAGCCGCTTGTTGAGTTCGAAATCGCCGTATTTGTCGTCCCCCGCGATCGGAAACCCGAGATGCGAGGTATGCACGCGAATCTGATGGGTGCGCCCGGTCTTCAGTTCCGCCTCCAGCAGGGTGAACTCGGAAAAACTTTGCAGGCGGCGGAAGATGGTGTGCGCAGTCTGCCCCTCGTCGCGCACCGTGACGCGCTTTTCGCCGTCGTCGGTGACCCGCTTGTGCAAGGTCAGCTTCACATGCTGCACCGGGTTCGGCCAGCGCCCGGCCACCAGCGTCAGATAGCGCTTTTCAATCTTGCCGTCGCGCATCGCGGCGTGCAGCCCGACCAGGGCGCGGCGTTTCAACGCGATCAGCAGCACCCCTGATGTTTCGCGGTCGAGCCGGTGCACCAGTTCCATGTAGCGGCATTCCGGCAGTTCCAGCCGCATCTGCTCGATCACCCCGCGCGAAATGCCGCTGCCGCCGTGCACCGCCATGCCAGCCGGCTTGTTCAGCGCGATCAGGGCGTCGTCGCGGTACAGGATGTGCGGCACCAGCCGGATGCCGCCCTGCGGCAGATGGGTGGCGGGGGTGATGACCGGTACCGCGACGCGCACCGGCGGAATCCGCACCTCGTCGCCCAGCTGCAGACGATAGCTGACCTCGACGCGGCCGCCGTTGATCCGCACCTCGCCGCCGCGCACCAGCTTGTAGATGCGGCTTTTCGGCACGCCCTTCAGCCGCGCCATCAAAAAGTTGTCCAGACGCTGGCCGTCGGCACTGTCGTCGATCTTCAGCCGCCGGACCGAATCTTTCTCTAAGTCATTCTTTTTCATATACACTACCGCCGGTTCAGGCTGAGTTTTGCCCGACCAATTGCCCGGCAGGATTGCCGGACAGATTTGATGTAAAGAACACGCCGGTTACAACGCTCACCGGCGGCCGCCTGCCCGGCCCGTCTGGATTCCTGCCGCCCAGCCAACATTCAAGCTGGCGCGATCAGTCGAAACCACCCGCCCCGCGCAATCGGCAAAGCAGCGATGTTATCAATGACGCGACAACAAGCATACGAAATAGTTGTTCACGCCGAGGCGCAGCCTCCGGCGGGAACCGGAAAGACCACCCCGGCTTTGCCGGCGAAACTCTCCAGGAACAGGACACCTTTTACCCCATGCCATTTCACCTGACCTACCACGTGATCGCATGAGCCGCCCGCTCCAGGCGGCAGTCTGGCCTGTCCCGTATGCACGCGCGCGGGAGTAAATAATGAAGCGCATGCTTTTCAACGCAACCCAAGCGGAAGAACTCCGGGTTGCCATCGTCGACGGCCAGAAGCTGGTCGACCTTGACATCGAGTCCGCCAGCAAAGAACAACGCAAGGGCAACATCTACAAAGGTGTCGTCACCCGCGTCGAGCCCAGCCTGGAAGCCGCATTCATCGATTACGGCTGCGAGCGCCACGGCTTTTTGCCGTTCAAGGAAATTTCCCGCACCTGCCTGCCCAACGGCGGCCGCGTCCCGGAAAACCTGAAAGAAGGCCAGGAACTGCTGGTCCAGGTAGAAAAGGACGAGCGCGGCAACAAGGGCGCCGCCCTCACCACCTACGTTTCGCTGGCCGGCCGCTATGTCGTGCTGATGCCGACCAACCCGCGCGGTGGCGGCGTATCGCGCCGCATCGAAGGCGAAGAGCGCAACGAACTGCGCGACACCCTGGCGCAACTCGAAATCCCGGAAGGCATGAGCCTGATCGCCCGCACCGCCGGCATCGGCCGTACTGCCGAGGAATTCCAGTGGGACCTGAACTACCTCTTGAGTCTGTGGAAAGCCATCGACGGCGCGTCCGGCTCGCAAAAAGGCGCCTTCCTGATCTACCAGGAAGGCAGCCTGGTGATCCGCGCCATCCGCGACTATTTCTCGGCGGACATCGGCGAGATCCTGATCGATACCGAAGACATCTACGAGCAGGCGCAGCAGTTCATGGCGCACGTGATGCCGGACAACGTCGACAAGGTCAAGCTCTACCGCGACGACGTACCGCTGTTCTCGCGCTTCCAGATCGAACACCAGATCGAATCGGCGTATTCGCGCCAGGTCAACCTGCCTGCCGGCGGCGCCATCGTCATCGACCACACCGAGGCGCTGGTGTCGGTCGACGTCAACTCGGCGCGCGCCACCAAGGGCAGCGACGTCGAGCAGACCGCCTACAACACCAACCTCGAAGCGGCCGACGAAATCGCCCGCCAGATGCGCCTGCGCGACCTCGGCGGCCTGATCGTGATCGATTTCATCGACATGGAAGAGCCCAAGCATCAGCGCGAAGTCGAAAACCGCCTGCGCGATGCCCTGCATCACGACCGCGCCCGCGTGCAGACCGGCAAGATCTCGCGCTTCGGCCTGCTGGAAATGTCGCGTCAGCGGCTGCAGCCCTCGCTCGGCGAAACCAGCTACACGCCCTGCCCGCGCTGCCACGGCACCGGCCACATCCGCGGTGCCGAATCGTCCGCGCTGCACATCCTGCGCATCCTGCAGGAAGAGGCGATGAAGGAAAATACCGGCGCGCTGCATGTACAGTTGCCGGTCGATGTCGCCACCTTCCTGCTCAACGAGAAACGTGTCGATATTCACACCCTCGAAACGCGCCTCAAGGTGAATGTGGTGCTGATCCCCAACATCCACCTGGAAACCCCGCACTACACCATCACCCGGCTGCGCCACGACGAGCTCAACCTGCGCGAGGCGGCCGAACCGAGCTACAAGCTGGTGGCCCTGGCGGAACCCGAGTCCATCTATCAGACCGCGCAAGAAGCCGCCCCGGCGCGCCAGATCGCCGCGGTCAAATCAATTGCGCCGCCGCCGCAACCGGCACCCGCCGCACGGCCGACCGTTGCGGCCCAACCGCAGCCGGAGACCGGCCTGTTCGAGCGTATTTTCGGCTGGTTCAAAAAACGGGGCGAAGAAACGCCGGCGGCCAAAGCCGCACCGGCAGCCGAACTGGCTCCCGCTCTCACGCGCGGCGAACGGCCGAGCGAACGTCGTGACCGCAAGCCCGGCCAACGTCGCGGCCGCGGCGAAGGCCGTGGCGAAGCACGCCCGAATGAACCGCGTGAACCGCGTCAGGCCGCACCGCGCCCGAGCGAGGGTCGCGCCGAAGCCCGTGGCGGCGAATCCGCCAAGCCGGCGCGCCCGCCGCGCCAACCCAAACCGCGTCCGGAAGCCGAAGCCGCACCGCAGGCTGTGGAGCCGGTCGAGGCGCTGCGTGAACCCGTCAGCGAGGAAAAACGCGAGCCGCGCAGCCGCCGTGGACGCGGCAATCGCCGTCCGCGCGAAGCCCGCCCGGAAACCGAAGACAGCACAGGCGAAGGTGCAGCGCAGGCCGGGATCGACGTCGCGGCAGCACCCGCCCGCTTCCATGCGATCATCGAAATTGCGGGTGCGCCCAAAGCAGCCCCCGCTCCGGTCGCACCCGCACAGCAGGCCTTGCAGCTTGAAGCGCCGGCCGCGGTCACCGCCTCGCCCGCCGTCATCCTGGCGGAACTGGCAACCGGCACGGCCAATCTGAGTCAGGTGGAAACCCAAGCCGCGGCGGTCAGCACGTCTGAAACCAGCGAAGCAGGACGCCCGCGCCGCCGCCGTCGCCCCGTGGTCAAAACCGAGGCCGAGCCCGTCAGCCTGATGCAGGTGGAAACAACCAGCGCGCCCGTTGCACCGGCAGCCGAGACCACCACACCGGCCGCCCCCCACCCCACTCGCCGGCGCTCGCGCCCGCAGGTGAGCCAAGTGCAGGAACCGCTGGTCCAGGTAGAAACCCAGGCGAAATAAAGCCTGCACCACAAAAAAACAAGGGCCGCTTTTTAGCGGCCCTTGTTTTTTCTGCACACTGCAGGACGCGCTCAGCTACCTGAACGCATTTTCACCCGGGTGTCGCCGGTGATTTCCCGGATCAGGCCCTGCACCGCGTCCTCGATCATGTCGAGGTTTTCCTCGAAGCCCTGGGCGCCGCCGTAATACGGATCGACCACGTCGAGATTGGGATATTTGCGGCTGAACGACAGCAGCCTGCGGATCTTGCCGTGATGGTGGGCCGGTGCGCGCTGGATCAGCTTGCTGTAATTGTCGCCATCCATCACCAGGATGTAGTCGAAACGCTCGAAATCCTCGTCCGCCACCTTGCGCCCGCGCAGCCGGCTGATATCCGCCCCGCGCCGCGAAATCGCCTGCTGCGCGCGCGCATCGGGCGCCGAGCCGACGTGGTAGGCGTGGGTACCGGCGGAATCCACTTCCACATGCCGATCGAGGCCGGCCTCCTGGAGGGCCTTGCGCAACATGCCCTCCGCCATCGGCGACCTACAGATATTGCCCATGCAGACCATCAGCACCTTAGTAACCATTTTATTCCTTATTAATCATCGTATTAACGCCAGTTGAGTTTGGGCAAATATCAGTTAAACTGCCGTTATCGATAACGGAACGGGTAACGGGATAACGACATGGCGCTCACTGAAACCGACCTTCGCAAACTCAAAAACCCAGACCGTGAGAAGCTCATCGGCGACGAACGCGGCCTGTATATCCGATGCTACCCCAGCGGGCGTAAGAGTTGGCTATTCCGCACCCGCAAAGGCGGGAGTTGGAAAACGCGTAACCTTGGCGAGTGGCCTGCTGTGGGCCTTGCAGAGGCGCGCACCAAGGCGGCCGCCCTATCCAACCAGGACTTACCGGATTCCGCCACCTTTGGCGCGCTGCTGGACGAATGGTTCCAGCGCAGGATCGAACCCCGCTACAAGGTGACGAAGAATATCGAGGTCTACGTCGCCAGGGGCAAGGCCGAGCTTGGCAACGTCCAGCTGTCGGCACTCAGCACAAAGCGCATGACTGACGCGCTCATCAAATACGCCATCGACGCGCCAGTGGCCGCCAACCGCTGCCTGTCCAACTGGAAGCTGGCGCTCAAGTATGCCGTCGAGCGCGGCCTGATCGATCGCAGCCCATTGGAGAACACCACCAGCGCGGTGGCCGGCGGCGAGGAAAAATCACGCACCCGCGTTTTATCCGATGACGAAATCAGGTCGTTGTGGGCTGACCCGCACTCCCATGCGCCGCTGCTCAAGTTCCTGCTGCTCACCGGTCTGAGGATCGGCGAGGCGCAGGCGGCTACCCCCGCCCACCAGGATGGCGACGTGCTGCATATCCCATTGAACAAATCAAGCCGGCCGCATTGGGTGTATCTGCCACCGCTGGCAAAAAACCTGATCGGCGACCACGACGGCTATCTGTTCGGCCAGCGCAACCCGACCGGTGTGCAACATCGACTGAAGAACGCCGCGAAGGTGACTTGGACACCGCACGACCTGAGGCGCACCTTCGCCACCCGGCTGGCCGGCTTGGGCGTCGACCCCTTGGTGATCGAGAAGTGCCTTAACCATACGCTTGGTGGAGTGCTGGCGACCTACAACCGCCACACCTACGAAAACGAGCGCAAGGCGGCGGCGATCCGCTGGGCAGAGGAAGTAGCGCGGATGGTTGGGGATGATGATGATCGCGCGTAATCAGGTTCACCGTTTTCTCGAAGAAGAAAGGCGCAATCTCGAAAGGGAAAAAATCATGCCTGCCAAGCGCGCATTGATTGACCGGATTCTTGCTGCGGACGGCGTTGAGGCGGGCATGGTGGCAGCCTGGGAGGACATCATTGGTTCGTGTCGACCTGGCTGCCCCCCAAACTCAAAGCGCCAACGCTGGCAAATTGTCGTCGACCGACTCATTGAGGTGGCGCTCGATTACTCTCCGGAAGCGGTAGCAGCGGCCGATGACGCTATCAAGCGTATCCGCGATAAGAATCGGGAAATTGCTAATTCCGCCTCGCACCTCGCCCGGCTGATCCGTGAGCGGGATAACCTGAAGGAGGGGTTGGGCGTGTATTTGGTGGGTGAACGCAATCCGATTGACCTGATGTCACGTGCGGCTGAAATCAGTGAGAAGCGCCGCGTTGTGCAGCTTTATCCAGCTTTTGTCGAGCCAGATCTGCTAGAAATTCGCGAACGCTTTAAAACGTTACGGCGCCAATTCAATTGGCAATATTGGCCCGAAGCGGCGGCGCTGATCGAGGCGTTTTCCGAGTCCCATCTTGATATGGCGATCGAAATCGAGGATGAGCGTTTGGTGGCCGCGTTCAAACCAAAGCCGGGGGAGAAAACAACCAAGCGAACGGCTAGCGATTTTTTGCGGGTGTTCCTGGCTGAAGTCGAGAATCTTGGTCAGGATGATTTTGCGGGGAAACCGCTTGGCCTGCGCGACAAATCAGTCGCGGCACTCTGCGCTGTTCTAGCCCCAGGGTACACATTCACGGCTGTTGGCGTGAATCGGCATCGCAACAGATAACCCCACCAGCACGAAAGATACAAAACAGAAAAAACAGCTTTCTGTTTTGTATCACAAGGCGCAAGGCGCTTATGTAATTCTCCAAATCACCCCTGTTTCTGGTCTTTTCTGAGGTTGATATGGATGAAAATTGCAAAGCGCTGCCAAGCGAACTTATGGCAAAACCGTGCCTTTCATGGAGCGAATTTTGGCAAGGGTTGCTGGAGCTTCCAGATTCGACTGCTGTGCTGGTAGCTCAAGAAACGCCCATGCCTAAATTCTTCATGCTTGGGCGTAGACGATATATCCGGGCCGAAGATGCCGCAAAGTGGCTTGAGGCACGATCCGAAGCCGCCCCCTACTTTCCCCGACGCAACAAACGCGCGGCCTAGTCATGGACGCCGCCATGATTGACGCCGCCAGCCGATTTATCAGCGCGCTGGGCTTGCCGATGCGTGCCGCCGATGTTGTCGCGGATGGCACCCCACAGCGTTTTCGCGGCGAGCACGACAAGCCAGGCACCCGGCTGCGCTTCTACGTGCTCACCCTAAACCCAATCCCGCACGGATTCGCCGGCAGCTTTTCGGGGGGCGATGTTTCGTTTGAGTTTTGGCGAGATCCTGAAGCGCGTGCGATCGACTGGAGCGAATGGAGCGTCCTTTGCGCAAGCAAGCGGACCATGCGGCAAGCAATCGAGCACGAGCAGCATAAAGTCTGGGCTGAAGTTCGAGCCAAGGCGGATCGCCTTTTGGGGGTGGCGAAGCCGGCAAACCCGCAGCATCCGCACCTTGTACGCTGGCACATCAAGCCAGCAGGTGAAATGAAGCAACTGCGCGACCAGCTGCTTATCCCGGTGCAACGCGACGGCATTACGCACAACATCGAATTTATCGACCCAGACGGCACGACGCGCTTTTTATCGGGCGGCCGGCTTAAGGGTTGCTATTTCCAAATCGGCAGCCCGTCCGGCGTGCTGTGTCTTGCCGCCGACGTCGCCGCCGCCGTGGCCGCTCATGAGATCAGCGGGTGGGCTGCTGCTGCCTCTTTCACAATCGAGAACCTGTCTCACGCAGCGCGAAAAATCTGGATCGCCAATCAGATGGAGATTCTGATTGTCGTCATTGCTGCCGATCAAGACATGGACGCAGCTGTTCGCGCTGCCGCCGGCGTGAATGGCTGGATTGCGCATCCGGACTTTACCGGTGCACAGCCGGCCGCGAATCTATTAAAGGCGGTCCCCGAGGGGGCGCAATGAAGCGGCCATCATTCCAGTTCTACCCTGGCGACTGGCAGGCAAACAGCAACCTACGCCGCTGCACACACGATGAAAAAGGCGTCTGGATGGATGTTATGTGCATCCTTCATGACCAGGCGGAATACGGGATCGTGCGCTGGACGCTGCGGGAGCTTGCGCAAGCGGTCGGATGCACGGTTTCCAAGCTGAATAGCTTGGTAGGCAAGCAGGTATTGAAGGGCGCGGATACAGCAAAAACTTGCGAGCCGCTTATCTACGTCCCGCGTTCAGGCCGAAAGGATGGCCCCCCCGTCACGCTGATCCGTCAGCAACCCGGCCCGGTATGGTATTCGTCGCGCATGGTCGTCGACGAATACAAGCGCGTCCTGCGTGGCGAGTCTGGATCATCGGCCAGCGGCGCACCTGACCCATCACCAATGCCCCCCTTTGGTGATGGGTCAGGTGAACACCCCACCCATCACCATTCACGCGCGCGCCCGTCATCTTCATCTTCATCTTCATCTTCATCTTCATCTTCATCTTCATCTAAAACCAACGCTGCAGAGAGTGGAGGTAATGCAACCACCCCCATACCCCCCGCTGACGCGGGGCACTCTCAGCAGCGTACGCAGATTGATCCTGAGTTCGCACCGGACGACGCGAACAGGCAACTGGCACTGAGTCACGCGCTCGACGTGGTCGAAGAAGTTGAGCGCTTCGTGGCGCACTTCACGGGTAACGGCGACGTTCAAGCAAACTGGCAAAGCCGGTTTCACAAGTGGTTGCTCGATGCGAAGAGGTACCGCGACGAAAAGCAACAAAGATCGAGCTTCGTTTCCAGCCTCTCATCGGCACGAAAGCCAATCCCAGGTAGCAAAGAAGCAAATCGCATCGCCTACTTGGCCAGCGCTGAAGAGGCTCGGCGTAGGCTAGGTCTCGATGAACCAGGGCAGCCCGTCGAGCGCGACATAACCCCGCTCGCAAGCCGCGTTTTTGATGACGACGGGAGGGGGCAATGACCGGCCCAAAAGTCAAAAGGTACTTCCGTAGACCCCCAGCGTACGGGGCAGAGACGCGCGGAAAAACTCTAGTTGAGAATCATTTACAAGGGGGTTATGCCATATGACCACCTACCAGAAGAACCACGAAACCCTTACCAGGGCGGCAGCTGGCGACCCCGAAGCCGCAAGCGCAGCCGTTGGGATTCTGCTGCGCGGTATCCGCGACTACTTCCGGTGTGGCGGGGAGGTTGACCTGGCGCGATGCTGCGGGCTGCCGTCACCCACTGCCCGCCGCAAGTTCGATTTGCTGAATCGTGATTACTGGCTGTGCGAAGCGGCCAGACAGATCGAAGCGGATACGCCATGGGATAGGTCTGTCGCGCTGGGGTTGGAGCTGCGGAAATTCACAACGCGCATCTGGCCTGCATGGCAAGGCAAAGCAGAACCGCCTCCCGGTGCATCGAAGTTGCACACCTGCCTGTTTCGCGCGGTATTGGCGACACCCGAGAAGATCCCAACCACCACCCGGCATCTGCATCGCATCGTTGGCGAGGCCGAAGCCAGCACGCAAAGGAGCTTACGCATGAAAACCATGGAAGTCATTGAACGCGAGGCCAGCCTTGAATGGCTGGCGTCGAGCTGGCTACGCGAAGAGTTCACAAGCCTGGAGGTCTATCTGGCGTTTCGGCGTGCTGAAGCAAAGGGCCGGTTCAACTACGCCAGTGACAAAACCAAGCCGTGCAATGTCACAAACCCGCATCCATGATGTGTGAAAGGAGATGCAATCATGATGAACACTGACCCCATTCGAGCACAAGCCGCCCGCGATTTCGATTCGCGCCCCGCATTGGCAGAGGAGTTTTCGAGCAAAGAAGCCTATGTTGCTTTCAAGGCAGCCGAGGCCCGAGGCGCTTGCCGCATTTTAGGCCAACCGGCCGCACCCGCCGCGCGCGTCTCGCAGCCTGCATTGGCGACGGAGTTTTCGAGCCCTGAAGCCGCGGCCGCCTTCAAGGCAGCCGAGGCCCGAGGTGCTGCCCGAATTTTCGGCAAACCAGCCGCACCCGCCGCGCGCTCCAGCGTGGGTGCATCCAAGCCGCCGGCCGGCACCATGTCGTCGGTGCTTGATGCCATGGCTGAGTTCAAGCGCAGCGGCCGGAGCTACATCCGGACTGATCTTGTTGCGCACGTGGCAAGTCGGACCGGTCTGAGCCTTCACGATGCTTCAGCGGCCGTTGCAGACACGGTGGCTCAACGTGGCCGATAAAAAACTTGTCTTTGACATCGATGCCAACAGCGATTCCGCTAAACGCGCGCTGACCGAGCTGCAGAGCGCCTTCTACACCACGCTGGGCGCGCTGAAAAAGCAACAGGGCGAGGTCGCGCTGTTCAAGGCCGCCACCGTCGATGCGGCCAGGCTGGAAACGCAGATCAAGAAGTTGGGCAAGGCTGGTGGCGACACCACGGCGCTGAATACCGCACTGGCCGCCCAGCGTGCCACGCTGGCGCAGTTGTCGGCATCCCTGCAGAAAGCCGGCATTGACACCAATGCGCTGACCGCTGCGCAGGCCAGGCTTCGCGGGCAGGTCGAGCAGGTCAAACGGAATTTTTCCGCGCAGTCGCAATCGGTACGCGACGATCTCGGCGGCATCGAGAAGAAATCAGCCGGCGTCGGCAATGCGCTGTCGGGGGTGTTCTCAAAAATCGGGTTCCAGCTTGGCGCGGTTCTCAGTGTCGGGAAAATCGCCGCGATGTCGGACGAATACGCCAGCCTGCAGGCCCGCCTGCAATTGGCCAGCCGCAACTCGGAAGAATTCGCCGCCGCGAACGACGACGTTGTGCGAATCGCATCTGCCGCGCGTGTGCCACTGGCGCAGACTGCCGAGCTTTACGTGCGGATTGCATCCAGCGTGAAAGACCTCGATGTCGCGCAGCGTGACGTTGCCGGCGTGACTGAAGCGGTTGGCCTGGCGCTGAAGCTCTCGGGCGCGAGTGCTGCGGAATCCAGCAGCGCGATGCTGCAATTCAGCCAGGCGATCGCCTCCGGCGTGCTGCGCGGTGAAGAATTCAACAGCGTGAATGAGTCGGCGCCGCGCTTGCTTCAGGGGCTTGCCAAGTCGCTGGGCGTGCCTGTCGGGCAGTTGCGCGAGATGTCCAAGGAGGGCCAGCTCACCCGCGAAGTTTTGATCGACGGATTGCTGAAGGAATTGCCGGCGCTGCGCAGTGAGGCCGCAAGTTTGCCGGACACCATCGGCGGGACGTTTACGGACCTGGGCAACAAGCTGCGGATTGTCGTCGGTCAGTTTGACCAGGCAACGGGCGCGAGCAAGGGTTTTGCTGGCGTCATCAACGCTATCGGCACAACCGGGATTGAAGCGCTGGCCGTTGTCGGTGCAAACGTCGCGTTTGTGTTCAAAGGTATCGGACGGGAAATCGGCGGAATCGCCGCCCAGATGGTCGCGCTTGCCCGTTTCGATTTCCAGGGGGTCAAGATCATCGGCGCGTCGATGAAACAGGACGCCGAGGAAGCGCGCCGGGAGCTTGATGCATTCGAGAAACGGATACTCGAAGGCGCGGGGCGCGTGGTCCAGGCGACGGAGAAGACCACGCAGGCGGCGGCTGACCGCAATACCGCACAGAAAGCTCTGGCCGCACGTTTTGCCGAGATAAAGGAAAGCGAGACCCAGCGTGTTGAGGCCGCGCTGGAAGCGCAGGTGGCCGCCCACCGGAAAGCGCAGAGCGAAGTCGAGAAAATCGATTCTGAGCGCGTCGAATTGGCCAAACGGAACGCGGCGCGTCTGGCCGATATTCAGGCACCGAAAGCCAAGGCCGCCGACCTCAACGCCAATGACCCGACGGAACGATTCTTCAACCAGGCCGCCGCGCGAGCACAACTGCAGTCGTTGCAGGCACAGCAACAGGCCGCGCTGGCCGGCAAGGATTTTGACAAGGCGATTGATCTTGGCGAGCGTGCGTCGGCATTGATTGCCGAGCTGAACGCGGCAGGCGCCAACGCGGCAAGTGTGTTGGCAAGCCAACAGCGCGAAGTGGCCGCCCTGCAAGATGAAGCGCTGGCCGGCAAGGCCGAGGCAGCCAAAGCGAAGGCGGCCGAGGCTGCGGCGGCTGTCGACGCACTCAAGAAAGAGCTTGAATCGTTGAAGGCGGTACCGGTCCAAGTCGACCTGAAAAAAGCCGAGGAATCTGTCCGCGAAGCCCAAAAACGGATGCAGGCCATTTTGGACGGCAAGCCTCTTACCCAGAGCGTCAGCCTTACTGCCGGCGGCGCCGATCTGCCAGCCAAAGCCGATGGCGGACTACTCAGGGGGCCGGGCAGCGGCACCAGCGATAGCATCTTGGCGCGGGTATCGAACGGCGAATACGTGGTGCGCGCGGCAGCGGTGCGCAAGCTGGGGTTGGCGAACATGCACGCGATCAACCAGGGCCGGCTGCCCGACCTTCACGCGGCTGCCATGCGGCTGGCGGAAAGCAGGCGGCTCGCCATTCGTTCGGCCATCGATCGCCGCATCCCACGCTTTGCTGATGGCGGCCTGGTTGCCGGTTCTGTTGGCAGCCTGCCGCGGCCGTCTGCTGCCGGCGCTGGTGGCGCCACCAGCATCCTCAACCTCACCCTGCCAGGCGTCGGCACATTCAAAACCCACGCCGACGCTGCGGTGGCCGATTCGCTCGAGCGCGCGCTACGCACGGCAGCTCTCAAACATGGAAGAAGGGCCTGATTATGGGTGCGTCATCGATCACCGAAAAAGGAATTCGCGGCGAGTTTTTCGCCGAACTGGAGCGCAGTCTTGCCGGCCATTGGGTCAGCGATTTGGCGCTGGCTACCGGCAGCGACCAGGCTTTACAACAGCACGGCTGGATATGGGGGGCTCCCGTGCGCTTTTAACGAAGGAAAGCGCCTGTACGGCGTCAGTTCCAGCCGTGGCGTTGGCTTCGGTTTGTGGGAGCACGCAGCGCTTGTCCAATTTGTTTCTTGATGGAGTAAAAAAAATGAGTCTGTTTGATTTTTCCGGTATTAAAAAGTTGTTGGGCGACGCCGGCGCAATGATCCGCTCCAAGCGTGCGGAGCTGGAATCCCTAAAGCGTGAGCGGGACATTCTCGCCGCCGCGCCGCTCTCGAAAGAGGATACGGTTAAGGCCATGCACCGCCGCATTGATGCGGAGGGAGCACGGCACATGGCGACTCTTTCTGCAGCGGTGCGGCAGCTGGTTGTTGGTGGTGGAAATCCTGACCGCATCGATATGCCTATCCTGGCCACAACGAAACCGGACTACGCACCCTCTCCGCTCTCGATGGAGGCTGGTATGTGTCTCGCGTTCGGCGATCAAATGAAAGCCGCCGCCAGCCGAATCATCGAGGCCATGCCGTGGCCCGAACACGCAATGGACCACCGCGATAAAACCGAGCGCCTGGCCAAGCTCGACGCCAAGATTGCAGCCGTTGAGAGCGACGTTCGCGGCATGGTTGAATCTGCCCGCGGCGCCGGCCTGAATTTTTGATTGGGAGAAACCGCATGTACTTTTCTGGATACACCTACAAAAAAGCGATGCAGGATGTTTTTCAGTTCCTGGCTTATCGAGTTCATAACCCCGACGTAGAAGTCACCGACGAATTGCGGGCCGCCGAGGCCCGCCTGCAGGACCTGAACGGCGCGGAACTGCTCGATGCCGTAAGCGGCGCCTTGCGTTCAGGGATTAACCCAGGCATTGCTCGGGCCGGCTCGAAAGTGAAAAACCCTTTCGAGGATGACCGCGGCCGGATCCCCGGCATGACCCCTGCGAATACCTGATTGATTTAGCGAGCGGCGGTGAGAAAGCGCCGCCATACCCGCCGTTCGCTGGTTTATGAGGTTTCCATCTTATGTGGACCTGGTTTATGAGGTTTCCATCTTGTGGGGCCCTTGTCGACCACCTTGCTTCTATGGCGGTGCACAGGCGTGTCTGCCCTGGGCTTTGACTTTCACAGCTACAGGGGTAAAACCTTCACGTGGTTCCGTCTGCGCGCCCGGATGCAAGGCGCAGTACCGGTAGGAAAAGGCCCGGCCAAGTGCCTGGCCTTTTTCATGCCCGTCACACGCTTAAAAACCGCCCCGCCAGAATCGCCGTGGCGGGGTTTTTTTCGTGTGGGTGAATCCTTGGCCTATGCGGTATAAAAAAACCCGGCACGCAGCCGGGCTTTGCCTGGGCGGGGTGATAACTATGCCCCTGCCGCTTCCATTTGCTCGACATCCTTGGCCGCTGTTTCCGAAAGTTTCTGCATGGACCAGATAAGCGCCGACCGTCGCGGGCGGTCTGTTTCTTCCAGCGCTGCCACGGCGAGTTCTTCCAGTGTTACAAACAGGGTTTGCAGGTCACTTGCATTGCGGAAGGTGGCGGGGGTGATTGGATTTGCCATGATATGAAGCCCTTTTTTCACGTTGAGGTCAGGGCCGGGCGGGTGTTGCATCACCTGTCCGGCCTGCTTTGCCATAGCGGCAACAGCATCCTATGGGCAATTTTGTAAACGTGCCGTTTAACCAGAAAAGAACATCCCGGCCAGGCCACACCGATAACGGTATCGATAACGAAAAGCCTCAAAGGCCACGTGTTTACTTGGTTTCGCCTTTGCTGCCCATGCAGACCATCAAAACTTTAGTCATGTTCTTCCACACCAAATAACACCCGTTTGAGTTCCTTCAACTGGTCGCGAAGTTCCGCGGCCTTTTCGAATTCCAGATTCCTTGCCGCATCCAGCATTTCCTTTTCCAGTTTCTTGATCCTTTTGGTCAGCGCTTTTTCATCCAGTATCTTGTATTCGGCCACAGTCTGTGCGGCCTTGAGTTCCAGACGTGCGGCATCGGTGTTGTATACGCCGTCGATCATGTCCCGGATGCGCTTCTGCACGCCGCGCGGGGTGATGCCGTGCTCAAGATTGAAAGCAATCTGCTTGTTGCGGCGGCGCTCGGTCTCGTCCATCGCGCGGCGCATCGAATCGGTGATGCGGTCGGCATACAGGATCGCGGTGCCGTGCAGGTGGCGCGCGGCGCGGCCGATGGTCTGGATCAGCGCGCGCTCGGAACGCAAAAAGCCTTCCTTGTCGGCGTCGAGAATCGCCACCAGCGACACTTCGGGAATGTCGAGGCCTTCGCGCAGAAGGTTGATGCCGACCAGCACGTCGAATTCGCCCAGGCGCAGGTCGCGAATGATCTCGACGCGCTCGACGGTGTCGATATCGGAGTGCAGGTAGCGCACCTTGATGCCGTGCTCGGCCAGGTAATCGGTGAGGTCCTCGGACATGCGCTTGGTCAGCGTCGTCACCAGCACGCGCTCGCCGACGGCGATACGCTTTCTCGCTTCGGACATCAGGTCGTCGACCTGCGCCGACGCCGGGCGCACCTCGATCAGCGGATCGACCAGGCCGGTCGGGCGCACCAACTGCTCGACCACCTGGCCGGAATGCTCGGCCTCGTACCTGGCGGGGGTGGCGGAGACAAACACGGTCTGCGGCATCAGCGCCTCGAATTCCTCGAACTTGAGCGGGCGGTTGTCAAGCGCCGACGGCAGGCGGAAGCCGTAATCGACCAGGTTTTCCTTGCGCGAGCGGTCGCCCTTGTACATGCCGCCGACCTGCGTCACGGTGACGTGCGACTCGTCGATGATCATCAGCGCGTCCTTCGCCAGGTAGTCGATCAGCGTCGGCGGCGGCTCGCCCGGCTTGCGCCCCGAAAGATGCCGCGAGTAGTTCTCGATGCCCTTGCAGAAGCCCAGCTCGGCCATCATTTCGAGATCGAAACGGGTGCGCTGCTCCAGCCGCTGCGCCTCGACCAGCTTGCCGTTGGCGTAATACCACTCCAGGCGATCGCGCAGCTCAACCTTGATCTGCTCGATGGCCCGTAGAATCGTCGCGCGCGGGGTGACGTAGTGGCTGGACGGAAACACGGTGAAGCGCCCCACCCGCGACAGGATCTGCCCGGTGAGCGGGTCGAACAGGTGCAGGGTCTCCACCACGTCGTCGAACAGCTCGATGCGGATCGCGGTTTCCGCGTGTTCCGCCGGGAAGATGTCGATGACGTCGCCGCGCACGCGGAACACCCCGCGCTTGAACTCGATGTCGTTGCGGTCGTACTGCATCTGCGTCAGCCGCGTGATGACCTCGCGCTGGCTCATCTTCTCGTTCTCGCGCAGGAGCAGGATCATGCTGTGGTAGTCCGACGGATCGCCGATACCGTAGATCGCCGACACCGTGCAGACGATCACGGTGTCGCGCCGCTCCAGCAGCGACTTGGTCGCGGAGAGCCGCATCTGCTCGATGTGCTCGTTGATGCTGGAGTCTTTTTCGATGAAGAGGTCGCGCGCCGGCACGTAGGCCTCGGGCTGGTAGTAGTCGTAATAGGAGACGAAATACTCGACCGCGTTTTCCGGGAAGAATTCGCGCATTTCGGAATACAGCTGCGCCGCCAGCGTCTTGTTCGGCGCCATGACCAGCGCCGGCCGCCCGGTCCGCGCAATGACGTTGGCCATGGTGTAGGTCTTGCCCGAGCCGGTCACCCCCAGCAGGGTCTGGTACGCCAGGCCGTCATCGATCCCCTCGATCAGCTGGGCGATGGCCTGCGGCTGGTCGCCAGCCGGCTGGAATGGCTGAAACAGGCGAAACGGGCTATTGGGGAAGGTGACGAACATCAGAACCTGAGCATTTCATAAATTGCTGCACGATCATCACGCGAATTCATGAAACATTCGGGTTAAAATCGCGCGGCCTAAAACTTGTTGATAGTAGCACTCAGCCACCGCGGGTGCATGAAGGAACCACTGTGGAACTCTCCCGCCGCGTACAGGCCATCAAGCCATCGCCCACCCTGGCCGTCACCGCCCGCGCCGCTGCGCTCAAGGCGAGCGGCCGCGACATCATCGGCCTCGGCGCCGGCGAGCCCGATTTCGACACCCCGCAGCACATCAAGGATGCGGCGATCGCGGCGATCGACGCGGGCTTCACCAAGTACACGGCGGTCGACGGCACCCCCAGCCTGAAGGCGGCGGTCATCGCCAAGTTCAAGCGCGACAACGGGCTCGACTACATACCCAAGCAGGTTCTGGTGTCGAGCGGCGGCAAGCAGAGCTTCTTCAACCTGGCGCTGGCGGTGATCAACCCCGGCGACGAGGTCATCATCCCGGCGCCCTACTGGGTGTCGTATCCCGACATCGTGATCCTCGCCGATGGCAAGCCGGTGATCGTCGAGGCCGGCATCGAGCAGGGCTTCAAGATCACCCCGGCGCAGCTGGAAGCGGCGATCACGCCAAAAACCCGCCTGTTCGTCATCAACAGCCCGTCCAATCCCACCGGCGCGGTCTACAGCGGCGACGAACTGGCGGCGCTCGGCGCCGTGCTGCGGAAGCACCCGCACGTGCTGATCGCGTCCGACGACATGTACGAGCACATCCGGCTGGACAACGTGCCCTTCGTCAACATCCTCAACGTCTGCCCCGACCTGTACGACCGCACCCTGGTGCTGAACGGCGTCTCGAAAGCCTATTCGATGACCGGCTGGCGCATCGGCTACGCAGCCGGCCCCGAAGCCATCCTGCGCGCGATGACCAACGTGCAGTCGCAGTCCACCTCCAACCCCGCCTCGATCTCGCAGATGGCGGCCGAAGCCGCGCTCAACGGCGACCAGGGCTGCATCACGCCGATGCTCGACGCCTTCAAGACGCGCCACCGCTACGTCGTCGACGCGCTGAACGCCATTCCCGGCTTCCACTGCGTCGACAGCGGCGGCGCCTTCTACGCCTTCCCCGACGTGCGCCCGGCGATCATGAGCCTGCTGGCGCGCGACATCATCGAGGAACCGACCGACATCGCGTTTTCAGAATACCTGCTGGAATCCGCCGACGTCGCCGTCGTCCCCGGCTCGGCCTTCGGCGCCGAGGGCTACATCCGCCTGTCGTTCGCCACCTCGCAGGCCAACCTGGAAAAGGCGCTCAAACGCATCGCGCAGGCGCTGGCCTGACTCGCTGTGTGAGATCGCGGCGAAGACACCGCGCCCACGTGGGAGCGGCCTCCAAGGCGCGATTGTTCCGAAATCATCGCGGCCTGGAGGCCGCTCCCACGAAAGGCGCGCATCCGGGCAGGCCGTCCCCGCGATGCTAGCCTCCCGCTACCACTACAGGTAGGCTAGCGCCATGTTTCGAAATCTCGCCCTGCCCCCCACGCGCGGCACAGCCGGCTGGCTCCTCCAGCTTGCCTATACCACTCTGCGCCTGTTCGGCCAGAACGGTTTGCAGAACCATGCCGCGGCAACGGCGTTCTACTTCCTGCTGTCGGCCACCCCGCTGCTGCTGCTGCTGAGCTACGGCCTGCAGCTGCTGGGCCGTGTCGCCGAAAACTCGGTTCCGGCCACCATCCTGATGGCCGCGCTCTACGACCAGATGCAGCTGGAAAGCCTCGCCGCGCTTGGCTTCATCGCGCGCCAGACCCAGCTGGCCGCAAGCGGCGTCGGCCTGCTGACCCTGGTGCTGTCGTCGCGCTGGCTGGTCAATGCGGTGCAGGGGGCGTTCCGCATCATCTTTCCAAGCCCGAGCAAGCGCAATCCGATGGTGAAGTGGGTGCTGCCGTTGATCATCCTGCCGGTGCTGTTCCTGCTGATGTGCGTGGCCGCGCTGGCGCAGATGACGCTGAGTTTCCTGGCGCAGAACAACTTCATCGGAATCGGCAACGCGCAGGTGCTGCAGGCGCTCAATACGCTGTTCGTCTTTGCCATGGTGTGGGCGCTGCTGTTCGCCGCCTACTGGCAGTTGCCGCAGCGGCGCCCCCCCGCCCGCGTCGCCGCGGCGTTCGCGCTGGGCGCCAGCGTGAGCCTGGGACTTCTGCTCGTGCTGTTCGGCGCCTTCTTCAAACTGGAGAATTACAACAGCCTGTATGGCGCGCTCGGCGGCGTGGTGTTCGTGCTGATCGGCGCCTATTTCGCGTTTCTGCTGCTGTATCTGTGGGCACAGGCGCTGTACGCCTACGGCAAGGCCGACATCACTGCGCTGGAAAAGCTGTTTCTCGCCGGCAGCAGCGAAAGCGCCGGCAAGGTCGAGGCCTATGTCTTCGGCGACATCCAGCGCCTGCTGGAAACCTATGGCCAGATCCTCCCCCCGGGCCACACCCTGATCGAGGAAGGCGACGACTCGCAAACCGCTTATTTCCTTCACGCCGGCCGCGCCAGGGTCTACAAGAACACCCCCGATGGCCCGCGTCATCTGGGCGAACTCCACGAAGGCCAGCTGTTCGGCGAAATGGCCTATCTGCTGAACGAGAAACGTACCGCCACAGTGATGGCCGACACCGAAATCACCGTGCTGGCACTGCCGCCGCACATCATGGAAGAGCTGATGCGCCATTCCGCCCCGCTGTCGCGCCGCATCATCGACACCCTGTGCCAGCGGCTGGAACGGATGAATCTGGCGAACCCGGGCTGAATGGATCAAATATAGTGTATGGATATACACTATAATTAGCATCCTCATCCCCGGCGCTTGCCCCTGCATGGGACAAGCCATCGCTGTCAAACGGCTCAAACGGCTCAAACGGCAACAACCCTGCACCGCCGGAGTGATGGGTGGAGCACGCCATGTCACTGCATTCGCTTTACGTCGATCTCAATTCCTACTTCGCATCGGTCGAACAGCAGCTGCGCCCCGAACTGCGCGGCAAGCCGGTCGGCGTGTTGCCGGTGATGGCCGACACCACCTGCTGCATCGCCGCCAGCATCGACGCCAAGCGCTTCGGCATCAAAACCGGCACCCCGGTGTGGCAGGCGCTCAAGCTGTGCCGCGACATCGTGTTCGTGCAGGCGCGCCCGGCCACCTACGTCGAAATCCACCACCGCATCGTCACCGCGGTCGAATCGTGCACCCCCGTCGGCGCCGTTCTGTCGATCGACGAAATGACGTGCGAGCTGATGGGTAGCGACCGCGAGGAAGCCAACGCCGTCAAACTCGGCAAACAGATCAAGCTGGCGATCTACGACCAGGTGGGCGAGGTGCTGCACAGCTCGGTCGGCATTGCGCCCAACCGCTTCCTCGCCAAAACCGCGTCGAACATGCAGAAGCCGGACGGGCTGGTCGTGATCCGCCAGAACGAATTGCCGCAACGCCTGTACGGCCTCAAGCTCGGCGCCCTCACTGGCATCGGCCGCGCCATGGAGCCGCGCCTCAACCGGCTTGGCATTCACAGCGTCGAACAACTGTGCGCCGCCAGCAAAAACACCCTGCGCCAGGCCTGGGGCGGCATCGAAGGTGAACGCTTTTACGCCAAGCTGCGCGGCGAAGTCGTGGAATCCGTCCCCGCCCAGCGTGCCAGCGTCGGCCATTCGCACGTGCTCGCGCCCGATCTGCGCGACCCCGCCTCCGCCCTGGCGGTGCTGTACCGCCTGCTGCACAAGGCCGCAATGCGGCTGCGCCATTACGGCTATTGCGCCGGCGGCCTCGGCCTGCACCTCACCTATCTGCAACGCGGCAACGGACCCACCCACTGGTCCGACCAGGCTCACTTCTCGCCGCACGCCGACACCTTCAAGTTCAACCCGGTGCTGGCCGAACTGTGGCAGCGCCGCCCGCCCGATCCCGCCCCCATCCTCAAGGTCGGCGTCACCCTGCTCCACCTCGCCGAGCACAGCCAAGTCACGCGCGACCTGTTCGATCCCGACGACCAGCACGAAACCCTCAACAGCGTGCTCGACCAGATCAACCAGCGCTACGGCCCCAACACCCTGTACTTCGGCGGCGCCCACAGCGGCCGCGGCGCCGCGCCGATGCGCATCGCCTTCAGCCACGTCCCCGAATTGCAGGTAGAAAGTGACGGCTGATGCTTGACCGCAAGGGCCGCTGACACTAGAATGCGCGCTCTCCTATTCCTCGATAGCTCAGTTGGTAGAGCGACGGACTGTTAATCCGCAGGTCCCTGGTTCGAGCCCAGGTCGAGGAGCCAGAACACAGCAGTAAATCAATGGGTTGTCGCTTAGGTGGCAACCCATTTTTCATTCTTGTGTGCCCGAAGGTGTGCCAAGAACAAACCCGGGTGCAAGACGTTTTCGCGCCTCAAGAGTCCAGCGGGTGATCCCTTCAGCGAGGGGTGATCCCAGTGGGTTTCAACCAATATAAGGAGCAATACCAGTGACCAACGCACAACGCCAGGCAGCATGGCACGCCAGCCGCACGGCTGAAATCGATCCGTTACGTAGCGGCAGCAATCCTGAGCCAACGCCCAAGCCAGCGACCAGCCGTGCGTTCTGCCCCCATGAGGCAGGCGCGTATTACCTTGCTGCCGTGAGTACTGTCGGCACGTTCAAGATGTTCGCCAAGGACCGCAAGCCGCCCGTTTACACCTACGGCATCACCACCATTCGTTTTGAACTGGATCCTGATACCGGAAAATGGGTCTGGTTTGATGGCGAGAGAAATCAATCCCCGCGCAAGACCCAGGATGGTTGGCGTCTTGGCAGCAGGAAGCTGCACGACACACGCGAAGGCGCAGAGGCCGAGGTTCAGCGCGAGATGGTCAAGAACGGCGACCGCTTGACCAAGGTGCATGACCTGCCCGACGATATGGCTGCGCTGAAAAAGATCCGTAGCGCCAACCACCCTGACCGCAACGCCGATGTTGACCAGGATCTCTATCAGGCTGTCGTCGAGAAGCTGGACAGAATGCGCACGGCCACCCAGTGAGCCGCACCGAAGCCTGACAGGCGTTCGACTCTCTGTTCATTCGCAGGTCCAGATCGGGGAACCAAACTTGGCAGTAGAAACAAACATTCAAGCCATCCTTCGGGGTGGCTTTTTGCGTTCTAGGGGGCGCTATCAGGCTCGGTATTGAGCGCTGCGGCTCGGTATAGGGTCGGGTGTAGGCGGAGTTTAGGGTAAGGCCCGTGGTCGGGAGTGATAAGTGATTCAGGATCAGATGGCGTCTGAGCTAACAGATAGGCAGTTATGCGTTCACACCGGCCATTGGCTAAAGAATGCCGCTGAATGGCCGCTAGCAACTTCTGACCAAATCGAAGCGTCAAGGAGTGAGGTGGCGGTCTTATCTATGACGATGTCCTAAATGTGACTTGGCTGCAGGATGCCAACTACGCAAAGGCTAGCGGCCACGATTCAGATGGCCACGTGACTGGGCAAAACAGGGTCGATTGGGCACCCTGCCGCCACTGGCCCCTACTGGGCTCAGACGCGAATAACGATTTCTGTTAACCGGAGCTATTCATGGCGACCACCCACCAAGAATCAAGCAACAGTCTCTCGCTGCTATCCGGTGTCTACAGAAAAACGAGAACGTTGTTCCTTTCCGCATTAATACTCGGATTGGTCGCCACAAACGTCGCAAGCCTAATAAGTGACGCGTTCCACAACAGCCTGTACGGTGCTCTCAGCCGTCTAGTTAACGCTCTCCCCAGCTTTCACAGTAAAAACAAGCTACTGCAGAAAAGCCCGACTTCTGTCCGCCAGGCGGGCGTTCAGAAGGCCACCGGGAAATTGCGAGCGGAAAAAAACGCCTTAATTAAGAAGAACACCGACCTCACGCAAAGGCACAACAAGCTGGTCCACCGATATAACGGTTTGGCAAACACTAACACCAGTCTAGTAAACCGCTACAACGGGTTGGCTAAGGATCACAATACGCAACGGAAACAGCATTTGGCCACCCGGAAGTCTTACGATGAGCTAAAGAAAATAACCAGGGTCAGAGCAGAAAAGCTGCAAACGTTTTCAACCCGAATGTCGAGCCGTTCGGCAAAAATTGCTGCCGCGAATGTCGCTGCACTCCCGGCCGAATTCGTTCCGGTTGCTGGGATGGCTGCAATCATCTCCATGACCGCCTTGGACGTTTACCTGCTTTGCGAAGGCATGCAGGAGCTCAATTCAGTCAGACAAACCTTCGGCTTTTCGAAGGAAGACGAAACAAGGGTGTGTGGAATCAAAGTTCCAAAAAAAGAAGCCGTTCAAAAAGAAGTGGCGGACAACTATCACGTTGCAGTTGCCAGGGCAAAGAAATATATAAGCTGGTAATTCAGCAACAGAAACAGACCTTGTCTTTCGATACTGAAAGATTTGTTCGAAATGTCCTAGATGCTCTTTAGGGAAACACTGATTTATTCGCTGCCCAGGGTATCGAAGTGATGCCGGCTTTGCGAGAATCCGCATGGTGATGACTGAACGAAAGACGGCGATGCAACAGAGCTTTTCTGACCTGGAATACGCGGCCAA
>Ga0209643_1000396_pt1 | contig 85751 bp, 90 predicted proteins | sample AutmiccBRH37_all_FD_187383 | JGI IMG/M metagenome (GOLD analysis project Ga0209643, IMG submission 187383) | Deep subsurface microbial communities from Mt. Terri, Switzerland - Autotrophic microbial communities BRH/37_all (SPAdes) (version 2) | ecosystem: Environmental > Aquatic > Deep... | reverse complement strand
GCGGCGGGCTTTGGGCAGCCCAAAACCTTGCCGGCCCTGACAGCGCGCCGGGTGCGCCTGTGTGGCGTGGCATGGTGGTAAGATCGGGTTGTCGAGGGTGTGCGGGCGTCCGCCGGTTCAAATCAGAACCGGGCCCGCCTGAAAAATCCCCGACAAGGGCCGGCGCCGCAGAGAGATCGAAGTCGCGGGGCAAAAACCGCCGAACGGGGCGCTGAAAGGTGCCACATAAACAAATTTTACGAGGCAGCTTCCAGCGCCCCGTCCGTCCCGGCTTGCCGGGAGAATGAAGAAGAGCCGAGGAACCGGAGGGCGAGAGGCCCGGCCGGCGAAAACCCGTGCCCGCGATTGCGGGCGCATCGAGAAAGGCCGGCGGCGCCCTGGCGCGGCCCGGGCCGATGGCAAAGGAGAAAGCCGATGAGCGAGGCAGCCGAAGCGCAAGACCCCGAAGTTCCCGAGATCGACGATCATGACGTCGGGGAGCAGCTGATGGCGCGGACGGCGGAACTGCTCGGCGTGCCGGTGCGCGCCTGTCCGATCCGGGCCTGCTGGCGCAGCGGCGACTGCCGCTTCGTCGATCCGGACACGTGCCCCAACCGTCCCTGGTGCCTCGACCAGTTGCCGGACGCCGAGCGGGCCGGCTTCGACGCGCTCTATACGCGGGTGCGGGCGGCCATCTTCATTCTGCTGCTGGAGGCCGAGCCCCTGCCCTCGCCCGATCCGGAGACCCGCGAGTTGCAGGATGCCGCCCTCGAGATCGCCGCCACCGTGCTGTGCGATCATCCGGCCAACCGGCCGGTGGTGCGCCGGTGGATCCGGCGCCGGCGCGACAAGATGCCGGCGCTTCTGGAGGGCGACGCGCTTGCGGCCTATCGCGCCGCAGTCGACGCCGTGCCGCCCCAGATGCGCGCGGGACTGCTGTGGATGCTGTAGGCCGGGGTCCGGACGATGCGGCGCCCCGGCCCTGCCCGCCCTGGCCCGCCCCTATTCCGCCGCCTCGGCCTCGGGGCCGCGGGGGCCGGCGGCCTCCAGCTCGTAGGAATAGCCTTCGAGCATGGCATAGGCCCGCTCGATCGCGGAAATCTGCGTCTCGGCGCCCTTGATCGCCTCGGTGATCGACTGGGCGCGGGCGCGCAGCATGGCGCCGAGCACGTCATTGTCCGGGCGGCGGCCGATGCGGTCGGCATGCTGGCGCACCCTTGTGCGGTGGCGCTCCAGTTCGAGGATGTGGAAGCGGGCCTTGAGGAGGTCGTCGGTCAGCTTGCGGCGCAGGCCGGCGACGGGATCGAAGCTGCCGGGGGCGCGCTCGTCGAGAATCATCTCGTTGACCAACGTCTCCAGCATCATCAGGCCCTTGAGGTCGGTGGCGTCGGCGAGTTGCGGGTCATAGCCGGTATCGTCATAGACCCGGCGGCGCACCGGGTCCTTGAGCAGTTCATAGGACGCGTTGAGCCGGCCGAAGGCGCCGAGATCGCCTCCGGCATCCGGATGGGCGCTCTTCGCGGCCTTACGATAGGCGGCCTTGACCGCCGCCTCGTCGGCGTCGCGCTCCAGTCCGAGCAGTTGATAGGGATCGATCACGGCGAAAGCTTCCTCGGCATGTGCAAAGCGGGCCCCCGCATGTCTGGTAAAGCGTCCGGGCCCCGGCTTCAAGTCGCAATGCCGCTTGTCCAAAGAATGGCAAGGGGCGGTGCAAGGGCCAGGGACCGGCGGCGCGCGCCCGTGTCGTGTCCGGCGCTTCCGCCGCACCCCTCAAATCTTAATGGATTCAGCCGGTTGCCCTGCCGGAGTGACGATGCCGGGCCTGCAAGCCTCTTGCCTTTTGACGCAAAAGGCCTTAGCAATGTCGCCGTTCGGGCACTAATGATCCCGGAGACTGGACCGACTGTATGACCGCCGGAGCGGTCCTGGGGGCTTCCTCCCGCTGGTAGACGTTCTTTCCCCGTTATCGCGACTTCCGACTAGCCCGTCACACCGAAGGGCAATATCGACCCCTCTTCCGGCCCGCCGGGCGTGGGGAAACCAACGACACAAGGGATAAGGAACTCTCCCATGGCCACCAAAGGCACCGTAAAATTCTTCAACCAGGACAAGGGCTTCGGCTTCATCACCCCGGAAGGCGGCGCAAAGGACGTATTCGTCCACATCTCCGCTCTCCAGGCTTCCGGCATCCAGACGCTCAAGGACGGCCAGCAGGTTTCGTTCGACACCGAGCCGGACCGCATGGGCAAGGGCCCGAAGGCCGTCAACATCCAGGCTTTCTGAGCCCGTTCGCCGAAAGGCGATGATCATTTGAGACGGCGTCCCTTGGGGCGCCGTTTTTCGTTGTCCGCTTGTCCGGGCGCCCTGCCCGCCGCTCAGGCCGCGACCTTCGGCCCGCCGGCAATGTCGACGGCGGCAAAGGCTTCGGCGATGAGCTCCGGCCCGGCGGAGGGCTTGGTGGCATCCGACAGGATCTGCCGATAGCGCCTGGCCCCGGCAAAGCCCTGGAACAGGCCGATCATGTGGCGGGTGACATGGTTGAGCCGCCCGCCGGAGCCGATGACGCGCTCGGCATAGGCGATCATGGCGTCGCGCACCCCGTCCCAGTCGGGGGCCCTGGCGGGCTCGCCATAGATTTTTTCGTCCACCTCGGTCAGAAGCGTGGCATTATGATAGGCGGCCCGTCCGAGCATGACGCCGTCCATCACGGCCAGATGATCAAGCGCCTTGTCCACCGTGTCGATACCGCCGTTGATGCCGAGGAAGACGCCCGGGTTTTCGCGCTTCATCCGGTAAACGAGCTCGTAGTCGAGCGGCGGGATCTCGCGGTTCTCCTTCGGCGACAGGCCCTGCAGCCAGGCCTTGCGGGCATGGATCCAGATCGCATCGGCGCCGGCGGCCACCATGCGGGCGAGGAAATCCGGCAGCACCGCCTCCGGCGCCTGGTCGTCCACGCCGATCCGGCACTTGACCGTCACCGGCACGCTCGCGACCCTCTTCATCGCCGCGACGCAGGCCGCCACCGTCTCCGGCTCGCGCATCAGGCAGGCGCCGAAGGTGCCCGACTGCACCCGGTCGGACGGGCAGCCGACATTGAGATTGATCTCGTCATAGCCGAAGTCCGCCGCGATCCGCACCGCCTCGGCAAGCTTTGCCGGATCCGACCCGCCGAGCTGCAGCGCCACCGGATGTTCTTCCGGCGAAAAGCCTAAGAGACGGTCGCGGTTGCCGTGCAGGATCGCGTCGGCCACCACCATCTCGGTGTAGAGCAGCGCCCGGCCGCTCAGGCGCCGGTGGAAGTACCGGCAATGGCGGTCCGTCCAGTCGATCATCGGCGCAACGGCAAAAACGGGAGCGTTGAAATAATTGAAGGTTTGTTGTTTTACAGACACTTACGGCACTTTCTTCATCGTCTCATTTACACTCGTTCGGGGCTATTACCGCTGATTTTAGCACTAGATTTGGTCCAGTGGACCAAATACAATAATCCGTGGACCAAATTAGGAGCCGGCCATGGGCACTATTAGCGCGCGCAAGCGCAAGGATGGCAGCGTCGCCTACCGGGCGCGAGTGCGGGTCATGCAGGATGGCGTGACTTATCACGAGACCGAGACCTTTGACAGACGTCCTGCGGCCGCAGCCTGGATTTCAAAACGCGAACGGGAACTCTCCAAACCAGGGGCAGTCGCCAAATCTAAAAATGATGATCCGACGACTTTGACCAAGGTCATCGACCGCTACATCGATGAGACAGTCAAGGAGATTGGACGCACAAAAGCGCAGGTCCTAACGGCGATTAAGAGCTACGAGATCGCCAACATGCCCTGCTCTTCCATCAAATCGAGAGACATCGTTGAATTCCTGCAGTCATTGACGGCACAGCCACAGACCGTCGGAAACTACGCCAGCCATCTCGCTGCAATCTTCGCGATCGCGCGGCCAATGTGGGGCTATCGGCTCGACGAGCAGGAGATGAAGGACGCTGTCAAGGTTGCCCGCCGGATGGGTATCATAACTCGGTCAGCGCAACGCGATCGAAGACCCACATTGGAAGAGCTCGATCGGCTGATCGGCCATTTCATTGAACGGCGGAAGAAGGTCCCCCAGGCGATGCCAATGCACAAGGTCATCGCGTTCGCGCTATTTTCGACCCGTCGCCAGGAGGAAATTACGCGGATCAGATGGAAAGACTTCCAGAGAGAGCACAAACGCGTCCTTGTGCGCGATATGAAGCACCCTGGAGAAAAGATCGGCAATCATACCTGGGTAGACCTTCCCGATCAGACGATCCAGATCATCGGCAGCATGCCAAAGAGCAAGGCAGAGATCTTCCCCTACTCCACCGACGCCATCTCCGCGAATTTTACGCGAGCCTGCAAGCTCTTGGACATTGATGATCTCCGCTTCCATGACCTGCGCCACGAGGGCATTTCACGGCTGTTTGAGATGGGCTGGAATATTCCACATGTGGCTGCGGTCAGCGGTCACCGTTCATGGATCAGCCTCAAACGTTATACGCATATCCGTGAAACCGGCGACAAGTATGCCGACTGGGATGGGCTCAAGATGGCGATCGAGACCAAATAGATAACTTACCATATCCTTGGCAGATCACATTGGCCGACGCTTCGCATCAGGCAACGGTACACACCAAGCTGCTCATTTGCCCCGGCTCGCGGCTACAACAGCATGAGGCATCAGGAATGCGGCGATATCCGTGATGACAGCCATCAATTCACCTGGATTATGGGCAAGTTCTTCAACAAACGTTCGCCATTGCCGTTGCTTTTGCTGATCCTTGCCAAATGCTTCCATAAAAGCATCCGGTATTAACGTTGGGATCGGCGTTTCACGCCGATCGAAAGTGGCGGTAATTGCCCGTACCAACCTGTCCTGGTTGAAATCAAACGACCTGTTGAGAATCCAGATGTCGTAGAAATCTTTCATCCGAGTGTTGGCTAGCCCGAGCGCCACCATCGCCTGGAATTTCTCAGCAATGACGGTTTCCCGCGCATAGCCCCGTAGTCGGGGTATCGGGAAATCAAGCATTGAAGGATAATCCAATTCTTCGGCGCCAGGCTCCAGCGCATCACCAAAGCCGATGTCGATCGCCACACTGATCCGGGCGCCGCTGATCGAGGCCGTTGTCCTTAGCCTGAGCCCGCCATATTCCAGCTCCTCTCGAATGCGGTCGACGCGAAGTGCACCAGCGTCGAATTCCACACCGTCACCGGCGTCCTGCATCAGGATCTCACGAAACGTCGCCAGCATTGGCTCGGCGCTGGGATCGCCGAAGCCCAGCAGATCAAGATCGCGCGTGCCGCGGTGCGGAGCATCGAACCAGCTCATCATCAGCATCGCGCCTTTAGTACGAAGCGGTCTGCGTAGGGTGATTGGCTGAGCCGGAAAAGCAAGCGTTCAAGAGCGAAGCGTGTCAGAACCAAGTCGAAGCTCTGGCCTCTTGCCTTGGCGAGTTGCAGTAGGCGTGCGCGCACCGACGCGCCGATGTTCTTGATCTCCTTAGCCATTTGCGGTCAGCGCCTCAAGGTAAGGCCGGATCACCGTAGCGACCCCCCCGTGCTGGGCTTGGATTGCAATTTCGCCGGGAGTAGCCTTGCGCTGCCGAAGCGCTTCCTGGAGGCCCTCAATCGCCACCGACAGACCGATCTTGTTGCGATATCGGAAGCAGTCCGCGATCGTCTTGACGATCCCAAAGACCTTTACAGGCACGCCCTCGATGACATGAGTTTCTACGCTTTCACTGAGCAGTCTTTCGGTGAAACGAACGATCCGAATCGGCGTGCTGTCGGGTTTCGGAGCCCAATCCTTTTGGCCGATGGCCAGCCATACCTGTCTTGGAAGCTGGTCAGTCAGGCCGTGGAACGCGAGGGCCGACACAAGGCAGACAACGCCCTTGGGTATACGTTTGGCGGCCTCTGCCAGGCTATGATTGGAATCGAGCGGCGCGTCGGAGAGCTGGTAAAGACCCCGTGCAAGTCGGAAGACCTCCCCATCCCGCTCCATGCGGCTCATCGTAGCGGCCGTTACGCCAGCGTCGCGCAGCTCTACAAGCCGCGCAATTCCACGCGCCGTCAGAAGGTCTTGGGCGATTTGACGCTGCGAGATGGATGCGGGCATTGATATGATAGCTCGGAACTAAGAATTCACTCTCCGAGGATTTGTATCAAAATTCGATCGTAAAAGGAAGGTTTGACGCTCGACAATTTCTCAACCAGGCACCAGATCATAATCACAACGCCGCGTCTGGAGCCAACTGACGGCAGTCGAAAAGCAACGGCCCTACAAAGATCATCCCAAACGACTTCTCGGAATTCGCGCAGCTATTTGAACGTCAACCGTCAGGAACATCTGCCTGAGTTTCAAAGCATCGTGGAGATGACGTCAACGATGCCCCCAGAAACTTCACCTCCCGCTGCACGGTTACCCGGTGGGTCAGGCTTTGAAATTCAAATCAATTCCCCAACAGTGGGACAGCACGCTTCGCCTTGGTGAACCCCTTATCCGTCGCCATAAACCTCTGAAGCATCGGAGGGATGATTTAGGCTGGGTCGGGTGGCGCCGCTTGCCCGGCGGTGCGCGCAAGGATCGCGGCATAGGCCTGCAAGTCCCTGAACACCGGTGCTGGCAGTTCGACGGTAATCTTGACGGGCCGGTCGTCGGGAATAGCCGTGAGCCTGAGTTTCGTCATGTCGGCTCCCTCACCGCTCCATAGGGTTTCATTACCAGATCGCGGTTGACGATAACGCGGACCGGGAAACCCGGCCGGATCGTCAGGGTCGGCTGAATGTTGAGCTGGCGACGAACGATCTGCTGGCCGATGTCGGAGGCGCTGTCCTGGGCGCTTTCCCGGATCGCGCGGGCGATGTCACTTTCATCGTCGGACGAGAGTTCCGTGCCGATACCAAGCAGTGTCGAAAGTGCTGCGGCCTTGAACAATTGTCCCCAGTGATAATCGACTTCATCCTCAAGCCCGGAGAATCCTTGAGTGTCGGCGCCCTGCAGACGCTCCAGCACAATGGATGAGCCATCCGGCATGATGAGTCTGTTCCAGACCAGCAGCACGCGTGACTGCCCAAAGGCAACCTGGCTGTCGTACTGGCCGATCAGACGGGCGCCTTGTGGAATGAGCAGATGCGAGCCGGTCGGGCTGTCATAGACATGCTCTGTCACCTGCGCGGTGATCTGGCCGGGCAGATCGGATTTGATGCCGGTCATCAGGGCCGCTGGAATGACGGTACCCGCCTGTACGACATAGGGAGACACCTTCTCCTGCACGCGGTCGGCACTGACAGTTCGCCGCTCAGTCTCGCCGTTGAGGAAGGCGAGCTTGCGGTCCTGCATGTTCTGCGCGGAACCGGCGTCAAACGGCGGCGTCTCAGACGGAATGGGCATGCCGGTGGCGGGATCGACGCCAGAAGTGGGTACAATTGTTGATGCGATTGCCTGGCCTCCCATCGTTCGCTCACCACGACTATCCGTGAACAGCTTTGCCAGACGGGCGGCCTCGATCTCTGCAAGGCGTCGTTGTTCCTCTGGATCGACACGCGGCGTTTGGATGCTGGGTGTTACGACCGGCTTGCCCGCCTCCTGCGCCCGAAGGATCGGCCGACCGAGGTCCCCCGGCAGCGCCGGACCGAGTTTCGGAATGTTGGTGTAATCTCTCGGCAGGCCGGCCAGGCCATCGGCGGGTGTCGTGTTGCCGGTATTATAGAGTTCCGTCGCGGACTGGTTGCCGCGCCGGTTTGTATCGAGCGCCCAGAACAGCGCCGCTGCAATCGCGATACTGGCCACGCCGCCGAGACCGATCAGCAGCTTGCGCGACAGCCGCGTGACGCGGCGCGGCTCGGGTCTCAGACGCAGTTCGGCCTGAAGGCCCACGCCCGATGATTTTGCCGCCCCTGTCATCGGCTGCGCTCCGAGGAAAACAGGGCGGTCCGCTTCGCCGCTGCTCGACCGTCGGTGCGGACGATGCGAACACGCTTCTCGCTGTCCTTGTCGCCAAGCCGCAATTCGGCCGCAGCGAACAGCCGATCGACGACATAATAGTTCTGGCGGGCGCGGTAGTTGACCAGCTCAGAATTGCCGGACGGTCCGATCACGAACAGCGGCGGCATTTCGCCCTGTCCGATGCCGGAGGGAAATTCGATGTAGACTTTTGTGCCGTCGTCGAAGGCACGCATAGGGCGCCATGGTGCTGGATCGCCCTCGATGCGGTAACGAAAGTTCAGCTTCGAGATGTCGATGCCGGTGGCGACGGCTTGCGTCTCTGCCGCTCTCGCATTCTGCCGCCGCAGCGCGATCAGTTGATCTTGCGGATATTGCCACGAGACAGACGCCATGTAAGTCGCAGGGGTGGAGCGCAGTTCCAGATGGTAGGTGCGCCGGTCGGTATTGATGACCAGATTGGTCTGGAGATCGGCCCGCGTCGGCTTCACCAGAATATGCACCTGCTTTGAAGCTGCCGTGCCGCTTTCGGTATCGCCGATGATCCAGCGCACGGTGTCGCCGGCCGCGACAGGGCCGGACCCGACAAGCTGCTCGCCTGGCTGAAGGGCGATATCCGTCACCTGCCCCGGCGCCGCGTAGACCTGATAGAGCGCACCGCCCGAGAAGGGATAGACCTGCACGGCGTTGATGAAGCCGTCACGGACCGGCTGGATGCGGGCCGCTTCGTTGGCTTGCGTTATCCGTGTCTTTGGATCGACAGGCTCCGCCTTTGCCTTTTCCCCGTTGATCGGCTTCAACTGGCCGGGCAGCGGCAAAGGTTTCGGCAGTTCGACAACCTTCACCGGACCGACCGGATCGGCAGTCAGCACGGCGGGCGCCGCATCGTCGTAGTCGAACTCCGGCGGGATATATTTCTTCGCGCAGCCGGCAAGCGCCGATGCGGATAATAGCGTTGCCAGTAGCAGTGATGCACTTTTCCTGTATGCCCCCTTCATTGCGAAAGCTCCTTCGACCAGTTGATTGCGTTGACGTAGACGCCGAGTGGATTGGCGCGCAGCTTGTCAGTGGTGCGCGGCGGCTGGACCACGACGGTCAAGATTGCGGTCCAGCGTTCGGTGGTGGAAAGCTGGCCGTTCTCGAACTGCCGTTCGGTCCAGGCGATGCGGAAACTTTCGGGCGAAGCGCGGATGACGCTGGAGATCTCGACGGCGATCTGGTTCTTGCCGACCTTCGTGAACGGGTCATTGGCCCGGGCGTAGTCATTGAGCGCGATAGCCCCGCGATCGGTGGTGTACTCGTAGGCACGGAGCCAGTTCTGCCGCACGATGACGGGATCGGCCGGGATGCTGCGAACCTGCTCGATGAAGCGGGCGAGATGCCAGGCGATCTGCGGATCGGTCGGCCGATAGTCGGTCACGGCAGAGGCAACGGCCTGCGCCTCGCCGAACTTGTCGATCTGCACCACCCATGGCACCACGGTGCCGCGTGTCGATTGCCAGACCAGCGCCGATGCGAAACCGCCAGCCAGAAACAGAGACCCGAAGGCCATCAGCCGCCAGTTTTTCGCCTGAACACGGGCAGACCCTATGCGCTCGTCCCAGACCTGCGCGGCCTTCTGGTAGGGCGTTTCGGGCTCCGGGGTGCGGGCATAGCGCACGGAAGGTCGTCGGAAGATGTTCATCATCGGTCATCCTGGTTGAGAGAGACGGACATGGAGCCGCCACCGTGATCTGCGGAGCGGACCGTATGGGCGGCGGTGCTCACACCGTGACTGACGGTGCTGCTCCGCTTCATGCGCTGCGCCCATTCGGGCGGCGTCGAGGGCGATATGTCGGGGCCGGACACGGCGGCGGAACTTGCGGACTGCGGACCGGCAAACGATGGATCCTTTGTGGCTTCGGGCATGCCGGTGCCGACGTCGTTCTTGCCGCCGGTCGCCTTCCATGCGCCCGCCTGTCCGGAGCGATAGCTGGAGCTCATGGATTGGGATGCGCCGGACCCCATGGCCCTGCCCTTGTGCACGGCAAAACCCGCGGCTGCTTTTGCGACACCGGCAAAACCAGCCGCACCGCCGCCAGCCCCCGTCGATCCAGCGGTTGCATCACCAAGACCGTATGCGGTCCTAGCGCCGCCAGCGAGTGTCGCCCCTCCCCTTGCCGCACCGCCGACGGCACTTGCGGCAGCACCCAGTCCAGCCCTGGCACCCATGTAACCGGCTGCTCCGAGACCGGCTGCGGCAAGACCGGTTCCGACGGCAGCGCCTGCTCCGAGTTGAGGGGCGCCAGACACCAGGCCCGAGGCGATACCGGGACCAAAGATCGACAGGCCCATCAGCGAAAGCGAGCCCAACACCAACGACAGCGCCTCGGTGATGGTCGGCTGTTCAGAGAAACCGGATGTGAACTCGTCAAAAAGGCCGGAGCCGATGCCAACGATCACGGCCAGCACCAATATCTTGACGCCGGAGGCGACGATGTTGCCGAGCACCTTTTCGGCGAGGAAGGATGTCTTGTTGAACAGCGCGAACGGGATCAGCACGAAGCCCGCAAGCGTCGTCAGCTTGAACTCGATCAGCGTGACAAAGATCTGGATGGCGAGAATGAAGAAGGCAACGAGAACGATGACCCAGGCGACCATCAATACGAAGATCTGCACGAAGTTTTCGAAAAAGGCGATATAGCCCATCAGTTCGCCGGCGGCCTGAAGGATGGGATTGCCGGCATCGATACCGACCTGAGCCACACGGCCGGGCTGCAACAGTTCCGAAGCCGAGAGGCTGGAGCCGCCGGCTTTGAGACCGAGCCCGGAAAAACTTTCGAAGACGATGCCCGCGAGCCGGTTGAAGTTGCCGATGATGAAGGCGAAGAAACCGATATAGAGCGTCTTCTTCACCAGCCGCTGCAGCACGTCCTCATCCGCGCCCCATGCCCAGAACAGGCCAGCGAGCACGATATCGATGACGATCAACGTTGAGGTCAGGAAAGCCACCTCGCCGCCGAGCAGACCGAAGCCGCTGTCGATGTAGGCGGTGAAGGTTTCGAGGAAACGGTCGATGATGCCGGTATTGTTCATGGCGACGGCACCTCGCCGGTCTTCGGTGCGACCGGCTGATCGGTTGCGAAGAAGCGGCGGCGATTTTCCGCCCAGGCCTTGCGGCAGGCAGCGTCATCGGCCGCGACCATGCCGAGATCACGGCAGCGCGAGAGCCCAGTGTTGACGGGTTCGCCGCCCGAACGCCCGATGCGGGGGGAATTGGCATCGGCTCCATCTTCATCTTGCAGGGCCACGATTGCGGCAGTCAGCCCCGCACTGAGCGCGAAGACGGCGATCATCCGGGCGGCGATCTTCAGGTCCATTGTCTCCCATGCTCCTCAATCGTGGAACATGCGAACGCTGGACGGGCTGTAGGCCGAGCCAGTCATGAAGCGGCTGAACTGCTCCCGGGCCTGTTCCTGTGCCGCCGCAGCCCTCGCCTGTTCCAGCGCACTGGCCCTGCCCTGTGCGGCGAGCATGGCCGTCAGGTCGGAGATCTGTTTTGCCTGCACGGCCATGAGCTGGTTGCCGGCCTGGGTCGCCTGCAGCACGCCAACCGCCGACTGGCTGGCATCGACCAGTTCGCTGGTCTGCTGTTGCGTGCCCTCGATATTGTCGACTGCCACGGCTCCCGCCTTCAGCGAATGCTCGAAAGCGGAAACCGATTGCTGCCAGCGCTGTTGCGCCGCCGAGACCAGCTGCGTTGCCGTTCGGTCACCAGCGGCAAAATCGCGATAGGTGGCGTTGAATTGCTCGTCGATATTCTGAACGTCGTAGGCAAGCTGGTCCGCTTCACCGAGCAGGTTCTTCATCTCGGAAAAATTGTCCTCGATCTGCGAGAGCATCGAGGTCGGCAGGCTGGTGAGGTTCTTAGCCTGATTTATCAGCATCTGCGCTTCGTTCTGAAGCGACGTGACCTGGTTCCTGATCTGCTCCAGTGCCCTGGCAGCCGAAAGCAGGTTCTGGCTATAGTTGGTGGGGTCGTAGACAATCCGCCATGCGAAAGCCGGCGTCGCCAGGAATGGAACGGCAGCGCATGGCAGAACCAGAATGGCTGCGGCACAGGCGAGTGAGCGGACGCGGCCTTTGAGGCCGGCACGGATAACGGTAGTCTTCATGGGGCAATCTCCTATTCGGGTGACAGGGGGATGGAGGCCGAGCCGCTCGTCTTTTCCGCCGACTGGTCGATGACGTTGGTGAGGCCGGGAACAAGATCGGCGGCCCAGCGCAGGCCGTTGGCCTCGAGCCAGGCTTTGAGGAAGTATGGGCGCGCGCCGTCGCGGATCAGTTCATCGATCAGCGCATGGTCAGCCTTGGTGGATGTGGCGCAAAGCGTGAGCGCGACAGATCCAAGGCCGAGCTCGAACAGCCGGTTGCCTCGGCGGCTCTGGCAGTAGTAGTCCCGCTTTGGCGTTGCCCTGGCGATGATCTCGATCTGGCGCGCATTTAAACCGAAGCGTTCATAGATAGAGGTGATCTGCGGCTCGATGGCACGCTCGTTAGCGAGGAAGATGCGCGTCGGGCAGCTCTCGACGATAACGGGCGCGATCGGCGAAGCCTCGATGTCGGCCAGCGACTGCGAGGAGAAGACGACGCTGACATTCTTCTTGCGCAGCGTCTTCAGCCATTCCTTGATCTTCTGGGCGAAGCCGCCGTCGTCCAGCGCCCGCCAGCCTTCATCGATGATCAGCAGGCTCGGCCGTCCGTCGAAGCGGGATTCAATCCGGTGGAACAGGTAGGAGAGAACGGCCGGCGCCGCTCCCGTGCCGATCAGTCCTTCGGTCTCGAACGCCTGCACCTGCGCGTCCCCAAGCCATTCCATTTCCGCATCGAGCAGGCGACCATATGGGCCACCGATGCAGTAGGGCCGCAAAGCCTGCTTGAGCGCTGAGGATTGCAGCAGTACCGTCAGGCCGGTGATGGTCCGCTCCACGACCGGCGCGGAAGCCAGGGACGTCAGCGCTGTCCAGAGATATTCCTTGATATCAGGCGTGATGGTGACGCCCTCCCGGATCAGAATATCGACAAGCCAGTCGGCGGCCCATGCACGTTCCGGCGTGTCCTCGATCCCGGCAAGCGGCTGGAGTGACACGGTATTGAGGAGCGATGTATCGTCGGAGAGCGAACCGCCCAAATCCTGCCAGTCGCCATTCATAGCGAGCGTTGCAGCCCTTATGCTCCCGCCGAAATCGAAGGCGAAGACCTGGGAACGGAGATAGCGGCGGAACTGCAGGGCCATCATCGCCAACAGCACGGACTTGCCGGCACCCGTCGGGCCGACGATCATGGTGTGGCCGACATCGCCGACATGCAGAGAAAACCGGAACGGCGTCGACCCTTCGGTACGAGCATAAAACAGCGGAGGTGCGTCGAAATGCTCGTCCTTCGCCGGCCCCGCCCAGACCGCAGAGAGCGGGATCATATGGGCGAGGTTCTGCGTCGAGATCGGCGGCTGGCGGACATTGGCATAGGTCTGGCCTGGAATGCTGCCGAGCCATGCCTCGATGGCATTGACGCTTTCGATGATTGCCGTGAAATCCCGTGACTGGATTACTTTTTCCGTCAGCCGCAGTTTCTCGTCGGCAATCCCCGGATCGGTGTCCCAAACGGTGACGGTGGCGGTGACATAGACTTCCCCGACCTGATCGGAGCCGAGATCCTGCAGGGCTGCATCGGCATCGGCCGCCTTGTTGGCTGCATCGCTGTCGACCAGCACCGATTGCTCGTTGGTCAGCACTTCCTTCAGGATCGCAGCAATGGATTTGCGCTTGGCGAACCACTGCCGCCTGATCTTCGTCACCAGACGCGTCGCGTCGGTCTTGTCGAGCATGATTGCCCGGGTGCTCCACCGATAGGGAAAGGCCAGCCGGTTGAGATCGTCGAGGATGCCGGGAAAGGTGACCGTCGGAAACCCGATCACCGTTAGCGCACGGAGATGGAAATCCCCAAGCCTCGGCTCCAGGCCGCCGGCCAAAGGCTGATCGGCCAGCAACGCGTCGAGGTGCATTGGTGTCTCCGGAATACGGACACGATGGCGTTTGGTGGAAATGGTCGAGTGCAGATAGGTGAGCGTCTCAGCGTCATCCAGCCATCCGGCTTCCGGCACGAAGCCTTCCACGAGATGAAGGACACGGTCCGTGCGATCGACAAAGCTGTTCAGAAGTTCCCACGGATCGACGCCGCTTTTCTCCCGGCCCTCGTAGAGCCAGCTTTCCATTCGCGAGGCTTCTTGCGCAGGCGGCAGCCACACGAAGGTCAGGAAATAGCTGCTCTCGTAAAGAAGGCCGGATTCATCGAATTGTTCGCGTCGCTCTATGTCGAGAAGCGCAGATGCCGAGTCCGGAAACAGGCTTTCCGGATAGTCTGTCGCGGGATTCCTCTGGGCTTCGACGAAGATCGCCCAGCCGGAGCCGAGACGACGCAGCGCGTTGTTGAGCCGCGCCGTGGTGCCGACTAGTTCGGCCGGCGTGGCGCTGTCGAGATCGGGACCCCGAAACCGGGCGGTGCGCTGGAACGAACCGTCCTTGTTCAGAACGACGCCCGGTGCGACCAGAGCCGCCCATGGCAGGAAGTCGGAGAGGTGGGAGGAGCATTTGCGATATTCTGAGAGGTTCATCATCGGCAAATCCTCACACGCCCATATGCGCCGGATAGCGCAGGTGCCTGCGCCCGACATCGACGAACTGCGCATCGCGTTTCGCTGCCCAGACGGCCGCGAAATGGCCGATGGCCCAGATCACCAGCCCGGCGATCCAGAGGCGAAGGCCGAGGCTGACGGCAGCGGCAAGCGTGCCGTTGGCGATGGCGACGGCACGGGGAGCGCCGCCGAGCAGGATCGGTTCGGCGAGCGAACGATGCACGGTGGCGTAGAAGCCGCGGACGTCTTCTTCTTGCTGAAATCCGCCCGCCATCAGACCAGCGCTCCCCCACCGAACGAGAAGAACGACAGGAAAAAGGAACTGGCCGCAAACGCGATGCTCAACCCGAAGACGATCTGGATCAACTTGCGGAAGCCGCCCGACGTGTCGCCGAAGGCGAGCGCCAAGCCGGTGGCGATGATGATGATCACCGCGACGATCTTGGCGACCGGCCCTTCGATGGATTCCAGGATCTGCTGCAGCGGCTCCTCCCACGGCATGGACGAACCGGAGGCATGGGCGGGGGCCGCCAACAGCAGTGAGGTCGAGGCCAAGGCAGTCGCATGGACAAGCCGATTGCGGGCACGACGAAGGACAGATGAGACAGGGTTATTCATTGCTGGTCTCCTTTCGGGATTGGTTGACGGTCATGGGAAAGGTGAGCGCTGAGCGTGCGATAGTCGCCGGTGACCGGATCGAGCCCGTCAACGAGGACGATTTCAACAAGGCGCCGGTTGGCGCCGCGGCCGGACAGAACGGCGATGATGTCGATGGTTTCGGCGATAAGAGCACGAGGAACCGTGATCACAGCTTCCTGCACGAGTTGCTCAAGCCGTCGTAGGGCGCCGATCGCCGTATTGGCGTGGATCGTGCCGATACCGCCCGGATGGCCGGTGCCCCAGGCCTTCAGGAGGTCGAGAGCTTCCGCCCCCCGCACCTCCCCGACCGGGATGCGATCAGGTCGCAGGCGCAGCGATGACTTCACCAGATCGGAAAGCGAGGCCACGCCATCCTTGGTACGCAACGCCACGAGATTAGGGGCGGCGCATTGCAGCTCGCGCGTATCCTCGATCAGCACCACGCGATCGGTGGTCTTGGCGACCTCCGCCAGCAGTGCATTGGTGAGTGTCGTCTTGCCGGTCGATGTGCCGCCGGCGACCAGGATGTTCTTGCGCTTCTCCACCGCCAGCCGCAGCACATCGGCCTGGTCCTGCGTCATGATAACGCCCGCGACATAATCAGAGAGGGTAAAGACAGCAACGGCAGGCTTTCGGATGGCAAATGTCGCGGCGGCAACCACCGGCGGCAGCAATCCCTCAAAGCGTTCGCCGGTTTCCGGCAGTTCGGCCGAGACGCGTGGTGCGCCGGCATGAACCTCAGCGCCAACGTGATGGGCGACTAGGCGCACGATGCGCTCGCCATCGGCGGGGACCAGGATATCGTCCGTTGCGACAAGACCTTCCTTCAGACGATCGACCCACAGACGCCCGTCGGGGTTCAGCATTATTTCAACGATGGCGGCATCTTCGAGATAGGCGGCGATGGCCGGCCCCAGCGCCGTGCGGAGCATTCGCGCGCCGCGTGAAACAACCTGCCCTTCGTGATGATGATTGGCCATCATGTCCCCCGTTCAGGCCATCCGCACAACCGGCGGGTGGCGATAGGGACAATCAAGAAAGGCACAAATTATGTGCCGGCAACACTATTCTTTGCGGGATCGTAGGCGCTCGTAGACGCGCGCAAAAATACTTGCGAAGGGCGGACCCTTTCAATACCCGGAGGTCCTCTACCGAGACTGAGCAGGTCCAACATCGCAGCCCGAATTTGCAGCCAAGGAAATTCGTCGCCTGGACTGTGTTGTCCCGTCGCAAGAACCGCATGCAGCCTTGCGACCACACCGGCAAACGAGTCAGCCGGCTTCGCAAAAAGATCATTCAATCGTTCCGCCCGCAGCGCAGACGCCCTCTCCTCCGCCTGTTTGGCCCGACTGAATCCCAGCCGCTGGTCCGGCGAGTCCCAGGTGGCTTGCCGCTCGGCCAAGAGCTTGGAACGACGCAGGTATTCAGTCAGTGTGGCACTACACGGATCGTGGGTTACATCCCGGTTTCCACCAGAAATCCGCTTTATGTCAGCACCGGGCTTTAGCGGGATATCGCTTTCGCTCCAATCAATCGCGCCACACTTACCGGGCTTGTGATGACGGCGATCGGGACCGCCCTGGCACTGGTCGCGGCTGTTTTCGTGGGCAACCGCTATCCTGGATCCCATCAATCATATCGTTGAGGATCTTGAGCCCTGGCGAGATGGTGACACAGCTGCACGAACACAGATGATGGGGCGGCACGGCGAGTTGGGACAGGTAGGAGCTTCCGTCGATGGCCTGCTCGATGAACTCGAGGTGCGACGCTGCGAAACCGCCCGCGCGGAGGAAAAGCGGAAGCTCATGGCGAAGGAGCTATCCCACCGGGTCAAGAACATGCTTGCCATCATGCAGGCGATTGCTCGACAGACGTATAAGTACCTTTCTGATCAAAATGCTGTTTTTGCGGACCGGGTCGGTGCATTGAGTGCTGCCTACGATATGTTATGTCGGGGGAACGCAGCACCGCAGAGCTTGCCAAAGTGGCGGAACAGGCTCTTCTTCTGGTCTGCAGCGACATAGGAAATGGTCGTCCACGAGCTGGCAACAAATGCACTGAAATACGGTGCCCTCAGTGATCCGAAGGGGCGAATTCAGAACGAATGGGTGAAGCACTGTGGGCGGATCGACTTCTCGTGGAAAGAGTTTGACGGGCCAGCTGTTGTTCCGCCCAATGTTGCAGGTTTTGGATCGAAGCTGATCTCCAGCGCCTTCCCTATGACCATGGAGCCTGAGACGAACAGCGATTTTGCACCCGACGGCTTGAAGTTCCGACTTTCTTTCCGAGCAACGTGAAGTCGTCCGAAGGAACGACGCGAGCCGGCAGAGACGGTCAGTTGGAAACCCATGTTACCCATGGCTTGCTTTCCAACACCTGAGGGGCCGACATTCCACCGCCCTGCTGCTCGGACCCGCTCACCGCTCAGGCATTTTCGCTTAACTGAATATTGTACTTGTCACGCGATCATGTTCGACTCCGTTCCGACCGGTGTCCTCAATCTCTGTCGGCGAGGCAATCCGTGTGAATATCGCTTTTTATGAACTTCTCGGCAATCTTGCGATCCTATCGATACTCGTCTTGATCTGGAGCAATTCAAGATTTACACGCCTGCAGTATCCGCCGATTGTACATAAACTTGCATTCGGACTGTTGCTCGGCGTCGGGGGCAATCATAGTTATACTGCGGCCTTTCGAGATCGAGAAAGGTGTTTTCATCGACCTTAGGACCACACTGGTGGCGGTCTCGGGATTCTTTGGCGGGCCTGTGGCACTGGTTCTTAATGCTACGTGTGCTGCGGCTTTCAGAATTTACAGTGGCGGCATTGGAACGTTGGCGGGACTAGTTGGGATCGCCATAGCCTCGACTGTCGGTCTTCTGGGGTATATCTTGAACAAAGATAAGCGCCCTTCTATCCGTTCCATTTTCATCTTCTCGGCAGGCGTTGCCGGCGGTGGTGCCCTTGGCTTCTTCATGTTGCCCCTGGAAAATTGGGTTGCGCTTCTCCCCGCAGTGCTCCTTCCTACGACGGTCATCGTATTTGCAGGAACGCTGCTCGCGTCGCTCGTCGTCGTGAACGAACTGCGTCGGCGCGACACCGCGCGGAAAAATCACATCTATAAAGTGGTCATCGACAGCCTTCCCGATTGCCTCAACGTCAAGGACACGGACGGTCGGTTCATCGTCGCCAATCCGGCAACGGCAGACCTTATGAAAGCCGGCAGCCCTGAGGCGCTGATTGGCAAAACAGACTTTGATTTTATCCAGCGGATCTCGCGAAGAGGTTCCGGGAAGACGATGAGGCCGCATTGCGGCGGGGCACTTCCCTTGTCATCGATCAGCAATTTGCCCATCGGGACGGACTGACGACCGCCTCTCCACACTCAAGTCACCGTTACGCGATGAGACGGGGCGGATCGCCGGCCTGATCACCCACAATAGGGACGTCACCGAAAAAATACAGCTTGAAATGGCGCTTGCCGAAAGCGAACGTCGGATGTCGGCTGCCCTGACCAATATGGCCGATGGTCTGGTTATGTTTGACAAAGACCTCAACCTTGTTTTCTGCAACGACCAGTATCGCGAGATGTTCGCCCTAACCGCGGATCTGCGTATTCCCGGTACACCAGCCGCTTCCATTCTATATGCTTCGATCGCACGCGGAGAGCTGATCAGCATTTCCACGGACGATGTCACCGAGTGGGTAAACACAGCGCTCGCAACCTTACGTCGCCCCGGAACAGTTCAATTCCCACTGTTCGATGGACGGTGGATCGAGTCTCGAACGCGGCCGGCTGCGGATGGGACCTGTTTCGTCGTTTGCTCGGACATCACCCAAGGAAAGCAGAGCGAGCAGGCTTTGCGGGACTTGAATTTGCGTCTTGCCGAATTGGCTGAAACGGACGGGTTGACCGGTCTGCTCAACAGACGTGCCTTCGATGCCGTTCTCGGCCGGGAGATTGAGCGCGTTGGACAGGGTGAAGGACCGTTGAGCATCCTTTTGCTTGATGTCGATCGCTTTAAGGCCTTCAATGACACTTATGGCCATACCGCTGGCAACGCCTGCCTGCGAGCAATCGCCGATTGCTTGCGATCTGTGGCTGATCGACCGCCGGACCGCGCGGCACGCTATGGTGGCGAAGAAATGGTGCTGGTCCTGTCCAATACGCCCGAGGACGGCGCCGTTGCTCTGGCCCATGATTTACGCAATCGCATTCGAGCACTTCACATTGCCCATACCGGCAGTGAGAAAGGCATAGTAACCGCCAGCATCGGTGTTGCAACGCTGGCCAATTATACAATCGGCCATGATGCCGGACGGCTCGTTGTCCGCGCCGATGAAGCGCTTTACCTCGCCAAAGCAGCTGGGCGAGACCTCGTGCGGACCTGGGAGCCCGCACGGCCGAAACTTGTCAGCACATAATTTAGCGGCCAACTGTAGAGTTGTTTAGCTCCGCGCCTTCTCTACTACGATCATATTGTTGTGGGGCTCACGTAAGAGCGAATAAAGTGCCGTGAGCCATCAACTGTATATCCACTAGACTCGCGAGTTTGGTCAGCTTGGCAAGCTCATTCTCGGTCGCCTGTCGCGGCTTTCGGCCGATGACGCAAAGTGCGCCGACGCCATTCATCAACTTAACGCCAGCATAGAAGCGAATGCCCGGCCCCGACGTCACCAGAGGATTCGCCTGAAACCGGCTGTCTTTCGTTGCATCCTCAACCACCATTACGTTTGGTGTTTCAATTGTATATGCGCAGAACGACTGGCTGCGGGGCGTCTCCTTGGCGTCCATTCCAACAATTGTCTTGAACCACTGGCGATCGTTGTCGATGAGGCTGACCGCGGCAATGCTGGCACCTGGAAACAAAGTCAGTGCCTGTTCGGCAAGACTCCGAAACATGCGGTCCTCCGGTGAATCCAGAATTCCCAGCTCATGAAGCCGTTTCAGTCTCTGCGCCTCCTGTTCCGCTTCCATTAATTCTGTCCTTTCAATTTGCTGTTTGATTCACAAACCAGGTTTGAGACGCAGGAGATCTTTGTACTGAACGCTGAAGCTCGGATGGGCGCCAAGTCACCGCCTTGATGATTTGAATGGGACCACTACTTCGACAGATCGGTGCTCGTGCTCCCAACGGGCTGTGGCACTGATTTGCCCTTGTTGATTGTCAGCTCCGACATGGAATTCGCCCATCAACGCAGACATTTCCGCAGCTGCCATTCTTAAGCGGCTAGCGGCGTCAGTCGCCTTGCCGAGCATCGCGGCATTCAGCTGTGTCACCTGATCCATCTGATTGACCGCAATATTGACTTCCGCCAAACCAGTTGCCTGCTCTTGGGAGGAGCGAGCCATCTCGGAAAGCACCACATCGATTTCACCGACTTTGGCCGTCACGGCCTCCAGAGCCGTTGCGACATCCCCTACAAGTTTCACACCGCGCTTCACCTGATCGGAGCTTGACGATATCAGGCTCTTAATTTCCTTGGCGGCCTTTGCGGAACGTTGCGCCAGCTCCCTTACTTCCTGTGCCACCACGGCAAACCCACGCCCTGAGTCGCCGGCCCGCGCGGCTTCAACGCCCGCATTTAGTGCCAGCAGGTTCGTCTGAAATGCAATCTCGTCGATGACGCCGATGATTTGCGAGATCTTGTTGGAGCTGTCATCAATTTCACCCATGACAACCGCTGCCTGGCTCATGACCGCCCCGGAACGTTCTGTGCCAGTTCTGGCGCCAGAGGCGGCAAGAGCGGCTTCCAATGCGCACTCGGCACTCCGTCTCACAGTTGCTGTGATTTCATCCAGGGCAGCAGCCGTTTGTTCAAGACTTGCAGCTTGTTGTTCGATGCGGCGGGACATATCATCTGACGAATGCGCAATCTCTTCGGTTCCGACAGCCATAGTCGTGGAGCTTGAGGCTACTTTCCGCATCGTCGCCTGCAAGCGGTTGACAGACGTGTTGTAGTCTAGTCGCAGAGGTTCGAACGCGGGTTCAAATTCTTCGTTCAACCGATATTCCAGATTGTTGTCTGCCAAGGCCGCCATGCCACCGGCGACCTTGGAGATCGCGCGAACTCGACCGGTTATATCGGACGCAAATTTGACGATAGATGTAACCTTATTGTCCAGGTCGAAGATTGGATTGTACGATGCCTGAATCCAAACCTCGCGCTTACCTTTTCCAATTCGTCGGAATTCCGCAGACACAAATTCGCCAGAATTCAACTTGCGCCAGAAGTTTTGATAATCGGCCGATTGCGCCAAGTCATCATCGACAAACATGCGATGATGCTTGCCCTTCACTTCATCAAGCCGGTAACCGACCACGGCCAGAAAATTCTCATTCGCGTCCATAATCTCCCCCGTTGGCGTGAATTCAATGACGCCTTGTACGCGCGAGATTGCCGCCAATTTTGCTTCAAATGCAGCGTTCTTTTGATGGGAAGCGGTAGTGTCCGTAGCCACTTTGACAACTCTGACCACCTTGCCGCGCCCATTTATCACGGGGTTGTAGGACGCTTGTATCCATACCTGCCGACCGCCTTTCGCAACGCGACGATACTCTTGTTGATCAAATTCGCCTCGACCGAGCTTCAGCCAGAAATCTCTGTAATCCGCGGTTTTGGCATATTCAGGGTCGACAAACATGCTGTGGTGCTTGCCTATGATCTCTGCCGGAGCATAGCCAACAACCTTGCAAAAGCAGTCGTTTGCCCAGAGAATCGTACCACCAGGATCGAACTCGATAATGGCAAGCGATTTGTCCAGTGCGCTGAGCAGACCGGCGGCCTTCGAATTGAACAAGCTGAATTTACCTCGCATGCCGAATTGTCCTAATTGCCATTCGTCGCCGATCGGCGCCCTTGTCATATTAAGCTATTATTATTTACGCACCTTTAATGGTACCCAAGGCGGATCTTGATCTTCATCCTGACGATGTAGAGTAAGGCCGGCGGAGAAATCCACCGGCCTTTGCAGTTACATCACCCGCTTGATGTCGGAATAGGCGCCGTTGGTCTTCAGGGTGATCGTCACGGCACCACCGGTCCGGTTGCGCCAGAACCATCCGTGTTTCCCGTCGAAAGCCGCCTCCATCTCGCCGGAGTCCGTGGGCTCGGCGCGACCTTTCTTGTAGCTCGTGGTTTCGCCATTGTTGCCATCGGCGTGCATGTCGTAGTTCACACCGCCGCCCTCGGTCGTCCACGCGTATGCGGCCATTGCACCCTTCACCATGGTCAGCTTGATTTCGGTCGCCTCTCCGGGCTGGAGCGTCACCGACATTTCATCTGTCCGCATGGCATCCTGGGCATAGGCTGCCGAAATGCCGAACTCGCGGATCATCCGGTCAAGGATGCTCGACCCCTGCTGCGGTGTGGTCTGCACGGGGACCGGCTGGGTGACGCTGTTCTGCCGATCGAGTTCCGCCTCTTCGGCGAGTTGCGTCTTGATCTCACCCATTTCGGTGAGGCCCATGACAGAGCCGACACCAGTCGGATCGATCCCGTATTCGGACGGCATCACGACGGTGACGAGAAGGGCAGCGGCTGCGACGACAGAGATGACCGTCGACTTGACGAGCTGCCTGGAGGACGGCAGGTCGTCAGGATTGGGAGCTTGAGAATTGAACATTTGATCTATCCTTGTTGGGTCAGGAGACGAAATAGCCGGTAAGCTGATAGCCGACCAGCAGCCAGCCGGCGGTCATCATCAGCACATTGGCGGTGTAGGCATGGCGCAGGAAGCCGGAGGTCTTGCGCCAGTAGCTCATGGCTATCAGGATGAGGCCAAGCGCGATGAGCTGGCCGATCTCGACGCCGACATTGAAGGCGAGCAGGTTGGGGATGAGGCCATCGGCCGCAATCTCATATTCCAGGATCTTGGTCGCGAGACCGAGGCCATGGAAGAAGCCGAAGATCAGCGTGGCGATCTTGGTGTTTGGCTGGAAACCCAGCCACCGCTGAAATGCTCCGAGATTGTCCAGCGCCTTGTAGACGACCGAGAGCCCGATGATGGCATCGATCAGATAGGCGCTGACATTCCAGCCGAAATAGACACCGAGCAGCATCGTCGTCGAATGGCCGACGGCAAACAGGCTGACATAGATGGCAATGTGCTTCAGCCTGTAGAGGAAGAAGATCACGCCAAACAGGAACAGCAGATGGTCGTAGCCCGTGACCATGTGTTTTGCACCCAGATAGACAAAGGGGATCAGGTGAACGCCTGTGATCTCCTGGATGTAGCCTTTGTCGCCCTCAGCGACGGCATGGGCTGCGGCCGTGCTGACGAGCAACAACAACGACAAGGCGGCAAGCGCCAGTGTGGTGGCGATGTGCCGGGTGAAATGCCCGTGCCACACGCCTCCGGGAAGAGGTGTATTCATGAATGATATCCGTAAACGAGGTGAACCTGCCGCAAAATGCGGCGTGGATCAGACGATCGTTACGGCGCGCGGAGGCCGGTCTATGCCGTATGGGGGGCCGCCATCGAACTTGTCCTCTATGAGGGTATAGCTCGTCTGGAAGGTGTTGCGCAGAACGTCGCCTGCGACAGTGACCAATCCCGCCTTTTCGTGGGTATGGTCGGCGTGGTGATGATCGGGCGCGTCCGAACTGTCGACAGCAAATTCCAGAGCGTCATCGTGCGAATGATCGCCGTGGTCATGGGAATGCCCGTCATCGGTAGCGGCAAAGGCCGGGGAATGCAGGCTGAGCGCGTGGGTTCCCGCTGGCACGAAGGCAAAGACGAGCATGGCGATGCAGGCCAGCACGGCCGTGAACCCGGTTCCGAATCTTCGTCCTTTTCGAAGCAGCATGCTCAAGGAGATAACCGCCATTGATTACGAAAACAAGAATTCGCGTTGAACTATCCCCTCCAGGGGGATAGGAATTTCGTCATGACTGAACACCGACACGATTCCCATCCCGACATCGTCAAGCGCCTCAAGCGCGCCGAAGGCCACCTTAAAAGCGTGATCGCCATGATCGAGGCCGGCAAGCCATGCCTCGACATCGCCCAGCAGCTTCATGCGGTGGAGAAGGCAGTCGAAAACGCCAAGCGCACGCTGATCCAGGATCATCTCGACCATTGCCTTGATGAAACCGTTGGTGCCCTGGATCTTCAGCAGCGCAAGTCGATCGATGAGTTCAAGGCGATCACTAAATACCTGTGAGGGAGCCGCCATGCTGAGCGTACTGGCCAATCGAACCTATCGGCATCTGTTCCTGGCGCAGGTGATCGCGCTTGTTGGAACGGGGCTTGCGACCGTGGCGCTCGGACTGCTGGCCTATGACCTGGCCGGAAATCTGGCGGGCGCTGTGCTCGGCACGGCACTCGCCATAAAGATGATCGCCTATGTCGCGGTCGCGCCGATTGCAGGAGCATTCGCGGAAGTCCTGCCGCGCCGTGCCATGCTGGTCAGCCTCGATCTGGTGCGGGCGGCTGTGGCGCTGTGTCTGCCCTTCGTCACCGAAATCTGGCAGGTCTATGTGCTGATCTTCGTGCTTCAGTCGGCCTCCGCCGCCTTCACCCCGGCATTCCAGGCGACCATCCCGGACGTTTTGCCGAATGAGAAGGATTATACCCGCGCCCTGTCACTTTCGAGGCTCGCCTACGATCTGGAGAGCCTTGTCAGCCCAATGCTAGCGGCGGCACTGCTGACTGTCATTTCTTTCCATTCGTTGTTTGCTGGCACCGTTGTGGGCTTCCTGGTTTCTGCGGCCCTGGTCGTGTCCGTGGCGCTGCCGAACCATCCTGCCAAAGAGCGCAGAAGCATCTACCATCGCACGACTCGCGGCCTTCGCCTCTATCTGGCGACACCACGACTGCGTGGCCTGCTCGCTCTTTGCCTCACCGTTTCGGCTGCTGGCGCCATGGTGATCGTCAACACCGTCGTCTTCGTCCAGGCGGAGCTGGGGCTCACCCAGACCGACACAGCCCTGGCGCTTGCTGCCTTCGGATGCGGCTCCATGCTTGCCGCCATTTCATTGCCGAGACTTCTGGATCGCATCGCCGACCGGCCGGTGATGTTGTCCGGAGCGGCGATCCTGATTGCCGGATTGGTTCTGACGGCTTTCGTCAGTAACTACACCGTGCTTCTGGCGATCTGGCTGGTGATGGGGTTGGGCTATTCGATCGTGCAGACACCTTCAGGCCGATTGTTGCGACGGTCGGCGCAAGCAGAGGATCGCCCGGCCTTGTTCGCCGCCCATTTCGCCTTGTCGCATGCCGCCTGGTTGCTGACCTATCCGCTCGCCGGAGGGCTCGGCGCGACCATAGGCTTGCCTTTGACGGCAATCATTCTTGCCATCATCGCCGGCGTTGGCCTTATCTGTGCAGTGTGGCTCTGGCGGGCCTCTGACGAAGTGGAGGTCGAACACAGCCACGACGATCTGCCGGAGAGCGATCCGCATCTGATGGAGGGGCATCATCGCCATGGCCATCGCCACAGCCACGCCTTCATGATCGATCGCCTACACCCGGAATGGCCGCGTGAGCACTGACCTCCCGGCCTATTTCGGCCTGTTCAGCGCTGCATTTCTCGCCGCAACCATCCTGCCGGCACAGTCGGAAGCGGTGCTAGCGCTGATGATCGTCGCCGATCGCTATCCGCTTGCCGCCCTGATTGGCGTCGCAAGCTTCGGGAATGTGCTCGGCTCCCTGATCAACTGGGTGCTTGGGCGGGGGATCGAGCACTATCGCGACCGTCGATGGTTCCCGGTTTCAGCGGAAAAGCTCGACAAGGCCGAAGGCTGGTACCGCCGCTATGGAAAATGGTCCCTGCTGGCAAGCTGGGTTCCGATCATCGGCGATCCGATCACCGTCATCGCGGGTGTGTTGCGGGTGCCGTTCATGACTTTCCTCACGCTCGTTACCATCGCCAAGGTCGGCCGTTATCTGGTGCTGGCCTGGGTGACGCTTGCGGTCGCCTGACCATAGAGACCTATCTCGCGTTCGCGAAAAAAATCGCCACCTTTGCCGGCTGCTGCTCTTGTTGCCACAGTCCCGTGGTGCTGCAGCTCGGAAAACACATGCCTTGATGCTGGGCACCTATTGACGCATAGTAAAAAGACAGCGAATTGCTCGGAAATTCGGATTAGAAATGAATCAGGGCTTTGGCCTGACGGCTTGAAAGAGATTGCTCCTGCCGTCCTTCCCAACCGAAATTACGTCATACGAAGCATCGGGGCTGTCTCCCATTCCCAATGATCCTACAGGCATCCCTGGCACGGCGAGACCAGCGATATCAGGCTGCTCCGCAAGCAGTCTCGTGACCGCCTCCAGCGGCACGTGGCCCTCCAGGTAATATCGGGCAATGACTGCGGTGTGGCAGCCTCTCAAGTCGCCAGGGACCTTAAAATGATCCTTCACCACGTCTATGTTGTCCACGTCTTCAGCATTCACGGCAAAACCGGCTTTTGTCATTGCGCTCGCCCAGGCGTGGCAACATCCGCAATTTGGGTCCTTGTAGACGACAATGGTTTCGCCGGCAGCCCGCACCGATCCGGCAATCGGCATCGAGCCAACGGCGGCCAAGGTGCAGAGGAATTTTCGTCTCTTCATCGCAGTTATCCTTCTCAATTCCGTTGTGCTGCCAATGATACGGGGGGGTGGTTTTTTTTGCGCGCACTCTTCAATCCGTAGCCCTTGACCAGTCCGTAGACGGCGGGGATTACGACAAGCGTCAGCAGTGTCGAAGACACCATCCCGCCGATCATCGGCACGGCGATCCGTTGCATGATCTCCGAGCCGGCACCCGTACTCCAGAGGATCGGCACCAGGCCCGCCATGATCGCGACAACAGTCATCATCTTCGGACGCACCCGCTCGACAGCGCCGAACATGATAGCCCTGTTGAGGTCTTCCCTTCCGAATACCCTGCCTTCGGCCTCGCATTTCGCCTTTTCGTCCCTGAGAGCGTGGTCGAGGTAGATCAGCATGATCACCCCGGTCTCGGCCGCCACGCCTGCGAGCGCGATGAAGCCGACGGCGACGGCGACCGAGGCGTTGAAGCCCAGCCACCACATCATCCAGATGCCGCCGACGAGCGCGAACGGCAAGGACAGCATGACAATCATTGTCTCTGTCAGCGCCTTGAAGTTCAGGTAGAGCAACAGAAAGATGAGCGCGAGCGTCAGCGGCACGACGATCATCAGCCGGGCCTTGGCCCGCTCAAGATATTCGAACTGGCCGCTCCATGCGACGGAATAGCCTGCGGGCATTTCGACGCTTGCCGCTACGGCAGCCTGGGCTTCTGCCACGTAACCACCGAGGTCGCGGTTGGCGATATCGACGAAGATGTAGACGGCGAGCTGGCCGTTCTCCGTCCGGATGGTCGTGGCACCGCGGGTGAGCTTGATCTCCGCGACCTCGCCGAGCGGGACCGTGCCACCTCCCGGCAATGACACCTGGACATCGCGGGCAATGGATTGCGGATCGCTTCTGAACGCCCTCGGGTACCGGATGGCGACCCCGTACCGCTCCCGACCCTCGACCGTGGACGTGACGACCTCGGATCCGAGCGCCATCCCGATCACGTCCTGGACGTCGTCGATCGAAAGTCCGTAGCGTCCGAGAGCCATGCGGTCGGGGATGATGTCGAGATAGTATCCGCCGATGACCCGTTCGGCATACGCGCTCGACGTTCCGGGCACCGCCTTGAGGACGGTCTCGATGTCACGCGCGACTTTTTCCATCTCCTTGAGGTCCGTGCCATAGACCTTCACGCCGACGGGCGTCCTGATCCCCGTGGACAGCATATCGATGCGGGCGCGGATCGGCATCGTCCAGGCGTTGGAAACACCGGGAAACTGGAGGGCGGCGTCCATCTCCTTTTTCAGGCTGTCGGAGGTCACCCCCGGTCGCCATTCGGACCTGGGCTTCAACGTGATGATCGTCTCGAACATCTCCGTCGGAGCCGGATCGGTCGCCGTCAGCGCCCTACCCGCCTTGCCGAATACTGTCTCGACTTCCGGGAAAGACTTGATGATGCGGTCCTGCGTCTGCATCAGTTCGGCGGCTTTCGTCACCGACAGGCCAGGCAATGTCGTGGGCATGTACATCAGCGTACCTTCGTCGAGGTTCGGCATGAACTCGCTACCAATATGCTGAACCGGCCAGGCGGTCACGCCGAGGATCACGACGGCTGCGAGGATCGTCAGGCTTTTGGCCTTGAGGACGCCCGCGATGACCGGACGGTACATCCAGATCAACAGGCGATTGAGCGGGTTCTTGTGTTCCGGAACTATGCGGCCCCGGACGAACAAGATCATCAATGCCGGCACCAGGGTAATCGACAACAGTGCGGCCGCCGCCATCGCGAAGGTCTTGGTGAAGGCGAGCGGCCCGAACAGGCGACCCTCCTGAGATTCCAGCGTGAAGATCGGCAGGAACGACACGGTGATGATCAGCAGGCTGAAGAACAGCGCCGGACCGACCTCGCTTGCCGCTTCGATCAGGACTTCGGTCCGCGGCTTATCCGGCGGGGCGCGTTCGAGATGCTTGTGGGCGTTCTCGATCATGACGATGGCGGCGTCGATCATCGCGCCGATGGCGATGGCAATACCGCCCAGGCTCATGATGTTGGAGCCAAGGCCCAACGCCCGCATCGCCATGAATGCCATCAGGATACCGATTGGTAGCATGATGATGGCCACAAGCGCGCTGCGGACATGCAGAAGGAAGGCGATGGTCACCAGCGCGACGACGATCGATTCCTCGATCAGCGTCGTTTTGAGGGTCTCGATCGCCGCTTCGATAAGTTTTGAACGATCATAGACGGGCAGGATATCGGTGCCAGCCGGGAGACTGCTTTGAACAGCCGCCAGGCTTTCCTTGGCGTTCTCGATGACGGTGAGCGCGTTGGCACCGTCGCGCTGAAGGACGATCCCGCTGGCGACCTCGCCCTCGCCGTTCAACTCGGTGATGCCACGCCGCTCGTCCGGAACCAGTTCGACCCTTGCGACGTCCGAGAGACGCAGCGGGACGCCGGCATTCGTTTTCAGGACGATGTTCTCGATGTCCTTGATGCCCTGCAGGTAGCCCTTGCCGCGCACCATGAATTCGAACTCGGAAAGCTCGATCGTTCGTCCGCCGACGTCGCGGTTGCTGGAGCGCACGGCATCGGCGATATCCGACAGCGACACGTTCTGAGCCTTCAGGCGGGCGGGATCGACGACAATGGAATACTGCTTAACGAAGCCGCCGACGCTGGCCACCTCGGCCACGCCCTCGGACTTCGAGACGGCGAAGCGCACCACCCAGTCCTGAAGCGACCGAAGTTCGGCCAGCGACAGTTCCTTGGCGACGACGGCATACTGGTAGACCCAGCCGACGCCCGTAGCATCCGGGCCGAGACTTGGCGACACGCCGTCCGGCAGCCGGCTTGCGGCCGCGTTCAAGTATTCGAGCACGCGGCTGCGCGCCCAGTAGGGATCAGTCCCGTCCTCGAAGATTACGTAGACGAACGACACGCCGAAGAACGAGAAGCCACGCACGACCTTCGACTTCGGCACGGTGAGCATGGAGGTCGTCAGAGGATAGGTAACCTGGTCCTCGACCACTTGCGGGGCCTGCCCCGGATAGTCGGTGAACACGATGACCTGAACGTCGGAGAGATCGGGGATCGCATCAAGGGGCAGCGTACGCAGCGCATAAATTCCGCCCGCGATGGACAGCGCCGCGCCGATAAAGATGAGGACAAGATTGCGGGCCGACCAGGCGATGACGTTGGCGATCATGGAATTGCCTCGTCAGCCATCAGAGCGCTCAACGCGGCATTCAGGTTGCTTTCGGCGTCCAGCAGGAAGTTGGCGGAAACAACGACGCGGTCACCCGCTGCGATGCCCTTGGTAACCTCAGTCATGTCTTCGCCTCGGACACCCAGCGCGACGTCCATCGGTTCGAACCTGCCCTCGCCCTTGTCGAGAAAGACGATCTGGCGGTCGCCCGTGTCGATGACCGAACTGTTGGGAACAGCGACGACCGGATTTCCGGCTCCGGCTTCGATCTCGACCTCGGCGTACATGTTGGACATTAGCAGACCGTCTGGATTAGGAAGCTCTATCCTGACCTTCGTTGTCCGTGTCTGCATTTGGACCTCCGGATAAATGAGGTCGACCGTTCCGTTGAACATCGTGCCGGGCAGATTGCGAACGGTCATGGAGACGGCCGCTCCCATGCGGATGGCGCCAAGCTCGTATTCGGGGACGTCGGCGATCACCCAGACCTTCGAGATGTCGGCTATGCGGAAGAGAATGTCGCCAGCCTCGGCCATCATGCCGCTCACGGCCATGCGCTCCAATACGATACCGTCGCGCGGCGATGTGTAGGCGATGCTCTGCGGCACCTTCCGCTCTGTAGCGATGCTGGTGATCGTTGCCGTCGGCACGCCCAGATTCTTCAGCCGCAGAGCCGACCCCGTATCTGGACCCGCCTTGCCGCCGTTGCGCATCTCGGTCGCGTATTCGGCCCCGGCGGTGGCGATCTCCTTCGAATAGAAGTGGAAGAGGTTCTCGCCCTTGATGACAATGTCGCCCGTCGTGACATCAGCGACTTCTTCGATGAAGGCATCTGCCCGCATCGAGACGATACTGATCATGCGCTCGTCGAGGGTGACGCTTCCGGGCACCCTTATTTTCCGGCTGACCGAGGTCTTTTCCGCCATCGCAGTCTTCACCCCCGTCCGCTGGAGTTTGCCTAGTGAGACCTTAACGGTGGAGCTGTCACTAACCTCGCCGTCATAGACAGGGAGATAGTCCATCCCCATTGAATCCTTCTTCGGGACCTTGGAGGTGTCGGGAAGCCCCATGGGGTTGCGGTAGTACAAGATTTTACGCTCAACTGTGACGGATGACGGCGCGACCGCGCCGGCCGCGCTGATGCTGAGATCCTCGCTCGCCCGGACGGGCGCGAACGGCCGCCCGTCGTCGGTGCTTTTCGGCTTTGCGGAATACTCGGCCACCCCGTCCGGGTGGCGGTAGTAGATCACCGCTCCCGTTCCTTTGGGTCGTGGCTCTGCCTTTATGGCCATACCGTTGGGATCGACGAACCGCCGCAGGAGTGCACCGACATCGTTTTTCCCGGCCCAATAGCCTCCCCCGCCGACAACCACGGCAAGGGAGAGCGTGGCAATGATGCGCGAGGTGCTCACGGGATTGCCTTCAAGACGACTTCGCCTTTGACCGTCTCAGGCTCGCCTTGAACCTTGGCGGCGACCTGGAAACGCCATCCGCCTTCCATGGAAAGGTTCGTTGTGAATGCGTATACGCCCGACTCCGCAGAAGTAGTCGGCACCACCGTCGTGGTCATCGTCTCCATGCCATCGGGAGCCATGTCCATCCGCGTCGTGAAGATGACGGCGTCGGGGACAGCCTTGCCCGTCCGCTTATCGACCAGACGTATCGACACGGTCGAACCCGGTCCCTGCTTTATCTCGGTCTGGATGGCCTGGAATTCGTAGTCCTGCGCTCCGGCGAAGGAAGCGGTGGCGTTGCTTAATAGCACAGCGCCCGCGAGGAGCGCGGTCCTCGCGTGATGCGTGGTGTATTTCATGATTCAATGTCTCATCTGAACGGGTTCGTCACCGCGTCATCAGTCAAAAGGGACGTCTTCCGTCCGGCGCGGGCGGGGGAATGCGACCTTGCCGAACCGAAGACATGCTTCAATGACGTGGGATCAGGCTTTGGGAGGTCGCGCCGGAGGATCGACCAGCAAAGATGCCAGTTCGGCATGAGGTGGGACAAGGAACCTATGGGCTACCCAGCCAGGGTTGAGGGACCATCCGGATTGGGTTGCCGATTGGCCGACTATCACCGTCGTGCACACAAGGGCTAAAGGACAAGACTTGCTGCCGCAGTCAGGCTTGATTGGCATTTCGTCAGGACAACAGGACATGTCGCCTGACATATCCATGCCGGACATGTCGTCCATGGTTGCAGGTGCCGAAGATGCCATAGCGCTGCCAGCCGCCCCGATGCTCATGGGACCAACGATGATCCCGAGCAGGGCGGCCACGCATAGCAATCTATGGAACGCTCTCATAATACGCATCATCTTCACTATGCGCACGCAAACGCCATTTTGGGAAGATGTCTCTGGAAAAAGAGGTTGGCGAACGGGTTGGTGAGGCTCGGACACAAGTCAATTGACGGGAATCAACTGTCATGCAAGCTTCAGCCAAGCTCAGGTGGGAAAGACATGCTGTAGCTGGAATGTGCTCGGCTTGTTAGGAAGTCCAGATCATGAGGATCGACGTGACCACTGACCTAGAGATGATTTTGGATTGGCAGTGTCGAGGCATGACAGCGAGGAAGCTCGGTCTCGCGGCACAAAACAATCCGCTACTTATAAAAAAGCCTCCGAGGACATGCGACACTTTGGAACAGTGGCGACTGAAATGCGACGCCTGGGCGTTCGGGTGGTCGATTGAGGACTCTTCCAGTATCGGAGATGCATCGATCGCGGCTTAAGGATCACCGGCTGTGCGTCTCTCCCCTGACTCCAGATTTCTGGCATGCACTCGCGCAATGACCGAATGCGGCAACACGTGCTTCCACAATTGTGCTCTTGGGTTGTAGCGCTCGTCGAATTTTTTCCTGAGTTGCATTAACCGCGCGCTTGCAAGCTCAGGAACGAATTTTTGCTGGTCCACCGCAAGCCGCTAATTCGTGCCGCCTGGCGTGCCGTTGGCGTTTGGCGTATAAAACGCAGCTGAGAAGCGGTCGTGCGATCGTAGCGGCGGACAACTTCCTCTCGTTCGAGGCCGCATGAATCTCTGATTTCATCGCTCGTCTCTCGGGCTATGAAGGTGACAATCCTGTCCTTGTTGCGATTCATAGTTCCCTAACATGCTCGACGCCTTCTGAAACAACGCACGTGACCTTCCTATGATGGGACGGCGTAGCGTTCCTCTTCTGGAAGACAGCACTTGACGCAGGTCAAGGCGGGAAACCGCCCGGATGCTAGTCTGAAATGATGCAAGATGGGAGCACCATAGAAATGCCAGCTTGGAGGCATGTTTTGCGAGTGTTGAGCGCCGCTTTGCTGGCGTGCGCAATGCTCGTCAGCACTCCTATGGCACATGCTGGAATTCAAGCATGCCCGGATCTAGCTCAGGCGCATGACGCCGAGGAGCCAGGCTCGCACCATCAATCGGATACGACACAAAAAGCGTGTTGCAGCAGCATGTGCGTGGCATGCGTGGGCGTAGCGGCGACGTCGATCGTCACCGTTGAAACAGAATTCTCCAGCGCGTCCTTTGCCATGCCATCCACCGCCCTGTCTGGGCGGACACCGCGTCCGGGTTTTGAGCCCCCACGATCGATCGCCTGATGCAGCGTCCGCGCCAGCGGGCACATAAAATCCATCAGCAGCGTCGGCCACTCCGACGCAGATCGAGAGACCCATCATGTATCGTCGTCAATTTCTCAAGGCGTTCGCCGCCAGTGCAGCCGCGACCTATCCGCTCCTCAACACATCGCTGGCCGGGCGCGCCCACGCAGCCACCACATCTCAGGACCTCGTCATCGCCAAGCGCACGCTCGAAGTCAATGGCAGAGCGGCCACTGTCTTCGGGCTGACGGGACCTGGCGGAAAGCCCGGCCTGGAACTCTTGGCCGGCACGGATTTCAATGTCAGGCTCGCCAACGATACGGACGAAGGCACGCTTATCCATTGGCATGGCCTGACACCGCCGTGGGATATGGACGGCGTTCCAGACAATCCGGCAGCACTTTTGGCGGGCAAGGAAACGCGGCAATACCGCTTCCCGGTCGGCAGCGGCGGGACCCATTGGATGCATGCCCATACCCTGCAAGAACAAGGCTTGCTTGCCGCGCCGCTTATTGTGCGGACGGCCGAGGATTTGGCCCGCGACGAGCAGGAGGTGGTCATCCTGCTCCACGACTTCTCGTTCAAATCGCCTGAGGAATTGCTCGCCGGGCTGAAGAGCGGCAGTTCAAACCATGGCGGAATGACCATGGACCACCAGGGCATGATGCAGCGGATAATGCCGATGATGAAGAGCGGCGAGATGCCGATGAACCATCAGGGTATGGCGATGCCTGGCATGGCTGCCATGGATATCAACGACATCGAATACGACGCCTATCTTGCCAATGACCGAACACTCGACGATCCCGAGATCGTTCGGGTCGAAAAGGGTGGACGTATCCGGCTGCGGATCATCAACGGCGCAACGGCGACCGCTTTCACCATCGACACTGGGGCACTCGCCGGATTGCTCATTGCCGTGGACGGACAGGATGTCGTGCCTGTCGAAGGAAGCCGCTTCCCGATCTCCATGGGCCAACGTCTCGACATAAGGCTGCAGCTACCCTCCGCGCAGCAAAGTTTCCCGATCCTGGCGCTTCGCGAAGGCGCGGTCGAGCAAACCGGCATCATCCTTGCAACAGCGGAAGCGGCGATCGCGAAGTTATCTGCGAAAGGATCTGAAACATCGCCAATCCTCGACCTTGCCCTGGAAACGAAACTGCGCGCCGCCGCACCATTTGAAAGACGCTCGCCAGCCCGTCAATTCGGTGCGACCCTGATGGGCGACATGGCGTCCTACGCCTGGAACATCGAGACCTCAGAACCGTTGAACGTGACCACGAACGAACGAGTTCGGATCACCATGCGCAACATGTCGATGATGTCGCACCCCATGCACCTGCATGGTCATCATTTTCAGGTCGTCGGCATCAATGGCTCCGCCATCAGCGGCGCGGTTCGCGACACCGTCATGTTGCCGATGATGTCCGAATTGGTTGTCGAGTTCGATGCCAGCAACCCAGGGCGCTGGCCGCTCCACTGCCACCACCTGTATCACATGGCCGCGGGGATGATGTCCTTCGTTGCCTATGATGACGCACGCTAAACCGGAGGACGTCATGACACACGATCATCACCATCATCACGCCAACGGCGGCCAGACGAGTGGGCAGGCCCATCAGGATGCAGCAAAGCCCCAGGCCGCCGCCGGGACGACACGCCCAGGCACGATCTACACTTGCCCGATGCACCCCGAGATCAGGCGCCCGGCGCCCGGCAATTGTCCGATCTGCGGCATGACCCTCGAACCCGAAATGCCGTCGACCGAAACAGGCCCGAGCGCCGAACTTCTGGACATGTCCCGCAGGTTCTGGATCGGGCTTGTGCTCTCGCTGCCGGTGCTGGCCCTCGAGATGGGCGGCCATCTGACGAATCTCCACATGGTGATCGGAGCCCAGCTCTCGAACTGGCTGCAGCTTGCACTCGCAACCCCGGTCGTGCTGTGGGCCGGATGGCCGTTCTTCGAGCGGGCATGGCAGTCGCTGGTCGGGCGGAGCCTCAACATGTTCACGCTGATTGCCATGGGCACTGGAGTGGCCTGGGTCTACAGCGTTGTTGCAACCGCCGCCCCCGGCCTCTTTCCCGAGACCTTCCGATCCGCCGACGGGTCGGTGGCGGTGTATTTTGAAGCCGCGGCCGTCATCACGGTGCTGGTCCTGCTGGGGCAGGTGCTGGAACTTAGAGCACGCGAGCAGACAGGAGGCGCTATTCGCGCATTGCTCGATCTGGCTCCCACATCCGCGCGACGCATCCGTCCTGACGGGACAGACGAAGACGTTACGCTAGAGACCGTCGTGGTCGGCGACCGTCTGCGCGTGCGCCCCGGAGAGAAGGTTCCGGTCGACGGCGTGTTGGTCGAGGGCCGAAGCGCGCTCGACGAGTCGATGATCACTGGCGAGTCGATGCCCGTCACCAAACAGGTCGGGGCATCCGTCATCGGCGGAACGATGAACCAGACCGGCGGCTTCATCATGGAAGCCCGGAAGGTCGGCCATGACACGATGTTGTCGAGGATCGTGCAGATGGTGGCCGAGGCGCAGCGCTCGCGGGCACCGATCCAACGACTGGCCGACCAGGTCTCCGGCTGGTTCGTTCCTGCAGTGATCGTGATCGCGGTCGCGGCCTTCGCGGCCTGGATGATCTTCGGGCCGGAACCGCGTTTCGCTCATGGCCTGGTCGCTGCAGTCGCCGTGCTGATCATCGCCTGCCCCTGCGCCCTTGGTCTTGCAACCCCGATGTCGATCATGGTCGGCATCGGCAGAGGTGCCGGCATGGGCGTGCTCATCAAGAACGCCGAGGCCCTGGAGCGTTTCGAAAAAGTCGATACGCTTGTGGTCGACAAGACCGGAACTCTGACGGAAGGCAGGCCGAAGGTGACCGCGGTGGAAACCGCGAACGGCCTCTCGGATACGGAACTTCTGCGGCTTGCGGCGACGCTCGAACGCGCAAGCGAGCACCCGCTTGCTGCCGCCATCGTCGATGCGGCGAACGACCGCGGTCTGCCGCTTGGTAAAGCCGAGGATTTCGACAGCCCCGTAGGCAAGGGCGTGACTGGGATCGTCGATGGCCAGCGGCTGGTGATCGGCAGCCATCGGATCATGGAGGAGGTCGGTATCGTCGTATCGGATCTGACGCCGCGCGCTGAGGAACTGCGCAACGAAGGTGCAACAGTCGTGTTCGTGGCCATTGATGGACGGATCGGTGGTCTTATAGCGATTGCCGACCCCATCAAGGCGACGACGCCGGCGGCCGTGAAAGCATTGCTCGATGAAGGTGTGCGTGTTGTCATGCTGACGGGCGACAACAAAACGACGGCTCAAGCCGTTGCCCGCCGGCTGGGCATTTCCGAGGTCGAGGCCGAGGTCTTGCCCGAACACAAGAGCGCGATCGTCGAACGGCTCCGCAAGGAGGGCCGGATCGTCGCCATGGCCGGCGACGGGGTCAACGATGCTCCTGCGCTGGCTGCGGCAGACGTCGGGATTGCCATGGGATCGGGAACCGACGTCGCGATCGAAAGTGCTGGCGTGACTCTGTTGAAAGGCGATCTGCAGGGCATCGCGCGAGCGCGCAAGCTGAGCCACGTGACGATGCGCAACATCCGCCAGAACCTGTTCTTCGCCTTCATCTACAACGCCGCCGGCGTGCCGATTGCGGCGGGCGTTCTCTATCCGACCTTCGGGCTCTTGTTGTCTCCGATCATCGCCGCCGCTGCCATGGCCCTATCCTCCGTCAGCGTCATCGGCAATTCGCTGAGACTGCGAAGGGTTCAGGTATAGACGCCAGTCTTGTGGATGCTTTTCGGTTGACGGCTCTTGGGAGCCGCCAACCGAGGGCGTTTTTCATCTGCCATGCGTCCCGGTCCAATTCAAAAATTCCCGCAATCGCCTGTTGACCTTGCCACCACTGGAACCTCTACATCTATCGTTGTGCTGTCGTCGCCACACAAACGACTTGAATTTCGTCAAATCACTGCTGCCAGTTGAAGCGTCGCGACATTGAGGTTACCGGTTGGGAATGGACGTGATGTATCGAATCATTTGCAGCAAGCTGCTGGTTCTGATCAGGCTGGCGATCATCGTATCGCTGGCCGGATACTCATTTTCCAATGCGAGCGCCGCAATGCATGGTCCCGGTTCCGCTGAGGCACAGCGGTCCGTTCTGTCCGAGAGTAACCACCACGGAACAGACCTGGCTTCCCATGATCACCATGGCGGCAACATGGGCGACCAGGATGACGGCGCAAGCAAGCTGGTCAAGCAGGAATGCTGCGGCGACTATTGCGTCAGCATGGCTGTTCCTATCGGTCATGTCGCGATGGGCGGACCTGCCATGGAAACCCTTCGGTTCTTCATCGACGACAGCAAGGCTGTTGGCCAGATCCCGGTGCTGCACCGCCCTCCGAATATCTGAACAGGCAAGGCCCGCCTCCTGGGCACTGACCGTGCGTATGCGGCTTCAAGCCGTTGCGCCGTTACATCTCCTGTTCGGATTTCATCATGAACCACATTCATATCGTGGTCGCACTGCCCCTATTGCTTGGCGGTTGCGCAGCCACATCCATCGGCGACATCGCCACCTACGATGACGCGGCCAACGCCGCTGTCGGGGCGGCGCCCATTCACTACTCCACCCCCGTCACCGGATATTCGCATCGCGTTCCCGTCGATCCGAACCCGTGGCGCAAGCAGAACGATGCCCAGGCTCCGCAAGGAGAGGCATCATGACGACAAGTGTTCTCAAGCTCGTCGCGGCCCTTGCCGTGCCGGTCATCCTTGGCGGCTGCGTCTCCGCCACCGACTACGCTTCCAGGGAGGCAGGCTTCGCCAACGTCTCCTATAAGGCGTCCGAAGCAACCGGAAAGCAGACGGTCTGGGTCCAGAACCGTGCCGAGGCGCAGGCGGCCTCCGCCCGCGTCAATGAGCTGATGGCCGGCAAGGCGATCGATGTCGAGACGGCGGTCCAGATAGCACTTCTGAACAACAAGGGTCTCCAGGCAGCCTATGCCGAACTCGGAGGTTCCGCGGCGGATGCCTGGCAGTCGACCATGCTCGTCAACCCGACCGTCGGCATAGGACTGACGGGGATCGGCACTCCGGGGCTTGAGGCCTACAAGGCGATCGAGGGCGTCATCGCCACGAACATCCTGGCCCTGGCCACCCACAAACGAAACGTCGAGATCGCTGATGCGAACTTCCGCAAGGCTCAACTGGCGGCGGCTCTGCGGACACTGCAGGTGGCGGCGGATACCCGTCGTGCATGGATTTCGGCAGTTGCGGCATGGGAAACCGTGGCGCAGCTAGGACAGGCTCAGTCTGCGGCGGATGCCGCTTCCGAACTTGCGCAAAAACTCGGTGAGGCCGGTTCGTTGACCAAGGGCGGCCAAGCTCGCGAACACGTCTTCTATGCCGAACTGACCGGTCAAACGGCAAAGGCCCGTCTTGAGGCCCGTCTTGCAAAGGAAGAGCTGACAAGGCTGATGGGACTATGGGGCGCCGACCTCGACTATCAGATCCCCAATCGCCTGCCGCAGCTTCCAAAGGCATTGATCAACGGGAACATGATCGAGGCGGAGGCGCTGCAACGCCGTGTCGATCTGCAGATGGCCAAACTCGATCTGGACGCGACCGCGAAGTCGCTCAAGCTCACGGAGGCGACCCGCTACGTCACCGATCTGGAAATTCTCTCCGGCTTTGAGACCGAGCGAGAACTCGAAGATGGCGAGAAGCACAAGCAGACGACGGGAAATGTAGAACTCGAATTCGTCATTCCGATCTTCGACACCGGCAAGGCGCGCATGCGCAAATCCGAGCTCGCCTACATGCGCGCCGCAAACCTGCTCGCTGAAAAAGCCGTCAACGTCCGGTCCGAGGCTCGTTCGGCATACCAGGCATACCGGTCGAACTACGACATCGCCCGGCACTATCGAAACAGCGTGGTTCCGCTTCGCACCACGATCGAGGAGGAGTCCTTGCTCACCTATAACGGCATGATCACCAACACGTTCGAACTGCTCGCCGATAGCCGGGAGAAGGTCAATTCGATCCTGCTTGCCGTCAATGCAAAACGCGATTTCTGGTTTGCCGAAGCCAATCTCGCGCCTGCCATCTATGGCGGCGGCGCGGGTGCAGCAAGTGGTGAAACCGAGGTTGCAGCGACTGCCGAAAGTGGCGGCGGACACTGAGAAAGGACGCGAACATGTTCAATAGAAGACAGTTTCTCGGGGCCGGTGCGGCCAGTGCCGCACTCGTTTCTTCCACAGCCTGGGGTCAGACGTCCAATATGGGCTTGCCGGAAGCAGCGATTATGGAAACGGCGGCGACCCAGACGCCCGTGCGACCCACGACCGGACCAGATTACAATCCGGTGGTGACCCTCAATGGATGGACCCTTCCGTTCAGGATGAACAATGGCGTCAAGGAATTCCACCTCGTTGCCGAGCCTGTGGAACGCGAGATGGCCGAAGGCATGACCGCGCATCTGTGGGGCTATAATGGCCAGTCGCCGGGGCCGACGATCGAGGCGGTCGAGGGTGACCGCGTGCGCATCTTCGTCACCAACAAACTGCCGGAGCACACGACGATCCACTGGCACGGCATGATCCTGCCGTCTGGCATGGATGGCGTCGGCGGCCTGTCGCAACCGCACATCCCCGTCGGCAAGACCTTCGTCTACGAGTTCGACCTCGTGAAGTCGGGTACTTTCATGTACCACCCCCATTCGGACGAAATGGTCCAGATGGCGATGGGCATGATGGGCTTTTTCGTCATCCATCCGAAGGACCCGACCTTCATGCCGGTCGACCGGGATTTCGTGTTCGTGCTCAGCGGCTACGACATCGATCCCGGGACCTACGTCCCGCGGGTCATGGAAATGACCGATTTCAATCTGTGGACCTGGAACAGTCGGGTGTTTCCTGGAATCGATCCACTGGTCGTGTCCAAGGATGATCGCGTGCGGGTGCGGGTGGGCAACCTGACGATGACGAACCACCCGATCCATATGCACGGCTACGACTTCGAGGTCACCTGCACCGATGGCGGCTGGGTGCGCCCGGAAGCGCGCTGGCCGGAGGTCAGCATCGATATCCCGGTCGGCGCGATGCGGGCCTATGAGTTCGACGCCAAATATCTCGGTGACTGGGCGATCCACTGCCACAAGTCGCACCACACGATGAACGCCATGGGCCATGATGTCCCGACCTTCATCGGCGTAGACAAGAAATCCGTCTCCGAAAAGATCCGCAAAATCCAGCCAGAATACATGCCGATGGGCACCGCCGGCATGGCCGACATGGGCGAAATGGAGATGGAAATCCCTGAGAACACGGTGCCCATGATGACCGGATGGGGGCCGCACGGCCCTATCGAAATGGGCGGCATGTTCTCTGTCGTGAAGGTCCGCGAAGGCATCTCCGCGGACGATTACTCAGATCCCGGTTGGTACGAAAACCCACCCGGTACCCAGGCCTGGGAATGGACGGGCGAACTGCCCGACATGACGAAGGCCAAGGACGCAAAGACAAAGATCACCGGTGATCACTCCAAGCACGGATGATCGAAACCCTCCCCCAACGAAGGACGACCGCATGAAGAACCTACTGACAACCGCACTCATTGCAGCAGCACTCTCAACCCCGGCATTTGCCTCCGGCTCACACGAAGGTGGTCACGGCGAAACCATGGCCGTTGGCGAGCCCGGCGACAAGGCGAAGGCCACACAGACGATCCGCGTAACGATGAGCGAGACCGACGACGGGAAAATGATCTTCACGCCCAATACTTTCAAGGTTCGCAAGGGTCAGACGATTGTCTTCGCCATCAAGAACGCAGGTGAGCTCGACCACGAGTTCGTGCTCGATCAGGAAGACAAGGTCATGGAGCACAAGGCCGTCATGGAGAAGTTCCCGGAGATGGAACATGACGATCCCAACGCAATCCGCCTGACAGCGGGCGAATCCGGCGAGATCATCTGGAGGTTCACCAATGACGGCACCTTCAAGATCGCCTGCCTTGTTCCCGGCCACTACGATGCCGGCATGCACGGCGACGTCACTGTCGCCAAGAAGTAACGTCGAAAGGATCATGACATGAAGACGATCATCAAGCTCGCACTCGCATCCGTATTGGCTCTCGGCAGTACTTACGGCGCAATCGCTGCGGAGTTCACCAAGGGCACGGTCAAGAAGATCGATGCAAAAGCCAAGAAGGTGACCCTGATCCACGAGGAACTGAAGGCACTCGACATGCCAGCCATGACCATGGTGTTTCGGGTAGAGGATCCGGCCATCCTCGACAAGTTGAAGCCGGGCAGCGACATAGAATTCGTCGCCGAGCGCGTCAATGGCAAGCTGATGGTGACCCAGCTTAGATAGCGAGAGGGGGGCGCGGCTCACAAGCACCCGCGCCCTGCTCCACGAGGCGAGCCTGACCGTTCTTATATCGGGCCATATACAGACGGCTTCAGACCTGTTTCATCGGGCTCCGGATTTTACAGCCAATCGCCCGCGGATGAAAAACAATCCTGCAAGAGTGACGGCGGTGAAAGCGGCGCCAGCCAGGAACGTGCCCTGCGGCCCGCTGAAATCCCAAAGTGCGCCAGCAATGACGCTAGCAGCGAGCAGTGCAATCCCTGTCACAAGGTTGAACATGCCGTATGCCGTTCCGCGTAGTTCGGCCGGCGCACTTTCGGCAATCAGCGTGGCAAGCAGTCCTTGTGTGAAGCCCATATGAAGGCCCCAGAGCACGACGCCAATGGCAACCCAGGCGATATCGGACGCAAAGGCAAGCACCAGATCGGCCAACAGAAGAAGAACCACGCCAAGAGCCAAGAGGGTCATTCGGTTGACGCGATCCGAGAGGGCGCCGATCGGATAGGCCGACAGGGAGTAGGCAAGGCTCATGATCACGAGGACGACCGGGACCAGGGTCAGCGGGAGGCCGATAGACTGAGCCCGCAAGATGAGAAATGCTTCGCTGAAGCGGGCGAGTGTGAACACCGATGCGACCGCCACGACCCACCAATAGGTCCCGCCAAGCCGGCCGAGTTCATCGCGATGCAACGGGACGCGAACCAGGCGCTGCCCTTTCGGCCGTTCCGGATCCTTCACGGCAAAAAGGATCAGTGCAAGGGACACGAATGCCGGTATCACAGCGATCCAGAACACGACTTCGAACTGATCGACCGTGAGCCACATCAGACCAATCGCAATGAGCGGCCCGAGGAATGCACCGATCGTGTCGAGCGATTGGCGCAGACCAAAACTCGCGCCGCGCAGGTGCGGTGGCGCGATATCGGCAACGAGAGCATCACGCGGGGCGCCCCGGATGCCCTTGCCAATACGGTCGATGAAGCGGGCTGCGATAAGCCATTCGATCGAAGACGCTAAAGGAAAGACGGGCTTGGTAAATGCCGCCAGACCATAACCGATTGCAGCAACCAATTTGCGCTTTCCCCACCAGTCGCTCAGAGCGCCGGAGAAAACCTTTGTAATCGATGCCGTCGCTTCAGCCAGACCTTCAATGATGCCCACACTCAGGGCCGAGGCACCAAGCACCGTAACCATGTAGACAGGCAACAGGGCGTGGATCATCTCGGACGAAATGTCCATGAACATCGAGACGAAACCGAGCGCCCAGATCCCAGCAGGCAGGCCGGGCTTACGCTTAAGCCAGTTTCCGTTACCGCTCCCGCGGGCGCTCGCTCCTTCGGAACGATCACTCATCTCAGCGGTTCTCGTCATGGGCGTCGAAAACACGCTGGGCGTACCCGTCCAGCAAAGCCTCACAGCCTCTCAACCGCTCTGTCGCCTCCTCGGCCAGCGTCGCGCCGTAGAAATCAAGCTTCCTGATCTTTTCCAACCAGCCTTGGAGCTTCTTCAAATCGGTATCTTCCTCTTCGAGCTCGGCATAGGTAAATTTGTTGATCGCAATCTCTTTGGCGATCTCCTTCTCAAAGTCGTCACAGCGGCCGAGGAACTCCCGGTATTGGTCGTCGCGATCGGCCTTGAAGCGCGATACGACCTTATCCTCCTGCGAGCGATCGAGGCCGACCGTCTCCAGGATGACGGAACTACCGTTCATCTCGGAAATATCATTTTCCAACATCTTTAGCCGCCGGACATGATCGTCGGTCCTGGGCAACAGACAGACTCCATTTTGCAGATAGACGGCGCCCATCCCCTTCAACCGTCGCCAAAGCGTTATGCGCTTAGTGGCGGGGTCAGGCGGCACTTTGTAGGTGAGGAGAAGCCAAGCGATGTCTGTCATGTAGCCGTTTTAGTGCAACGACCGTTACATATCAATATCGGGTTTTGTCGCTTTCTTGTTTCTAACCAAGTGGTAGCGCGGGAGCATTTGACGTCGGTCAGGACACCGAACCGTCCGACTGCCCTGTCGCTTCGACCACTATGATGCGGTGACCGTGACGTCCGTTTGCTGCGGTAGAAAGTATTTGGCGGTCAGCTTTTCGGCGCTAAGGGGGCGACTGAAGAGGTATCCCTGAAGTTCGTCGCAACCCGACAACCTGACGATCGCGGCCTGTTCATCCGTCTCGATGCCCTCGGCTGTCACAGGGATGTCGAGGGCATTGGCAAGTGCGATTGTGGCCTGGAGGATCTTGCCGGCATTGACCTCATTATCAAGCGCGACAATGAGAGACCGATCGACCTTCATGCGATCGAATCCAAAGGCGCGCAATGTGCCAATGCTGGCGAAACCGCAGCCGAAATCATCGAGGGCAATCTTGATGCCCGCTTCCTTTAGGCCTTTTATTGCCCGGTGTGCTTGCTCTGGATTGGAGATTAGCACCCCTTCCGTGATTTCGACGGTCAGCCGCGACGGCTCGAACGAGACGGAAGCCAATATGTCCAGGACCTGGCGCACGAAGCGCGGGTTCTTGAGTTGAAGTGGCGATACGTTAACGGAGAGCCCAACCCCCGGCCAATTAGCCGCCGCTTGAACGGCCTTCGTCATAATCTGCTGTCCGAGCGTGTCGATAAGGCCGGATCGCTCCGCCAGCGGAATAAAGAGATCCGGTCCGATCATGGTGCCATCGGAAGGTTGCCATCTGGCGAGAGCCTCGACGCCGCATATCCCCCTTCCATCCGAATGGACCAGCGGTTGAAATACGATCCCGATCTCGTCGCGGGCCAGCGTTTGCCGTAGCTGTCCCTCGAGATCGGCAATGCGACGATTTTCTTCATCAAAACTGGGTTCGAAAAAGATCGAAACACCACGTCCACTGTCTTTCGCTCGATAGAGCGCGATATCGGCTTGTCGAATGAGTTCGGAAGCTTCGACTTCCCCTAATTTTGAGTTGGCGACCCCGACACTTGCGCCGATCTCGATCGTTCTGCCCTCGATGTCGAAAATGCGTCCCAGACATTCCTGAATTCTGGTTGGCAAATCTGCGGCCTCGAGTTCCTGCACCTTTGCCGTTAAAACGATGGCGAACTCGTCGCCTCCAAGACGGGCGATGATCGCGCCATCTGGCATGCTATCCGAAAGCCGTTCGGCGACGGCGACGATAAGGCTATCGCCGACCCCATGCCCCCAACTGTCGTTAACAGCCTTGAAGCCATCAAGGTCGATGAGGCTCAATTGTATTGTGGTGGTTTCTTTCGAGGCACATTCTCGCTCAAGCTCAAGATTTTCCAGCAGGCCGGCTCTGTTCCACAGACCCGAAAGCGCGTCGTGTGTGGCTTTGTAGCGAGAGAGAATTTCCCCTGTTCTCAGGTTACGGATCGTGATGAAACCGACAAAGCCCAAACCGCCGAGAAACACCACGAGGATCATGGCAGCAGCAGCAAGTTGCGGCTTGGCTTCCACAAAGCTCTTTGAGCCTGGCAACTGGCGCGGCCACGCAAAGTATCCGACTGGTCTGCCCGACACGTCATCAAGCGAGGTGTTGAGGCCGTTGGGGTTCGGTGAATGTTCGAGCGTCAGTCCGGCAAGGGAAAAATCGCTTGCCATTTCTGCGACCACGTCGTCGGCCAAATGCTTGGCGAACACAAGGACATGAAGGTCCGCCTTGTCGAAGGGGATGTTGACGCTGCTCGGTCTGATGGCAGCCGCTCCCATTAGAACGACACCTTCGTGATTTCGGACAAAATGTACGGCTACACTATCACCGACGCGAGCGGCGGCGACGAGCGCATCGACACCGCCATCAAAATGCTCGCTTAACGAACCCGCCAGCGGCGCGCCATTTTCATACGCCATAACGGCCTTGCCGGCGGCATCGATAACGATTGCTGTGTCATAAAGCGGATACGCCTCGGTGGTTGCCCCCCAATTTTCCGTAACCCACTCGTCGCGTACATCCGACTTTACCTGTTCGTAGGCATCATCCCAGAAGGCGTTGTCGCGGATCGTTCCTTCAAGCTGTTTTTTCATGGCGCCGACGGCGCTGGCTGCGGCGTTCACCGCCCGCAAATCGTCAATACTATCAGATTTTGTCGTAATATTGCCAATCGAGTAAGCAACCAGCGCGCCTAACATGCACCCAACGGCAATGAACAATCCGGCAATGGAAACTACGAATGATTTCCGGATGCTATTGTTGGCGACAAGGTTGCGTGGCACGTGGGTCCATCACTTGGTTGCTTTAGGACGACAGGATGTCGGGGGACCCGACAGCACTTGCAGACAGGCTTCATGCCCGCTCGACATGAGCGCTGCGAGATAACATATCTCGGTTCCTCTTAAACTTCTGCTAAGTGGCTGAAACGGTCCGTATTCAGACAACGGACTCGGTGGTGACCGTGCTGACGCTGCTGATTGCCGGCGTCTATCTCGGTCCACAATGGGGAGGGGCCATTAACCAGGCGCCCCCGGCGAGTCCAACCGGGCGGCATTCTTTTGCTCGGTAGGGGACGTCGGCTTTACCCGTATAGCGTGACCGATAAGGAGCCGACAGCTCTCGGATCAGGCAGCGACAAGGGCGCCGTGCTGGCGCAGATGATCGCGGAAGCGCTCGGCATAGTCGCTCGCCACAGCGCCGTTGACACTGGGGCGAGCCGCAAGCGCCGCCCGCCAGGCCGACATACGTGGGAAGGCATCGAAGATCGCCTCCGCTACTGCGGGACTGATGATGTCGAAATAGCGGAAGACAGGCGCAAACACGGCATCGACCATGCCGAAGGCCGCACCGTTGAAATACGGACCTTCCGCAAGCACCGCCTCCAGTCGCTGGAGCCTGTCCCGAAACGCATCCTGCTTTGCATCAGCAGTTGGGCGATCGGTGGCGTTGAGGAATTGCCAGGCGTCCGTGAGCGTCGCTGTGCCGAACTCGATCCAGCCACGTTGCCCGGCACGAGCCAGCGCGTGGCTTGAATACAGTCTCCCACCACTCTGCGTTTCCTCAAGATACTCGCAGATCACCATGCTTTCGAAGATGACAGCGTCCGTTCCATCCGCCTGGCTCACCTTGAGCAGTGGTACCTTGCCGGTCGGCGACAGCGCCAGGAACCAATCTGGCTTGGCTGTGAGATCGACATCAATCCGCTCGAACGCTACCCCCTTCTCCAGAAGGACGATCGCTGCCCGTTGAACGAATGGGCACAGCGGATGGCTGATGAGCGTCAGGCTGGTGTTGGACATCATGGTTCCTCAAGTTCTACTTGGGCCTGGCGACGGATAGCCTTCGTCAATCCTGCCGCGGCAAGGATGATGATGACAGCACCGCCGCTATCACAAGGCACGGCTCAACTCGGGCCTTTCACTGATCCGTCGATATTGTCGTTGCGAAGTTGACGTCGAAATAGTCGCGCCAGGCGACGATGCAATCGCCTTCCACCTCGAATATGCCCATCAGCTTCACTGCGGCTACTTCGCTCCCATCGGCGCGAACAAAACGGTCCAGCCGCTCGGTCAACACGCGATTTCCGTCCACTGCGATGGCAAGCATGTCAAAATGGACAGCCGCGATATCCGGCGATCTGCCGGGCCGCTCGAGAAAGGCGATCGCCTCCTCGATGCCGGTCGTCGTCGATACGCCCTCATTGACCCAGACGGTCTTGTTCGTAAACCACCGCCGGATAGAGGCCTTCCCGCCATCTTCAGGGAAGCCGGCGCAAAATGCGGTCACGATCTCGATTGGCGTCGGCATCTTATTTTTCCTTATTTTGATGAACGTGTCGCAAGTCTGAACCCCGGTCGCCGTGAACATTACGGCAGCCATGGCTGCAGGCGCATCCTTCGTCTGAAAGATCTCATGATGGATTTGCATCGAACCACCAGTGCAGGCCTTTACAGAAGCTGCCCGCCGGAGATGTCGAAGGTCGTGCCGTTCGCCCAACCCATGTCATCGGACAGGATGGCGGCAACCGCGCTGCCGATATCGTCCGGCAGGCCGACGCGGCCCAATGCGATGCCCTGCGCCACGTATGCATTCACATGGTCGTTGTCGCGCACGGCCCCACCACCGAAGTCGGTCGCGATGGCGCCGGGTGCGATGGCGTTCACCCGGATGCGGCGTGCGCCAAGCTCTACCGCCATAAATCGTGTCAGCACCTCCACGGCCGCCTTCGCCGCCGCATAGAGGCTGTAGCCAGGCAGTGTGAACCGGACGAAGCCGGACGAGAGGTTCAGGATGCGCCCGCCATTCTCGATCAGCGGCAGCAGCTTCTGGGTCAGGAAGACCGGCCCGCGCAGATGCGTGGTGATCAGCGAGTCGAATTGCTCCTCGGTCGCCTCAGCGAAGTTGGCGAACAGACCGTTGCCGGCATTGTTGATGAGAAAGTCGAACCGATCGCGACCAAAACTTGTCTTCAGGGTTTCGGCTACCTTCTCGGCGAACGGCAGGAAGCTCTTCGTATCCGTGACATCGAGGGCGAGCATGGCGGCCTTGCCGCCCAGCGCCTCGATTTCCTGTCGCAGCGCGTCGGCTTCCGCTTCGCCGCTGCGGTAGGTGCCGATGATGAGTACACCGCGTTTGGCGAGATGCAGGGCCATGTTGCGGCCGAGGCCGCGGCTGGCGCCGGTGATGAGTGCGATCTGGTTGGTCATGCTTTGCCCTTGCCTGATGGTCATGCCGGGAAACGCCGTCGCGGCCCCTTCCGATGGGCCCAAGGTAGGCAATGCAGCGTCAGCGCGCGTCCCCGATAGGCTCAATTTTTTGCCTGATTGTCTCAATCACTTTACGAGGCAGACAAACAATGGCATAGCTTGACGATGACCGAAGATCTCACGCCGCATCTCGATATAGCACTGCGCCACGCGGCATCTGGGTTGACCCTCACGCCGATCCCAGGGCTGGAAATAAGCGTTGGACAGGCAAGTACGGGGAAGGCACCCTGCCTGTACCGCTCGATGATCTGCTTCATTCTGCAAGGTTCGAAGCACGTGGCGATCAATGACGATCTGTTGAGCTACGATCCCGCGCAATACCTCATCAGCGCCCTGGACCTGCCGCTAATCGGCCAGATACTCGATGCCGATGATGGCCGACCCTACGTCGCGGTGTCGCTAGTCCTCGATCCTGCCCTGCTGGCCGAAATTGCGTCCACCATGCCGCAGGTTCGCGACGCTGATCCCCAAGGTATCGGCATAGCCATCAATCCGATGACGGCGCCGCTGCGCGACACCTTGTTGCGTCTCTTGTCGTTGCTCGACACGCCAGCCGACATCCCTGTTCTTGCCCCCATGGCTGAACGTGAATTGCTCTATCGTCTCCTGCAAGGTCCGCAGGGGCGGCTGTTGCGCCAGATCGCCCAGCCCGAGGGTGCGCTGGGCCGTATCCGACGCGCGGTCGGATGGATAAGGGACAATCACAACACCCGGTTGAGCATCGAGGCGCTATGCGATGCAAGCGGCATGAGCCGGGCCAGCCTGCACCGCCATTTCCTGGCGCTGACAGGACTGAGCCCGCTCCAGTATCAAAAACAGCTTCGACTGCAGGAAGCGCGACAATTGCTGCTCGCTGGCAACCATAGCGCATCGGATGTTGCCTTCGCTGTCGGCTACGAGAGTGCCTCGCAATTCAGCCGCGAATATCTCCGGCAGTTCGGCGCACCACCCGCCCGCGACGTCCGTCAGATCAGGCAGGCGATCCGCAGTCCGGAAATAGCCTGAGCGGTCGCGGGCGCATGTAGGCGTCGAATGTCAGGATCATAGTCGATCAACCGGCCTATTCCAGATGACGGTCAACTTGAAAGTGGACTATTGCTAAGCCGCTAATCTTTTCATGGAAATGCCCCGACGATGGCGTTGCCATGGATAACCGTTCCTGGCCAAAGTACCCGCTCTCAGACTCTGTCTTGCAGGACCGGGTGCCCCTCGACGCAAAGAACTGCTCTTGCAAGTTTGAGCGTTAGATACAGCGGCGATAGGGTGCATATCACGCCTTGAACGGATTCGAACTAAGGACACGGCATTTGGTTTGGCCCAACGACTGCCCTACCCACTGGCTGAACGCGGAAATAATTTCCGCGTTCTTGTACGAATTGTCGAGCGCCTTGAACGGATCCGAACCGTTGGCACGTTTGTGTGTCAGCCGATCGTTGGTTTGTCGTTGAGATGCTCGAGGTCGCCCAACAGCAAAAGCATTTCGTTGAGTTTGGTTTTGACGTCTCCGAATTTTTTGACCTTCACGAGTTCACCGTGGCCGGCCAACGTAAGAAAGGTTTCGAGAACCGTGTCTGAATGCCGGCACAGCAGGATTAGAAACTCGCCGCTGGGACCGTTAATCCCGTTGAACCAGTTTTTGACCGCGCGTTCGTTTGCCAGGGTCAAGCCCGCAATCGTTTTCACGGCGCTCCTGTCCTCGCCGAAGTCGTTTCGCAGTGCCGTCGCTATGGCAGAAGCAAAGGCCGCAGCGCCTAAGCGCCCTTCGGTTGAAGGAGGAAATCCTTTTCCTTTTTTGGACTGAATATTTCGGTCCTTGTTCGTAGGCGACATTTCGTTTCCCCTCGAATTAATATCAGACCTCGGGAAATGCCTCAAAATAGCTGCGAGATAGATGACCGGAGCAGGCGATCAGGCACACAAGACTGAAAATGTGCGTGCGGCACAGTATGTCCGCATGTCCACTGAGCATCAGAAGTATTCTACTGAAAACCAAGCCATCGAGATCGCCAAGTACGCGCGCGAAAACGGCTACGTCATCGTCAAAACATACATGGATTCTGGAAAAAGTGGACTCAAACTTGACGGCCGGGATGCCCTGCAAAGTTTGATCGAGGACGTCAGCAACGGCCAGACGGATTTTTCGATTATACTTGTCTACGATGTAAGCCGTTGGGGCCGTTTTCAGAACGCCGACGAGTCGGCCTATTTGGAGTATCTGTGTACGCGAGCCGGCATCGCCGTCGAATATTGTGCTGAGCAATTCGCCAATGACGGCAGCCTGACGACAACAATCATCAAGAACATGAAGCGCGCGATGGCTGGCGAATATAGCCGAGATCTGTCCCGTAAAGTTTTTGAAGGTCAACGCCATCTTGTGGAGCTTGGCTATCGCCAAGGTGGGGCGGCTGGCTTTGGATTGCGGCGGCAGCTTATCGACGAACGCGGTCAGCCGAAGGCCCTGCTTTCCCATGGCGAACGCAAGAGCATTCAAACCGACCGCGTCATTCTGGTGCCAGGTCCCGAAACGGAGGTGGCTGCGGTCGACAGAATCTATCGCCTGTTCGTGGAAAAAGGACAGAACGAACGCTCGATCGCCGAGATACTGAATTATGAAGGTGCACTGACCGATATGGGGAGACCATGGACCCGAGGAACGGTGCATCAGGTCCTAACGAACGAAAAATACGTCGGTAACAATGTCTTTAACCGCATCTCGTTCAAGCTGAAGATGCGTCGTGTCCGAAACCCACCTGACGCGATAATACGAGCAAGCGGTGTTTTCCAACCGATCGTAAGCGAGGATCTTTTCCAGAGAGCCGCGGCAATTATTGCCGAGCGGACGGTGCGCCTGCGAGATGAGGAAATGCTGGCACTATTGGCGCAATTGCTGCTCAGAAGCGGCAAGTTGAGTGCAATCATTATAGACGAGCAGGAGGGCATGCCCTCGAGTTCGATTTACGGTTCACGGTTTGGTAGCTTGCTGCGGGCCTATAAATTGGTCGGGTACACGCCGAACCGGGACTACCGCTATGTCGAGATCAACCGGATGCTCCGTGACCTCTTCCCCGAGGTGATATCCGGAATTATTGCATCCGTCGAACACGCCGGGGGTCGAATTGTTCGAGATACGGCAACCGACCTTCTCACAATCAATGGCGAATTCACCGTGTCGGTGGTCGTATGCAGATGTATAGAGACACCGGCGGGAAGCTTGCGTTGGAAGATACGGCTGGATAACGGCCTCTACCCAGACCTTTCGATTGCTGTCAGGATGGCTCCCGGTAACGAGAAGATCCTCGATTACTATCTCCTCCCCAAGATCGATTTCGCTTCAGCAGACCTCGCTGTGGCGGAGGACAATGCCATAGGCATCGATGCCTATCGCTGTGCAAATCTTTCTCGATTCATTCGGCTTACAGAACGTGTACCCATTAGGAGGGCGGCATGACTGACGGATTACCCGAAATCAAATCCATCCCGATCGACGCAATCAATGTCCTCAATCCACGGGTTCGCAATAAGAAGATTTTCAACGAGCTCGTAACCAGCATTGCCCATTTAGGACTGAAGAGGCCAATCACGGTCAGTGTACGGGATGACAATTCTGTATACGACCTGGTTTGTGGCCAAGGGAGATTGGAGGCCTTCGTTGCGCTGGGGCAAACACATATCCCCGCGATCCTCGTCCATGCCAGCGTTGAAGACTGCTTTGTAATGAGCCTGGTTGAAAACCTCGCCCGGCGTCAGCATTCACCTTTGGAACTGGTTCGCGAGATTGCCGCGTTGCGCGACCGGGGATATTCGCTCACGGAGATTTCGACCAAGACCGACTTTTCCGAGGAGTATGTCTATGCCGTCTGCTACCTGCTAGATCACGGCGAGGAGCGGCTCCTGGCGGGTGTTGAGAAGGGGATTATTCCCGCAAGCATCGCGATGCAGATCTCACGTGCGAAAGACGCCGAGGTGCAGAAGGCGCTGGCTGAAGCCTATGAGCAAAAGTCCATTCCTGGCAACCAAGTGCTTGCGATACGCAAGATCGTCGAGCAGCGCAATTTATCCGGAAAAACCGTGAGTGGCGCAGCCTACAGGGGTGACAGTCCACGAAAGCAGGTAACCGCCGCAGCGCTTGTTCGAGCCTACCAGAAAGAGACCGAGCGCCAGAAGATGTTGATCAAGAAGGCGACACTTGCTCAGAGCCGTCTGCTGTTTCTGGTCAATGCCCTGCGCCGTCTTATAGATGATGAGCATTTTACGACGCTGCTTCGCGCTGAAGCCATCAAGGACATGCCAAAACCCTTGGCTGAGCGGCTTGGCAGCGGGAGGCTACAATGAGCGGGCCGGTTCGCATCTCGTTCGAACAGACAATCGTCGAGTTACCCATGACCGCCATCCTGCCGCGAAAAATCATCACAGAGGCACAAAAGAAGACCGTAAAATACAAACGGATAGCCAGTTCGATCTCGGAGGTCGGAATTGTCGAACCCATCGTCATTTCCAGATTGGAGGAGAATGGGGATACGTTCATGCTCCTGGATGGCCACGTCCGATTTACAATCGCGCTTGACCGTGGTGATACCACGATCCGCTGCCTGATCGCGAATGACGACGAGGGCGTCACATACAACAAGCGTGTGAACCGGCTGGCCACGGTCCAGGAACATTACATGCTTATAACGGCGCTCAACAGCGGCGTCCCAGAAGAGAAGCTGGCAAAAACCTTCGACCTGGATATTTCGATGATCAAGCGACGCCGGACGCTACTCGACGGCATTTGCCCGGAGGTGATTGAACTTCTCAAGGACAAGTCGGTTAACCCGGTGACTTTCGACGTGCTGAGAAAAATGAGACCAATGCGGCAGATCGAGTCCGCAGAATTGATGCTGACCGTGCACAATTGGACCTCCAGTTATGCGAAGGCGCTATTGGCAGCGACAAAACAGGAAGATCTGGCAAAACCGGATCGTCCGAAAAAAATCGGCGGCCTGACCAGAGAGCAAATGGCACGCATGGAGCGCGAAATGGCTTCACTCCATCAGGACTTCAAGCAGATCGAGGAATCCTATGGCGATGATATTCTGCACTTGGTCGTGGCTTCGGGGTATCTCAACAAACTCGTCGGAAATTCGGAAATCGAGCGTTTTCTAGCGCAGCGTTACCCGGAGTTTCTGGACGAATTCCGCGCCATCATCGTCGCCTCATCCCTTGACCAAACTGGATTGACTGCCAACTAACGGAGCGGAAAAGTTGCAGCCCGCGACAAGATTAGCACAAAGCGCTTTTTTGACGTTGCCAGGTTCGGATCGATCAAACGCACCGGCGAAATCGTGCCGATCTTGTAACCACTTGCCAGCTCCGTGGATTAAACCGTGGGATGAGTGTTATTCCTTTGCGGGGTAGCTTCGCCATCGGCTATGAATTTGCAATGAGAGATTCGACAGCCAGATCCGTACTCGATACCCGCGTTGTCCCGCTTGTAGCGAAGCGTGAAGCGCTTGAGTTGCCGGAGCAAGCCGCAAAATATCCAGAGTTGCGCTACATGGGCTCGAAGAAGCGACTTCTGCCCTGGATCTACCAAGTGCTCGATGACATCGACTTTGAGAGTGCGATGGACCCGTTCTCGGGCACGGGCAGTGTTGGTTATTTGATGAAGTCGATGGGTCGGCGTGTCGTGGCCTCTGACTTTCTGAATTTTTCTAGCCTGGTCGCCCGAGCAACAATCGAAAATAGCAGTGTCAGGCTCGACGGTAAAAGCATAAAGCGTCTCATCGATCCGGACCCGGGACCCCACCATTTTATCGAACAAACATTCCGTGACGTATTTTATACGGCAGAGGATCTCAAGTTCCTGGATCGTGTGTCAGGCAATATACGGCAACTTGAAGGGCAATACGATCAGGCATTGGCATTCGCAGCGCTGTTCCGCTCATGCCTGAAACGTCAACCTCGGGGCGTTTTCACGATATCTGGAAATCTCGATAGGTATGACGACGGGAGGCGTGACCTGCGCCTTTCGCTTGAAGAGCACTTCCTTGAGCAGATTGAGGTTTACAATAACGCGGTCTTTGACAACGGCCGCCGAAACCAGTCCTTGAGAGGAGACGTTTTCGAGCTCGCCGCGAAGAAAGTGGATCTTGTTTATCTCGATCCTCCATATGTACCGCGGTCGGACGATAACTGCTACATAAAGCGTTATCATTTCCTTGAGGGTCTGTCTTGCTACTGGCAGGGATTACCTATCGACGAATCAACAAAAGTGAAGAAGATAGCCAAGAAATACACCCCATTCAGCTATCGACGAACAGCGGTTGAGGCATTCGATAGAATGTTTTCCCGCTTCAAAAAGAGCACGATAGTTTTGTCATATAGCTCTAATGGCTATCCTGATTTAAATGTACTTGAAGAACTTATGAAAAAGCACAAGCCGAGTGTAAGGGTATTTGAGAAACCACATCGATATCATTTCGGGACGCATGCTGGTGTAGAGCGGTCTTCCGTTACCGAATATCTCATTGTAGGTCGCTAATGCAGGTCGTTGAGCAAAATATCGACGATGTTGTTGCAAGTTTAAGTCCTCTGTCCGTTGAGTGGATGGATGATGTTGCCGCCTCTGCAATTGCTCGACTGTCAGCATTGCCAAAAAAAACGCAGTACGATCGCCAAGACATACAAGAATTGCTCGATTCCGATTTCAGCGAGGGGCTGCTGTGCGCACGCCTCTTTCTTGCCCTGTCGAAAGACAGCATGGAGACAGAACTTCGTAGCGCCCTTGGTTCTGGAGGGATAGGTTCTACGCGTTACAAGGCTGATCCAATTGCATTTTTAGCGACACTCGAAAGCTTGGGCTTGCCCGAAGCAATGTCCGCGACAATCAATTATCAGCCTGTTTGGAGCGACATTCTTGTCGAACGTCTTCGCTCTGGTCGAGGCTCTGCAATCCAAGGGCAGCGCCGTGGACGCGGCTTGGAGGATTTCGCAGAAGCCCTTGTTCGAGAAGTATTCGGAGAAGGTGGCTACGAGACCCGCTGTACGTTTACGGGTGCTGACGGAACAACCGCGAAATGTGATGTTGCTGTTCCGGATAGGAGCAGACCGAGGATCGTCATTGAGTCTAAAGCCTATGCCGCAACTGGTTCAAAAATGACCGATATCATCGGTGATCTCGACGCGATTATTGCGGCAAAACGCCACGATACCCCGCTCCTATTCTTGACCGACGGCCTTACCTGGAAAGCGCGAATGTCCGATTTGCGAAAGATCGTGCAACGTCAAAATCAAGGGAAAATTACGCGTATTTACACGACCAAAATGCGCGAGCAATTTTTGGCCGATCTACACACGCTAAAAGCGGAGCTCGGAATCGACTAAGTCTTAACCGAGCTGACCTGGATGGGCTAATCAAGTTTCAGCTTTTGCTGCTGTTCTACACATCGCCTTGAAAGGATGTGAACCAGCGATCACCTTATCTTTTTCTTTTTACTCGAAGGAATTAGCAAGACTACACAATAGTTTAGCGGACAGTAGGTCTCTTTCGGCCCGTTGGTTCCTTTAAGCGTTACCGGCGAGCGAAAGCTAAGGTGCGGCTGCAAAAGCCAGTGAGCTCTTGATCATTGATGGTTGCGGTTTGCCATGCCGGGTTGCTGTCGTGGTGGAACCGGTTGCCGTAGTCCCTGAGGGCTTCCAGCTCGGTGATGTCAGCCTGCGACAGGATCTCGTCCGCCGTTCCCACGCGCTGCCGGCAAAGACCGAGGAAGGGACCGAGTAACGTCTCCGGCGGATAGTACGCCGGAAAGGCGACACGCATGAAAGCCTCCAGAATCGGGCGGAGTGCCTGGGCCGCTTCGCGTTCAGTCGCGGGGCCGCCGTTGGCAATGTAGTCGCTGACAAGGGCATGCCGACGGTCATGTTCGGTGACCGCGTCCTGCGTCACGTCCCAGGCGGACAGGGTCGAACCGGCACCCTGCCGAGCGATCCGGATGGCGGCGCGACTTGCCCCTCTGTCGGCGCCGTTCCAGACACCAAGGAGGAACGGTTTGGAATGTGAAAGTACGATCATCTGGCTGACACGGTCGTGGAGCGCCCGCATTTCGTGGACGGTGGTCAAGGAACGGTGCTCATCGAGGCTCGTCATGGGGTCGTCGATCACAACAATCTTGTCGGCGAGTGACGGGTCGCGATCGAGCGAGGCAAAGAAGAATGCGAGTGCCAGCGTGTTACGATCGCCGGCGCTCAGGGTGTTGCGGAAAGACGGGCCGTTTCCGGTCAGTGCGACCGAGGCGTTGTTGATCACCACGTTGTAATTCGCCGAGGAACCAGTGCGGCTGTTAACCGAAGCAACAGCGCCAATGCGGAAGCCCGCGTTGAACCGCTGGAGGTAGTCGTTGATGGCCGTCTGGTAGGCCGGAAAGACCCTCTGGCGATACTGCTCGAGCGCCTCGCGGGCCTGGTCACGCAGTGTCTCGGTTGCCGCCTTCGCCTGTTTTTCGGCAAGATAGTCCATACAGAGATCCGTTGCAGGTTGGGTATGGCGTGTCCGCACCAACACAAGCCGCTGCAGGTCGGCAGTGAGGGCTGCAAGGTTGGCGCCGGCCGCACGCTCCTTGACGATGGCGATACTCACGTTAGCGGCCTGCAGGCGTCCGGAGAGCGCCTCGATGTCGCTACGTACGGATTCATACGCATCGATCGCGGCCTGCGCCTCGGCCGAAAGCGCCGACGGCTCAAGCGGGGAAGCCTGTTTGCTCCGCAGCGCCGACACAACAGCGGTGCGCGCGGCGTTCCAGACGCGGGCAATTGCCGCTGTATCCACCCCGAGCGCGGGGACGTCCTGTGTGAACCGGATCCAGAACTCGCTAGTCTGCGCGGCGGTACGGATGCTGCGCTCAAAGGCGGCCGGGATGTCGCCAGCATGGGCCGTGTTGACGCCGGCTATCGCGGTAGCGATGTCCGTCTTCAGGGTCTGATATTCGGCGCTGAAATACGCCTGGTAATGCGCAATGAGCGGCGAACCTCTCAGGTCCTGGGCACAGAACGGACATACCTCGTGGTCTTCGCCGGCAGACGCCGGTCCGATGCGGCCCATTCCCTGGTTCACCCAAGCTTCCCCGCCCTGGCCGAGCACTCCAAAATGCATCTGAACGCGGGCGGCGGCGGCGCCTTCCAAATCGGGTAGATCCCGCGCGAGCAGGCTGTTGATCGCGGCCGCGTCGAATGCCGGCAGGCTCACGAGCTGGAACGCGTCCTGGCGCTGGACCGCGTCGGCGGCCCGCGCAGCAGCCAACTGACGTTCCGCCTCTTCAATCTTGCCGTCCACCCCCACATCAGGCTGGAGAGCGCAGAACGCGTCGACCGTAAGCGCCCCGCGCATGGCTACGGGAATGGCATCGGTCCGCTCCTTCAGCATTCGGTTATGCTGCTCTATCGCAGCGATGTGTTGAAGCACCGTCGCATTGAGCCGGACCCCTTGCGCGCCGAGGATCAATTCATGCAGGTTCTGGCGGTGGGCCGTTTCGATCTCGATGCCGGAGCAAACATTCTGCGCCACGAAGGCATCGTCGAAGACCGCAATATGCGGAAGCGGCTGGCTCCAGGCGCCGTTTTGAAACATGTGAGGTGCCGTGCCCTGCCGGGCGATGATGATATGCGGCGGATGTTGCGATCCGAGGCGTTGCCTCTCGTTGACCAGAACCGTATCACCCGAGCTGAGCGACCGCAGGATGGTCGCCAGCGTCGTCTTGCCCCGGCCGTTCTCCGCGTACATGAGCGTCAGCTTGCCGAATGGCAGCTGCGTTCCCGTGGCGACATTATCGAACTGCCCGATATTGCGCAAAAGTTGAATTCGATCGACGAACATGCTCCCCCCTAAGTTGCGGCAAATGTGCACAACTAGGGTTCGGTATTGCAAGCAAAATCGGCGCCTTAATCCTCGAGATTTGCGGACGTGGTACCGCGGCCACCACTAGGCCTCCGATCCGACACAACAGGTGGATGCTCTGCGAACGGCATTGACCACGCTTGCGGAATCCAGCGTGAGAGCGACAATTCACTCTAACAATTTGATCCACCGCTTCGTCCACGGATCGGAAAGAGACACGGAGTTACCCGCTCAATTGAGGCCATGCTCAGCGCCGGCCACGTTGTTCCAGCGACAATCCTCGGGAGGGCCTTGATCGAGACAATTGCCATGGGCAGTTTCTTCATAGCCGAAATGGATCGGCTAATAGCACATGGTAAATTGGAGAACTTGGAAAGGCGCTTCACCTCATTCTGGGGAGGCTCCAAGCAGACAGGTATCAAGCCCGTTCACGTCAACGATGGGTTGCGTCATTTCGAAGGGGTTGATGCAAATTATGTGCGGTATCTTGATGAAAAGTATCGCGTCTTCACCTCGTTGTTCGAGGCCCTGAGGAAGAAGGGTGCCGAGCCACAGCCGATTGAGCAGACATTATCCGCGATGAAAAACTATGACTTCCTCTCGGAAATTTCTCACCCGAACGGCCTAGGTGTGCAGTTTATCTATCCATAAATCGACGGAATGGATGAGAAAATTAAAGCGACCGCAAATGCGTTGCTGGACCGCTACAGATTCCAAGCACAGATGGCGATCTTTCAATGTCATCATCTGAATTCTGCTCTCGAAACGACAAAGACACTACCCGGACGCTATCGCGAGGCCTTCATGAAAGGCAGGTGAACCGGCGCCTAGAAATTTTCGAACCTAGCGTTGTATCTAACCGCGCCCTCTCCTATCTTTCGAGAGGGAAATCGGGTGGAAAAATAGCGTTGTTCTACGCATCAGAAAATCATATCGATAAATTACTAAGGCTGACCTACAGCCGGCTGCTATCGGAAAATCCGCAAAACAATCGCGTATCGTCGAAAAAGGGTGACAGCACCGAAGTTTTCGGAGCGCTGCTCCAGCTGACGGATCCGCGGGCACGCTTGAGCCGCGCGATGGGGCGCTCGATTCTGTTCAGCGCTGTTGGCGAATTAGCATGGTACCTCTCGGGCGACAATACAATTGAGTTCATATCGCATTACCTCGGTAAGAAATACGCTCAGTTCTCCGATGACGGAGGCCTGACCGCCAATGGAGCATACGGGAAGCGCATTTTTCTCCCCCGAGGGGCGAGCCAATGGAGCCGGATCATAAGTCTACTGCGCGCACGGCCGGGCTCTCGCAATGCCGTCATTCAGATCTTTTCAAACGATGACGCCGCTCGCCAGAGCAATGACATCCCATGTACCTGTACGCTTCACTTCGTGGTGCGCAATAATGCGCTACACCTTCACACCCACATGCGTTCGAACGACGCGTGGATAGGCCTGCCCCACGACATCTTTTCCTTCACAATGTTTCAAGAAATGGCTGCTGCTGAACTAGGGTATGGACTTGGGACGTACCAGCATTCGGTGGCAAGCTTGCATCTCTACGACGATAACGAATTCGGCCCATCACGGACCTTGGCGAACGAATACGTTGAGGAAGGGAGCTTCGAGGAAATTTCAATGCCCGCCTTACCAGGCGGAGACCCTTGGACATCTACCCAGGAATTCCTAAGTGCTGAGAGGGAATATCGAAATGGCAATTTTTCTTTCGAAGTGGCATCTAGCTTACCAAATTACTGGATGGACCTTGTGACCGTTTCAAAGCTTCACTCCATGATCAAGGCGAAGGTCAGAAGCGATCAATATGAAGAGATGATTTCGCAACTGAATCCTTGCTATCGAGTGCTGGTTTTAGATCGAATTGACCGATGGGCCGGTTCCGAAGATACGGCGTTTGGTATTTTGAGGGATTTCTGAAATGTCGCTACGTCATCATGCTGATCGTGCCACCGATATCAAAACAGGGCTTGCCGCTTATGAAAGCGATCACGGACCACTTCCCGGACTGACAACGGCTTCGAGGAGGGAAACTTGGGTCGCGCAGATGATTTCGAGCTTGCGTCGAATAGAATTCATTCGGCTTCTCAATAATCAGAAGATTGATCCAACCCGTCTCGATCCTCATCACTCGCTATTTGATCCGCTAAAGGGCGCGGCCCTTCTGGGCCGCAAGGGGCAGATTGATGAGGCCGTATGGCTAACCTTCATAGCGACGCATTTCGGCAAGCATGTTACCGATGGCTGGTCGCTCGCCTCAAACGTGATGGGCTCATTCGGTCAAGGCCCTGTCTGGACCCTCGGAACCTACGTGGCCCAGCCTGCCCAGTTTGACGCGATGCTTGTCAACAACGGCCCAGCTCTGAAGGACATGGCTAGATCCGGTCGGTTTTCCAATCATCGCCAGTACCAAAGCAAAAATCCTAAGATCATCAGCAAGGTCTTCAGCTCATTTCACGCCTGGCAGTTCGATCACGGTGGTTTCTCGGCTAAGGTTCGAGCCATCCACAAAACCCACGGACAAAATCCGACAGATGTTTTCGATCAGCTGTATCGATCGTTGAAGCCGGTATTCGGGTTCGGCAGATTAGGAAATTTCGACTTTCTAACGATGCTAGCTAAACTCAACCTAGCGCCCATTGACGCAGGCAGCACGTACCTCGTCGGCGCGACCGGACCGCTAGCCGGTGCTAAACTGCTCTTTCACAACAACACCGCATATCCTGTATCCGCCGCCGCCCTGGGCGGCCGGGTCGACCAGCTGGACGACTATTTGGGTGTAGGAAAGCAGGTACTGGAGGACAGCCTGTGCAACTGGCAGAAAAGTCCAGCCCAGTACAAATATTTCAAGGGCTAGCGAGTTGCGGCATGTAGGGATTGTCATCCCAGCGGTAACGATGCTTCATTTTAGCCAGCCGGCCCGGCGGCAGTGCTTTGGCCCTCTCAAGCTGGCCAACGATGATTCCAGGCGATACACCTACCAACTTCGCGGCCCTAAGTATGGCTTGAGGATGAGGGCGATCCATCAGAGCCTTTCGAACCTCGCGAGGGAGAAGATAGTCCTGCGCGAACAAATTGGCCTCGTTCTCTTCCTTCAACGACCCTAGGAATGAAGCGTCGCCGCCTTCGACGTCAAGGTGAGCGTCGCCATGCATGACCACGTGGCCAGCTTCGTGGAAAAAGGTGAACCAGAAGTGATCCTCAGCTCGATGGCGGAAGCTCAGATGGATGATCGGATTTCCGCTCGCAAGTTTCCAGGTGGCGCCGCTGGCTCTGCAGCCATCGGGTGCTCGAGCAGTAGTAACGGCAATCCCTACAATACGGCACGCCTCGACTAGGCGCGGAAGGAAAATCGACGGCTTCTTGAAAGCTGAGAGTTTTCTAAGCCGAGGCAACAGATCAACAAACCCCTTCGGATTGAACTTCGGAAGATCAAGCTCGATCGCCTGCCGCTCGCCAGCTCTTAGCCAAACGAGAGTTGCCATTTCGTCAACGGCAAAGGCGAACGAACGACGAAAAGCAACAGCTCCTATCCCTCCTGAGTACCGTGAGTTCCAGTCAGGAAGACTTGAGCAATTGAAAAACGACAATAGCTCGTCTTTTAGTGCGTCTTTCTTCACGCTCCGATCAATCCAACCAAATCTCCTCATTGAAGCCACCGGCATTGCCTTGGCCCAATTGGCATCAGTATCTGCGGCTGCAGACAAGCGAGCGAGGTCTGATAGATAGGTCTTGTCGCGAGCGAGCCAAAACCTCGGCGTAGAACCTAGGTGATCAGCCAGAGCCGACGCAAGCATTGGCGTGATACGAGCGTTCCCGCTCAGCAGTAGCGAAAAATCAGGACGCTCCAAGCCGAGCCCGTCGGCGAGTTCCTCGGCGCCGATTTCCCGCGTAGCCATCAATCGCTCGATTGTGGCTCCTGGAGGTGATGCCCAGTTTGGCTCGAAACTCATATCAAAACCTTCCCGGCCGAAGTTATGTTTCGCAACCGAACTCGAAAAGCCTTCTGCCATTCACTCTGACGAACGATTGACTTGCCGATCGGTTCAACTTCCAAAAACGTGTCGCCTTCAATGCGATACGACAAATGTAAATTTCCATGCTGGTGCGAGACTATCGGACTGTCCGGAAGCTCTCCCAAAAAGAGCGCGTCCCTGATGTCTGCAACTAGTGCGTTATAGCTCGCAGTCAAGTCGGCTCCCAATAAGCCGCTAGCCACGTCTTTGTCCAGCGTTACGTCGCTGATGGCAGGGGATAAGAATTGCAGTTCCAAGTGATCAAAGCCTGCCATAAGCGATCGAATTTCAGAAGGCTGGTCAGTGATGCATCCACCGACAACAGCTGTGACTGATTCAGTTGTATAAAATGTTAATCTACTCGGTGGGATCGTATCATCACCAGGACCTTTCGCAGCATCACTCATCCAGCAGAACTATTTTACCCCCAACAATATTTGGATCATTACATCAGCCCCCATGCCCGAAACCTCCCCCTCCCGGTCATCTCCCTCAGTCCCAGCTCCAAAACAATCCGCCGCGCCGCCTGCGGCGTCACCTCGAGCGTTTTCGCCACCATCCCGGCCGACACCAACGGTTTTGCCATGACGAGCTCAACCAGCTCCGGCAGTTTTGAAGACGCCCGTCGTCCCTCCAATTTGCGGTCCATTATCGTTTTCGCCAGCGTCAGCCGGTCATGTTCTTTCATGCCTGTCTCGGCGGACGCCAAAAGGCCGTGAGCGATGGCAAGCAGCCGGGTCTCGCGATCGCGATGCCGGCGCCGATCGACCGGTATGGTTTTCAGGCCGAGATTGATGGCGGCGAGATGGGTGCCGGTGGTAACGCCGGCCTGGCGCAGGATGGAGGCGGCAAGCAACCGACCGAGCCACGGCGCATGCTGCAGGACGGAAAGCTCGTTCCAGGCATCGAGGGCGACGATCGCCTGCAGCACCGCCGGCAAGTTTTCGGCCTGGCGCAGCACGCCACGCCATTCCTCCAGCCGGGCATCCTCGTCCCAGTCGAGATCATATACCAGTGCGTCTCTGTCTGCCGCGCTGGCGCGGCCGGGTCGCGTTGCGTTTTCGATCGCGGCCTCCGATCGGGCAAGTACCGCATCGATGGCGGCATAGTCGACGCCGAGGAGATTTTCGACGTCGTCACCTTCCTCCCCCTCCCCTTCTGAGTGGATCGCGGCCGCCGACCGAACAACTTCGGCCGTCGTTGCCTCGTCCCCGCCGCCCGACCCGATCTCCGAGGTTTTCCGCAGCGAGCCGATGCCGTCGGCAGAGAGCGCCCAATCCGGGGATTGGGCGGCGATCCGTCGGCGGGTGCGTAGCACGTCGCGGGCGATTGTCAGTTCGTGGGTGGGTGTGCGAATGTCCCGCGTGGCGTCATGGAGAACGATGTCTTCTAGATGGACGAGTTCGCCGTCGATCCACAGTGAGGCGCATGCATCGGTGAATTGGCTGCGCTCAATCCATCCTTGGCCGACTTGCGAACGGGCGATGCGCTCGTCCAGACGCGTAAGCGCCATACCGGGGTCGAAAGCCGGCCGCATCAGGGTAGTCATGCTGATTTTCGCCAGATCGTAAGCCATTGAAATTACAGTAATTGATTTGCTAAAGGAACTCTATATAAATGTTATGGTTCCTCACATGGTATGATTGCTAGTTGAGCGCCTAACCATCGATAAGTACCCCTTATCAGAAGGGTTGCGCATCCGATCTATAGATGTTTATTATACTATGACTTAACGATGATCTAATTTATATATTAATTGACGCATGGGATTTTTACTGGACTGCGGTCTCGAACCCGGAGACTTAAACGCCCGGAGCCTTCGACCGGTTCTGGGATGGCAGGCTTTTCTGCGCTGCGATAAAAGCAAACCGCCCCTCATATGGCAGCGATAATCGATTGATGCCGTAACTGCCGCCGGCGGGAACCAGTTGTACTCTGCTATCGCACACCGCGCACTGTGCTGCTAGAGCACGTCCATTGAACGCGGAATCGTGTTGACGATTCCCCTGGCTGCGGAATTCTGATTCCATCGCCCCGACTGGTGATTTGGTCGGAGGCAATATGACCCGAGCTTTCAGTGATGATCTGCGTAGCCGCGTTCTGGCTGCGTCACGCGATGGCATGTCGGCGCGATCAGCGGCGGCCCGATTTGGAATTGGCATTTCAACAGCCATCGCCTGGATCGCAAGTGCGCGGGCTGGTCGGTTGTCGCCTTTGAGGCAGGGCCGACGCGGTGGCTCACGCCTCGATGCCCACGAGGACTTCATCATCGGCATGATCGAAGAGGAAAAGGACATTACCCTCAACGAGATGGTCCTGCGACTGGCCGCAGAAAGAGCCGTATCGATCGGTCGCAGCGCGCTTGACGTCTGGCTGCGAAAGCGCGGCTGGACTTTCAAAAAAAGACCGCACATGCACTGGAGCAGGAGCGTCCCGATCTCCTGAAGCGTCGCCAGGACTGGTTCGACGGCCAGCTCGATCTCGATCCGGCGCGCCTCGTCTTCATCGATGAAACCGGCCTGAGCACGAAGATGTCTCGGCTTCGTGGACGAGCCATTTGTGGAGAACGATGCCGCTCCCCGATCCCACACGGGCACTGGAAGACGACGACGTTTACTGGAGCGCTCAGGCTATCCGGCATGACCGCGCCCATGGTCTTGGACGGTGCGATGAACGGGGTCGCATTCCAGGCCTATGTGCAACAGGTTCTCATTCCAACCTTGGCACTGGGCGATATCGTCATCATGGACAATTTGCCCGCACACAAGGCGGAAGGCGTGCGTCATGCAATCGAAGGCGCGGGATGCCGGTTGCTCTACCTTCCTCCCTACAGCCCCGACTTTAACCCCATCGAGAAGGCGTTCGCCAAGCTGAAGGCTCTATTGCGCGCCAAAGCCGAGCGAACGGTCGAGGGCTTATGGAATACGGTCGGCCAGATCGTCACACTGTTCGAACCGCAAGAATGCGAAAACTACTTCAAATCATGCGGATATGACCCCGAGTAAAGCGGACGTGCTCTAGATCTCGTGCGGTCAACGCGGTGGCACTCGGACTGCGTATGAAAAGAGATCAAAGGTCCTCGTGGCCACGTTGCCCAATGTCTTCGGAAATCTCCTGCCTGAGCTTTGGACCTTTCGCGAGTCTTCGCCCCAACGCGGTGACGAATGCCCCGTAGCGTTCGCTTGATTTGGCTCGTGCAGCCTGCGCGGCAGGCTCCGGCAGCGTTGGAGTTGTCGACAACCAGAAGCGCACAAACACTGCGAACGTCTCGACGGAAATGCCGAGGTCGCGCTCCATTCGCGTCATGCGGCGGTCGAGTTGGTCGAGTCGCTTGGCGGTGGCAGCCTCCTGTCGCTCGGCTGCATCTGGCGACAGGAAGGACGCGATTCCCGCTTCGGCGATCAGGGATAGAGATTGATCGCGCCGAGCAGCATACGCAGCGAGCGCTTTCATGACGTCAGGATCAAGATAGACTGAGAGGCGCTGTTTCTTGGAAGCTTTTATCACAATCGTCTCCTACAGATCGATCCCATCGCCCGGATCGAGCGAGGCCTGACGTGCTACCTGGCGCATGGTCTGGTTCATACGGCTGAGGCGGGCGGCGTCCTCCTCCACATCGTCGCGAGGATCGATCTCGAATTCGTTCTGGATCACATCCTTACGCTCGACCGTCTTGGCCCGGCTCAGTTCCGGCTGATGTCGGCGTTCTGATTCCGCCGGATCGTCGTCCGTCTGCGCTTCTGCCGCGACCAGCGTGTTCACTACCGGCAGCTTCGGAAGTTCGAGGCTGCTCCAGTCGTCGGCTTGCTTTGCCTTCGGCTTGGTCAGCGTCGGCGGGGTCAGGATACGCTCCTGGAGGCGGCGATCCTCGTAGTATCGAGCCTTCTTCGCCCGGATCGGCGGGATGCCCGCCACCATGACGATCTCGTCCGAGGGCGGAAGCTGCATAATTTCGCCCGGCGTCAGAAGTTGCCGGGCCGTCTCTGAGCGAGAGACCATCAAGTGCCCGAGCCATGGCGAGAGCCGGTGACCGGCATAGTTCTTCATCGCCTTCATCTCAGTGGCTGTACCGAGCGCATCGGACACGCGCTTGGCGGTGCGCTCGTCATTTGTCGCGAAGCTGACGCGCACGTGGCAGTTGTCGAGGATCGAGTTATTCGGGCCGTAGGCTTTCTCGATCTGATTCAGCGACTGGGAAATCAGGAGCGCCTTGAGCCCATATCCAGCCATAAAAGCAAGCGCACTCTCGAAGAAGTCGAGGCGGCCGAGGGCCGGAAATTCATCGAGCATCAGGAGAAGGCGATGGCGGTTGCCTTTCGCTTGCAGATCTTCTGTCAGGCGGCGTCCGACCTGATTGAGGATTAAGCGGATCAGCGGTTTCGTTCGGTTGATGTCGGACGGTGGCACCACGAGGTAGAGCGTGGTCGGATGCTTGCCGCCGACGATGTCGACGATGCGCCAGTCACAGCGGCGTGTGACTTCGGCAACGACAGGATCACGATATAGCCCGAGGAACGACATAGCGGTCGACAGCACGCCGGATCGCTCGTTATCGGATTTGTTCAGCAACTCGCGCGCGGCGGACGCGATGACCGGATGCGGCCCCGCCTCGCCCAGATGCGCCGTCTTCATCATGGCGGCGAGCGTCGACTCGATTGGCCGCTTTGGATCAGACAGAAAAGCCCCGACGCCAGCGAGTGTCTTGTCCGCCTCGGCATAGAGAACATGGAGGATCGCTCCAACCAGCAACGCGTGACTGGTCTTCTCCCAGTGATTTCGCTTTTCCAGGGAGCCTTCGGGATCCACGAGAATGTCGGCGATATTCTGTACGTCGCGAACCTCCCATTCCCCTTTACGGACTTCCAGCAGCGGATTGTAGGCAGCAGACTTCGCGTTGGTCGGATCGAACAGCAAGACTTGACCATGACGCGCGCGAAAGCCAGCGGTCAACGTCCAGTTTTCGCCCTTGATGTCGTGAACGATTGCCGAGCCAGGCCAGGTCAGCAGCGACGGCACCACCAGGCCGACGCCCTTGCCGGACCGGGTCGGCGCAAAACAAAGCACATGCTCCGGCCCGTCATGGCGAAGGTAATCGCGATCGTGCTTACCGAGCACGACGCCATCGGCACCCAGCAAACCGGCCGCTTTGATCTCGTCGGGACCTGCCCAACGGGCGGAGCCGTAGGTTTCTACATTCTTCGCCTCGCGCGCCCGGGAGACCGACATGCCGATCGCGGCGGCAATAGCGATGAAGCCCCCCGACGCTGCAATGAAACCACCTTCGACAAAGATCGGTGGTGCGTACGCATCGTAGAAGTACCACCACCAGAAGAAGGCCGGCGGATAGTAGATCGGCCAGCCCGCCAATTCGAACCAGGGGACGCCGAGCTGCGGCTGGAATCCCAGCCGCCACGCGGTCCACTGTGTCGCCACCCAGGTCGTCATGAGGACGATCAGGCAGACGGTGATGAGTTGGCCCCAGAGGATCTTGGTCGCCGACATGGCGTGTTCCCTTTCTCTTGATTGGATTACATGCCGAGCCCGCGCTTGCGCCCAAAGCTCCAATCGACGCCGCTGTCGCCGCGCGAGACGCCGGACACATGCTGGCCAATTTGCTTTTCGAGGGATGGCGTCCAGGGCACGAGCTGGAAGCCGAGGCCGTCGTCGATCATGGCAAAGCGGCCAGACGCGAGCGCAAAGCGCTGTCGATACGACCCGGCGACATACTCGCCGGTCCCAACCTTGGTGAACGGCCGACCGGTATCGGTTGCGAGCTTCTGGCCAAGGGCGTCCACCTCGCGCTGACGCAGCGTCTCGATCAGACCACGCGTAAAGTTGACGCCGCGAGATTGCCGCTCGGCGAGGCCTTGACCAACGAGATGGTCGGCCCGCCTGTCCATCGCCTGACGCACCTCGGCGCCGAAACCACCACCGCCGAGCACGATGGGATCGCGGGCGATTGCCTGCCGGTCGAGCCAGGTGGCGCCGGTGGCATGAACCTGCCGTTCGATGTCGAGATCGGAGCGGACCGCTAGCGCGAGGCGGCGGCGGCCCTGCGCATCATCGAACTTGCGCAGCTCGACGATCGAGCCCGGCGCACCGTCGCCAGCGGCATCAAGGTCGGGCAGCTTGATGTGATGAGTGCGGCCGTCGGTGCCGTCGACCACCGCGTAGGCCGTGCCCTTCAGCTCATCATCGAGACCACGATCGACCAGTCGCCCAACGACAGGATCGTCGAGGCTTTCGCCGGCGAGCACATAGTTTGCCGCGCCGCGGTCGATGCCGCGCTCGGTCAGGCCGCGATGGATGCGCTTGATGATGTCCCCGCGTTCGCCCAACTCGCGCAAAGTCGCCTCGGCATTGTCCCCGATCACCCACTGGCCGGGACCGATCTGATCGGCGAGGCCGAGCGTCTCCAGCTTCCGCAGCCGGCCGACTTTCATCGTGTGGAATTCGTCCGGCTGGCGATCTGGGTGCGGGGCGAGATCGACGACGCCGGTACGGTAGCTGTCCCTGGCAAGCTGCCGGTCGAGATTGGTCCAGCGCTCCGCCTCGATCTGCCGCTCCAGATTGCGGCGGATCTCGTGATCGGTGCGCGGCCCCAGCTCCTGGGTGACAAGATCCTGCGCGCGGGCGCGCATCCCCTCTTTGATGTAGTCGCGGGAAATGACGAGGTCCTGGCCGTCATCTGTGCGACCGCGCAGAATGATATGGACGTGGGGATTGTCGGTGTTCCAGTGATCGACGCCGACCCAGTCGAGCCTTGTGCCGAGGTCCTTCTCCATCTGCCGCATGAGGTCGCGAGCGTAGGTCTTGAGGTCGGACATCTCGGTCGCGTCCTCGGGCGAGACGATGAACCGGAAATGGTGCCGGTCGTCCTGTATCCGCTCCGCAAAGGCATTGGGATCGGCGTCCTCGGTCTCCGGCCCGAACAGCCGCGCCTTCTCCCCATCCTGGGTAACGCCCTCACGCCGCAGATAGCTGAGGTGGGCGCTCAGGGGCGCCGAACGAGCAGTGTGCCGGACGACGCGCGTTTTGATGACTGTATTACGCGAACGGCTGGTGAGCAGCCGATTGGCCTGCATGGTCGCGCGCTGGCCACGCCCGAAACGCGAGCGGCTCCCCGAGCTGATTTTGCCGGAGCGCGAGACCCTGCCGCCGGCGCGCTGAGCGGCCGCCAGTGCCTGGGCGATGAAGGGCCGCGCCTGTTGTGCGCGAGTGGAACGGATGCGGCCTGGCCGGATGCGGAAATCGTCCTCGCCGCTCATGGTGGAGACCCCGCACACCGCGCAAAGCTGAGGAAATCCTTGCGGAAATCGCGAAAGCGCAGGCTGCGCCGATCAGGCGCACCTCTCGCAGATGCGCCATAAGTCCCTGAAAACACACGACCGAACGAAAGCGCACATCGCCCGCTTTTATCTCGCCCTCCCTTGGTCGCTTCTCCCGCCGCCCCCATCAGCCACGCAATCCTTACGACCCAGCACGATCCAGAAACAGAGACTACGGCAATCATCGCAATGCCTCCTGCTCGACGTTGCGGCGCACGAACAGGCCATCGGACGGCGGTGCGAGCGCCGACAGATCGACAATCGCACGGTCGTCAGAAGGCTGGCCGGAGGGGAGATTGGCGGTCTTGTTATCATCACCATTTCCGGCGAGAGAACGCGCGACGAACAGCGGCGCAATCGACCATGAAGAGCGCGACGGGTGAACGACTGTGCGCTTGGGGGCGGCTGTATCCCCGTCGATCAGCGACATGATTTTCGCGATGTAACTGATGGTCTCGGCCGGCAGTGGATCGCCGGTGACAAGGTGCTTTTCGTAGCGGCCGGGGCCGGCATTGTAGGCCGCGAGAAACCCCGGGGAGCCATAGAGATCATGCAGCTCTGCGAGATAGGCAGAACCAGCGAGAATGTTGTCACGCGGCTGATAAGGATCGTCGCCAAGGTGATACCGTGTGCGTAGTTCCATCCATGTCGCCAGCATGATCTGCATCAGCCCCATCGCGCCTTTCGGCGAGACGGCAAGCGGATCATGATCGCTTTCAGCCTGCATGACGGCGCGTATCCATCGTTCGGGAATGGCAAAACGTCTGGCAGCTTCAGTGATGTGCTTTACCCATGGATCGGACGGCGGGGCAACCGCGACTGAGCTATCTGACAAAGCATCGGATTTCAGAGAATCAGCCAACGCTATGCATGGCTGCGTGACGATCATGATGACCGCGACGAACATCGCCGTGATCACTGGAACAGCCGCGTGAGAACCACCGTCCCAAACTCCCGTGAGCCTGCCATCGTGCTCGCTTCGGTCAAGGGCGAGGCTTCGCCGTCGGCCACTATTTTCCGGACGGTCGACGTTGGATGACGCGTCCGCTTCCCGGAAAACAGGCCGCCGCCCCTGACCTGCGCTGCGCGCAACGGCTTGCTTGCAGGCGATCGGGTCGAGGGGATTGATCGGCGCTCGATCGATCAAGGGGATTACGCCTGAAGGTTCGGGGGAAGGACGGCAGCGCATGACGGTCACCCCTGTTCATCGCGCCGCGTCTTGCGCGTCCAGTGAAGATTCCAGACATCCTTGTCGGTGCCGGACTCGAACATCCGGGCGCGGATCGGCTCGACGAAGGACGGATCATCGATGGTCACGGACAGATACGCCCCTGCCCTCTCTCCGGTGCGATCCCACGCCGCGCCAACCTCAATTCCATCGCCGAATATGCGATGGTTCGGCGCATTTTCGGCGTCGGTCTCATCTGCAGGCAGGATGGTCACCTCGGCATCAAGGGTGAGCGTGCGGATACGGCCGAAAAAGCCGTCACTGTTGCGGGTGAAGGTCCCGATCTGGGTCATGGATAATTCCTTTCGTTGGTGGGGGAGCAAGCCATTCACGGCTCGTCGGTTACCGGCTCGTGGACACTCTCTGCGGCCGGATTGGGATCGTCGGCCGTCCAGAGTGGGACCGCCCGGCCGACGACGGTTGTGAGGGGAAGCGGTCCGAAATAGCGGCTGTCGAAACTGTCAGGTGCATCCCAGTTCATGAAGAAGGCTTCGCTCTCGGCGATCTGCCGGCATCCCTGCCAGACGGGCAGCGATCGGCCCTGGCTGTCGCGCCCGCGAGCCTGTCCGTAACTCATGCCGTAAGCGGTGATGTCAGTGCTGGAGCGGCAAACTTCGGTGCCACCGAGCGCCAGCACGCGCTTGAGTAGCGGTAAGCCCTTCGGCAGATAGCGACGCTCGTCCAGGAAGTTTGCCAGCTCGTCGGGCGGCATGACCACAGCCAGATCGGTGACGTCGATACGATCGACCGGAACGACACGATAAAGCCCAACCGGCGCACTGGCGCTGGCGTTCCAGATCAGCTTTTTCGGTATTTCGATAAATGCCGAAACGCTGGTGGTGAGTACCGAAAAACATGTCACCATCACCCATGCGAAGCGCGTCATGCTATGCCTCCAGTGCGATCGTTGGCGGTGGTGTGGTCTGCGATTGGGAGAATGCTTCGACGCTTGAGCCAGGCACGATGCTGCTCGCGGCTGTAGGCCCGAAACGGCTCGTTGACGGTGAGGCGATTGTGCACATGCCGCCAGTGATCTGGCGCGACGTCGGCCGGATCGATGCCAAGTGCTTCGATCGCGTCGATGGTGTTCAGGACCGTTTCAACCTTCGGCCAACCGTGGATGCGCAACAGGATGTCGCCGCCGGGACGCACGAAGGGAAGCGTCTGGAACGCTTCGCCTGCCGCCACCGCGCGCAGAATATCGATACGGGAAACGACCGTGCCGTAATCGTTCGCCGCCCAACGGACGAAGGCGAACACGCTACCGGGCGTAAAGCCGACGATGCGGCGGTGGCGATCGATGCGCTGTTCTTCAGCGATGCGACCGAAGCGGATCCAGTGCTCGATCCGCTTCTCGCGCCATGTCAGCTCAACCAGCGTTCGACTGGGCACAATGCTGTCAATATGCGTCCCCATCTTCATCGTCCCGCTCCCAAGGTGGAAGGCGAGAGGGGGACAATGAGGGTGCAGGCGTATGACGCTTCAAGCGATCCACCGGCCGCAGATGCAGGGCGGTCCGTTAGAAAGATTCCGAAGGAATCCAGGTTAGGAATGTTAGGGGCGCGAATAACAGAAGGAATACGGAGGTTTAAGTCCGCTTTCGGTCCCGGATAGCACGGGAATCCGGTCCCCGATAGCACGGGCCTCGTGGTCCTCGATAGCACGGGTCGGTCCACAGCTTGCTCACAGTCTGATCGTCCGGCGACGCGGCGCGCGGAACGCGGCAATGCCAAACGGATCGATTGAGGTGGATTGAAAGGTCAGGCGGGTACGACCGTCCGGATCGGTGACGAGCGCCAGGCGATAGCCAGGCAGCGGCTGACGCTCGACGATGCCGCGCAGGTCATAGACAAAATGCTTGAGGGGCGAGAGGCTGCCGGACTTCAGATGCAGGTGCTTGAGATCGAAGCTCCAGCCCCCTGTCTGGCGACCGCCGTGCTTGCGCACCAGCCGGTAGAGCCAACGTTCAAAGCCGCCCCTGAGATCGAAATAGTCTCGGTCGATGGTCAGGATCAGCGCATCGTCGATGACCCCGGCATAGAACCAGTCCGGCAGGATGAGCTCGATGCCGAGCGGGCGGCCTTCTGCATCGAGCCGCTCCTTCCATTCGGCGATCCAGGAGAAGCGATGCCGGCGCCGTTCGGATGGCTGGCGGATCGTGGTGGCGATCGTGGTGGATTGCAGCCGGTCGAGGGCTGCCTTCAGCCGTTCGTAGCTGCGGGCGGAATCGTCCCGGCGGATGAAGGTCAGGATTTCATAAGGCGTGGCCGCCATCAGCCGGGATGTGCGCAGGCCATTGTCGCGGGCTTCGACGATCTGCGACGCAGCCCAGATCAGGATATCCGCGTCCCATATGGTCGCCATGCCGTGTTCGGCAGTCGCCTCCACGCGGATCGATACCTCGCCCATGCGAAAATCGATCGGCGTGACGCGCCGGGATTTGGCTAGTGAGAAGAACGGCCAGGACATGAGGTCCTGTGCATCGCGGGCGGCGATATTGCCGCCACTTGGCTGAAAGAGCTCAAGCTGCTGTCCCTGATATGTCCTGTGTCCCATCATCGCGGCCATCCGGACGATCAGCGCGGCAGGCCAATGGCGCGAGCGGCCACCGCCATTTGCGGCATGCGCGCGCTCGAAACGGCCTCCGATGTGGACCGGCGTGCGGACGCGTCAATCCAGGCGTTGATGTCGGCGACGGCATAGACAACGCGGCCGCCGAGCTTGTGATAGACCGGTCCGGTTCCGTCGCAGCGATGCTTTTCGAGCGTACGGGGCGAAAGATCGAGAAGGCGGGCCGCTTCGGCGGTGCGCACGAAGCGCGGCCAGGTGCTGTCGGTTTTTTCCTGCATTGTCTGCCTCCATCGCGGCTGCCGTCAAAGCGGCGGGTCGGCTGCGACAGTGGCGAAAAAAATGCGGTCCGGCGGAGTGACAGAATTCGCTAGCAAGCAACCTGTCCCCCCGCGAACGAACGCCGGCCACACCGCCATTCATGCGGAGCTGGCGCGCTTATGAGCGGCGTTGCGGAAAAGCTGTCCCTTGGTCGGACCACCCCGCAAGATGCGACGGTAGCCACCGCCGACATAATCCCTGCCCTCAGCGATAAGACGAGCAAGGTGCCGTCGCGCAGAGGTATTTTGCCAGTCCACGGCCGAGATGGTCCGAAAGTCACGACTGAAGACGACACTGGCAATCTCACGCCTCGTTGCGCCGTCACGAAGCCCGTCCAGGATTCGCAGCATGAGAATGAAGCGATGGCGATGAAATGCTGAAATCTGTTGCTGGCGCATGGCTGGCCCCGCCTGTTTTCCTGCCAGCCATCCGTGCATTCGTCGCAGACTGTGCAGACGAATATCGAGATCCGCGTCCATCGGCAGCATGACAGCCAGTCTGGAGGGTGGCGCGCTCCCGGCAAACCAGATCCGCAAACTGGCACTCACCTCAGAGGCTGGAATGTAGACCGCACTATCGCGATCCACTCCGCTCACCGATGCCGGCAGATCTCTCGGATCAAATTCCAGGCATCCTGAAAATCCGGCTGGAGCGTCAGCGACGACGATGGCCTCCGGATCAAGATCGGGGCGCCAAAGAGGGTGCGCCAGCCATGCAGGGACATCAGGGTCCAGCGCGAAAGGCAATCCCCCATCGGGTCGTCAGGACCTGCCGGGCTTTGCGTGTCGAAACCGTGCCGCCTTCATTGGCAAAGGCAGCAAAGTCAGATCGATAATCGCTGTTTCGTCGGAGAAATTCGAAAGCAAACCCACTGCGATCAAGGGGCGGGAATTGAATGGCGAACTGCGGCGAGGACCAAACCGTCTCTGAAACCATGGGACACTCCTACGCGAAACAACAGGAAGCACAGGACCGCTGACGACACGGCCAGCAGCGGATCGGGACAAAACGGACCGATGAACAGACGAACTGGAGGGGAAGGTTAACTATGGCGTGACGTCAGATCTTGATCTGATTCCGCCTCACTGCTTCAACAATCGTATGAACGACATTCGACGTGTCGAGTTTGTCTTTCGAATTTCGGAGATGGGTGTTCACCGTGTTTTTCGAAATGCTCAGGATGACGGACACTTCCCAGGCCGTCTTGCCTTGCGAAGTCCAGGTGAGAACCTCGACTTCCCGGGGCGTCAGTTTTCTGAACTGTGAAATCGATAGACCCATCATTCGTCGTCTCACGAGCAAAAGGCATGAAAAGGCATTCATGAGCCTCGCCTGAGTGGTGAGGCCGATGTTCAATTCAGTTCTATAGCCGCAACAAAATGCGGAAATCTGCGATGTAAGCCGCCAAGGATCATCCGTAACGTTCTAAAGAACAACAATCCTTGAGGCGATTATCATCATCGAAAAGCGGCGACACAAGTCCCGGAGCTTGCGAATGATGACTATAGTATGTGGTCTGTGAGGCCGCCATTTGATTATTTTTCCCCATGAAACTCACGGCGATTTTTGCAAGAAATCTTCGACTCTGTCGGCAGCAATGCGGGCTCTCGCAAGAACGCCTGGCTGTGTTCGCCGGACTTGACCGAAGCTACATCGGCAAGCTGGAACGGGAGCTGAGTTCTCCGACGCTGGACGCTGTCGAGGCCCTGTCATCTGCCATGCAGATCGATTTTGAGGTTCTGATCCGGCGACAGCCTCCCGATGCCCCAAAAAGGAACTGAGGGCTGAAGAGCGTTGCGAAAGCCTCGCATAATAAATTGATTTAGTGAGGGAAAATCCAAGATCCGATCGTCGTCATTTACGAAACCAGATCCTTTACCTCGACGCCCAAGGCCCCTGCCAGGCGACTGAGCGACACAATCGTCGGGTTGCGCCGGCCTGCTTCGAGACCGCTGAGATAAGCCCGCGTGAGCCCAGAGCGATGCGACAGCTCTTCCTGTGAAAGAGCCCGCTCACGCCGGATGCGCAGAACATTGAGACCGACAATCGCCCGTATATCCATCGGGTGATTTTTCGGGTCGCGCACACTCTATGACGACACACTATAGTGAACATTCGTCTTGACAGGACACGGTGCGGGTGCATTTAATGTGCACTATATGGAACACTGTTTCGATAATAGGAACACTAGATGTCTAACAGCCTTTCCCTCGAAAAGGGCCTCCACATCCTTGGCCTCCTGAAAAGCTCGAACGAAGCGCTCGGCGTCAGAGAGGTCGCGCGCCGGCTGGATCTGAGCCCGGCCGTTGCTCAGCGGATGCTCAACACGCTGGCCTCGCAAGGCTATGTCGAGCAGGACGCCGATACCCGCCGCTATCAGATTGGTTACGCGGTCCTCGGACTGGCGCAGCATGTGTTTCAGCGCGGGCGGCTGCTGTCGCTCACAGAGGCTGAGCTGCAGACCATGGCATCGGAAAGTGGCTTCAACGGATTCCTCGGCGTGCGGCGCGGCGCCACCGGCGTCTATGTGCTCGCGGTGCAGTCCGACAGTCCGGTGGTCATTCGCGCCCAGCCGGGGGAAGTGATGCCGCTGCATTCGACGGCGCTGGGAAAGGCGCTGTTGTTCAACCTGTCGGATGAGGCAGTCGCCAACCTCCTCGGGGAAGGTCCTTTCGAGTCCCGTACGTCAAGGACCCTGACGAACCTGCAAGGCCTGATTGAACAACTGCATCTCGCCAATTCGCTCGGCTATGCCACCGCAATTTCGGAAAACATCGAGGGTGTGATCTCCGTTGGGGCCCCGATCTACGATGCCGGCGGCGGCACCATCGCCGCGATGAGCGTCGCCTTCCCCCGCGCGCTCCAACCGAAGACCAAGATCACAGACATTGCGCAGAAAGTGCTGGGCGCTGCAGCCCGCATTTCGAAAGCCATGGGGTTCGACGAAACCACTTCGAGCAAAGGGAGGCCAGAAGCCGATGTTGCTTAATCACGAGCGGCTGCGGTCTGCGATGTCCGCGCATCAACTCGACGCCATTGTCGCCACGGCACCTGAGAATGTGCTCTACACCAGCGGGTTCTGGTCGCTGCCACAATGGATACGGCGTGGCCCGCAGGCCTTCGTCGTCTGGACGTCAGGCGAAGCCGATGGCCAGCCTGTCGTCATCGCCGGCACATCGACGCTGGACCTGGTGGCGGATCAACGCGTGGCAGCGAGAATACGCCGATATGGCGCCTTCCCCATCGATCACGCGCCATCTGTTAAGCTCGATCCGGTCAGCGCCCGTCAGGCAGCGCTTCATGCGCTTGCCGATGACGGTGATGCGATCAAGGCCCTTGTCCTGGAAATCCGGCAGGCCGGACTTGATAAAGCCCGGATTGGTATCGACGAAATGGGGCTTCTCCCCGGCGACACCGAACGACTGCGCAGCGAACTGCCCAGTGTGACATGGGTCATGGCGACATCGATCTATCGCAACATCCGTGCCGTCAAGACGCCGCTGGAGATCGACCGGCTCAGAACGGTCGCGGCCGTCACGGAGCGGTCTGTCGCGGCGGCACTCGCTATAGCGACGGAGGGCGTGACCGAAATCGAGCTTGCCAGGGCATTTCACGGCCAAACGGTTCGCGAGGATGCTGTCCCCGTTCTCGGTTGTATCGGTTTTGGCGAACGCAGCGCGCTCATGAACGTGCAGCCTTCCGAGCGACGGCTACGCCAGGGTGACATCATCCGCTTCGACGTGGGCGGTCACTATGGCAATTACCGCGCCGATATTGCCCGTATCGCGAGCCTGGGTTCACCCTCCAGGGAGATCCAGATGAAATATGATGCCCTGAACAAAGGCGTTCAACGTGGCATCGCGCTGATCCGACCGGGGGTAGCTGCCCGCGACGTCTTCCAGGCTGTCGTCGAGACCGTCCGGAGCGAAGGGATCGCTCAGTATCAGCGAAGCCATGTCGGACACGGTATTGGCCTTGACGGCTACGACGCGCCGCTGCTTTCGGCGACAAGCAGTGACGTGCTGGAGGAAGGCATGGTCGTCTGCATCGAGACGCCCTATTACGAGCTCGGTCGGATTGGCCTGCAGGTCGAGGACATGCTCGTCGTGCGGGCCGATGGCGCGGAGATGCTGTCGAACAACGGCAACAGCATGACGGTACTGGGCTGATGGCTCGCGCTGCGGCCTATGCCTGTTACCGATGCGGGCAGGAATTCCCTCTCGATCTGGTGATCGATTCCAGGGGATGCCGAACCTGCTTCTCTGAGGCGCCGTCGAACCTCCACATGGTCTATCGACAGGCGGATGGCGGCCCGCCGGTCGGCTCGGACAGGTCCCTGCCCTCGCTTTGGCGCTATGCTGACAGGCTGCCATTTGACAGGCGGGACGCGATTTCGCTTGGCGAAGGGCTCACGCCGCTGCTGCCGACGACAAAGCTCGGCGCGGCAATCGGTGTCCCCGGTCTTCTCGTGAAGAACGAAGGCTGCAATCCGACCTGGTCGCACAAGGATCGCTTTTCGACCGTTGCGATCACGGCGGCCGTCCAATCGGGAGCAAGGGTGGTGGCAACCAGCTCAACTGGCAATGCCGGGGCCTCGCTTGCCGCCTATGCCGCGCGAGCCGGACTGCCTTGTATCGTCGCAACGCTTGCCGGATCGGCCGGCCCGATGCTGACGCAGATCCGAAAATATGGAGCTCGGGTCGTACCCTTCAAGAACAAGTCGGACCGCTGGGCTTTTCTCGCGGAAGGCGTGGCAAAGTTCGGATGGTTTGCGACCTCACCCTATCGCCACCCCGTCGTCGGCAGCCACCCGATCGGCATCGAGGGTTACAAGACGATTGCGTTCGAGATCGTCGAACAGATGGGCGGCAAGCCCCCTGACTGGTGTGCCTTGCCGGTGTGTTACGGCGACGCCTTGGCGGGCATCTGGCTTGGTTTTCACGAAATGTTTGAGCGTGGTGCGATCGACCGGATGCCGAAACTACTGGCGGCCGAGGTGCACGGGTCGCTGGAGCGGGCCATCACGCAGCAGACGGATCGTATCCCGGATATGCCTGCAGCCTTCGACGCGCTGGCCGTGTCGATCGGTGCGACCCGCAGCACCTTCCAGGCGCTGAAGGCACTGCGCGAAACGAAAGGCGCGGCCCTGGCCATCTCCAATGCGGGGCTGGTCTCCCTGCAGGAGGAGGTCGCAGCCACCGAAGGCCTGTTTCTCGAACTGTCCTCGACGATCCCGATCGCGGCGATCAAAGAGGCCAGACAGCGAGGCGTCATCACCCGCGATGAAACGGTCGTGGCGGTGGTGACGGCATCCGGCCTGAAAGACATTGACAGATCCGCATCGCCGGACACGGCATCGCCCTTTGGCGATGTCGTGAGCGCCCTCGCGGTCTTCGCGAATGGAGGACTGCACTGACATCGGCCCGTGATGGGCCAGCCACGCATATGTTTCAAGAATAAGGGGAACACCTATGCCTATAGAAAGAAGAAAATTTATAGCAGCCACCGCATTTCTGACGACGATCGCGCCGCGCATGTCCTGGTCGCAGCAACATAGCTATCCAGCGGGAAATCCAACTCTTGTCGTCGGCTTTGCTGCCGGAGGCGCCGGCGACATCGCCACCCGCGTCGTTGCCAATTATGTCAAAGAGGCACGCGGTGTCGTGGCCACGCCAGACTTTCGTCCAGGTGCTGGCGGCACGATCGCGACGGATCAGGTGCGCCGCGCACCCGCTGATGGCTCGGTCCTGTCGCTCTATTCGGTCAGTCCCCTGCTAGTTGCGCCGCATCTCCAGAACGTCCCCTACGATTCCACCCGCGATTTCACCTATATCGCGAGCTATGCTGGGATCTCGGTGCCCTGCTTCGTGCGCAGCGACAGCCCCTTCCAAACCTGGGACGAGCTTCTCGACTATGCCCGCAAGGAACCGTCAAAACTGCGATGGGCAACCGCTGCACCCCGGGGGCTTGCCCATATCGCGACCGATGCCGCATTCCGCACCGAAAAGGCAGAGGCGACCTTTGTGCCGTTCCGTGGTGGTGCCGATGCGGTCACGGCCCTCTTGGGCGGCCATATCGATATGGTCGTGTCCTCGGACTTCGGCCCGCATCTGGCCGCCGGCTCCGTGCGCCTGCTCGCCGAAACCAGCCCCAATCCGAATGCGGGACATGCCGGTATGGTCAGCTTTGCCGAGCGGGGTTATCCGATTGCCATTCCGGCCTCCTATGGCCTGTTTGGACCAGCCGGTTTGCCCAAGGACGTCATTGCCTGGTGGGAAGACGCAATCGGCGAGATGATCGCCAGTCCGATGTATGCCGACTTCATCCGGGTCATCAACGGCTATCCGCTGTTCCAGAAGAGTGACGAATTCACGCGCATGGCAGGGCAAGCCTATACGCGGATCGGGCAACAGATCGATGAGATGGGGATCCGCCTATGAACCCCGCCCGTATCGTCTCTTACACCCTGATGGTCCTTGGCCTCGGCGCGGCGGTGAACGCCGCCAATCTCCAGCTTTGGGCCTATGGAGAACCCGGTTCGGGCCTGTTCCCCTTTCTGGCCGCAGTTCTCCTGGTTTGCACAAGCCTCGGATGCAGCTTGGAGAAAACGGCGGCAACGGAGCCCGTCGAGCTTCCCCGTCTTTTGACCTATTGCGCAGCGCTTGGGCTTTTCTGCCTGATGCTGCAATTGATCGGATTTGCGCTCTCGGCATTCCTCTTTCTGGTTGCCGTCTTCAGGTTCATCGAAAGGGTGGAGTGGACCTGGTCACTGCTTCTGGCCTTCGCCTTTGCCTTTTCGACCTGGGGCTTGTTCGAAGGGCTTCTGTCTGTACCGCTGCCGCGCGGCGAATGGAGGCTGTGATGCTCGATTCCTTTTCGCAACTGGTCATGGGTCTCGGTATCGCGCTCGAGCCTACCCATCTCGCCATTGCGCTCCTCGGGGCAATCCTGGGAACAGCCGTTGGCGTTCTCCCAGGCCTTGGGCCCTCTGCCACGGTCAGCCTCCTGCTGCCGGTCACGATGATGCTCGACCAGACCGGCGCCATCATCCTGCTCGCCGGCATTTATTACGGCTCGCTCTATGGTGGGTCTATCACCTCTGTCCTGATGCGCGTGCCGGGCGAAGCCGCGAGCCTTGTGAGTTGCTTCGACGGTTATCCGATGGCGCAACAGGGTCGCGCGGGCGCCGCCCTTGGCATCAGCGCCTTTGGCAGTTTCATCGCCGGCATCAGTGCAACCCTTGCCATCACAATTGTTGGTCCGGCTTTCACCTCGGTTGCTCTCGCCTTCGGCCCCATCGAAAAGACATCAATCGTGGCGCTCGGCTTGGTGCTGGCCGCCAGCATCGGCGAAGGGTCGCGCATCAGAGCCTGGACGATGGTCTCGCTCGGCCTTCTTCTGTCGACGGTCGGCGTCGATCTGATCTCCGGCGAGGAACGCTTCGCCTTTGGTGTCAGCTATCTGCGCGACGGCTTCAATATCGCAGTTCTTGCCATGGGTCTGTTCGGCGTCAGCGAAATGCTGATGCTGATCGAGCGGAGAGCATCGCCCGACACCGCCCCGATGCCGTCCTACCGTTTGCGGGACCTGCTCCCGACGGCAAACGACTGGAAGGTCTCAACCGGGCCGATCGCACGCGGGACGGTGCTCGGCTTCTTTCTCGGGCTGATGCCCGGCGGTGGCGCACTCGTTGCCGGTTTCGCGAGCTACATGCTGGAGAAAAAGATCTCCCGGTCGCCGGAACGTTTCGGCAAGGGCGCGATCGAAGGCGTCGCGGGACCGGAAAGCGCCAACAACGCTGCCGCCCAGGCAAGCTTCATTCCTATGCTCTGCCTTGGCATTCCGGCCAATGCGGTCATCGGCATCATCATGGGCGCGCTGCTGATGCAGAATGTCGTGCCGGGTCCGCAGATCCTGACGGAACATCCCGAGCTTTTCTGGGGCATCGTGGCCAGCATGCTGGTCGGAAACGCCATGCTGATCATCCTCAACGTGCCGCTGATCCGGGTCTTCGTCCTGCTTTTGAGGATACCGCAGGCGATGTTGGCGCCACTCATTGTGCTCTTCTGCGTCATCGGCGCCTTCAGCATGAACAACAGTCTGTTCGATGTCGGGGTGGTGATCGGGTGCGGCTTCATCGCCTATGGGCTGCGCAAAGCCGGCTTCGATCTGGCTCCGCTGCTGCTCGCCTTCCTGCTCGGATCGCTGTTCGAGGAAAACTTCCGGCAGGGGCTGATCCTTGGCCTCGGCAATCCGTTGGTTTTCCTCGATAGTCCGATCAGCCTGACGGTCATCCTCTTCACGATCGCGGTCTTGATGGCCCCTCTGGCAAAGGGACTGAAAGCCAGGATGGCGCGTTAGCCCTGCTGACACAGAATGGCGCGATGTCAGATCATCGCGCCATTGTCCGAGAACGGGCGTCATTCACACGCCAGCGTCCCGCAATCCTGGCCGGACCTCAGAGCGTCGAATCCGAAGTCCTGAGCGTGCCAGTCCCTACTGCTGCAGATCCGGTAACATCTTGCCAAACCGGGCCTTGGATCCTATTGTAGGTTATATCACTACTTTTAGAGGTCCATCATGGAAGAAGCCGTTTCGGCCGCAGATGCCAATCGTCGTTTCTCCGTCATTCTGCGTGGTGTGCGTGAGGGCAACAGCTATGTGGTTACCAGCCACGGCAAGCCTGTCGCCCGTATCCTGCCGGCTGATGCACAGGAGGAAACGACATCCGGCGCGCGCTCGGCCCTGTTGTCACGCCTTGCCAAACAGCCGGTCGTCGATGCCGGACGATGGTCGCGCGATGAACTTTACGAGGACTGAGCGTGAAGGTCGCTTTCGACACCAATGTTCTCGCCTATGCGGAGGGCGTGAACAGCAGCGAAAAGCGCGATATCGCGCTTGATCTGCTGCAACAGCTTCCCCAGACATCCATCGTGATCCCGGTTCAGGCACTCGGTGAACTCTTCAACGTCCTGGTGCGCAAGGCGGGCAAAAGCCGCAGCGATGCCCGTGATGCGGTGCTTGGCTGGCGCGATACGTTTCCTGGCGCCGCCACCACGGCCGAGACGATGGTGACCGCCATGGATCTCGTCAGCGATCACAAGTTCAGTATTTGGGATGCCGTCATCCTCACGGTCGCCTCGCAGGCCGGTTGCCGTATCCTGTTGTCAGAAGACATGCAGGAGGGGTTTACCTGGGGCGGCGTGACGGTCGTCAATCCCTTCGCGGACACGCGGCACGAACTTCTCGCCATTTTCCTGAGCGAACGATCAGGATAAGGCGGGTCGGACGCCGACGGATACGCTTCAAACCAAGGCCATGGAAATGGCCGTCCTACCGGAGAAAAACGAAGAGCATCGGAGCTTTCAGCATAGCGACGGCCCCCTGAAGGGCCGTGAAAGCGGGAATTCTCGACACGCTTTTGACGGAAACAGGGACGCCGCAGGAGGTTTAGCATCGCGCCGCGAAGCGGAAACCGGGATCGACGTCCCCCGGCAAAAACGTTCCGAGTGGGGCGACTTCTTGCCTCGCTAGAATGGCGACGCAACGCGTTGCCCTGCCGCTTTGTACGGAGAGTGGATCAACTGTTTTACAGCCGCCGCCGCGACCAGTCGATATGCGTCCAGGCGTCTTCGCGCGCCGGCGCAATGTGCAAGAGCTTCGCCGGTGCGGTTCGCCTTACAGACGGCCATCCTTCAAGGCTCTCCAGCCAGTCGTCCGAATAGACCGTGGACTGGTATCGATAGCCCTCGTCCGGCAGAATAACCGCGACAGTGTCGTTCGGGTGATTTCTGGCGAACCAGTCGGCCACGAGATGGGCAGCGCCGCTGGTGGGTCCAACGAACATGGCATGATCGCGATACAGGTCGCGGGTGGCGGCAAAAGCCTGAAACGCACCGACCCAATGCACCTCATCGATCAGGGCATGATCGAGGTTCTTCGGCAGAATGCTGTTGCCAAGCCCGCGCAGCAGGCGGGGACCGGCACTGTGGCCGAACAGAACGCTGTTGTTGGTATCCACCGCGATCGCCCGCAGTCCGGGAAACAACCGGCGCAGATAGGTCGCCGTGCCACACAGCGAGCCGCCCGATCCGACACAGCCAACCAAGCAGTCGATGCGACCTATCTTCTCGGCAAGGATTTCGGCAAGCCGTGCATAGGCGCCAGGATTGTCGGGATTATCATATTGTTGCGGCCAGAAGGCATCCGGGCGTGTCTCAAGAACGTGGTGAAGTGCTGCAAGACGTCCGCCTTGATTGCCAGTGCGGCTCTCATCGTCCACCAGGATAACGGATGCACCCAATTGCTCCAATCTCTCCCGAAACGGCGCATCCATGAGGCTTGTGGCACTGACGATCGTCAGCGTATAGCCACGTTCGACCGACAGCATCGCGAGCGCCAGGGCAAAGGTGCCGGAGCTCGTCTCGACGATATGACTGCCCGGCTTCAGGAGCCCGCGCTCTTCGGCCCGATCCAGCATGAAGCGGGCGGGCAGCAGCTTCATCAGGCGAAACTGCGCCGCTCGGAGGTTTGGTGAGAGCGGCACGATCCGGGGCGTCTCAAAATCCGCAAGATAGCTTTCGATGGTCATTCCAGCACCCATGCCGGCGCACCGTCCGCATTCACCGCGAAGCGGATGATATCGGTGAAGCCTTCCGTCTCAGCGGCACGCGCGAGGCTCTCGGCCCGATCGGCTGCGCCGTTGTCGCGCGCATCGAGGAGGATGCCCATACGGTTGCCGCTATGCGCGACCTGGACACCAAGGCCGCCAGCGGTCTTCGCCAGCCGGACGAGGTCGTCGAACCGCCGCTTCGCCAGATAGCGTTGGTTGATCCGTGCACTGGCTGTTGCGACGCGGCCGATCGATTTCGGATCCTGCTGCGCAATTGCGTGGCGCACATGACCCCGCAGAACCCGGAAAGTTTCGATCTCCGCGCTGGTGTAGCGGGCGGGCGGCATGTCGACCGTATCGACCGGTTTGTCCTCCGGAGAGGAAAAGCCGATGACGTAAAGCGGCGGATAGTCGCCGGGCAGATAGTCGAGCACCCTCCCCTCGCGCTGGGCAAACAGCACGGCCTGCCCGGCAAACGCGATCGCATCTGTCGCGGTCTCAGCAGTGACGGCAAGGCGGCACAAAGTCGTGCGGCTGATTTGCGCGCGGGCTGCCGCCGCAATGGCGTAAATACTCGCCACGACATCGGCCGTCGACGATCCGTAACCACAGCCAAGCGGAATCGTGCTTTCAATTGTCAGGCAGCCCTGGGCAGTTGGATATCCCAGCGCATCAAGCGCGAGCCGGGCGGCGCGGGCCGCCTTCGCTCTGCCTTCGGGGCGGGTGCGAATGTCCGATCCGTCATCAGGCCAGAACGTGACCTGCGATTGTTTGCCGGCAAGCGGGAGCGTGAGCAAGCCTCGGTGAAGCCTGCCATTATCGTCTGGAAAGACGCCCTGGAGAATTTCGCCGTGATGGGCCATGGCGGTGCCGGAGCCGACCTGCAGGGACTTTGAGGGCGCTCCAGCTGGCGTGACCGCCGCAGAAGAATGGTTCGCGTCTGACTGGGTCATGCCGCAATCTCCCATGATCTTTCGCTTTCTCCGACTTTCCTACAAGTCGGCGCCTGCGTCCCTCCTCACATATCAGGAGTTGTCAGACCCTTGCGCCGCACGACGGCATCAGTGCCGACTGCCCTGAGACATCTGCTCCATGGTCATTTCGCGGGGCCAGTGGGCAATCTTGCGAGCCGGGCGACGCCCGGCGAGCGG